>Ga0065720_1018859_pt1 | contig 87869 bp, 68 predicted proteins | sample Thericmetagenome_FD_59107 | JGI IMG/M metagenome (GOLD analysis project Ga0065720, IMG submission 59107) | Thermophilic microbial communities from the Joint Bioenergy Institute, California, USA of rice/straw/compost enrichment - eDNA_2 v2... | ecosystem: Engineered > Solid waste > Grass >...
AAAGATACTGTGACTCCATCTCTTTTGAATTTTAGAACTTGCTTCTCTTTAGAAACTCCGAATTTCTCTTGAATCTTCTCACGCAATATGTCTACATCTGCCGTAGGATCAAGCTCGATTGCCTGCGTTTTATAATTTCCCCACGGCAGGCAATGCCGCACTATGATTCTCATATGTTGAAATAAGAGTTAATTTTATTTCGAGATACTGATTTTATTGTATTTTGCTATATCACAAACACACTGAAATAAACACAATAAATTTATATAGTCATAAGCTTCTCTACTCTAAAATGGAATTTGTTACTTTTCTTATCTGATTTAATAAACTCTCCCTGTAGGTCGTATATAGCTTAGGATTTATCGATATATTAGGAAGCCGTATATTCTATAGAATAGAACAATTTAATTCCATATTCCATGATTAATTACATAAAAAATTAAGACATGCTCTTGAGAGAAATTTCAATAAGATGTGTTAGATTGTATTGAGAAAGAAAATCAACAACACGCAAATATGATCGTTAAAATAGATGACCATACAATGAATCTGTTTGAATGTTGATGTTTTAATAGGTTAACACTGTGAATGTTCCTTTATCCATTGACGACGCTATTTCCGACATTAGCAAGGTTCAGTCTCTTGCTGGAGTATCTGTTAATTTCCTTAAGGAGATAAGGATTTTGAATAGAATAAGGCAAAGGGTTCAAGATGGGGTTATGAGTAGGAGATAAAAGGTTAGAGGTAGAGTAGTCACTGGCTTTGGGGCTTTGGACAACATGCTTTGAACCTATTTTAATAGGTAATTGAACTTGATAGGTAGGCATCAAAGGACTGGTTTCCATACTCTGCTTGCTACTGGCATCATTATGCCCAGTAGGAGAAATATCATTGCTCTGATTGCTTCCAGTGTCGTTGCTTGGTACCCTGAAGGATTGATTAAGGGTTTTTCTGTGTTGGTCAATTTCCTTACTGAGGGCCTTAAGGGTATTCAAGGACTGATCGGGACCAATTCCAGAGATACCGTCAAAGGTACCGAGTCCTAAAGTATTAGTTATATCTCTAAATCAGCTTACTCTTGTCATAGGCATTAAGACTGAAAATGTTTTGTTGGCTTTTTGCGGGGTCTTTAGGATTGTTGTGAAGAGGACTGAACTTAGAGTTAATGAAACCAGGAACAAGAGAGTATAATTTAGGATCTTGATCCTTGTAAGCTTGGAGATCATAAAAGTTAAGCTTTTTCTCTTCTTTAGTCATTCTATTCATTCTCATTCTCTCCTCGTGGTCAGCAGCTTGCTTGTCCAAGAACTCCTTGTAGCTCCTTTGATATTCCTTCTTCTGTTCCTTGAGGAATTGCTGATAGGCTTGATATTCAGCAGCCTGAAAAATAAAAACTAATGAAAAACGGATATCTACTTGTCTAAGTCTTTCTTCTTGTTGCTGTTTCTTTTCGAGCTTCTGGTACTCCTTGAGTTGATCATGATAGCTCATTTGCTCCTTGAGACCTTGGTTCATGCTTTGATATTGCTAGTATGTTAAAGAAAACTCCAAGTATTTGTTACATCGTATCTTGCTTTGAGTCTATTCATTTCATCACGAAGTTTTCTTTCGTTTTCTGTAATAACGCCCTTTTGGATAAATCCTTCAACTGCTTTTTGCTTTTCAAGCTGAGGAGAAAGGACATTTTGAGCATGCAAATCTCCAAGTTGCTTTTGGGCCTCAGCGGTCAATTTAAAGAACTGTGAAATAAAATAAAAGAAATTCAGGTGTTACGTTTCTGTAGTTGGCTTCCTTTAACAACTGCTTTTGCTCATTTTGTCTCATCATTTCGTTATAGGCAAGTTTTTCTTCAAGTTCTCTGAGCTTAGTGTAGTAAGCCTTTTCTTGAGCCTTGGCCATATCTTCATTGTAGTTGTCTTGCATCTGCTTTAGCTTCATGAGTTCTTTTTGTCTTTCTAATTCCAACAGTCTTTTGGCTTCTTCAAGATTTCTTCTTTCCTCTTCCAAAGTTCTCAGTTTCTACAACTAAATTGAGATATGAGGGGTAGATACGATATCAGTGATGATCTTGTTTTTGTTTTCAATTGCATTTTCATAGGATTCAGCCAGGCCTTGTTGTAATATGGCACGATCCTGCTTATTTTTCATCAGTTCCTTTTCTATTGAACCGATCATCTAATGTCACTTACTTGCTTGTATTGTTCGAGTCTCATGGCCATTGCCTCAGCATCTTTCATCTTCATGATGAGCTCAGCTTCTTTTTGCTTAAGGCGCTCATACATTTTAATATCGTGGGCTTCACTAAACTTTTTAGAAAGAGGAGGTTTATCAATTACGCCAAATCCTTAGCTCTTAGGTTCTTAAGTTCTTTTTCAAACTTCAAAATCTCTTGGTGCATTTCTGCTTGGTGTTGAATGACCGCTTGCCACTCATCTTTGGCTCCGACCTTGTCCTTAGGATATCTCCTTCTCAAAGCGCTTCTCACATCTGAGAAGTTATTGGCTTCTTGGCCTTGTTGCTCCTAGTTTATTTACGATTTAATCACGATTCTTACATATTCTTGGGTTTGCATGTTTTAGGTTGAGTAATATTTATTATTTAATACAAAATTATTCCAGTTTCTTTTTGTGATGTCCTTTATATCATTTCCGTCCAAAAAACTTTTCTCTTATTGGTTTGTTTCCGATTATGATTTAAAACTCCAGGCTGAGTTTTTGGCTGATTCGAAGACAATATATTACTTGACATGTTCTGACATGAACTCATAAATAAATTTTAATGAGAGGCTTCAAGCTACTATCAAAGTTTTCAACTTTACAAAGGATCACAAGTCCTGAAGGCCCCACTGTGTATCCAGTAGTAAACTTCATTACAGGAGAGATAATCGCTTTTCCCACAAAATATGTAAAATTTTCCTGCCAGATTCCTTAAATAATAAGTCAAATCTAGAACATACAGCTCTTAAAGTGAAGACTCCAAAGAAATATATTATTCCTTATGACAAGCTTGCAGAATTCATAGCTAACCAAAAGAAAGAGGATGAAACCCACTTGGCAGTCCCTAAAGAGGTAAACAAATTTTCAAATAATCTGAAAATCTAGATTATTTTCATGGGTAAAGTTGACAAAATTCTCTCCTGAGGTTCTAGGAAGATCCAATGTTGGAAAATCAAGCATGTTGAATAAATTATTTGGAGAAAAAATTGGAAATGTCTCTAAGACTCCAGTATTCAACTGAAAAAATGTATAGTAAATTTTAGGGAACAACAAAAACACTCATCTTTCATGAAATATATAAGGGGAAGGCTTTTGTCGTTGACACACCAGGATATGGTAATAAGAATCCATCAAATATGTTGAGAAAAAAGGATTTGCAGAAATAAATTCAAATGTAAAAAAGAAATGGATCAAGCTATTGAATACCTATCTCGCTGATTCATCAAGGAATAGTTTCTATAACGCTTTCCCTAATAGTTTAGATTAAGCAGAGTGTATAGCTTGATTAATATGGAGCACGGATTGAAAAAATCTGACTTTGAATTTCTGGAGTTAGCAAATAAGCATAACCACTGTATTCAAGTAACATTTCTGCATATATAAATCAAGCTTCTAGGTTGTCCTAACCAAATGCGACAAGTTAAAGCGTGAGGAATTATATGAGAGAGCTGTGGCTATTGGACAGCAGTTAAAACAATATCATTTAGTTAGCCCTATTATCCATATAGCAAGTGCAAAGTAAATTTCAGGGAATATCGATACTTATAGGGATTAGAAATGGTTTCGGAATAGATATGCTACGCCAATCAATTTGTACATCTTTAGTGGACTTTTATTCCAAATTCGAGTTGGAACAAATCAAACATAGAATGAAGTTTGAGGGATTGCCAGGTAGCTCAGGGGAAGTTCAGAAGAATCTTCCACCTCCTAATGAAATGTATAAATTGCTTGTAAAACAAGGAATTAAGCCGAATTAATATAAGTGTATTTTCGAAAAGATTGCGTGTTATTCTTTTACTGTGTATTGTTCAAAAAAAAACAAAATCTTAAATAAATTTGTAATTCGAATTCGATGAAATCTCTTTGTTTTCTTTTCCTTCTCCTATCCGTCCTACTGCTAGGCCAGGCTAAATTTGTTGCTGATGGACAATCATTAACAGTGTTCAACAGAAAGTCTTGGACTTATTTAAGCAAGTTTGCAATAGCCCCAGGCACCGGAAATTTCGAAGTAAGGCTTCAGTTTAATAAGAAATTCGAACAAGTCACAGGGGTCCCCGATACTGTTCCTCTGCAAATTGCCATCTATTTAGATGATGATTGGAATGCCGCTATGAACGCAAAAGAATGTAAGGATAAGCTAATATATTCTAGGATGAACCTCACAGTGTTCGTTCCCACAAGTGGCTCTTTCAGCCAAGTCGTACGTGGAGAATTAAAACAAACTGTTAGAACACATGTCTGGTTCTTCGTGGTTCATGATTGTGATAAAAATCTTGCCAAGTATTATACTGCAGGAAATAGACTCAAATGGGAATTGGAAGTTAGGAACTCTGATGGAAGCCACTTTAGTGAAGAAGAAAATGGAATGATTCTCCCTCAATTGTTAATCATGGGCATTATTATTGGCTTCTTTGTTACTAATGCATTGAAGTTCTATAAGTTTTACAAAACAGAAGAAAGTGTTGATTATCCTACCTTGATCCTCAGCTGTGTGCTACTATGTGAACTTGCCGCATTATTCTGTGAAGTATTACATTTGTGGGCTTATTCCTATAATGGAAAGGGATACTTTATCCTCAATTTTGGAAACCAGGCTTTCTCTGTTTTATCTCAATTTACCATTACTTGTTTGCTCTTGTTGATTGCATATGGATGGACTATTAGATTTATGGAATTCGAAGATATGGATATTATGATTCCCATTGCAATCCTGCTCGGAATCTTGCATATAATGATTGTTGGAATTGGAAGAATAACAGATAATGAACATTACAGATACCATGATTATGAGAATTGGGCTGGTATTGTGGTTATTGTTCTGAGACTAATGTTCTACGCATATTGGATATATTTGTTTAAGGGGTCTTATGAAACTGCTCATGGTGAAGAAAAAGTTTTCTATGCAAGATTTGGAGTGCTATCAACAGTTTATTTCTTGGTCTTCCCAGTGCTGGTTATAATAGCTTCATTTGCAATTCCACCATATTACAGGCATAAAGTTATTGTTATAGGAACTTTGCTGATTCAGACCCTGACAATAATTGTTTTGACATACCTGTTCACCAACAAGAAGAGCAAGTATTATAATGTTTCGCTGAAAGGAAGGACCTTGTTGATGAGTAATAAGCTTGATTAATTTCTAAATGTATCAAATAATTCATTAGATGTATATTAATTAGCCATTTTGAATAGACAATTCACATTAGAGATATTCGATGAACATTGTCTTAGGATCGTCTTATCACACAACACCATTTAATGAACGAAATTTATTAAAGCCGTGAAATTAAATTGACAAGAATACAAGTATGAGAAAAGGATCTTTATGTGTGTGACTCAAATTTTTTATGGTGGTTACTTATCATATTTACCCAGTCCGTCTTTACATTTGCATCAATCTTAGGATTATTTGAGATCAAATCCGTAAGATTTGAGAAAATTATCTTTGCCCTTTTCTTTTCCACTTGCGACTCTAACTTGAGTCCTGATAAAGTGCCCAAGTACGTATCCCAAAACTTATATGTATGCTCATCGAGAATAATAAACATCTTCAAAATATATCCAACTGTAATGATATCATGGTTATTCATCTTTTGAAGATTCAACCCCATGAAAAATGGAAGGTAAAGTTCCTGGAATTTTTCCTTCGAGAGTGCCTTGTGAGTATAGACAAGCTCGTAGATAATTCTAATCTTACTTTCTGGGACGATCATATCAAACTTTTTCTCAAATTGATTTGCCAATCTTCCAACGAAGACCTCTAAATATTCTCTATGCTTTTGGTTTGTAGAATTCTTAATAGCTTTCCTGACTCCTAGCAAGGCCATGTACAGGTCAGTATTTAACAACAGCTCTATTGCCTGGTTATCGAAGTACAAGTTCAGGATCAAAATTAGCTTCTCATAAGTAGGATCAAGTTCTGGCATTTTCCACATACAGTAGAGTACCGTACAGATCTCTGTCACGGAATACTTGTTGACATTATTCACCAATGTTGACATCAATTTTTCTAATATTTTGGGTTGTCCTCTTCCTACCATGGAAAAGCAATAGAGAATATAAGGCACTCTTTTATAGGAAATAGTCTCATTAACAACTTTGCTGTTAAGGACGGTTTCTATTCTCTGATAGAGTTCTGAAAAATTATTCCAAACACGATCTTGTGTAGGATCTGTGGAAAACTTGAGTTTCTTCTCCATATTGATCATAGTATAGAAGAAACTTGTAAGTTCCATCTCCTCAAATCTCATCAAGTCACATCTGGATATTTGCTTGATTAATTTGTTGAGGAATTCTTTGTCCTTAAAAGCAAATTTCACGTAGCAAAACAGAATCTTGGATAGGTAAAATGCCAAGTCTTGTTCTGAGTAGCTCGTATCATTGATTATCATCTCCGTAATGATTTTAAATCTATTCAGCAAAGACTGAAGCTTTTCGTCTACTCCATCATATTTCTTGACATTTGTGTATCTAAAGATATCTGAAACAAGCAATAATATCGCACAGATATCCTCGAGGGTAAATCGTCTTGCAGCTTCGCTTTTGGACAAATATGAAAGATAGAATAATAAATTCTTTCCATTTAGAATTGAGCTTTTGGATAAGGAAAAAGCCAATCTTGAGATACTGTGATCATAAGGACTATTTCTTCTTACAATCAATGTTGTATTTATTTTCAGTAAAGTTAGTGCCACTTTCCTCTTCTCATGTAACGATATGTCTTTCATGCTGTCTGATTGCAAATTAATGAAAATTTGTCGAACATCTTTTTGAGTAAAATTATTAGGGATATTGTCTGAGTTGATTTCTTCAGAAATAATCTTCTTAATATACTCCTCAGTCCTGGGCTCCATCTGCTTCTCAGATCCCTGGATTTTTTTTGATTTATATGCACCACTTAGAATATCGTCAAATTCTATAGAGAAGTTTGGAACTTCATTATTCTGGGCTATGCTCGACATTGGATATAGAGCATGATGTATGAGTTTGGACCTTATTGCCTGAGCAAGCAAAGCAAAAATACTTTTTTTTGCTTTTAACATTCAAATAAATTTTAGATCTGGATTGATTTCTGGTTCAATATGGAAAAGCAGAAGTAGATTAATTTGGCTCACTCAAATCTTAGAACCATCATATGGCCAGCCTCTTTCTGGCTCTTTGATACAATTCTAATACTTTTTCTGATTTTCATTTCTGTCCTCATTGCTCCAGCTAATTTTCATGGGTTAATCATCAGAAAGAGTTCAAAGTGGCTGGGCCTTCTTCTTAAAATTCAACTAAATGATAAAGAGTAGTGATTTATAAATCTAGGGAAAAATAGAAGGGAGGAAAGGAGCCTAGGAAATTTGAGGATGAAAGGGAAAGAGAGAATTATATAAAAGACTCGTTATAGAAATGAAATTTAGAAATTAAGGCTAATATTATATCTTTAGAGATTTAGGTCATCAAAATGAATGAATAGTTGGCCGGGCTTTAGAAATAGAAAATCCTCAGAGGCTGGCACTACTTTTAATTCAGGCAAGGACAAATTTCTCATTGAATTTAAAATAAAATTTTACTTAGGGTGGAAATGAAGAAAGTGTCAACAAAACAAGACAAGATCTCAGGAAAGAGTCGCAGCTCGGAATCTTATTTGAATATTTGTTGGATTTGCCACCAAGAAGTTGTCAATGCCCAAAGCAGAGAGTGTCTTTCAAATGTTCTGCAATCTGAGTATGTCAAAACCAGCCCTATTTTCAAGCCTTGCCTTTGTAAAGGATCAATTGGATCGGTTCACAATGAGTGCTTAAATCGATATGTATTAGAAAAATATCAATCATACCTCAAAAGAAGCCAAAAAGAGACTGATGAAGATCTGCCGATCATTCATTGCCCAAACTGTAAGACCCCATACGACTATTCTGTCTATGAGGTCAAGACTTTTAGAGGGCTAAAGACATTAAAGTTAATATCAGTTGAGAGTATATGTTTACTCGTTCTGATTTTAATCCAGATCGGCGTTTTAGTCTATGATATCATGTACAGCTCCTCGAGTGCAATAGCTACAGAAAGCATAGATGAGACAACTACTAACCCGAATGGTGGAATATATTTCAAATGGTCTCAATATATTCATATTGTGACTGTTATAATTGTAATTGCAGCTGGAGGATTCAATCTCTTGGAAGCCGCCCAAAAGGAAATCCAAGTTGAGGTTCAGTCCAAAGAGAACTAAACAAAGTTTATATTTATTTTTCAACACTATCCTTTTCTCTAGATTGAATGTATATAGAGTGTCCTTACTTTTCCACGAGTATCTTTATAACTATATGTTTTTATGGACTTGCGTGCAGGGCTTCGCTAATATTGGGGGCTGGCATTAATAACTATTGTCATTGTAAAAATACATATAGGTAATTAGAACTATGAATTGAGTACATCAAAAAATAATCGATTTTAAATCAGAATATGAATTGAAAGACATAATGGACCATTTCAAAGATACTGCAGAAAACCCAAAGCTAAACACCTCTAATTATCTCTCTGTATAAGATTAAACGAATTAGGCTGGGTGTTGTAAATCAGGTTCCACAACAAAACTATGTGGGAACCATTGTGCGTCAAGAAATCCAGCCTACCATTATTGTGAATATCTATCGAGAAAGGCAAGTTCTCAGGGCTTTCTTTTGACTTCTCATGATTTTGACTCTTTAAATATTCAACAGTCTTATTTGGTAGTACGAGATTCTTCACTGCTTTCCACTCATATGAATATTCTACAATAGGCCTGAACCCAGAATTAGTTAGTTTGACTATTTCTAGGGTCTTCATTATAGTGTTTAGCCTTAAGCTTCGCTTGCCATATTTCTTTAGTTCCTTCTGGTTTTCATCAGTACCTTTGCTATTTAAAGTACCTGGTCCAATCAGACTATTATTGTTCAAAAATTTCTTGAGAACTGGTAATCCGAATTCAAATTCCTTTTTCAAATCTGCAAATCTCTTGTTACTAATAAATAGGTATTTGGGGATTTTCTCTTGCTTGAATTTTGAAGGGCCGGGCTCATTGCTTGAGAGAGCTGATCTTTCTGAGTTGCTAGGCTTGAAGCCAGAATAATATGAAGGCAGTGAAAAGTTCACAGAACTATGGTTCTTTGCTAAAGACCTGCATGAAGAGCTGCTCTCTATGCCACTAAGAATATTTCCCTGGACTTCAGAAAGGACTTTTGGAGTCATTATTTCTGAAGTAAATGGGAAAGCCTTAGATGTATCGAGCATTAACTTGCTAACTTTGACATTTTCTTTGGGCCCATAGAGTCTGGATGTAGATTTGCTAGGAGCAAGCTTCTTTTTCTCAGAATTTTTGGCTGAGTTTAGATTAGAAGTATTTAAGAGATTTTCCTTTTCAAAGTGGCTCTTGAAGAGCTGTGTGCTGATCTCACAGAAATTTTGATATTTTTCCATTTGGACCTTGAGAAGAGCGAGATAGCTTTCTTTTTCTTGGAGAGTGTCTTGCTTTGCCTTAATTTCTCTTTCATATTCCTCCAAAGATTTCATTTCACTTTCACAAATTTGAGTAAGCTCTTCTTGGATTTGTTTTATAGTTTGCTGTAATTGTGATTTTCTGACAGTCAAAAGGCAGCCTCCATCTGACTTACTTCTTACCAGTCCTTCAATTATTTTACAAAGAAGATCACTTATTCCCTTCTTATACAATTGAAGGTTTGTGTATATGTGTCCTAGCGCAGGAAGACCAGTTTCGAGAGAGTCTTGGGAAATAACCATTTCAGCATGCATAAAGTCCTTATCTATATTCTTTGTGTATTCTTGCTCCTTCTCTAGTAATTCTACAAGTTCTCTATTCAAAACTTCGAGTTTGCTTTGATAGCAGACAAGTTGTTTCTTAGCTTTTTCAAAAGCTTTTTTGAGCTCATGTTCAATCTTTTGAGAAGTATTGGCTCTGTATTCCTCCATTCTTCGGATAATCAAATGAGCTTCTTGAATTTCATTTCTGAGCTTGTTTAAACTTGAACTCTGGTTGAGAAAGTACTCATTTAACATGGTTGAAGACAGCTTATCTAAGTAGTTTTTACCATATTGGAATTTGAGCTTCTTTAGCTTTTTGTCCTGTTCAGCTATGTAATGCTGATAAGCTTTTTCGGTTTCTTTTAAAATAGTCTCTTGGAACCTATCTTGTAATTCCAGGTGTGATTGAGTTAGTTTTTCTTCCTCCATCTTTTTCTCCATGAGTTCTACCTTGACTTTTTCAAATTCTACTTTATTAGCCTGATATCTTTCCTCAATGGGCTTCAAAGCTTCTCTGAGAAGTACTATTTCTTCGTTCTTTTTCTTGAGAGCATCTTTGATTTCCAGATAAGATCCATAGTTATCCTTAGCACTATTAGCCAAAATCAAAATAATTTGGTCCAACTTTTTGATAGTGGAGGGGTCAGAAGTAGGACATATCTTCTTGATAATTTCATACAAAGATTGGCTAATATGGGCCTTGAATACCTCGTCGAGTTCTGTGCAGGTCTTAAGATTGATAATTAGGTTCTTTTTTTGAAGTTCAAACTGGACTGCTTTCTCTGTAAGCAATAACTTTTTGTGGATGACCTCATCTTGCAGAGACTTCATTACTATTGAGGCATCATATTTTGATTCATTGGCTTCTAAGCTTTTGGTGTGCAATTTAAGAAGAGTGGCCTCCAGGTTTTCTATATCTTGCTTATTTTGGAAGATAAAGATTATCTCATCTAGGACTAGAGAATGGAAATTGACTAAGATATCTTCATGCTTTTCACTAAGGTTTTGTATGACAAGCTTAAGGCCTTTTGTATCAAAGATCTTGAAGAAGCTCAAAAGCTTTGAGAAATTATCTGTGGCCTTTGGAAGCAACTTTATAGCTTCCTTAAGCTTATCATAGATGGAAAGTTTAGGAGTAAGTATCTCATTTCTTAGAACTAGACTTGTTTCTTTAAGAGCTTCAACAGCCCTACTAAGTTCCTCAACTTCTTCATTTATTGAGTTGTATTTGGCTTCATCCTCTTGGACTTCTTTGGAGAGTTTTAGAGCAATCTCTTCCTTTCTTTTGATCTCTATGCCCAGCTCTACCATAGTATCATTAATCTGAGCATCTTTCATGATCAAGTGGAAACATTCTGGGTTTCGTGTTTTAATAGATTCAAGCATTCCCTCAGTTTCTTCTTGTAGAACAACACATTCAGTCATTGCAACGACATGAGATGCAAAGTCTTCAGCAATCATATTCTTCATTTCTCGAGCTTGGTTGATCTTGTCCTCGGCTTCATAGATCTTATGGACCAATAAATTTTTCTCATCTAACAGAGACTGTAAGTTTTGTTCAGCATTATTCACTAAAGATCTAAATCCACCCAGATCAAAGTTAGACAAACTCTCGGTCTCCTTATTAAGATAGTCGCTTAGCATCTTCAAATCCATTCCAAGATTCTTATTGACTTTGAGTAGGGCCCTAAGGAGTTCCTTCTTTTCTACATCCTTGTCACTGCTATCAGAATTGTTAATCAAATCCATATTTCTAAAGGTTTTGTCTCTGTCTGTAGAGTGACCATCTGAATTGACAATTTTCTCAGCTTCCTTCATTAGACTGAGTAGGTTCAGTTGTTTGGAGTTCAGACACTCTCTTTGAAGCTTGATCTGAGCTGCCAAGTTGGAAATATGATTTCTCAACGATATTATTTCTTTTTCGACATTCTCCTTCTTCTTTTGGATTTCCTTCTCCTTTTCCATTTGAATATCGTATGCAAACTGGACAACTCGAGAGACTGAGTGATCATTCTCGTTCTCTTTATCAATATAGATACTAGCTAGTTTATCAAATTTTGATTTTGAACCTCTTCGACTTTTCATGGCTGAATTCTGAGTGGAATAGCTTCTAAAGGACTTCTGGGAGCGCAGTGGCTTGATAGGGGAGGTATCATTAGAATTAAGGACTTGTTCGTCGAGTATATTTTTGAGGGATTCGGAATGATTGTGTTTGTGAGATATTATTCTCGAGACATTTTTTGTCGTCTTTAATTCTGAAATGTTCATGACGTTTGAGGTGCTGATAAAAGAGAGCATCTCATTTCCCACTTCCAATGAAAGGGAACGATCGAGCTTTTTCCTTCGGAGAGTGACATTCATTTATGTTTTCAAATCACTTTATTCGTTAATTTTAATCCTAACTATTTGCGCTAAAATCTTCTAACCCCTATATCAGAATCCCGAAACAGCTTTTTGGAGTGTTTCAAGCAGTCATGCCTAGGATGCGAGATAATTTCAAAAAAAGACTGATAAAACTAATTGAGAACAGCATGAAATATATTAAAGAGATTTTAGACAAATAATGCAAAGATGACACTTAAAAGGCCGCTAGTACCGGCAATGAACATTCCCCATAGATTATCATCAGAGTCTGGGAACATTAAGAAGATGCAGGGCATTATAAGGAACATTAAAACTTGAGCAGAGAAGAAACTGAAACCCAGTAGACTTCTATATCTTCCTTTAAATGAATCTCTTTCCTCTATTTCCGCTAAGTCTGCTAGGATCTCAGGGATTGAATGGAAAGTCTCAAATGCAAATCCGGTGAGGGGTAATATAATAAAAATATCCATAAAATCGTTTGAGAAGAAACAGCTAAGCAAGGCCAGTGAAGCCAGTAGCTGCGATAATATATGGGCATATTTAAATTTAGCCTTCTTAGGATCTTCAAGCAACTTATGTACTGCATAGCCTGTTGCCAAAATAATGAAGGATGTTAACAAGAGAGCTAAGGACCCCCATGAAACACCAGCTTCAAATAGCTGATGCCTGAGTGAAGTTGAAGATTCCTCTGGATCTCCTTGCAAAACCGTAATACCGACCCAACTGGTGGCATAGACTGTGAGCATCAAAATATTCGCAGCACCAAATAGATGAGTTAAAATAATCATCTTCACTTTCCTGCTTGAATTACTATCGAATTAAATAAAAAATCTTTTGGCTTACAAAACTCTAGATGTTGGGGGTAGGAAGTGAGAAAATTTCAGCTTCTTGAGCTTGCTCATAATACTTGTTTTATACCCTTTGGTTGACTTTGGTTGGAAGCAGATATTGAAGAGAAGTGCAACAGTCATGATAATTGCAGCGATAATGAAACAAAGATCAAGGTTTTTCTGAAGAACCTAAAATATCAATTTTATTCATAATAGTATTACTTGACCACCAATGTCATCTGGTTCTAGCCCTAAGGCTTGTAAGCTTCCGCAAAGAAAACCAAAGATTTTTCCTGCAGAGGAGGCTATGGTCGCTTGCTTTTGTAAGGATTCTTTGAGTCTCCCTGATTCATCTATAACTTTTCTCTCCAAAAACTATTATCAAATCAAATAGCGTATTAAGAAATCTTACTGAAATCATTTCGTTTGAGCAATCAACAGCACAGAAAGCAACAAGACCAAAGTAAGTTAGAAATGTTAACTTAGCTTTTTTAGTCTCAACAAAAGTAAGAGCTATTTCTTCAGAAAAGGCGAACATAACACAGCCTGTGATGGTGATGAGCATCATGAGCTGTTGCGTCAATTTCTTATACTTTATATGACTCGATATGACCTCAATGATAGGACTTGAAATCAAAGTTATTATAACAGGAAACATCCAAAATGTAGCATCTATTCTATCGTCAAGATTTAGCATCAAAAAGTATGGGGTAATATACACAATTTCCACTGAGTTTACTAGAGGATTAGGAAAAAATAACTCCCAAACTTACTGAACTCAACCCCAAATGTGGTTATCAATACTGAAAAGACAAACCAAAAGTCAGTCTTTGGCTTTAAGATAATTTTCTCCACAATTGACTCTTGCCTTTCAAAAGTCTCTTTTTCACTATCAAATTCTTTTATAGACAGAAAACTCGAATTTAAAGATTCTGTTTCTTCTCTTTTTGCTTCCTGAGCATTTATTTGGTTCTGCAGGATGGCCTTTGTATCATTAGGTCGTGCATTTGTAAACTTCGCAAACAGACCTCTTTCTATACCAAATTGCTCTTCTGCCAAGTTATCGAATTTAATCACTTCAGGAATATCATCTGGAGCTTTGAAGAAATCATCATCTGAGTGCTGGGTCGGCCTCTCAGCACGCAGAAGCACAGAATCATTGTCATCTAAGATGTTCTGGCTTTTATGGTATTCATCGCTGGTCAGTTCGGCACCAAAATCTCCCATTATCTATTCAATTAAAGGAGTTAAAAACGCATTAAAACTGGTCTAATGTTTGCAATTATTACGAGGAAAAGTGGACTAAACTTTCTTGTTGGATGAAAATAACGGTGTATACGTTGTAGCTTAATAGCCAGATGATTACTGTTTATAGTTGGCATTACATTACACTGAATACCACATTGAGAAATTAATTTCTCGATATTTTACGGGCTCTAAAACCCCATGATCTTTTTGAAAGTTATTCCTAATAAGAATGGGATGCCATTTTGAATTGAGGCACAAAAGAAATATAAAAGATGTTTAATATACACCCACAAAATAAATAATAGATACACATATGAAGGAGTAGTATTAGCAATCAATGACTAGACAACAATATGCATCTAATCAATATATAAACAAAATTAGCTCCTGGAATCATATTCAGATCCATAGTTTATCTGAACTTAGACTTATTGAAATTAGGATTTTTAGCCCATCCATCTCCGGTTACCTGGGCATTTTCCTTATTGAAAATTTTCTGCTTGAAGGGTTTAGGTCCAGGCTTTTGACTATTTTCCTTATTGCTTTCCTTGAGAGGATTATTTTCATCATTAGCGCCTGGAGCTTGAACTGTCTCAGGTTCAACTTCATTGGCCTTTTTCTCTTCATTTGGAAGGAACTTATTAACGAATTGAGTGTTGGTGTTTCCACTGTTCTCCTTGTTGTCCTTTCTCTTGTTGAAGAACTTCTTCTTGAATTGCGAATTTCCGTCTTCGGTTTTGGCATTTTCTTGGGTTTGTTGGGTATTCTGGTTGTGGGGTTGCTTGTTAAGGACAGTATTGTTCTCTCTAAGAGTGGGCTCGTTCTGCTTTCCTTTGTGCTTAATTGACTTCTGAATCATTTGGATCAATTCCTCCTTATCAGGGAGATCAGATTCAGTCAAAGCTTGAACTGCATTGTTGTAAAGCTCAGCCCCAAGGTGGATCCTATCAGTAAAGGAATTCCTAATATATTTGGCGGCAAGGTCAACTCTTTTGAATGAGAGGAATCCTGAAATGACTTTTGAGTAGAATATGTTATCGACTAGAAGATTAGAAAAATATTATAGAAATTTTACGCTTAAGGTTGTGAGACTCGAGATCCTTCAATACATCGAGCACATACTCAACCTTCTTGGCCTTGAAGCAAGCTTGGATCAAATTAGTGTAGGTAATAAGTCCAGGCTTAACTTTGTTCTTCTTCATGATTTCAAGGACACCCATAGCCTTGTTAATCTTTCTGCCTTTACCATAAAGCTAATAAATTAGAAAATTTGGAAAGATATTTACCTTAATGAGGATGCTGTAAGTGATATTACTAGCAGGAATCTTAAGGGAGTTCATTATGTTGAAGATTTCAACTCCTCTGTCAATGTTTCCAGTAGAATAGCAGCACTCGAGCAAGAGATTAATGAGAGCCTCATCAGGGGTGATCTTATTGTTGAGGATAAGGTTAAGGAAGTGGTAGGCTTTTTCAATATTCTTTTGCTTGCAGAAGCCCTTGATCATAGTGGAATAGGTGATCAGGTCAGGGTAAATGGCTCTGTTTCCGTTGGTCATTTCTTCGAAGATTTCTAAGGCCTTGATCATGTTATCGCACTTGACACAGGCATCAATCATACAATTGTAGGTGATCAAATTGGGATATGTTCTTGGATTTTCTTTCATGATGTTGAAGATATTCAAAGCCTCATCAAGTTTGTTGACCTTTGAAAATCCCTTGATAAGAGTGGTGTATAGAATGGTGTTCAAAGAGATATTGTCTTGCTTCATCTTGTCAACCAAAATAAGAGCCAGGTCCATTCTGTCATTCTTGACACAGGCATCCAAAAGACATCCATAGGTGACATCATTGATCTTCATATGCTTAAGCTTCATTTGCTCGAAAATCTTGAATGCCTTGACAAGGTCATTAATTTTTCCAAAGGCCTTGATCAAGATACCATAAGTGATGCTGGAGGGCTCGATCTTTTTCTTCTTCATCTCTTCGAAGACTGAGAGTCCCTTGTTGATTTCGTTGAACTTGACACAAGCGTCAATGAGAGAATTGTAGAAAATCTCATCAGGGGTAAAATCAGGGCTATTTTGGATCACATCAAGCATGGAGAGGGCTCTGTTAAGTTCATCCTTATTGTGGTGATTGGATTTGATTCCGTTGATCAAGATACTGTAGGTAAAGTTATCGGGGACAATATCACACTTTGTCATTTCTTCATAGAATTTCCAGGCTTCACCCATTTTGCCAGTCTTGACACAGGTGTCAATCAAGGAGTTGAAGGTAATTCTGTTAGGTTTGACATTGATCTTCTTCATTTCTTCATAGAGACCAATGGCTTGGTAAAGCTTCTTGGTCTTGCAGCAGCCCTTAATGAGGGTATTGAAGGTGATTTCGTCAAGTTTTAAGGTGGGGTCCTTCTTCATTTCATCAAGGAGTTGATAGGCCCTGTCAAAGTTTCCTGCATTAATGCAGGCGTCCATGAGACAGTTGTAAATAATTTGGTCAGGCTTGTTGATTTCCTTGTATTCATTAAATAATTGGAAGGCTTTATTAAGATCAGGCTTTTCCATGCTCTTGATACCATTGATCATGGTGGTATAGGTGAAGTTGTCTGGCTTCTTGTCGGATTTCTTGAGGAGTTCGAAGAGAATCCAAGCTTGATTATACTTGTTTTGCTTGAAATAGGAGTCAATCAGAGTATTGTAGGTAACAATACTGGGCTGGATGGTGTGAGAAACCATCACCTTGAAAATGTACTCAGAGAAGCTGAGATCATTATGTTTAGCCGAGAAGTCAATCAATTTGTTGAAAAAGACATCGTTGGGCTTGTGGGCAGCAACCTCTTCTAAGAGAAGCTTTGCCTTTTCAAGGTTACCCTTGTCGATATTGATGCAACCCTTGATAAGGATCTCGTAGATCTTATAGTAGACAGAGGAGGTCTCTTCGGAAAAAGAGTATTCGGTCTTGAAGGTGTTGAATAAATTCAAGGCTGTTGACAAATCGCCTGCTTTGAGAGAGGCAGAGATATAGTATTGGTAGATCCTGTAGAGGAGTTCTTTGGAGTCGTTCTCTCCTAGGGAATTGAGATAGAGGTTGAGGATATTTTGACCAAGGTTGGTCTTGTTGACTTTGGCAAGGAGGGCGAAATATTTCTTCATTGTATATTTAGTTAGCACCGGAATTTTATTTTGGATGGAAAAAGTTAGCAAATCTGTGAAAATCGCAACTTGGCCAGCATCAGAAAGCTTGTCAATGAAAGAGTTAAAGGAATAAGTCTTGATTTCACTGTGATTGTTCTCTTCCATGAAGAACTCCATAGCTTCCTTGAATTTCTTGGCATTAAAGAGAGATTCAAACTTATTATTTGTAGATTCGGAGGCTTTATTGGAAGTTTTCTTCAAATGATAAGTCTTGGATCTCTCTGGGTCAGTCTGCTTGGGCACATCCTTAAAGGAAGCAAGGAAGGCTGATGTCTTTTCAGATAATTGTTGGGCACCTTTGGCCAATTTATCAGAAACGTCTTCGACAAGATTTTTCACAGGCTGGACAAGCTTGGCGTTTAAGTCTTGAGCAAGTTTAGAAGGTGAAGCTGAAGGCGATGTCATAGGTGGAGCAGACAACGTGATTTTGTCGATTAATTTACAAATTTGAATTTTAAAAGCGAGTATCTCAATTTAAGTTCTAACTCCTAGTTAATTTAAAAATTTACGCACTCAGAACTATTTGATTTCAATTACATCCGTTTGTCTGTTCTATTGACAAACCTCTATCAGAAAACATTCCGACCAAGTGATATTCAAATGGAACTTCTGGAGTTATCTTTCTAATAGCCTTAAGTAGTGGGCAGTAATATCAACTAAACTTTTCGGTTAGGATCGGAGTTTTTTTTTGGTTGCCTATGTAGAATATTTGCATAACGACTTTTTTGAAATTTGCCATTTTACGATACAATTATGTTAGAGAAAGAGTTGAAACAGCAGGGTATCTCCAAAAAATACATTATACAATATGCATGAATTTTGTAAACAAGCCAAAGATCAGGAGCTTTTGAAAAAATAACTTTTTAAACAGCTATGTCTCCTTCTCCTCTGAGTCTTCTCTTCTCTGGGTCCCAGAAAATCAGATTGTAGATGCAGTACAGTGTGTAAAAGGTGACAAGAACCATGAGTAAAAATGTGAAATGATAGTTCAGAGGGTAGTCAAAACCATTCTCCATGGACCAACTAAGAACCCAACCTCCAATAAAGGGTCCCAAAGACTGTAACATGGATGAGAAAGTAACTTGTATACCATTAAGAGTACCTCTCTTATTGCCTGTAACAGTATCATTTGTGTATCTTTGTAGAGAAGAGAAATTTATAAAACTAGCAAGGTTTCTTATGAAGAGCCAAAAAACGATCCAGACCTTCATAAGGAAATAGGATCCTTCGGGGAACCAATGTCCGTATGGGAGAATTAAGAAAAATGGTATATGTGCCCAATGTCCAAAGCAAAGAAGTCGATAATCTCCGAATTTCTTCTGAAGATATGGGTACAAGAAAGTTTGAATTGCTAGTTGAGGAACTGAGAGATAAATAAAGATTTGGGCAATATCAGACTCATCAAAACTGAGACCACCATCTTTATATTTCGCAGCTGCCCAAAATGGAACCATTTCACCAATGACTGCCGCATAAAAGGTGTTGACACTGAAAATGATAATCAGGTTGACAACATTAGGGATTGAAGCGATCTCTTGGAATTTGTTCCAAGCATCTTTGACGGCCTTAGTGATTTTGTTCACTATGGCTAAGCTTTCATGTCTTTTAACAGGAGATTTTGTTCTCAGGGAAAGGGTTTCGCTCTCCTCTTCTGTGATATGATCGCTTGTATCAATGGTTGAATCGTTCTTGGATCTTTTTTGTGATTCTAATTCAATTTCAGTGCTATTTTCACCATCTTTGCTTTCGGTTGATGCTAGCTGATAATGTTTCACCACAGTCAAGTGTTCCTTCTTCTTGCTTGCATGATCCTTTTGATAATCAAGGGTCTCATCAATATAGATATAGGATAAGATCATTAGGATATATCCCATTATTGCTACTGCTATGGCGCTCGATAAGTAGGGTTTATCTTCAATCCATCCATAGAAGAAAGATCCTATGAATGGTCCGCAAGTCATACCGAGACTCCATATAGTTGAGATAATTGAAATTGACCAAGTCTTCATATCTTCAGGACAGCATTCTGTTGTCAGGACTTTGCCTATAATGGACAAGCCATTGAAAAATCCTGCAAATATTCTCACTGCTAGTGCTAACCAGTATGATTCACAGAATCCAAATACTAATGTCAAAGTCGCGACAGCAAAGAGGACCCAAAGTAATCCCTTTTTCCTACCATGCTTGTCTATGTAGGCACCCCACTGAGAAGAGGTAATAAAACGCCCGAAGAAATAACCGGACGCCATCCAAGAAGCATATTTCCCAGATGTGGTTGTCGACTCTGCTACGCCAAAACGAATCATCATATAGGGCAGAAAAGAATATAGGTACATTGTTGAGGCGGAGTTATAGAAGAGACAGAAGGCGACAACGAAAATACGAATTATGACTCTTCTCTTTCCTTCTTTTTTGTCTGCCATACGAACGTTAAATTTATAGGAGTGATTTCTTTGTATGTTGAGATTCAATAAAATTAATCGAAGTCTATTTGAAGTTCTGAATCCTCTAAAAGCGAGTAGCTTGATATCTAGCCATCATCCTCCTTTGATTTGAAGAAGATTTGCAGAGTCAAAGTTCTTGTAGCAGTAACTTAAATTTTTCCGACTAAATTCACCCTCTATGATTCGAAACCAAGACCTGTTTCATACATGATGGTGGTAGAGATAGAGCGTTAAGGAAGAAAGGACGATCTTCTATTATGCCTGGGAGATATAGTTTCAAATATTAGGTTTGATTATAAAAATTATCAATTAATAAGTTTGGAGGAGAAAATAATGAGCAGTACTGAGATCATATCACAAAACCCACCAGCAACCTTAAAATCCCAGTCAGTCACCTCAGACATATCAGATAATATCGAAATGAGCGAGCCAAACCAAGCCCAAGCCCAAGAATTTTTGAAGAGGTAAGAAATTTTGATGCAAACATTTAGATTTGAATAGGACACAGCCTAAGACACCAGAATGCACCGACCAAACCACACCGACTCGCGTCTCTGTGCAATCTGAAGGAGAAAATGACAAAGAAAACAACATACAACCACAGACTTCCTCAAATTCTTCTCAGGCAAAGTTAAATACAACAATTCCGCCTCCAGAGGATTTATTGAGGAGACTTCAAGAAAAAGCCAATTCACAATTCTCACATGACAAAAGTAACTTCTTATTCACGCATCTTTAACTAATTTTGCTTTAGAGATCGAACTCAATTCAAATGCAACTAACCAGATCAACAATATCATGAACATACTAGGAGTGAGCGACAAAAGTGTCAGAAATTTGACAGAAGTGATGAATCAGCCACTCTCCAATCCACTTTTGGGTGGGAATCCATCAGATAACATGGGCATGATGAACCTGAACAATTACCTGGCATTACAACTCCCTAACCTGATCAACAATGGATCTTACTCTCTCACTAACCTAGGAGAAAAGTCCATTCAATCCATCTATAACCCTAATCAAGAGAAAAACGGATTTTACAAGGATCAAAGGGAAACTCTCCAAATGGCTTATCAAATTCAGTCACAATTGGCTCAGAATCAAGCTACAAATCAAGATAATAGCCAGAATGAACAATCTGATGAGGAAGAAGCCAGAAGAGGTTTTGATTCAGCGGAGAAGAACGATAATTCGAAAAATCCTGTCTCAGGACAGAGCTCAGGTATCGAATTCTTGTAGTAAGTTCTAATCTCTTAGAAAGCAAGTTTAGCAACAGCAAGGATGGCCAGATTAGCATGATTGATGAGTCTCTTCAAGATAATATGAAGTTTTCTAAAGGTATAGATTAATTCAAATCAACCAGTTTCCTTAAAATTTGATAATTTTTTATTCATACTGTTCGGGACTCATTAGTCTTACTTGATTAGACGTCTTGCAAAAAAGGAAAAGGACCAGGCAGTGTTTGAATAAGCTCTGCCTAACCGATCCTAATGATCCAAACCTCTGGAGCAAGCAGAAGGTCAAGAATAGCGCTATTTGCAAATATTGCTTTGATGCCTGGAAAAAGCAACAGTATTGTGTGTTCTGCTACCAGATCTATCTTGACCAAGAAGGAACTGCATCAAATGACGATAAAGACTGGATTGGTTGTGATCAGTGCGGCCGATGGGTATTTAAAATTTTGAAAATTATTAATTATTAATAGAATCATATCGACTGTGAACAGGAGCAAGGCCTTAAAACTATCAAACTCCAAGTCGAAAAGGATAAATCTTTTAAATATTTCTGTCCTTCCTGCAGAAGCAATGACAAATCATCAGTTGTGAAACCCGCTCCCAAAAGAGGTAAAGGCCCTGGAAGACTCCCCAAAACAGCAATCTATCAAAAACAACAGCTCAGTTACAGAAGAGTTTCATCTGTGAAGAGCGATGTCACCCAAAAAGTTACCCTCGAAGAAAAGGGCGTTGCAATTATCGATGATAACATTGAAGATGTTATTAATAAGAAGGTCAAAATTGCTAGTGAAGTTGTGGAACATCACATTGACTCCCCAACTTCGGTTACTAAAGAGGGCATAGTCCCTGTCATTAAGCAGCAAAACAATCCCGATATTGCCAAGAAAAAACTCGACTCTATGCTGAGTAGAGCTAATGGTAGCAAGAAAAGGTTCGTTGTTCGAGCTGTCACAACAAGTTATGAAAATTATAGTGACATTGATAAGCTAATGAACCAATACAGCGGTAAATACCTTAAAAACTAATCTTATTTTATAGGCAAGAAAATCCAGTTATCAGAAAACGAAATCAGAGAAGATCTTAGCCTCTTTAGAGAGCTCTGCAAAGGCGGACTATACTACGATTCTGACAGATACAGAAGAGATGATGATTACAACAACTATGATGACGAAAGTGAGGGTGAAGACCCATATGATGACGGAAAACCAAACGGCAGAGGTAGAGGAAGAGGCAACATGAGATTCAGAAAGAGCAGAAAGGGGAAAGGAAAGAATTTCTATGCTGAAACTGATTTATTCTATCTTGGTAAGTTTTTGAAGAGACTTGGTTAATTAAATTAGATGGAGAAGACAGTAGTGAGTCCAATGAAGGCCAAGTGGCTGCAACTGGAAACCGCAAGAAAAATAAAAGCAGAAGTGATTAAAGATAACTACAGCGACTAAGTTTACTCTATTTGAGTGTAATTTAAGTTAATCAACTGATTGACTACATGTTTTTCTTATGGATTGATGTATAAAGATATATTCTTCCGTGGATGTAACTCAGTTTTGTTCATTTTTGATGTTTTGACTTATATTGTAAATAAGAAAGCATCCTAATTTGAAAATTTTTCTCAAGCTATTCATCCTCTTATCACAAAATAGATTTACTGAATGTTCTATTATTTCTTAAAAGATCTGTTGATTGCTACTTCGTATGATACCTGAACTCTAATCAAGAAAATAATAAATTGTTATATACATAGAAACTAAAGCGCTAGTATTAATGTTTATTTCTCTGAACAAAATATCGAAAGAAAAGGTAAATGAGGTATAATGGTCCATATTTATATAATAAGGGGATCAAATTGTCAAAGGTTTTTAACACATTGACTTAAAAGGTTCATTGTCAAAAGAAAACAGTCAATGGATGGCAATATTCTATTAGTGGAACCCAAAATTTTGCCCATTTTCTTATTCTTTCGATTCGTAATACAGACATCCAGATGATATACATAATACATCGTAATTTATTAAGCTACAAAAGCTTCATCATTATCAGACTTAGGAACTCATAATTTCCTTCTCCTTGGTCTTAAGCAATTTATCGAGTTCTGCCACGTACTTATCGTGAAGTTCTTGAACTTCTTTAGTGGCTTGATGAAGAACATCCTTACTAACGAACTTCTCGTATTTCTTTATCTATTGAAATTAGACCTTAGGCCTACAATGTCTAACCATTTCAATTCCATCAGATCTTTGGTCTCTGATCTTGTCCTTGCTCTTGTCAATATGTTGCTTGACTTGCTTAATCATATTTTCTTTCATTTCCTTGGTGTTTCCTCCCATCAAGGTACAGGTGATTGCCTTGCCATCTCTTTTGATGGTAAGATTTTTATCACTATTTTCGAGTGTCTATTTGCTTGAATTTTAATCTCTAGAATTTACCTTCACAATATCTGGAGCAAGTCCTTCATCGAAAACATTCAGGACCATGACATTGGCTGTTTTAGGGACAAATTGAACAAGTTCAGAGAGACTGGTCTTCTGGCCGTAGGCTGAGATCTTTACTCCATCAAAATAGAAAGCAGTCAATCTGCCAGCTTTTATCTTTTGTAATTCAGCCTGAGGGATGAAACTAGATTTTTCTCTTTTACCTTAATGTTTTCCATTTCCTTTTTCATTTTTTCTTCGACGACATTAAGGTCGATATTTTTAGGCACTTGAGCATTTTCCTTTTCCTTTTCATGATTTTCTCTTTCCTGCTTCTTTTTACTAATTTTGGCAAAGTTGTATTTGGGAATTGTATAGAAGGAACAGACAGGCATGATTTCCATGTTATATCTGGCTAATTGAACACAGTTCCTGTTCTTAGCGAACTTGCTGAGGGTGCTGATAAGCTGTTTGGAAGATCTAAACATTTAAGAAATAGATATCCTTAAATAAAAATATCAAAAATTTTGAGATGAGACACTAATTTAACCCAAAATGAGGAAAGTTTGTTCACTCCATATTTTGAATACAATATCACAAATAAACCGAACATAATACAACTTTCCTTTTTATTAAATTAACTCCATAATATAAAGCTTATTGTTGCTTGCACTCAGGCTTCTCTCCAGGTTCTATAAAAATTAACACTTAATAATCTAAAGAATTACTGGCTTCACCTCCGCTAGGCTTGGCACCCTTTCCCTTGGGCTTGGCTGGCTTATCGTCCTCATCATCATCGTCGTCTTCCTCGTCTTCTTCACCGATTCCTGGCATTCCTTCGAAACCTTCATCACCAGTTCTCAATCCCAAATAGTATTCAAGGTGATATGAGATGATTTCTTCTTGAATGGTGGCGGCAATATCGAAATTGATTTGAAGTCTTTCAAGCAATTCATCTTCTTCACCTCCTTCTTCTTCACCATCACCAGCTTCGGCTTGGGGATTGATGGTCTTGAAGAAGTTGAAGAAGGATTCAGCATCAACAGTCTTGGTGACGGTTCTGGTCTTGCCAGTCTTCTTATTTTTCTGCTTCTTTTGGATAGTCTTCTTAGTGATATCTTTTCCTTCCTTCCACTTAATTTCAGTTCCCTCAGTTCTTTCAGGTTCGTTTTCATCGATCATGAAGAACTTGACCTTAAGGACATCGTTCTCAAAATAGTCGTTGGGATAGAAATGGAAAATAATTTCGAAGTTATTAGTTCCTTCTTCAGAGACGTTTTCAATTTTCTTGATCTTCTTCAAAATAGGATGGTCAGCTTCGAAGATATCTTGGGCTTAAAGGTAAATTTTTCATAAGAACGTTAGTACAGAGTCTGTTGCAGGCAGTGAGAACCTTGAAATAATAGTCCTCAATAGGGCCAGCAGTCAAATGCTCGGTAATTTTTTCCTTTTCTTCAGCGGTCAAATACTCTTTGAATTCTTGAATTTCTTCATCGGCGGGAGCTCTGTCACCGGTAATAATTTCGTTGCACTAGAAATATGAGTGAATTTCTGAGACTTTGGTACTTTGTCCATGAGAGGGCGATGGATTTTGTTATATTTCTCAATGATCTTGTCAATTTCTCCATCCATATTATCTTCAATTTGTTTCTTGATCAAGCAGTAGTTATTCAAGGCGACGGCTTGCAATCTTTGCTCGAGTGGGAGCTTCTTAATAGCATCAACGATTTCCTGCTCATAAGCAATGTCTTCTTGTTTATGAGGATAAACCTTTGATTTAGTCAAACCATATAAAATAGGTACCTTTTGTTGTGTTTCGGCCATTTTGAGAGAGCCTCTAGATATCTTCGATTAATTTACAATTAAATCCGTAGATTTTATTACTTCTAAGATTCTGATTCAATGGATTCTTAACCGATCTGAATCAAATGAGCATTTTATTAGGAGAATTACATATCGAACCCATGTCACAAAATTCATAAAGAACTGTGCACTTACATAAACTTTGTTAATTCAAATCAACTATATAAGAGAAATAGCCTAGTATTTATTGAGGTAAGTGTCCTGCAACGTCCTGGATACTTTCTTCAATTGCTTATCAACAAAATCCAAACGAGTAATTTCGCTAATAAGATAAGTCCTCTGTGGCCCAGTAAATTCCTAAAATAACAATGAAAGAAGATATGAAAGGTACTGTGTGCAAAAGGGTCTCCAAGTCTCTTTTTTCTAAATTGTGATCTTTCAGTACTGAGTTTAATGGCTTATCCTCGGTAACATTAATTGAAAAGCTCTTGAGACTATTCACAATATTATGGTAATATTGTCTAGTTTTTCCCTCTGATAGCTTTGTGGCAAGAGCATGATGTATAATTTTTTTATCAATTTTTTCTGTTGGCTGGTATAGTCTCCTATGGTATTCAAAACTTAATACATAAAGTAATTACCTTCTAGTTGGGCTAGGCCTCAAATAATTGGTCTTTGGGCCGGTAAATTTTGTGGGACTCTCCGATTTCCTGAACATGGCCCAAAGATCACGTTCATCATTTTCTGCCCAAGTAGAATCCTCATTAAGATTGAGCTCAGGTTTGGGATTGTGATGGATACTGTCCATAACATTTACTATCTTAGAACGAAGTTCGTGTTCAGGTCTATCAAGATAACTCTTGAATGTGTGGCTTTTTGGATGGGGTCTTTGATAACTCGACTCGCTATGATCATCTTGATCTGTGTATTGCTTTGAGGCTGTAGAATAGCCAAGAGTTCTTCTCTCACTTGAAACCTCCATAATCGGCGAGCCCGTTCTGAATGACTTCTCTTGAAACTCCGTTTCAGGAGTCACCATCAGACGACGCTGTCTTTCTGTTTCTTCTGTGTATTGCTCTTGCTCAGTTTCAGTTATTTGTGGCATTTCAAATCTCGTGGATTCTGGTCGGAAGCTTTGTTTGCTATCTCTGTCCTGATTACTTGATCTAGATTCGGTTCTTAGATCAGAGTGATCAGTAACTATGATCTCTGGGGTGACCCTTTCAGATGAGAAGGGACTCTTGATTGAATTATTTGGCTTTGAGGCACTCCTTTTGACTTCTTCTAAAGGTTCAAAAGGCTTTGCAGGGCTCGCTCTATGACTTTGGATCTTCTTTTCTAAATTAGCAAGTGCTTCGTTTAAGGGGGAAGTTTTCATGATCATTTCTACATATTCTTCTTTTGGGGAAAGTTTTGCTGATGTGGTCTTAGATTGAACCTGACCGGCTGGACTTGATTGAAGAGATGATTGTTTCAAGGGTGATTGTTTAGTTGAATCCTTCTTCTCGCTTCCTTCACGGGATCTATTTTGAGAAGAAGGAATAGGAGATTCCCTGGATTCTCTTATTGAGATTGGCTCTGACAATAAATGTTCACTATCCCTTTTCTTTGTTTCTTGCTCACTATTCTTTTTCTTTGTTTCTTCTTCAGCAAAGAACTTTTTCGACTCAGCAGCTTTGGCGGATGATGGTTTTGGTAAATTTGTAGGAGGCAAGAGCTGAACTTCTTGGTGTGATTGATATTTTTTATGTGTCGAATTTTTCTTAGGAGATGGTTCCTGCAATACATTGATCTTGGATGACACAGGGCTCTCTCCATAGCTTTGTTGGTGCATTCTGTAGGAGTCCATAAATGTAAAGTTATTAGTTGATCCCTGTTTAGAAGCTATTTCAGACTGTTCAGCAGAAAATAGTCGTCCCGCTACATCCTCATATTTCAGAGGCAGATTCTTATCCTCAGGTACATGACCTTCTTTTTTCTCACTCTCTGGAATTGTCTCTTTCTTTACTGAGCTCAATTCAAAAGTAAAGTTGGGATTATTTCTGGGTTTCTTCTCTGTTGTTTCCACAAAGACTTTGGCTATTTTTTCGATTACCTTCTGATCGCTTTGTCCCATCAAACTGAGAAAATCAGGATTGTTCGAGTATGAAGACATTTGTTTAGCACCACTGCTATTGATAGACAAATTCTTTCCAGAAGAATCTCTAGGTATTTCGGGATTATGATATCTGATCAGAGCATGGCTGTTCTGAATGCCAGTGGTATTATACTTTTCACTTTGTCCAGAGCCTGGAATATCAGAGCCTGGTCCGTATGAGGCTGGGCTCATACTGTTTGAGGCAATAGCATATGCACTTGCTGCTGATAATTTCATTTTATTTTCTTGGATTTTCTTCATTTCCTCTGTTAGCTTAGCCCTAGTTTCAGTCAACTAACAAATAAGTTATTTTTCCCTTTATTTTTTACTTTTTCTCCCATTTTCTTGTAGCCCCAAACCCAATCTTCAACATCAATTCTTCCATCTTGATCCTAGATATTAGAACTTTTAGGTTAAAAAGATACAAAATCAACAAAATGAAATAATCTTTCATATCTGATTGGGTCATGAGGGAATCCCTGAGCGACCATCAGCACAGAGAAATCATTCAAAAACAAGTAACCATCCTTATCGGTATCAAGTTTGAAAAAAGCCATCTTAATTGTTTGAAACCGCTTGATTAATTCTTTTTGTAACTAATAATTTTAACAGGTTGTTCAAAGTATGCTCACATTCCAGATTTCTTCATAATTTTTGAATTGTAGAAGGAGAGAAGTAGTAACTGAGTTAGTCTGGGTCATTATCTTGAGTATTCCCTCTAAAAAGAGCAAGGATAGTTGGAGTTGTTAATTTAAAATCAAATAAAAGGATTTAAAATAATAGTAGAGAACACACAAGAAAATAAGACAGAAATACTATCTTAACAGTAGAGAATCAAAAAATGTCAAGGAGTAGCTAGCTAAATCCCATCCTTGAAAATTGTTTAATGATGATGTTGAAGTCCTGCATCATATACTCTTCTTTTCTCTGGGCTTGATAAAGTCTTGTAGGCTTCATCAATCATCGAAAATATCTGAGTAATCATGGCCCGATACTCAGTTTCATTTGCAAAGCAAGCGCTATAATTTTTCCTAAAAAACGTAAGTTACGATTGTAAAACTTCTACTTTATATTATCTGGATGCCATAGGAGAACTTTCGTTTTGTATGCTATTCGAATTTCGTTCTCTGAACAATCCTGTTTTAGATCTACAACATGAATTGGTCCAAGATGAACTGAGTTACCAAGTCTTTCATAATAATTTTTTTGAAATACTCTTTTTATTAAGAAATCTCCATATTTGTTATAATATCTCATGTCATATGAGAGTTCAAGATCAGTTTTTGCTTCCCTTGGCATTAAGAGAATTGACCTAAAAATCATTACCTTGGCTTTTCACGGAAAGGTTCGACTTTCTCCTTGATAAATCTGACTTCTCTTTCGATTTCATTTAATTCAGCATCAGTGTAAAATTTCTTGTTTTCCTAGGGAAGTTACTGTATAAAACTCAATCTCTACATCTATTGGGAAGTTATGCTTGAGAGCAGGTAGTTTGTAAGGTTTGAGAATAGCCCTTGTCAGCCAAGGCTTCTGAGTAATTAATTTTTGCACGTATTCTTCTCGTTCAGGATCTTGAGGAGGTTGATCCGCTTCCTCAGCTTTCTTCAGATTATTCATATTTCTCCTGACATGATTCATCATCGCTCGAACATATTTATTATCATCTGGTGGCTTTTGTGGAGTTTTATCCTCAGGCATGTTGGATATAATCTCGGATAATTGATTTTGTTTAATAGTATCCTTGTCTGCAGGGACTTGGAATGGTTTATTTAGCAATTCTGTGGGGATTCGAGTTGGCCTATATGCTGCATTTTTATTGTCAAAAATGTTGTTCTTGTGGGGGTTGTTGATTAGAAACTGATTTACATAGGTCTTTTTCATTAGATCACCCAGGAAAGGATCCTTTTTATCTTCCTGGACCAAGCTTTTGTTAAGATTTTGAGGAATAGAAGATAATTTTGGTCTCCTCATTTTTTCCTTGGCATATTGTTCTGCTTCTTTTTCAATCTTTTCAAGATAATTTTTGATGGTATTGTTCTCTTTGGGTGGTCTATATACTTTAGGGGTTTGGGATCTCATCATTTCGTCTTTAATCCCATATCCTTTCTCAATGAGTTTATCATTAAAAATTCTATTAAGAACTCTTTCAGTCCTTTTGGAATAAGTATTCATCAGCATAGTAGTTCGATCTTTGGCATATTCTTTGGAATTATTCTTCAAGAAATTCATATAACTCTGTTTTGACCCCTTCAACTCTTTTCTCATTTCCTCTATTTGCTTCTTATCAGGGATATAATCAATAGTTTGAGTGCCCTTTGAGATAGCAGGAAGTTTTTCCTCAGTATTTAAGATTTTTTCCTTCTGGAAAGGAGATCGAACAAGCTCTAGACTTTTTTCTTTACGCTCAGCGACTCTAATAGAGCTTGCTTTACTAGGAATATCCCAGAAGTCACTATATCCTGGGACAAAACTTTCATGTGTTTGAAGATTTTCCTGGTTTTCACCATGATCGTCAAGTCTGATGGGATTATCAGTTGATTGAATAATGCTTCCATGCACAGCTTTTTGAATACTTTGTCTTTGAGTAGGCGTGTCAGGAACAGGAGTTGGCTTTATTAGTTTATCTTCAGATTTGTTTTGAGTGACTGATTTCAAGTCTAGCAAAGAATCTGGGAATACTAATTCACTTTGCGATTTTTGTCTTTCTCCTAAGACGCTTTCTTGCAGAGTCATTACACTCCCATGTGCGTTTATGTATTGGCTTGGAAGACCTTCAGGCCTTTCTGTGCTTAGTTTTATGACATGCCCACAATTCTTGCATATCTGTATCTTATTAATATTCTCAAGGAGGGACCTAAAAGGATTACTTATATCTAAGACTATTACATTTCTGAAGCTACTAAGGAGAGCTTCTTGCTATGTTTTTTGATATAGTTTATTACTGCTTCTTGAAAAACTTTGACTTCTTCTATTTCCTTATTATGATAATTTCTTAGTTCCATAAGTGAGTCTGAAATTTGCTTCTGAGTCAGCTTATTGGACTTCCCTTTGTTCTTTTCAAAATTCTAACTGGTCAATAATGACTCTATACTCAGTACATTTATTTCTTCTTCATGAAGGGAAATAAGCTCGGAGTTTTGCTGTTCAAATTTTTTGATAACTTTTTCTAATAAAGTCTCGAGCTTCACTATCTCATCCCTTATTATCTGAGGTCCATCCCAAACTTCAAGAATATTGGCAGGCCTTTCTTTGATATAGTAACCTTCCAATTTAGGTCTATTGTCTATAATATTTTACTGTCTTCCTCTCCACTTAAAACAAAGAATATAGTCAAAATTCTATTCAACTTTGCTTCAATCTCTTCATTAACTGGCTTGCCATGATGGATCTCTACTAAGCTAAATTAAGCAATCTTGCTGTTACCCTCCATTCTTATTAGCCTTTTGGCCATTAAAGTCAAATCAGCAATTTCTGTAAGGTCCTAGTCCATTAGCTTCGTTTTCTAATTTTTCTACATATAACTCTCTCATGACAATCTGAGAATTTCGAAATATAGCTCCATGCTGGTTCTTAGAATCAATCCTGCGCACATCAAATTTGTAGAATGTCTTATTACTTGTAGAGTGTCATCGCGAAGGCCGTGGTGACATTTTTGGGAAGAGTAAAAATTCTAATATGGTGATTAGGTATTTCGTTATCTTCAAATTTTACGAATTATAGTCCAGGAAAAAGCATTTATGAAAGGTTCCCTCATGGCCTTTTAGGGTTTCATTCAAAGTTTCGAGAAAGGTATTTTCGTCATCCCTATGCCATACTATGTGATTTATTTCTGGTTTTAGTCTTTTAGCTTTAGACATAAATAAAATAACTATAATTTCATATCTCAAATATAAAAAATTCTTTGCGGATTTTTTTGTTACGCAGCAAAAAGAAATGGATATGATACTCACATATATATACAGAAATTGGATACATTATTTTTTGACATATACAGAAATCCAAAAATATAAAATTTGATATGAGATTTAGAATAAATTATGCCCTGGATTATAAATAATTAGAATTGTGAATCTTGAACCCAACGGTCCGATTATTGAAACTTTCTATTCCATTATTCCAAGAAATGATCTCTTACTTAAGATATTTTAATTTGTTAACAATTTGATTTGCAGTTCTCGTGTCAAGAGCTTTATACTCAATCTTCTTCTCAGAATTTTTCTCCTTAAACTCTAATTGGAAAGATGATCCTTGTAGAATCCTAACTCCCACTAAATCACTCAATAAACGCTCAGGAGTCTTTGCTGTGACTTTTGTAAAGAATGCACTAATATTGTGTTTCTCTAACAAATCAGAGAACAACCTCGAGATTTACCTTTTTCAGGTTCCCTAGAACTTCTCATGAGATTGTAGATTTTATAACCATCTATGCCCAATATTCTTTTTTCTGCTTTATTGTTTGGCTTAATTTTGATCACTTTGAATTCCTAGGAAAATAAGATTGAAGATAAATGAGGGTTTACCTCATACTTATTCGCTGTCACATCATTATACAAGAAAATATTGGGATCATCGGGCATTATAAATTTATCTGCGAACAAAGGCTTTGCCTTATTTGTAGGCTCATCAGCGAATACTTTCCTTGATATCTAAACCATTTAATATGTTTTTTTGTTAAGTACCTCAAGATCTAGAATTCCATTAGGTTTCTTGGACAAGTCCTTCAATGGAATGTTTGGTTGTAGACACTCATCATTATTTCCTGCATCCTAGAGATTTTAAATATTGAAAATAATCTCAGTACTTTAGCTAGCTTGAGATCATAGGTCCTTTCATTTACTCCTTTGTATTTTAAAGCTAGCAATGGAAATATATCTTTGACTTTCTCATCTGGACTTAATAAGATTGTTGTGTTCATTTTCTCGCTGGTGCTTTGGATTCTCACTGCTATCTTGTTCTTAAGGTGAGAGACTGGTTCATGCTGAACATTATTAGGTTGGTGATCTTTGGGAGGAACAAATCTTCTATTTTCCATAAAGGCCTGGTATGGATAAATAGATTGAGGAATAATTTATACAACTCCTTTTTGGATTCCTAGAGTGGAGAATATTCTATTTCTCTCGAGAGGTGGAATTGAAAAATCGGGTACATAATCATCTTCATCATCAAGCATCAACAAATTATATGCTAAGGAAATTACATTTAATTTATACCACTATACCTTCAGGATATTCTGGGTATCTAAGCTTAGAGACATCGAAACGTTGATCAACAAGACAATTTTCAATAATTTGACAAATCACATTCTCCACAGTGGTATTAACATCCAACACCATACTGATGCAGAATGGTGTATTGAAAAAATAGACATTGTACATCTTCATACATTTCTTTTTGGTATTTGCATGAAGGCTCAATCTATGAGAATAGCTTCTCTAACAAATGTCAAAGAAAATTAGTAAATTATACCTCTTTAATACTGCTGAGATTGGCACTAAGGCATGACCTGAGCTTCTTCTGCTCTGTATAAGACTGAGAAATGACAACTTCATTTAACTTCTGAAAATTGCTCTTTTTATTATCGGGTGTGTCAAGGGTGCTATCTTTTTCGAAACTGCCTGAATTAGGAGTCTGGGTCATCGATATATGCAATGTTGTTCTTCTTTTGGGTGATCTTTTTCGAGATTCCGTGGGACTTATTTCAGACAAGGTATTCGCCTGACTTTTGATATCTTTCATGAATTCCTCGATGCTTTCTATGTCCCCTGGGTCGTCCTTTGAGCTATCGAGGATTTTTTTGATTCCAGAAGAGTCTGTAAGTTGCTCAGAATTGGAGTCTGGTGGTGTGTCTTCTAATGCTTTCCCATAATCAATACTCTTGGGATTATGCTCTTTGCCAGCCGTGCGAGGAGTAAAGCCGCACAAAGAATCATGGTTGTTGTCCTTGGCTTTGGGTGTATTGTGATAGGAACCTATAACTTGTGACACTAATTGATTTATTTCCATGACATCTGTAAAATTCATGCTGTCAATAAGTATCTTAATTATCCATTAACAATTAATCTCAATAATTTGCACAATCAGTCAACATTTGACCCTCTGACGGCCTCGATTTTAAAAGCCTCTAGCTTAGGATCATGAAAATGCGCCCTCCGTTCATTCCCAATGTCTGAAACGAACTCTTACTGTTATAACTGTTGGAAATAACCTCCTATCAGCTCTAATGAGAGGTGATTGTGGAAGGACTTTCTCCTGGTTTCTGAGAGAAATAAGCTTGTTTATGTTATGGGATAATGTGAGGCATATATTGATTGTTAAAGTTAGCTTTCATTTGTCCTAAATTTTCTCACCCGACAACCGAATTTGGATCAATTTCAAAATCAATCTTTTCCACAATAATTCGTGATATCTAAAATAAACTTGTGACAAACAGAACTGGATGATCAAAGAGGTATCGGTTTATGAGTTTTTCTATCATAAACCTGAATTCTAATAGATACAATTAGAAACTGAGGTTTCATAGTGCCAACAATACAATTTAGCTCAGGAAAGACCAATCTTTAACTACATTCTTAGTATTCTAATCAGGTCATTAAACTACTGAAATTAGAATATCTATGAGAATATATTTGCCAACGATCTCCGCATGATGAGTGTTTGTTATCGGAGAGACAACACTATTCTCTAGAATCGTTTTATATAGCTGAATCTTTCATAGAGTTAATTAGCTCACCTTTTAGAATTTTTTTCATTTCTTAGGAGCTAGAAGAGTAATAGAAGTTATTTATGATATTTATTATTTTGAAAATTAATGTATCATGATTTCATATTTTTATCTAAGGACTATGAGAATATTAGAAAGGATTCTCTGAGAAGTAAGGTTCTTCTTGGAAATGAGTAAAATTTCTAGCCATGAGGTTATCTCATCAAACCATTGTGAATATCGCACAGAGTATAGAAAATATAAAGAATAATCAAATCCAGGAAGAAAATGCTGAACTACAAAATATAAAACAAGAGAATACTAATAAGGCTCCTCAAGCTGAACCAAAATTGGAATACTATTTACAACTCAGAGAAAGAGATGGGACAAAGAAAATAAAATTGGAAAATTTACAAACACAAGACCTAAAATCATTTGTCAGGAAGAATATTGAAGAATTAAGACAGTATGCTCCCTTCAAGAATTATCAAATTGAAGCTATTTCAACTCCCAATAATGAGGAAATCCCTCCCATTAAAGTGGATACTATGCTGGAATATGTAAATAAAGTATCAGAGCTAAAGGAATATGAACGGAAAAGGCAGAAGGCGATAAAGCAAAGAGAATATGAAAAACAGATCAAAGAAGAACCAGAATATATAAAGTCGTTCACCCTCGAAAAATTGAAAGAAATTAGGATAAATAAACAACAACCTTTCGAAATTCTCAAAGGCCAGAGATCTGTCAATTAGGCACAATTCACATCCAAATTGTTCAATTTTTGTAATACTATCAATTTTCCCTTTCTGCTAATAATCAATTCTAGATATCTATCCCGGATATATTTGTAATTAAGTATTTTAATCATATGTCCTAACATTTCTTCTGGAAAAGTCGAAAGAGTCATAAGTTAATTTTAGTCGTTCTAGGAGCACTTTAGATTAAACTTGGAAGGATTAAATTTGGCGTTACTTTTAGAAATGGAATATTTCATTAATAAGCGCAAAATTCTTATGCACGATACTTCTCACAGATTTTAGCTTGCTTGTTCAACCCAATAAGCAATTGTTTAGATATTTATTTGTTGGACCTATTACAATTCAAAAAAGTTGATTTATTTGCATTTTCCTTGGTTAAATAACGTATATCTTTTACGGTTAGTACTCTAAACACTCGCTTATCTGCGGAACCTTGATGAGCAAACTCTAATAGGATGGCCAATTCTTAAGTAGAGGTAAGGATTAGGCCCCTGCCCAGGATTCTAGTTTTATCCTAATTGGCTCAAATTTATATATTACAGAATCTTCAAATATAAAGTTTCTTCTAAGAACTATCTCTTCATTACCCTAACAAGTTAAATTACATGATTCCTTTGATTTCAAAGTAATATCCTACAGCCTCTTACTCATATTTCAGCTGCTTTTCAAGAAACAAGAAGCCGAGTAGTTCAGATATCGAGGTTGATAGAAGTAAATACAGCAAATCTCCCTCACAATTATAGATTCAGTCAAATTGAAAGTAGAGAGGCGCACAAATCATACTGACACACCAAATGGTTGGGAAGACTTGGGCTCAGAGAAAGCCAAAATTATGCCAAAAAAGTTTATTTCATATGAGACTTCCAATTTGGGAAGAAAGAATAATAAAGACCTATTATCGACTAAGCATTTGGTCACTGACACATCTTCTAACGATGATGAGTTTGACATCCCAATTAGCGACCTCAAAATGAAGGTCTTAACCGCAAATCAATGGATTAAGATTCTCAAAAACAATGACATTGAAAATACATCAACAACAGAAATGATAAATTCACTGAGACATGGAATTCCAGATGATTTGTAATTTATCAAGTTTTATTTTTTTTATTCGCTAGGCGTCCTCAAGTTTGGGAGTTTTTAACTCAATTGCCAGCTTTGAAAGAAAAACATGTAATGGTTTTTTGGAATCTGAATAAAATGCTTATAGGGTCCTTACTTTTACAACAAGCTCAAGTCACAGGCAAGCAGCACTTGGGACAGCCAGATTGAAAAAGATGTATGCAGAACATTCCCAACTCATGAATATTTTGTTGATGATGATGTATTTTGTGGAAATTCTAACCTAACAATTAGGGCCCAGGACAGAGAGCACTTTTTAATATCTTAAGAGCTTATGCTAATTATGATACAGAAGTGGGATACACTCAGGGTAAAAATAAGCTGAATTATCTTAATTAGTAGGAATGAATTATATTGCTGGGGCTTTGATCTTAATCTTGAATCCGATAAATTATAAAGACTCTAAATTTGGTAAAGAGGAATATAGAGATTGTAAACAGCTAGCCTACTTTCATGATTATGAGCGTACTTGGGAAGAAAAGACATTTTGGATTTTTACCTATATTCTTAAAGTCAAGAATTTCAGGGAAATATATAAAAAAGAATTCCCCAAGCTAATGGGAATGATGAAGACACTGGAGAAGCAAATGAAGGAAAAAGCTAGTGAAGTTTACGATTATTTAAATAATGCTGGAGTACAAATCCTTTCTGACCTGATTAATATTTAGCTAAATACCTTCTTCTGCTTCCATAAAATGTTCCTTTCTCTTCTTCTTTACTATGCGCCTCTCCCGATGGCAAAGAGAATGTTGGATCTCTTTTTCATTGAAGAAGAAAAGATCTTATTCAAAATTTTGATCAGAGCTGTATTGATTTGTAAAAAAGAAATATTGTCAGCAAAAGAGCTGGAAGTAAGATTATGAATAAAACTCCATAATCTCCTAGGGGCTGTCGAGATTCATCCATGAAGATCTATTTAGACTATGCTATGAGAAATACAAGCATAGACTCTATGTTTTGTTCCCTGGACCCGAGTCCACGGACTAATCATTTCTTATGGTCATTTGTATTTATATTAATTCTTGTAATGAGATGCAGCTTTGATTTTCCTCTATGGTTTGCTGTTGCTTGTATTGAATATCTTGATTATGATCTATACATATCATTGTTAAATAAATTTTATCTCTAAATGGAGTTTTTGACTATTTTACTGATGTACCTCCTGGTAGGAGGGGCGTGCATGTACCTTTTAATGTGTGCTGATCCACACGGAAAAGGGCCTATCTCATATATGAATAGATTTGTTTATTCAGTTCTTCCCAAAGTTTATAGGTATTTATCAAAATCCAATCATTTCAACCTTTAGGAACCACGGGCATAAACTCATAGGCAAATGTGGAATGCAGATGATTGATAATATCTTTAACTATATTTGCTACAAAAATCATCCCCTTGTCCAAATTATGTATCTTGTGATTATATTTGGAGGGTTCTATGGATTTATGAGATTTGGATTGATGGAGCATGTCCCGACTAAAAAAATAAGCGAAAACTTCTATTACTACTCAGCTGCTTTTACGGCCTGGTGCTTATACACCTATTACAAAACCTGTGCAGTCGACCCGGGAATAATAACTAAGGAAAACGTCCAAATGTATCTAAAAAAATATAAATATGATGGAGTTATTTATGAGGAAAATAAGGCCTGTCCAACTTGCAAAATCCCAAAGTAAAATAATTGCGTTTTGATTTATTGGGTAGGCCAGCAAGATCAAAGCACTGTAGAGTCTGTAATGTTTGTGTTGCCAAATTCGATCATCATTGTGTCTGGTAAGCCCAGATAGATACAAGGAATAATATGAATAGGGTAAAGCAATGTGTGGGAGAGAAAAATTATAAGTGGTTCTTTAGTTTTATTGTCTCTCATGCTCTTTTGTGCCTTTATGGAGGATTTGTCGCTCTTTACATTTTACGTGCGATAACAATTGAAAGCAGATTATTTGATATGCAGTTCAAAATGAGTGGCACAGGAGAAATAGTGAGAGCCAGCTGGCTGGTTGTCATACAAGTAAGTAATTGTAATCTTTGTTGATTAAGGAATAGTACCTCTTCTATAGATATACTATGCTGTTCTTTGTCCTTGTGTTATGCTTTGTCATGGGCATAGCTTTGTCTTTGTTCAGTATATATCATGCTACCTTGATAAGAAATGGAACTACTACAAATGAGAAGATCAAAAAAGGAGATCTGGACAGTGCTATAGCAAATGAAATAAGGAATATTGAATCGGCTCTTAAAAATCCTAAGCAAACTGGTGAGGCTAAGAAAAAATTGGAGAATGAGCTTAAATTATTCAGGAGAGATCAGGGTATCTTGGATAGATACTTTGAAAAAGGTCTTTGGAAAAATCTAAAACGCATTTATAGTGAATAATCTTAGCGTGTATATTTATAGAGTTTATGGTAAATAATTCTGAAAATTCAGTGCGAAACATTTGATACGAGAAGAAAACGAACTCGTCTGTAGTTACATTTATACTAATAGAGAATTGAAGACCTTAATTCATAAAATTCAGTTTTACAACAAATAGAAAATTGAATGAGATAAGTAACTTAATTACTTTTGACCGCCTGCAGGATTTTGATTCATCATTCTTAATAATTTTTCTATTTGGGCTGCTTGCGAGTTATTTACATTGTTAGAGTTATTATTTGTGGCAAGATTTGCTAATGCAGAATTAATTATATTATTGCTTGACAGTCCTCCAAGTCCCTGTAAAAGCGATAAATTATTATTGGTGTTGGTGTTGGGGATTGCAGATCTATTCATCATCAACAGATTATTGAGGTTATTCAAATTGTTCAGCATATTAGTCTGAGTTTGGGCTTGAGGTTGTGATATAAGTCCCTTAAGGAGGTTTTGATTATTCTGAAGAAGTAATTTCTGTGTTTCAGGGATCATCATGTTATCTTTCTTCTCTTGTTGTATAGTCTGAGGCTGTTGAAGGAGATTTGGTTTTATGACGGATTGGGGTTGGCTAGCAAATTGATTTAAATAGCTCATAAGTAGTTGATTTTTGAGTTGTTCTTGCTGCAAAGTAGCCAACAGTTCATTGACATCAGCTTTAGGTTGTTGTGGTTGTGGGTTAACAGTAAGAGGAACTGGTCTATGTAGGACATTTTGGAGGTCTTGCTTGTTCTCTTGCCTCATAGATTCAATAGCCATGCTGTTAGGAGTCTGTTTGCCAATGTTGGCATTAAGACCTTGAAGTAAGTTAAGATTTCCTCCCATATTTCCTAAATTGACGGCATTGAGCAATTTCTTGATGTTTTCAAGTTCACCAACATTTTCTTTTGGTGAAACATCCTGAGAAATCTCTTCATTCTTGACAAGGATATCCTTTTGCTGAACGGCGAGAGGAGATGTGGAGATATTTTGGTTTTGAGCTTTCTTTATGGCTTGCTCAATGATATTATCAGAATTTTGCTTAACTTTCTTGTTGGAAATTGGCTCTGGAGTGTCCTCCTTTGGTTCTTCTTCTTCACTATCAGATAATTCTCCTCTATCTCTCTTCTTATTCACGTCTTCACTAAGGCAAACAACACTTCTAATTTTGTTTTGAGGAGTCTTCTTGACCTTCTCGCCTTCTTCTACTTGGTGACCTGAGATAGAATAGGCGTTCTTCATCTGAATTAATGAAGGATAGACTCTCATGTATGCTTTAGCAAGTTTTTCCTAAACAATTAAAACTAGATTTCATTTTTGTTACATTTGAGAGTTCTTTGAAGTGTGGAGGGGTGATGTTTGAGTTGAAGATGACATGTAAAACATCATTGATAATAGGATCCAAATAATCTGAGATCTTCTTGTTTAGATGGAAGGAGTCCATATTGTTGGGTTCTTCAATGAGAAGAATGAAGTATTTGTTATCAAAGGCTTTATTGGTGTTATTGCTATCATTCTTTCCTTTGGCCTTTAGGTGGGACTCCATGAAGATTCTTTGCATTTTCTCAATGAGCTCTTCTTCTTTGATCTATTTGCTTAATCGAGAATCAAATGAACTGTACATCAGTAGTTTTGAGTAATTGAGTGTTGTAGTATAGCTTTACACAGTTTGAGAACTTGGTAGTCAAGAAGATTGGATGCTTCACTTTGTTTCTGATATTGGGTGCAGTAAAGTATTGAGATAATCCCTCCAGACTGTTCTCAATAATTTCCTCCTTAGATTCGTTGAACTTGCTATTACGCTTGACGAATGTTCTATCGAAGGTCTCGGGTGGGAATGGGTCGAAATATTTATGAACAACCTTTTTGTTCTATTGAAAATGAGATATTAAATTTATTGGATTTTACCATATTGGAATCTCTGGCTGATTTTCTGGAGTCAACGAAAATAGGAGGAGAAATCCTCGAATAAAGGATCTTGGGACAGGCTCTGCTTCTAGCATCATCTTGAATATAGATGAGGACAATCAAATGGAACTTGACACCCTAAAATATGTGACGATTTGATTCAAAAATATTACGTCATTATTGTATGAGGTGGAAGAAAACTTGATTCCAGAAAAGACAGCTTGGCCTTCAGATAGATCTTGAATAGCGGGACCCTTTAGTCCAAGGTCATAGAGTTTAAATTGCTCAGCCTTGTTCAGTAAAACTTTTACAGCGAGTAGTTGAGCCTTAAATTTCATAAAAAAATTTTTCATGTTACTTTAAGGTCAGCAGGAGGAAGAATGACTTCATTTGTTTTGGGATCAGTAATTTTAATAGAGCATGTGATATTTGGTAAGTTCCAGCTTTTATGCCAGTTCCACCCTAATTCTTCACTATGCATAAAATTTCTGTCCAAGTTCAGAGAAATATCCATGATGGGTGTGATCTATTATTAGTTTACCACAAGCACTTCAGTTATACCTTGGGATCACCACCTGCAAGCTGAATGGTTGGAGCAAGACTCCAATGAGTTTCAATTCCATCTGCTTCTTTCTTAAGTTCATAATTACAAGGAAGCCACTCCCATTTAGAAGGGACTACACAAGAGTTAATTATATGTTATACTTTTAGTTACTCTGGAAGTCCTATAAGATTAAATGCATTGAAAGATCGTTACTTTTAGATTCTCTTCGCTTCCATCCTTTGAATAGGTGTCTTCTTGCTTCACATTACTAGGGAATATAAACTCCTTATTCTCAAATTCCTTACTTCTTCATCAATGATGACTCATCGAAGTTAGGTGGGAATGAAAAAGGTTTTTGTCCTTTTGCTGAGTTATTATCAAATTCGTTTCCCTAGAAGCTTATGGTTGAGTTGTTTGCTTCTTACTTTTAGAGAATTATTTGACTGTTGAGGAGCCAGATTGTTCTGCATCAAACGATTCAGTGAAAGGTCCATTACTTGTTTTCTGTAAAAGTGTATATTAATAATTGTAATTAAATCGAATCTAATAATATGACCGATTGGTAAATTAAAGTGATTTTTGTAAGTAATTAACCTGTTTAGTATCACGTTATTCTCCTAACGACATCATAACTTTTCGCCCTGAAAAAGAAACCTCGAACCTTAAGACTATCTCTATGATCTACAAGACTTCTGAACAATAGGTTTAAACCAGATCTCATCAAGTTCTGATACAGAAAAATTAAATTTATTGCAAGCTTTGATTGGCCGAAATTTTGTTACCAAATTTAGAGTGTAATTATTTATTCAGTGCTCTGGATACTGGACAGTTGAACTTTAAAATAACTATCATTTTCTGTTGCCTTTTACTTTTTCAGGCGACTGTTTTGTTATTTCAATTAAGAGCATTTTTCATTCAATCCAGCACAGCTTGACTGTACCCCAAGAGATAGACCTTACCAAGGCTTATGAAATACAACTAAATAGAGATTTGACTTACTTTTTCCCAAATCCACAAATACTATCAACCACGCCTCTTGTACATTAGAAACTACGATAGATCATTCATAAAATATAAACCTAAGAACTCTTTAGTTCTCAGACTGAGATTCGCTCTCTAAAACCTTCACCTCCTTTACTGGTTTATTTTGAATTTTTTTCTTTTCTCTCCTGTCGATTACTGAGGGATTTTCAGCAGGCTCTTCGAAAATATATTTCTCTCCTCGAAGAGAACATTCGAAAGCTTCTCTTTCGAAGCAATTTAAAATCGCTTGGCCAAGATGCTTACAGAAAAATTCTAAAGTTTCTAAGTCAAATTGGTTGACCTTGGCCTTCTGTAACGCTGATAGACCCTGGATACCCCGTGCATTGATCACTTCAACAGCACCCATTACTTTGTCAGTGTTAGGATTTCTAATGGGCATACAAAGCAAGGGCATATGAGTTTCTATGTCCACTTGACCATTGAAGAGAGGATGTGCATAACCGTTCGTTAGGTTATCATGCTCTCCTGTCTGCATGACTTTTCCAACCAGTCCACAGTCCATAGGGTAAGTAATAATTTTGCCTTCCGCATTAACACTGAATAATGAATGTTTGTTAGGGTTCTTGATCAAAATTCTAGCCTTTTCGACTCCCATGAGCTGAGCTAGTTTCTTCTCGGCATTTGGGATCAGGCTGCTCAACTTGTGCTCTCCACATAGAGAAATTCCTGCCTAAAAAATTAGGTTTCTAACATAGCATTTACTCTTAAAGCAAGTCTTAAACTGTTATGATAGGTTACTTGCTCGTCATATGTCATGCAATTTCTGAGGACGATTCCGGCCAGATTTGACAAAATCATCAGTAGACCTTCATCATCCTTTGAGAAGACTGCATTATTTCCTCTCTTATTAATGGCTTCACAAACACCTAATAAAATAATAGGAAGTCATTTAAACCATACCTATAATTTTGTTTGAGTCATCTCGAATAGGAACCGCCAAAATAGTGCTGGTTTTGAAGCCTGTGAGCATGTCGACTTCTTTATTGAACCTTTCGTCTGCATACGCATTCGGTACATTAAGGGTTTCACCTTTTGTGAATACATGACCTTTGAGATAAAAAATTTTATACTCCTTTCTTACCAACTATTCCTTTGTTCAAAGGAACTCTGATGATTTCATCAGATCCTTTTGCAACCTTACACCAAAGTTCCTCTTTAGTAGTATCATGGAGGAAGGTTGTTGCTCTTTCACAATCAAGACATTCACAAGTCTCTTCAACTATTCTCTCAATTGCCTCATTTAATACAAGAGAAGATGTCATTCCAGCTGTTGCCCTAATAATTCTCTTTAGTTTGAAAACCAAATTTCTGAGGGCTCTATGATCTGCCCTCAAATTCTGTATGGATTCACGGAATTGGGCCATTAGAGTCTCATCGAATTGCTTAACCTCTTGATAGAATTGATCCTCTTTTCTGTTCAGGAGCTTCTCCAAGAAGAGTAGACTTTCATTCTCGGCATACATCGTATTAACATCTTCCTCGCCTATCAAATTATTCATCTTCAAATCTCCATCTACTCATCTTCAAAATGCTTTGCCCTTTTTTATCATCGATCAACCTTTGGTATCTTGATCCACCGTTACTCCCCTGGGAAACTGATTGTCTAGGTTCATTTGGTAAACCAAGCGTGGTAGATTTAGAAGGTCTAAGGCTCTCTTCAATTCCACTGCTCTTCAAATTGTGTTGAGGGAATAGTAAATTCTTTGAGGAAGATGTTGTTGGAGAAATTTGGAAAGGATTTGAAGTCTTCTTATCTGGGACTTTTCTTTCCATTCTAAGAGCCAGTTCTTTGAGCTTTCTATTCTCTTCCAGAGTATGTGTGAGCATCTCGTCACGCTTCTGCTGGGAGATGACCAGGTATTTATTGATATATTCGAGTCTCTGAATTTCTTTGTTTTTGAATCGGATAATATGCTCTAAATTCTGTGCATATTTCGTTAGGTTTAGAATCAGAGTATTGATCTGAGGATCGAGATTCCTTGTAATTAGAAATTGTTTCTATTTTATACTTTTGTTTCAGGTTGATGAGTTCAGTAACTGCAGGGAGCTTTGAGGTAAAATTCAAGTCATTTTTATTCATATCAAAATCTGAAGCACTGACATTTTTCTCTTCGGGAAGAACTGACAACTGTTGGGAGTTGTTCTGGCCTTTTTGATATTGCTTGAAGAATGAAGAAGATTTCCCTTTGTCATCCTCAGAAAGTCTAGAACTAAGAAATTTGTTATCGAAAATTTTACTGCTTATGAGGCAGGTAATAGTTCTGGGCTGTCTGAGATTTTTCAGAGCTCATATTTCACTAATAAAATTTACCTAAATTTTGAGAAGTTTTATTCTTAGTGAAAGAATGCCTTTCAAAGATATACTTCACAACGTCTTTGTCTATATTGAAAACTCGCTGGTTGACAGTTAGACTTCTAAAGGAAGAGAGTAAACAAATAGCTCGAATTTTTTTTCCTTCGATAAATCGCTCAAAATACAATGAAAATTTTTTTTCTTGATAGAAGATTGGAAAGGAACTAAGGAAAATTCAAAACGAAGTAAACACGACGCACAGAGTACCAACTAGGATAAACATGCCATAATTTTGAATTCAAATAAATTTGGAACAAAAAATCAAACCCTAATTAATATATTTTAAAGACAATTAACTTCGATGCAGAAGATCGGAGATATTTTTGCTGAGATCCAAGAAGGAGCCAGCATTACAAACAAGCAGATATACTATCTTATAGATGAATTCGTTAAAAATCCTACCACCTTGATCAATGGTCTTGAGCAATGTTACCTCAAGATCATCAAGATGGGCTCAAAGTCTGCCAAGAAGCCCGTTGAGAAATTCGAAAAGATCACTGAGAAATTCTTCCATTTGATTTACCAAGAAGCCACCAATACCAAGTCCAGAAAGAATATTGATGAGAATGATGTTTATGGTAATATTTGCTTCTTAACTCCTATTAACTCTATTAGGTCTTTTCCAGCACTTTTTGAACTTCCTGTCAAATGGTTTCGAGAGTCAAAACGCCACAATTAAGCAGATCTGCGCTAAGCATATTTGTAAGCACTTTGACTAATAACGTCTGATCATCACTTTTAGCTCTCATGCTCAGAGTCTTCAAGGATAAGGAGATCGAAGAAGTCCTCGATAATAAAGTCATAGAAAAGGTCCTCAATGGAACCATTTCCCTCCTTAAGTCCAAGCAATCCTCCCTCAAGCTCTTAGCTCTCAAGATCGGTAAATTTTTTTGCTTGTTGTTCTCATTTCCCAGCCTCATACATTCAGAAGTTCAATTCTGAAGAGCTCAAAAATGAGCTTTTGAGATCCATGGCCAACGATGAAAGCAGAGATGTCAGAAAAGTCTCCTTGATCAATCTCCAAGTCGATGAGACCACCTTGCCTCACTTACTCGTCAGAACCAGAGAAATGGACTCCGAAATCCGTATGTTGGTCTATAGAAAGCTCACCAAAGAAAAGATTCCTTTGGCTAACTTGAAGCTCTGCGAAATTTACAAGGTTGTGTATGATGGTCTATACGCCAGAGAACAAGGAGTCAAGGACGCATGTGTCAAGTATCTTAAGGGTAACTACGAGATGTTCGCCGACAAGGATGAGGCCGTCGAGGAGGAAAATGAAGAAGAGGAAGAAGAGGCAACTGGAAGAGGAAGAAGAAGATCCAAGAAGGGAAGCGGAAAGGATAAGAAGGATGTTTACCAAAAGACCAAGCTGGATATCCTTCGTTTCATGAAGATCTTCCAATTGGAAAAGACTCTTATCCATCCCCATTTATATGACCTAATGGATGTTGTTGTCCAACACTTGGTCCATGACATTATTCCTCCTGAGGAAATGCAGGCATATTTGAGAGAGTTTATTAGAGTTGAGTGCAAGCAAAACAGCATGAGTAAGCTTGAACCTGAGGAGGTATTCTTCTTTAGATCACTTTGCACTTACATTCAAAACAATCCCAAGGAGTTCGGAGACCTTATCAGTATCATTGATGACAACTTTTTGAGCTTGGCTGAATTCAGCAAAGTCCTAGAAAAGAATATGAGAAACAAGGATTTACTCTATGTTTACCAATTGTTGCTTATTGCCGATATGACCTTGAACCTCGATGAAACTGGAAGACAATCCTTGGTTAGCGTCCTCAAGAGCTTCTGCTTGGACCTTGATAACCACCTTGTCCTTGATCTAACTGACCTTCACGGATTTGATGATGATGAATATAATGATATCTTCCCCAAGAAGACAGAGGAAGAAATCGTCTTACAGCAATACTCAGCTTCATTCTTCGATACTCCTATCGTCCAAAACACTAATGACTTGATCCCAATCTGCATTGGAACTCTCAGAAAGCTTTTAGATGATTCTAACAATGCTTTTACTAACTTCGTTTTGGAAACCATTTCTGAAATCAAGGAAACTATTGAGAGAGATGTTGATGACAATAGAAATGAACTCTTGAGCCAGAAGGACAAGTTCCAGAAGCAAATTGAACTGGTCGAAGAGGAATTAAGACAAATGGATGAGGAAGCCAGTGGAAAGAAGAAGGGAAATAAGAAACTCGACCTTAATAAGGCTGAAAAAGAGAAAAAGAAGCTCGAAAGCGACAAGAAGAACTACATGAAGAAGATTGATGAAATAAATGAGCAAATTAATAGAACTACCATTAGATGTCTTTACATTGCCTGCTCACTTCTTCAAACCTGCAGAATTTCATTGAGCGATCCAGGTAATTTCTGAATAATTATGATCTTATTTGATAGGTATCACTGGACTTCTCGGTTCTTTCATCGGACCTTGCTTCCAAAACAAGAATCCAGTTATTAAGGATTTATCCTTCAAGTGCTTGTCACTCTACGTTCTCCTGGACAGAAAGTTCTGCATCGAATACATGAAGATTTACAAGGAATATCTTGACAACTACAGTGGTGGACAAAGCTGCGAGCCCTCATTGTTGACTGCTATCAAGGCTGTTTTTGACTTCTTCTTGGCCTATAACTTGTTGAACGATGAAGGACTTACCTTTGAATCTAACGAAGAAGATAGATTTGATAGTAATGACCTTGTTGAAAGACTTACTATGTTGATGTTCGAAGGAGACATCCTCACCAAGAAGGTCTGCGTTGAAGGTTTCACCAGACTTATCTTCAACAGAAGAATCAAGAACCCCACCGATCTCTTGACCTGCTTGATGCTTATTTGGCACGATACTCGTTTGGCTAGCAAGGGAGGTGCTGAAATTATTCAAATCTTGACTACCTTCTTCAGAACATTCACCACTTATTCAATTGAAGGCCTTGACGCCTTTGAAAAGAGTCTTGAGAACTTCTTGACCCTTTTGGTCACCCTTTCTGAATCCAAGGAATATGAATTCAATGAAGACTTATTGAACTACAATTTGAGCGATGATTTCATTGTCGGCACCGTCGGAAATATAGGTATTTCCATCTTGGCCAGACCTCAAGACCAGAGAGAAGATGATACTGGTCCAAGCGATGAATTCTTGCCTGTTGAAAACTACTTCCTTTTCTTGTGTGAGGCTGGCTGCGAGCAAGAAAAGACTGCTACTATCTTCAGAAAGATCTTTGCTAAGACTTTGACTAACTTGACTCTTGATAACTTGACTCCCATCAAGCAAAACGTTCTTTACAGAGCTCTTGAACGTCTCTGCTCTATTCTTCCTGAGAGCGGAAGAGATGTTTTCCATGCCTTCCTTAAGAAGTTGAAGGATGAAGAAATTCTGGCTGATGAAAGTGCCTTGGAAAGAATTATTAAGAGAATCGAAGATGACCAAAGAAATGCTAGAAATGACTTCAGAACCTTCTTGAAGTCCCTTAAGGACAGAGACATTATTGTCAAGAAGAGCAGTACTAAGATCCAAGAGGAAGAAAGAAGGAGAAAGGAAGCTCAAGAAGCCAAGGAAGCCAAGAAGGCCAGAAAGACCAAGGCTGCTGCTCCTAAGCAGAAGAAGAAAGGAGGTAGAGGAGGTAGAAGAGGAAGAAAGAAGGATGAGGAATCAGAGGAAGAGGAAGAAGAGGAGAAGGAAGAGATCCAAGAGGAGGAAGAAGAAGAGGAGGAGAAAAAGCCCGAAGAAGAGGAAGGTGAAGAGGAAAATGAGGAAGAAAATGAAGAAGAAGAAGAGGAAGAAGGTGAAGAAGAAGAAGAAGGTGAAGAGGGTGAAGAAGAGGAGGAAGAAGAAGAAGAGGAAGATGAAGAAGAGCCTAAAGTTACAACTAGAGCTAAATCTAGAGCTACTAGAAGCACTAGAAGCAAATCACCCAAATCACCCAAGAGGAAAGCCACAAAGAGAAAGGCTCCCTCCAAGTCAAAGTCACCTGCTCCTAAGGGCGGTAGTGGAAAGAAGGCTACAAGATCATCTAGCAGAAGTGCCAGTAAAGGAAAGGGCAAAAAGGAAGAGAAGCCCAAGCCACCTGCACGTAAAATGGTTAAGAGAACGGGAAGAAAGTAAACTGTGGAACATGAATAGACTGATTTTGATTAGAGTATGATGAGGATTTTATCGTAATTTTGATCTTTGATTGTGAGTAATCCATTTTGCTAGAGATCTTCGTAATTTTACTTATCATGTCAAAGATTAAATATATTTTTATCATCAAGACTTTTTCATTAGAAAAATGCTCTCCAGATCCATTAGAAAATTCTTCTCAACTTCCTTCCCCAAATTAAACAGCTTTGCTGATGTTCCCAAGAACAAAGCCCATGGTTTCAATAAATCTGAACTCGAAGAACTCCTTAAAAAGCACCATCTAAATGATTGGTCATATGTAAACCAGAAATCTTCAAAACTAAGCAATTCTAGGGCACTCATTTAATTTCAGTTGACACCAATGTTAACGGCCAGCAAACCCATGAAGTACTTCATTTCCAATACAATTTCTATCTGATAAATAGCATAAAGAAAAGCATTACTTGAGAAAGATCTTCACATTCAGAGACTTCAAGCACTGTTTTGCCTTTATGGATAATGTTGCTTTAGTCGCCGATGTCATGGACCATCATCCTGAGTGGACTCATTATGAGAATGAGGTTGAGGTCAATCTTTCAACACATGATGTGGGTAATAAGGTCTCCTATAAGGATCTGGTTTTAGCTAAATCGATGGTAATGCACTGTGAGATATAGTTAATGCAATAGGAATATATTGCTTCTAAAATTAAAAATCATGATGTCCCCTCTGCTATTCCAGAGAAACATATCAGCCTTGAAGAAGTTTTCAAACACGTTTACAAAGACTAATTAGCCTTATCAATATTTATTTAACGAGTCCTTATAAACACCTATTTATATGAATAAGAAATAGTAGTTCTTAATGAACTGAGTAATTCAATAAGGCATTTCCAGATATTGGAAAGAAGTTTAATGTTTAAACAGCCAATAAAAAGTGATAGTGACCCATAAACATACTTACATACCTATATTGAATTACTAGAGTAGTTACAACTTCTTCTAGTTACACATATCTGAATTAACTACCAAATTGTCATCATGTTCAATTTTGATAAACCCTTCATTAGATGAAAGAACATCAGACTCATCATTCTCCGACAGTGCATCAAAAGGATCAATCTCAATTATTGGTTCATAGAATATCACGCTTGGAGAAGAACTTCTCTCACTGGGTTTAGAAATGTTCTTTCTAGGTCTTCCACGCTTTCTTTTTACTTGAGGTGAAAATGACTGAGTATTTATAACTTCTTCTGTTTTTACATGGAATTCTTCTTTGACCACTACTTCTTCTAAAATATCTTTTCTGGGACTTCTCCTGTTCGTCATCTCTGAGGTGGGCTTTGTCCTGGGACGGCCTGGCCCTCTTTTTACAATCTTATCCACTCCTTTGATTTTTTTCGTAGGCAGTTCCTCTTCGTTCTTAATTTCTTCGTTATCACTCTTTCTTTTGATTCCTGTCTCTTTCTTGTCTTCGTCTGCGTTGACAAAGTTAAATATGTCCTTATCTGCAAAATAAACACTTAACTTGAGAATCTTACGTTTTTCAATCTTAGAGACAATGCTCTTCAGGATTTCCATTTTGGAAGTAAATTCCTTCGTTTTCTTGCATTCTCGGACCTTTGCTACAAACTCTTCAATCAAATGATCAACAATTAAGTCTTGTTCTTCATCCTTTGGTAACTTCTTTCCATCTTCTGGCAACTTTTCTTCTCTATTCTTTGCGGACTTCTCTTCTCTCCCCTTTGGAGTTTGTTCATCTACAATATCCTGTGAGGCTTTTTCTTCTTTTTCTTCTTCTATGTCCCTTGCGCACTTTTCCTCTACAATCTTTGAAGGCTTTTCTTCTTCTGAAGCCTCCACTTCTGCTGATTTTTTAATATCCTTTAGGGACTTTTCTTCTACATTATTTGAGGGTTTTTCCTCTTCTATATCCTTTGAGGGCATTTCTTCTTTTTCTTCTTCTATTGCTTTTGCGGACTTTTCCTCTATATCATTTAGGGTCTCCTCTTCTTCTGGGCCCTTTTCATCTATTTTCTCTGTACTCTTAGATTTTTCTTTCTTAAGGATTACTAACAATTTGTTTTTAATTACTTTTGGATAGCTCTGCTTTATTATCTTTGATTCTTTTGGATATTTGAATTTTTCGAAATAGGACTTCGCTTGGATATCACGAATGGTTCCTCCATGACGGATCATGAGAGTAACAAGCTTGGAGATATTGCCATTTCTTAGACACCTGTTGCAGAAGCAAGCACCCTAAGTAATTATTAGAGCCTATATCACAATCAATACTGTGCAGAAGGGGCAGATCCAATTAGTTTTTGAAGCAATCTGATTTAATTTGAAATTGAAGACCTGTGTGAGGCAGTTGACACAGAATTTTCTATTACAAACGAGATGATTTTCTAAAAAATATATCGTTCAAACTCTTCAAATACCTCTTTTGTGATAAAGCGAATAGATGTTCCTTTGGTTATTCTTAAAGGCAACCTGATCTAAAACCTTATTGCCAGCTAGAATGTAAACAATAGGTTTAAAAATTATTACTTCCCATGATTAAAGGATCTGAATTATTAAGTTTACACTGGGGATATCCCATTTTTTTACTCTTATAATGGCATTTTATCATATCGTCATTCAAGAAAGAGGTCCTGCAGAAATGGCACATGCCATATTCTCTAGATTTTATGATTATCTCTTCTTTGCGCATTTTTTCAGGATGGCATAGCATAGCTGGATCAGCAAGCTCTTTCCAAGACCCCTTTTCCCCATAATTGATACAATTACTTTCCACAGGGAAGGGTGTCATCCAAGGAATGGGAAATTCACGCAAATTTTCAAGCTTCTCAAGTGTACGTTCCTAGTATAATTATACATAATTAGTTAACTATACATCAACCCAAATTTCATTCTTGGTAATAGCGTCTTCTAGTACCAAGCCATATCTTCTCTTTTCTCCAGTATCTTCTGCATCGATAACAAACTTGATTGATTCAGCTGCTTGAGCATTTTCAAGGTGTATAAGGTTCATCCTAAGATAGTCCAATTCAATTTTTGAAGTCTCAGTATGGACTATTGATATTGGACCATACTTTTTAGGTCGCCCTCTACCTCTCTTCTGCTTCTCTGGTTCGCTTCCAGCGCAGCGAATATCTGGAATTTCTTCTCCCATTGCTTTCTCTTTGAGTCTATTAAATCAGAGAGATTCTTGCATAAACCTACTGTTGGAGTTTCTCAATATTCTGCTTGGCAAGTGCCTGTGCTTTTTCTACATACTCATCAATCTTCTTGCTGATTTCACTAGATTGTAAGGTAGATAGAACACCAAGTTCTTTAAGTGCTCTCTGGTAAAGGATTTTTTCTTCTTCTAAGAACATGTGAAAGTATTTTACAGTGTTCTCCAGCTTTAATATATGGTTATTGTTCTCCCAAAGATCGAGATGCTTCTTGATTTTGGTTACTGAAGGTAGACAGTCCTTGGGAATATCTGAAATTTTGAGAGTGGATAATAGATATCTCATTTCCAAGTTACGCAAATTTTTGCGATTAATCTCTGGGTCTGGATAGAGGGTTTTGATCTTGGGTGATATTACTTCTGTAAAGGTCTCATAGCTTTCGGGATCGCTAAATTTTGGATTTACACCTATTGTAATTAAAACAAAAATCAAAGTATAAATCCAAATAACAAAAGCTCGAAACTTCAATCTCTTACCTTTGACGGGCTCTTTAAGTTGTTCAATAAGAAGGCTTATTTTATCAACAATTTCTTGCTTCATTTTGCCAAAATAGTGTTCGTCAATGTAACTCCAGAAAAAAGCTAAATTCTGTTCATTTTCGTTGTCGATCCAAGGAGGTAGAGTTCTCCGTTTCTGCTCCTCGAGTTTGGAGCCATTTCTAAGGGAGCATGTGAAACTGTTAAAATTCGTTATATACTGGTAATTTTTCTTAAGTTCATGTACTTCATTCTTTTTTACAATATCAATAATTTGTGCAAGAGTGTTCTTCTTGCCGCTTGATGAGGACCTTCTTGGACGCCCTTTCTTCTCGGCCTTTAACATTCCTCAGATAAATATATCTAATTTTAATTTCAAAATTTTGTTTCTTTATAAATCTCTGCGAAAATTAAAACAAAAGGCAACTTCAATGAGTTCTATTTTTTCAAAGTATTTAATCATGGTTTATCATTAATAATGAAGCCGATTCACCACCGGCCTGGTGCAATTAATTTTATTAAAGCTGCTAATCATATAGTCTACTACATCAGAAGCTAGCCTAATCTAATAATTGTCAAATCGCCATCTAATAATTTTCAGTGTCGGTCCCTCTCTTCATGGGAGTTTTCATGTTTTACCCTCGAACAAGGTTCGAAATATTGACTTTTCTTCCATTTTTTCTATTCTCTCTCTTTTCCTTTAGGGATCAACTCCTTAGTCGTTTTTCTTAGGCACACCATTTCCAACAACTACTCAATTACCAATTTCACTTTAAACTATATTGTAAGAGTTTCTCTATATTCACTTAGGTCTTTGGAATGGAGAGACCCTCTCAAGCAACTTAGAATGATATTAATTCTCCTTGAAAAAGAATGGATGCCATGAGCTATAGAAGAGCTAATTGAGGTTCATGTGTGATTGCTCAAAGGCGAGGATTTCGCGAACTTGGATTTTACATGCGTATTCAATAAATTATATGTCGCTTTAACAACTATAAATTTGAATAAGGTTGCTTCGAAATTAAGTTTATTTATGTCAGTTGCTCGAAAGACTCCGAAGTTTGCAGATAGTTCCCGAGAGGAAAAGTGGGAAAAACCATCCAAGAAGAAATCCGGATCAAGGATTAGTGATTATGATTTCCAAGATAAGGGTAAGCTCAGTTTTGGACTTCTAATCATCATTTAGAAAATATTGATTCTTCATCAAATATTCCTACTTCTTATAGTGACCGCAATTGGGACCAAAGTAGCGAATTCACTGCTAATTCAGATGTTGACTCAACAAAGAGATCTACGAAAAGAAGCTCACGAGACTCCAAAGAGTAAGCGAGATTCGAATGAAATTAAGAAATTAGTGAGAAGAAAAAGAAGACTAAATCCAAAAAAGAAGAAATTGAGATAAGGTAAAGCCTTGGAAAATTTCCTAATTTTATTAGAGAAATAGAAGAAGAGGATGAGGAGGAGTATGACATCATCAAAACAAGTCTTCCCAGATCAAAGAATAGTCAAAGAGAGTCCAAGGAATTTGAGCCAGAATATTCGGACTTCCAAGAAACTAAAAAGGCTCTCAACAGAAAAGGTTCTAGACTGAAGCTAGGAGGGGATAGCATGGATCTTTCAGAGATTGCTTCAACATATTTTAACAATCAGGATTTCGATAAACATATCGAAAGACTTAAGAATCTTGGCCGTAATGAAGATGACGGCGAGCTGGATCCTTCCGATCTTAAAGATAGTACCAGAAAATTGAAGGAATCTAAGAAGAGCAAAAGCCAACTTCTTGAGAGCCCTTCAAGTAGTAAATTTAGTGATAGCCTTAAAAAGGAGCTCAAATCCAATTTAGAAAAAGTGAGGAGTATGAAGAAGGAAAGAGGGTCTATTGATGGTCTGAGTGAGTTTTCTGAGGGATCGGTTATGTCAAGAAGACTTAGCACTAGCAGACAAACTCCAACTAACAAGAGGACAGACCAATCATTCGAAAAAATAAACAAATTGAAGAGAGAAAATAGCAAGAGCAAAATTGAAGTTCAAGGAAAAATTGATTTTATCAATTCTATGTTCGAAGAACTTTCTTTAAATCCTAAAGACGATCTCAAGGCCATTACCAAGCCCAAAAAGTCCAAAATCATCGAGGATGTCGAAGAAATTTCCAGACCTCCCAAGGAATATACAGACAGAGTTAGTTCCACAAGAAATCAAAAGCAAACTAGAAAACCATTAAGAGACATGAATGAAGACCCAGAAGAAGATAACTCAAGCCCTGAGCCAGTCCCTCAAAAGAAAATTCCTGAAAGTAGACTTCAATCAAAGAAAAAGCCCAAGGCTAGAGAGCCTGAACCTGAGCCCGAAGAAGAAGAGGAAGTAAAGCCAAAAAGTAAGCGAACTACTAGAAAGTCAGAAAGGCTAGAAGAACAAGAGGAAAGGGGTTCTGATTCCAAGCGAGTTCTTTCTCGAAAAGGATCTCTTTCCAGAATTTCCGAATTAGATTTGCCTTCTGGAAGTCTTGAAACTCCTTCCAATACAAAACTCGAAAATAAAGTAGCCAAGAAAGGAAAGCCACCTGCCCCTAGCTCTGCCAGAAAAGAGCTCTCCAAGCCTCCCCTTCCAATCAAGAAAGATGACGATGAAGAGGAAGAAGTTGGTTTTGTAGAGCCTATTCCAAGTGTCTCTGACAAACATCCTCTTGGCCTCTCTTCAGCTGAAAAGAGAAATGCTTCTAAAAACTTCTTAGAAATGAACAAGAACATGGTTGACGCTACAAAGAAGCTCCACAAGAGCTATGAGAAAGTTCTACTCAATTTTGACCAAAGCATAAAGCCTATGCTTAACTCTCTCCAAAAGAAGGCTCAAATGAGTCCAGCCCGTCAAAGACTGATGTCTCCTGGCAGATCTTTGAAGTCTCCAAGCCCTTCGAATAGATCTTCTACAAAGGGAATCTTAAATAGTTCTCCTTTTAGAGATAGCTCTAATTATGATTTTGGATTCCCAGGTTTTATGGGATGTCCTGTCAGTATGCAGCAATTTTATCAAGGTATAGTCTTTTGTTTGAAATTCAAAGCTTTTTAGAAATGAGTAATCTTACTCAAAGAATAACAGAGGCTGCTACAATGATGCAAAAAACTCTTGAACAGATTGAAAGTTTCAGAAGAAGTGAAGGTAACTCATATTTATATTATGACTAACCCTTAGAGAGCAGATATAGTGCTAAAGGAGGCACAAATAGAACTTACTCCTCTAATAGGGAACATCATATAGAGAAAGAACATATCCATAAAAAGGGCCCATATAGAAAGGATGAAGAGGATGAGGATGAAGAAGAAGAGGAGGAAAACCAAGAAGAAGAGGAGCAGGACCAATCCGACTACTCTGATTCATAATTTATAGAACTATCTTTTCAAAGTTTTTTTTTGTGTTAATTCATTTGAATTTTTCTTTATTTGTATTATATGAGGAACAACAGTGAAATACTTAAGTGAAAGCATAAAAGGAGAAGAATATACATAATAGCATTGAATTAAATGCTTAGTAATAAATAACTCATGTTGGAACTCATAGCGCTTAAAACAGAGTCTTTTGTTCAGCGTGATCAGAATTCCCAAAGGGGTCATTCTTTCCAAAGAAATTTCTATTGAAAAAATCATCCTGAGCAACCTCTTCTTGGTTCTGCAGGAACGGATTGCTTGAAGCGCATAGGTTTTCATTCGTGAAAAAGTCCGCTCCTGTACTTTGGTCTAATGAAGGAACATCGGTACTGGCCAAGTTCTCTTCATCTTTTTCGTCTCCCCACTTTATATCAAATCTAGTTATTCTAGGTTTGTCGCTGAGAATGTTTCTACTGATCTTATCAACCAGAACATCCTCAGGAGGATTTTCAATGAGTTCAGGGTCAGTGTATGTATTATACACGTAATAACCAACTCTGAAAAATTCCTGTTCGTGATAAGAGACTGAGATAATCAAGGCTGTGACACCAAGAATCTCATTAGTAGGGATTTTAGCTGGATCAGGAGGGTTGACCTAAATAAAATTAATTCCTTTATCTTTGTAAAATTACCTCAAGGTCAAATTGCATTATTCCATACTCAACAGGGCCTAAGGAGAAGCTATCTAAGATTTGATCATATTTTTCATCCTTAGAAGAACCGATATAAATAATTTTCCACTCGATTTCTATGTGATATTAGATATGATGGAAGATGAAGGGATTACCGTCAGGGATCTCCTTAAGGCATTCGAATGTGATCTGGAAGCTAAGTGGATCAGTGAAAGGGGCAGGATTGTTCATCAGTTGTATGTTGGTGATATTAATATGAGACATCTTATAATGAAGGAGAGACCTGGGGTCGTTTATATTTTAGTTAAGAAAATAATTATAAAGGGTTCGAATGTCTGATACTAAATAGAAATTAAGGATAATTACAGCAGAACACGAGAGGGAAATACTCTTTGGGCTGTATTAATTATTCTTGTAGCGTATTATAACCTAATTAATGTAAAAAGTTATTTGATTATTTACGATTTTTTTTCTCCCTTTAGGATCACCTGACTCCTGCGCAGATCTTAGAAAATTAAGTTCCATTAATCCTCTCTCTGAGATTTACTATTTTATTAATTGATGTGTTCATTCAATTTCCCTTGATTTTCCAATTTACTTGACTTCTTAGGTCTAGGTCCAAAAAAATGCGATCTCAGGGCAGGGTGTACTCCTCGAATCTAGCGTGCCCTGACCTCGAAGGGGCCTTCACCCCACCATATTTTATTTTCTCATGAAAATGCCGCCCTTACACTTTCCAGCATAAAAAACCACCATGCCAGACTTTTTTTATTGAAAGGATTACTGAAATCCTTTAGTGGTTTGTTTTCTTGCTATTCTAATGTATTGAAGAAGTAAACTAAATCTTCCTAATCCGCGAACAACCTAACTTAAGAGAGCTCATGTCATGTAAGAAGTTTCTTCTGAAAAACTAAAGGAGATTGCCTCTTTACATGAAAAACAAGAGTTTGAAGAAGGATTTCTATATTTTTATATGAGAGTTAATTTTATCTTAGACGTTGAAGAGATTGAATGTTATTTTTATAAGTTTAGAAAAGCACTCTGGCGGCTGCTCTAAAAGCAAGTCTATTCCTCTACCTTTCCATCTAAATCTCTTCTACTTCCATAGAAATTAGAACTGTTAAACTTTTTTTGCCATATCCTTCCTTTAGACCAGGCTTCCATTCTTCCATTAAATATTATAGTTTCGTTTTCCAAAGTGTCATCTTGTCTTAAGCATTATGGTCTCAAAGGCCTCATTATCAATTCTTGGATCGAAAGTAAGCACTTTCCCTTTGAGCCACTCCATCACTGACAAATCATTCTAGTCCTAGCTGAAAAATAACATTAATTTCCACTAATAAAAAACCTCTTCGTTTCAATGATAGTGGCTTGAAAAAAGACCCTATCGGAGAGATCTTGGGCCAGTTTTGTAGAAAAGCATTCAGTCAGAATGCTCACATCCTTGTTTATAGGGCATTATGCCAAGTGATATTCAGAGGAAGAAGATCCCTATACAACTTACTTAAAACGTTGAATAGGGCTGGGCTATTGAGGGATATGAATGTTTATGAAAGGCCAACACAATATATAGCCCATTTTCTTGGTGGTCTATTACCAAATTTGAATTAGAGAGTGGGCTCGCGTCTGGACTTCTCATTGGCCACCTTGAGATGTGAGGGTAAATGGCCTAGACCTAGAGGTTCAAAATGGGTTTCCTAAGCAAATTATTGTAAGCCTAAAGTCCTATAAATAAGAGAGAGGGGAATAAGGAAGAAAACGGAGAAACAAGATACAGAAATGTATGAATAGTTAAATTTCTGAAGATAGATCTGCTCGCATCGGTATCAAACAGTTTGATTTACTCGCAACTGCATTTATTAATTGGTTTTCAAGTATATGCGTTATTAAGATAGTCTTATCAGAATTAAATATCAAAATTATTAATTACATTAGGCCGGGTATTTAAGGAATTCAAATTTTTAATTATTATGATTTAAATTTGAATTTCTGTCTCCTCCTTTGTTGTCAAAAGGTAAGTTTCATTGCTTAATAAAATTTCAAATTCAAATTTTGGAGCGAAAGATAACTTTTACCGCTAATTTTTTGGGTTTGATCTACGAAACCCTTTACAATCTTAATTTTTACAAATCTTGAACAGTTCCCTTATCTTCATAGACCAAATCTCTCAATGGAATCAGAAAGCAAGGATAAATACAACAATCAGAAGAATTACAAGCACGACGAAGTCAGTACAACACTGAATTTCGACTCTATTGAAAGACCGACTATAGAAAAGTCACCAATAAGATCCCTTTCCAATCAGCGTATTTTTATTTATCCCTTAAAATAAAACCCTAGGAAAGGGATTCCAATACACTAACAGAATAAACGATGAAAATATGCCAGACGGAATGCGTACTCCTTTGTCGGGAAGAATTTCTGCAACTGCATCTCCTTTCGAGAGCAAAGTTTCCTTCTCTAGAAGACTCGAAATGAGTCCATTTGATAACCACAAAGTTCAAGAGTCTCCCTATACCCCATACACAGCTTTCGCCATGCGTCTTACTTTGTCTCCTGCACCTTTTACTTCTTCTCCAGGATATCACAAGCCATACTTTGCTGCAAGGTATGTCTCTTAATACCCTTCTCTAACCTATCTAGCGGCCTACAACACAATTCCTCACCTTCCCCCATAAGATTTGACCTTCTTGGGGATGCTTCTCCTTTCCCTTTCCACAACAAAAGACCTGGAAGGCTTGACTTCTCTAACCAGAAGCTCAGTCTTAAGGCAACCAGCAATGAAATCTGCACAGAAGAGGATCAATATGATGAGTCTAAGCTCACTGTCCCTGACCAAATCTTCTCTTCTTACCAACAAATGCAGAACTCTCCCAAGTTTAACTTCAGCAACGTTAGAAGAGCTCTTTACACCAGTGCCCCACCCCCAAAGGCCAATACTAATTACTTACAACCTGTCGAATGTGCCTTCTCTAACTACCAAGAGAAAGAGAACGATGAAGATAGCTATACTCTTGGAGCCACTAAGACTGACCCATACAAGAATGCAGCTCTCAAGACTCCAAGCCCTTCCAGAAAGACTAGACCTATCATTAACAATCCTTTGATTTCCCTCTTGACCAAAGGCGGAAATATAGAGCAAGCTGCTAGAAAAGAAAGCCCTACCAGAGATAACCAAAGCATCTCTGATGATGATTCTGCTAGAAGAAGCATTGATGAAGAAGAGGATGATGAATCTATGAGCACAAAGAAGAAGATCTGCTGCAATTGCAAGAAGTCAAGGTGTCTTAAGCTTTATTGCGATTGCTTTGCTAGAGGAGAAATCTGTACTAAAGAATGCAACTGTGTTAACTGTCTTAACACCGAAAGCAATTCTGAAGAAAGACAAAATGCTATGATGAGCATCCTCGACAGAAACCCCAATGCTTTCAAGCCCAAGATTGACAAGACTGAAAGCCCAATTAAGGTAAAGATGATTCTTAACTCAATTAATATTTTATAGGCTGAAGTCAGTGATAAAGGCCGCATTAGACATGTCAAGGGCTGCAACTGCAAGAAGTCAGGTTGCTTAAAGAAGTACTGTGAATGCTTCCAAGCTTCCGTTAAATGTACTGAACTTTGCAAATGTGAAAACTGCAAGAACTGTGAGCCATCTACTGCTTTCAAGAGAGCTCAAAACTTCAGCCTTGGAGTTGACTCTGTTGATAAGCGCACTGAGGTGTCTGATATGTCATACAGTGGCTCAAAGAGAATGAAGCACATGGAAGAAGAAGATGACGAAGATTTCGAGGAAGAAAATGAAGAAATCAGAAGATATTCCCACCCCAGAAAAATTTCTCAATCCAACATGTCTGCTTACCAGAATATGACTCTTATGGACGATAAGCTTAAGAAGAGAGACTCCAGACATAATACTCCTGGGCTCCACAAGAAGGATGATGAGAAGGAATACTCTGATTCAAAGTCTGGCATGCAATTTAGAACACCAAATCCTCACATGGATTCTGGTAAAAGAAATTCCATGGAATACACTCCCAGTCCTGGAAAAGCTTCTTTGTATGAAGGAAGGACTAGAAGGTCTATTAGACCTTTCAGCCATCTGAATGCAGAGGAATATGAGCTTGCTAAGTAAGCTCGAAACTATCTTTCAATGCCAAGCCCTAATGGTGGTCTCTACATCCATCGTTGATTTATTTTATCAAATTTACTTTTTTCAATTTATTGCAATCCCTAACTAACGTTTTGTACTATTTATCTCTAAGTTCTGAGTGTCTATGTGTGTATTTAGCAAAATAATATCCATTTTATAAGTAGTCTGGGGTGCATAGCTATATTAAATTCCTGTATCATTATAAATTCTCTTATAATCAATATCATTATCCTAACTCAACATCAAATAATCTCCAGATTTCCTTAATAGATAATCTTACGTTCGTCAGAAATCTATAACGGTAAACATGATATCATTAGGAAAGATAACCTATAAATTCTCCAAGACATTATGTGTATCTTAGATATTTTCTCTGTAAATAACAGACACTTTATTTGATTTATTTCGAAATAATGAGCGAAAATTTTTTCTCTTTTGCTCATCCAGCCCAGAAACGAAACCCTTTTCAAGAGAGATTACACCTAAAAGCTGGCTTTTTAGGCCGGCAAGACACATTTAAGCAAACTCAGCCAGAAGAAGACCTAATGATTCCAGATTTAGGCCCGAAGTCGTCTATTATTGAGAAATTTTACCAGCAGATAAACGAGGCAATTGCAAATATCGATCAAAAGATCCAAAACGTTTCAGCGAAAAAAGAGGAAGACTTCCAGACTGCTTTTCGGATCGCTATGTTCAGAATAGAAAAGGATTTTCTTGCTTTAAAGAAAAAATTTGAGAGACAAGCAGCTATACATCAACACGAGCTGACAGAAGCTGGCGTCGATGAGATCAAAATTCAGTTAAGCTTCTTTAGAGACCAGTGCATCAAACTGAGCGATGAACTTAAAGCCTGCAAAAAGAAGATTAAAGAACTAAAAAGGGAAAAAGAGCTTTTAGAGGATGAGCTTAAGTTACAGCATGGAACCTTGTTAAAAAGTGAAAAGGAAAATAAAACACTAAAGTTGGAACTAGCTTCAGCTAAACTTGGTGCCATTACAGAAAGACAACGAAGTTTGACGCCAACGAAATTATCAAAATCCCCTATGAAAACACAAAGAGATAGTTTAAGAACTGGAAATTATGAGAATCAAAGACTTGACACCCTACAACGCTCTAATTCTAAAGCAAGAAATTGTGAATCGAAATATACCAAGAAAAACTCGGAAACAACATTTCTCAAAAACAAATTCTTAGATATTATTCCTCAATATGTGAACATTCAGAAAGGTGTTCTAGAGAATCTAGTTGACGAGCTGGTTTACTTTGCTTCTGCTACTATAGAAGCTAAGGTTGAGGAACTGGAGAGCTTACGTAAAAGCATGGAAAGATTGAAATCCTATTATCAATCCAACTTCAAGCTGAAAAATGGCAGTTTACTGCCAACTGAGTTGGATTCGCTTCTTTTTGCATTCTGGGATTCTCTCAATCTTTATAAGTCTAGTCCAAGTTACCAAAATAATCTTAGTGGAATGAGCTGTCTTCGAAGAGGTTCTGGGAATGGCTCTTTCTCTGCGAGATTATCTTCAAATACTGAGGACAGCACACAGGCTGAGATTTCTGATTCTCTGAAGGATAAGTCAGATATAAATCAAATCTCAGTTGATGAAAAGATAAAAGCTATTGAAAGGATGCTGTTGAATCCTGACTTAAGCCCAGTCTTTAAGAAAATTCTTGGAGGGCAGGGTCTCTCCACCCAGAGATTGAGTACAAGGGAATATGAAAAAGAGAATATCCGCGAAAGAAGTCCAATTAACACTGAGCCATCAGCAGAAAGAAGTCTGATTAAACCTCCTTCAAAAGGAGCAAAGCTTGTAAAAAGAAATTCAAATGTCTTAGAAAATATATCCTGGAAAGTTAATAACATTCCAGTTGGGACTATGACTTCTGACACCTATTTCCTCTCAGAGAGTTCAGAGCAAAATATTTTGTCGAGGCGTGATAGTGGGCAAGGTTTGAATCAGCTACCATCTAAGCCCTTGAAATTAGATTTAGGATTAACTATGAAGAGGGAAAATGCAAGAAGTCAGAGTAATCTGCTACTGAACACTGAAAGACCAATTTCTCAGAATACAACCAGAGATTCTTCTGTAAAAATTGTCAGAAAAAAATCTGTGGATAATCTGAGAGGAGGTAGGAAGTACACAAAAGCAGAGAAGTTTGCATAACGTAAGCTATTTATTTCTTTACCTTTCAATATCTCATTTCGTTCTGATAATAAATTTAATTCGAGCTATGAACAAATTGTTTAATACAAGGATTTTTTCCAGGTCTTTGGCTCTTCTTTGTCCAAAAAATCCCAGAAAGGTGGGCTTTTTATTCTCCCTAGGAACCTTCATGGGTTTACAGTATTATTATAAATTCCACACTGTCAAAATGGACAAAGCTGTAGTTAATAATGAATTGATTTTCCTTTCAAAGAACGACTATTTCGACAGAATCCTCGGCAATGAAAAAGACTTCTTCTTTTTGATTGTATATCAAGATGGCAAAGAAACCCAAGACCAAGCAACCCAAGCCGCTAAACAATTAAAAAGTATTGCAGATGAAAATGGATTCAAGAATTGGAACGTCTATGTGATCAACCGTAGCCTGCTCACAGATATTAAGAAAATTATTGGCAGAACTAAGGAAATTAATCTGTTTGAAGGAGAGACTAATTACCCTATCGAAATATACATGAAGTCTCCTCATAGTAGGGATTTTCTTTACATGCACTTCAAACCCAAAAAGTTTTTCTCTGAAAGAGGAGCAAGGAAGACCCTTCAAAAAATGACTAAAATTAAGAACCTCATAGAGACTGTAAATGATGAAGAAGATTTGAAACAAAGATTAGTGAATAGCTCAAACAAATTTAACAAAGTGACTGTCTTAATGGCAATTGATGAAACAAATAAAGCTGGATATAAGAAGGTCCTAAAGAAATATGGCAAGTTGAGCTTCCTCTGCTTGGAGAGAAAATTCAGTTCGAAAGACTCAGATTTTCTTTTAATTGGCAAGAAGTTAGCCGAAAAACTTGGATTGGAAAAGAATTGCCCTTATATCTTAAAAAATGATGCTGTCACAGCTTATGAAAGGTTCGCAGGAACCCACATTGATGACCAAAAGGATTGTATAGAACTTGATACTGATAACTTTTCAATTGGAAAGGTTTATCTAAAGAAATATGACAACTCAGAAATAAAGATTTTCAATACTGAAAAGAATAAATTGCCTGAAGAGGAGAAGAAGGCTCAAAAGACTAAAGAGATCAGGTCATATATTAATTTTATGTTGCCCAGAATTGTCATTCTGCGCGACCTGAAATACAGAAATATGGGACAAATAATGAGAAAATGTTCTGATGATAAGTCCAAGCTTATTTTATCTCTTTACTGCCCAAATAATGATGAATTCAGAGACAAGAAGCTAGCCATATTTATGGATATCTACAAGAAATATTCTGATAAATTTGTCTTTTGTATTTTTGAGTCAGAAATTCCTGAAGACCTGTTCCCTCATTGTAAGTCAACCTATCCTTCCTTTGTTGCATTCAACTTTTTGAAGCAACAGAAGGACTATGGAGCTTTCAACAAATATTACAAGAACTTAGTCTACAGTTATGAGAAGTTCTTCTTAAATCCTGAATCTGCTCATGATCCTAATCCCGAAGAAATTATGAATAATATAGAGAAAGTTTTGGCTGGAAAAGCTAAGATAGATTACCTGAGCGCTCTGGAAGGGAATGTTCAGGAGTTGAGAGGAGTAATGCAGGAGGAGTTTTTGAAAAAGTTCCAAGAAGAAAAGAAAGATTCGATAATCTTGTTCCATGACGACAAGGTAGACAGCAGAAACAGCCAGGATCTGTTCTATAAGCTATCGGAGGAATTCAATGACATTAACTTTTATAAGATCAACAACAAAAATACTTCTTCGGTGTTTCCCGGGTTCGATCAATATCCGGTCATCTTATATTTGTCTCATTCAGACAAGAAATGGTATTTATTGAGAGATCACGCTTGGGAAGAACAGGTTGTCAGAAAATTGATCTCTAGTCTACATAGTTAAACTTAATTTCAGTTTCTAAACCTGATGTGCATATATTTGTTGTCGTACCGATAAGAAAATTATTACTCTATAGTCAATACAAGCATAATAGGAAACAAATTAAAATATCAGGAATGCAAGTTGATTTTGGTTACGACAAAGAGCGATTCCTAAACTATACTGGAGAAGCCTTCGACTGCATCATCTGCTCTTGTGTGGTTAGACAGCCTAAAGAGTGCCAAAGTTGTGGTAGTGTCTTCTGTGCAGCATGTATTGATAGCTGGCTTCAAAAGAGAAAGTAACTCTACATGAAAGAGGAATAATAGAATAGAGAATGTCCAAATAGATGCCCTATCAATCAGGTCTCTATTAAGCCTGCTGGCAAAGCCTTGTTAAGAATTTACAACGATTTAGATATTAAGTGCCAATATTATGATAAATGTGGCAAAGTTGTAAAATTAGTAGACCTGGAGGCTCATGAGAGGGTTTGTCAATTACCTAAATGTGCTAACTTTGATATTTGTGAGTCTTATGCTAAATCTGTAAGATTCGGAAAATATATTTTCTGATTTATTAGGAGTTTGGAAATGCAAAAGTCTGTAGCCCAGAATGCTTGCTCCTCTACAAGATTAAATCCGCAAATAATGATTATACCACCATTTACAAAGATATCCAAGAACATATCAAGTTATATGGAGGCGGAATTTCTAATATTATCAACTCTACCGATGTCGTAACCAAACCACTTTCAAGCAATGGTATATCTTAATTCACTGACATTAATTGAGAAAGATGGAGTAACTACCTTCAAATGGGATAAAAATAACATGGGCACTGGTATTGAGATTTCGAATAATGGCTATAGCTGCTTCCTTAAGGAAGGTCCTTATATGTTCAGAACAGTAATTGGTGACCAGGTAAGGTTTCATTTCCCTCAAGTCTAAATTTTTTTAGGCTTTCACATCAGGAATTCATTACTGGGAAATTCATGCTGACTCCAGAACTGATAATGAACTTAAAATCGGTGTTACAACAAAGAAAGATTTCAACATGAACTCCGCATTCTGTGACTATGACCATGGTTTTGCCTTTTACGGTCTTGGTCAGTTAAGACATGGCAGCAATGCCAGTGGTGCCCCTTATGGAAAGAAATTCAAGAAGGAAGGAGTCCTTGGTGTCTTCTTGGATATGAATAAGGGAACTTTGTCCTTCTCTTTGAACGGAGAATACTTTGGTGTTGCATTCAAGTCGGATGCTTTGAAGAAGGGACCTATCTGGCCAGCTGTATCTTTGTTGCACTGTGCAGGATGCAGGCTGGAGAATGGAAAGAAGGTTCCTTCCCAATTCTTGCAATAAAAGAAGCTAATTGAATATTTCTAATTTATTGGTACAGTTTGTAGTAAGTTCAACATCAAAGGTACAGGATGTATCTATAGTATTTCCATTCGAAAAAATTCCATTTTCCTAAATTAGATCTCCTCTACTTGTTTTTTCTGATCTTTTTGACTCTTCCCAAATAAAAGTGATAATTATCTAAGAATTTAAATGTCACAAAAGAGCAAGTTCATTCAGTGGATTGACTACAGAGTCAGAGTTACTATTCAGGACAACAGAATGTTTTTGGGAACATTCCTTGCTTTCGATAAACATCTGAATGTCGTTCTATGTGACTGTGAGGAGTTCAGAAGAATAAAACCAAAAAAGGCCGGTTTGTCCTAAGTTTTCTTGGATAACTTCGTAGGTGAACCAGAAAAAGAAATAAAAAGAGCTCTGGGAATGATCATCCTTCGAGGAGAGAATATTGTTTCAATTACTGCTGAAGCACCACCCAATGTTCAGGTAAAATAATTTCCATCCCTTTACTTTTCGCTCGTTTTTTCCCCTTGTTTCTAATATTTTTAGCATAAAAAAGTTGATGCTGGTGGTATCGGAAAGGCCCAACCTATTGACCGTTCCGGAGTTCAATTGAACCCTAATCAAGCACCTATGGGATTGGCAGGCATGCCAACTGGAGTCGGACAAATGAATCAACCAAGTATGATGCCTACAGGCGGAATTCCTATGAATATTCCCGGACAAATCCCAGGAGGGCAAATTAGACCTCCAACAACTTTACCGCCAATGATGGGAATTCCAGGAATGATGCCCATGCAAGGAGGAAATCAGGGAACTCAGGGAAATCAACCAAAATAAACTAATTAACTCAAAGAGCGATTTTTGTATGCTTTCTAAAATGTAGAGAATGACGATAAGACATAAAAACAATTCATATTTCGTGTATTAACATAATGGTAAGCAAGTTGAAAAAGAACTGGTAAATTAATTATTTGAATCTGTAGATTAAGTAGTCTGATACTCTTGGATGAAGGGGATCAACTTCATATTCCAAATAGAAGTAAATTCTAAATGCTGTTGTCAATGCTAAGGAAGCCAAGAATAGCTTGAAAGAGAAAGATAATTTTCGAATCATTTTTTTCCTTCTTAATTCGAATTCCTCTATTTCTCTTTGCTCTATTGCTTCTTTTATCATGTCAGTTATCCTCAATTTTACTTTAATATTTTCTTCAAGTGCATGATGTAGATCTGCATTCTCAATTAAAAAGCATTTTTCAATGATTAGGCTAAGATGCTTGGAACGAGATACATCATTTTCTTTTAAATACCCAATCAGGGAAATTAATTCTCTAGGTTCGAGATTTCTTTTGCCGTCTATTGAGTTTATTATTTTTAGAAATTCATTTTCATTATCATTTTCCAATGATTTCTGAATAGAAGATGTTGAGGACCAATATTTCAGCTTGTAGAAATTGTTTCTATTATTCTGTAGAGCTCGGTAATAGCTTTGAGGATATCTTTGTAAGAATTTGAGCATTCTTTAAATTAATTTACAAAACAAATACCAAAAAAGATATGAAGACAGTTGCTATTTTTTGACTTCGAGTGGATAAAAGATATAAAATCATGATACAAGGCCGTTTCTTGGAAGGATTAATGGCATATTCAAATTCTGTTAAACATTCTTTAGACTTTATCTAAGATTTTATTTGATAATTGGAAAGATACCTTTCCTATTACAGGAGACAGAGAGTGTGCATAGATAGAGTGTTCAATTATTGGACTAATAATAGGGTTGTATTAGTATGAAGAAAATCTTAGAAAAGTGTTAATTTTTATTTACTAAATCATGCAGCTAAATCAGAAAAAAGTGGATCTCAAAGTCAAAATGATGTTATTAACAAACTATCTTACATATGGCGACTTTGAGATGTCTAAAGCCTTATTACTACAAATACTTGATGAAGATAAGGAATCAATAAGAGTGTTATTAGAAGGAATAATTAAAAAAGCTGCACAATCTTTGTTGTATTATGATCTAAATCCTCTCCATAACAAAACTAGTCCTGATATTGGAAACACAATCCAAGATCCTATATTTACAAATAAATTATACTTACTAGCTGTCAATATCATTCAAGAACATTTTCCTTACAGCTTTTCTAATGTAAACAGAAGAATACAATTTAAACTTCAATAGGAACAAATAGAAAGAATAAAATCCTTGCTGAGTTTTGATGCAATAATGATCTCGCTAATGAACAAGATTTCAAATCCAGACTTTAATGTATAGTCACCTTTTTCAAATCCTAATTTCTCAGTACCGTGCATTTTACGATATAAGAAACATGCTACTTCAGAAGGAAAAAGCCATAGATACCTTTTCTTTAAAAAGTAATATTCTTTCTACTGATTTTGAAATATAATAGCCCATGAAGAATAGTAATATTTGGAAATTTAGCTTAATTCTAGTGATGGAGCAATCAACTCCCTTAAATATGTGCTTCTCTATTACTTAGACGAAAGCAAGAAGATATATGAAATTATAAATGATCACCAAAGAGAAACTAAGGAGAATTTTCCGATTGAATATGTTTTTACAGCGCTCAAAGATGTCATCTGGCAATCACTACAGGAAAAGAATCTTGATATAGTTTACAACTATCTGCCTCTTCTATCGGTATGCCTTATCGAGTCATTCAAATAAAGGAATAGGGAAATAATATTTTTGAGAAAGGCGATTTTAGGAGCAAACTTTATGATGAAATTGTCAAGTCACTGTATAATCAGTCAGACGTATCAAAGGAGAAGCTGCTAAATGAATCACTTGAAATGTTAAGGGGCCCTAAAACATCGTAACTTTATGCATCGAGTAATAATAAATTTCTAGAGAAAGCACTACAAGTAGCAATGCTCCTAATTTTGAAATCATGCAAACTTTGGAAGCGTTGTTGAAGGATCATACTCTAAAGGCATTAAACGAATTTGAAAAGCATATAGAAAAATCGCTATTCATCTCTGTAAGCAAGAGAGAATTTAATGAAATATTTTAGAAAAACTCAACTCTCAAAGATTTGATGAAAATCCTAAGACCTGCACAAGATGACAACCCATTAAGGTACTTTACTTATAAGCGGCCTAACTATTAGCTTTTGGGAGAGATTAATTATTTACAGCATGATCAATCTGAAAAATCCAGTCTTTGTGATATTAGAAATCGCAACAAAATCTTTCTCAGAAAAGAAATTTGAGAATATAACCTACATCATCAGAAGCATGCCAACTATCAAGGATCTCATCTTGCTTATAATAAAGAATAACATTTCTGTTGACGATATTGAAAACTTGTAAGAAACTATTATTAAATTGACAAGTTAGTTATAATCTACTCAAGAAAGTCAAGAAAGATTTACCCCAAGAAGAGCTACCTCCACAGCCTTTAGTGATAAATAAAAGTCTTAAAAAATTGGAAGAAATCAGTCAAGATATTCAGTTTCAGGTTTATATGCTCAGATGGTTCTATAAGTTTGCCTACAAGACATCAAGAATTAGAAATATCAGTTTTTCTCAATTTTGTAAAATGAATCAGAGAGCATTTTCTGAGAGCCTGAGCTTTGAAACTTTTGATAGTCATCAGATCATGCTATTTATTGAAAAGATCAAAAAATATGCCTTTCCTCCTAATAATCAAAACCTTGTGAACAAGGCAAGAAAAATAATCAATCTATTTCGTATCTTGCTCATTAAAGAAAACTTGTTGGAAGAAGTCAGAATTCAAGCCATGATTCAGAACGATCGTCCACATTACCTAGCAAGTGATACATTGGAAATGGTAATTCTTAAGGAATACTATGTAATTTTAAGATTGATAACTTAATTGAGGATATCTCAAGTCAGCCTGATATAGATGATATCCATGAGGAACTGTCACAGCTTGGAGAGACGTTAAAAGAATTATTCTTTGTGAAATTTGGAGACCTTCAATTTATAGATCTCTCAACTATCAGGTCTTATATGCTTAGAAATCTATTTGTCCTATCTCCTTCAGTACTTGTTGATTTGACAGAGAGATTGAACAGAATTAATAAGATATTTCATGAAAAGAAGAGGAAGAATAAGGAGCTGGAAGAATTTCTCAAATATTGGCAATTAAGGACACGAATCTATCAGCAGCTTAGCGAACAAATTTTCCTGGTTCATGATCCTTATCCCCTCTCCAAAAGAGGCTATGATTCTAACAATGAAATTGATTATGTGGAACATGAGAAAATCAAAACTTTGCAAAGAGTCAACTTCTCTGATGCTTCTATTAAAAAGCTTCTGGAAAGTGATCACTTAGAGATATTCTTTGATGAGGAGGATAAGCTATTAAAATATCTTGTCTTAATGCAAGATACCAATTTACTTGATACCTATTTCGAGTTATTCAATATCAACAATCAAACCAAAGCTTTTCAAGACTTTTTTAACAGGAGAGAAAAGCAAAGTAATGAAAGGTATGAGGAGATTGAGATAACTGCGAATACTGAGACCGAATTTGTTGATACGTTCATTCTCAAGAATATTGAAGGAAAATGGGACACAAATGTTTCTGAACTTCCTTCAAAAATTTCCTCGATTGTTGATAGCACTTTGTTCCAAAAATTCCCTTGGTTGCACACAGTAAAGCTTTGATAAACCCTCTAATTGTTAGGATGATAAAAATAAGCAGAAGGAACTCAAGGATAATAGTGAACAAGCTTCCTTGCAATTCAATAAAGAGTTGAGTTTATCATTTGTCGAGGACATGGTAAGTAAATTGCTCATAAACTAATAAATAGGAAAAACTATTCGCAGATAGAATTTCTTCTCCAGCAGCTAGAAAAAGTTCCAAGAGTTTTGAAGACAGATTAAGGGATTGTCTTAAGACTCTGCAACAGTATAGAGGAACATATCGCTATCTCTTTAACTTTATTTCCTATATTGAGAAGCTGCACAATATTCTTAAACAATCTCTCAGTGAGAATGAAGTAAAAGTGAGAATTTCTATCATAAAAAGCAATAGAGCAATGGTGTGGCATTGTCCTCAGAAGATTGGTGCTATAAGTTGTTCTTTGAATTAAAATCAGAACAATTTATCAAGTTTGTCTCCAGCATTCCCGGTGTAGGATTGAATACATCTTTGATTCTCTCCAAGAAACTCGAAATAGATTTTATCTCCTCTTTGTTGGCTGACATAGGCTCAGTGGGGAATATCGAAAGCAATGAGAATATTATTACAAAGGCAAATTGGGTTTTTAAGCAAGAAGCCCTTGGAGATTTGACTTTCTTCAACTTCACAAATGTACCCTTCTTCTCAATACTACTTTTCTTCAAATATAAAAATGATCAGGCCCTCCTCCCCTCATTTCTAGTCCTCCTTCAAGAGGCTGAGAAAACTTGTGAACAGAAAGGAAATTATATTCTTGCCAGATTCTTCAGTTCAATTTACCAGAAGTCCCTCAAATATTCAAATAGAAGATTACAGACAACCAAAAGACCCAGTTTCGATGAGGATTCATTTTTGAAAAATAGTATAAGAATGTCAACATCTGAGAGTTATGATCGAAAGAGAAAAATCGATAATCCTAGAGGAATGCTGCCATTGTTGCTGATTGATGAGGAGATAGGACGACAAGGTAATGGAAAGGATAAAATCATTAATAATGTAATGTCAACAACAACCTTTGACAAAACTTTTTCGGATATTGAGACTTGCCATTTACTGAGTGAACTAAGACTTGAAGATGAGATTATGAATCCAAGTTTAGCAAGTACTCTGAATAGAGAAATACCCTTCCTTTTGCCTCCGGCAAGTTCTTATATAGGGGAAGAATTGAAACCAAATATTGAAAAGAAAGAGTTTGAGTCGAAGCTATATTCTTTGACTACAAAGGTAATGCTGTTACTTAGTGAGTAAATGAATAGGAGGACATTCTTACATATTATGATTCTCGAAAACTGAGCTTAAACCCTTGGGAAAAGGAAATCTTCTCAGACTTTTTACTACAAAATTCAAGTTTGTTTTCAACTACAGAGATCAGGGCATTATTGAAAGAATTACAACTCAGAGATTTAAGCAGCCCGATTGACATACATTTTGATTACCCAAATCCTAGTGAGGGTGACAGAGTCTTAGAAGATACAACTATAAATATGAATCAGTCAACAAAGGATACTGATGAAGAGAGTCTATGGGAACGATTAATAAACAACAAAAGCGATATTGATCTTAGCATGAGCATTATTTCTGAAGATCTCTCTCAAAGATTCATTCAGAAAAAACTAAAAGTTGGAATTTATGAGATCGTGTCGACTGTTCAAGGTGGAGCAGTGAATAAACGAACCCTTTGGAATTTGAGAGAGAAGTTGGCTACTTTAGATCGAGTTCAGACACAAGCTGGGGAACTTATAGACAAATCTATACTTGAAACTCTTTATTTAACCATGGACTTGCTTGAGATATGTGTGAATAATAATATCTCGACCTCTTTCAAACTCAAGGATATAGAGGATATGAACACTTTCAATAGGAGAATTAAGAGAAGAATCTTCAATAATAGCAAGATGAAGTAATCTAAATTTTATAATAACTAACATCCTAGCGAGCTTGTTGCCTTGTTGAGAAAGAAAAACCTTAGCACTCTGGAAGTCTATCTCTGGAAGTGGGAAAGCCAGATCAGACAATCTCAATTTAAAGAAGTAAAGTTGAAAATATCATGTTAATCAGACTCTTAGTCAAGGAAATTGGCTGATAGTTTATTTGAACAAGCTGCAATCCATGGTACTCAGACAGCTCTCCTTGATCATATTATTGCCTACCTTCAGAAGAGCTCTTATGAAGGAACAATTGATTATATTGTTCATATCCAAAAGAATATGATCCTTAAAGAATGTTCAATAAAGCCATTATTTATGGTTGAGAGGAAAATCAAAGAAGAACTTTCAAACTACAAAGCCGCTATAGAGAATGAATGTCTCTATTACTTGAATTCATATGCTACTCCTGAACGACAAGCACAATTTTATGAGAGCAAAAACCAATATGAACAGCTTCTCAGGTACTCATTCCATACTAATCCCTAATGAAAAGAATTATAATGTCGCAAGGAGTCTCCAAGCAGTTGTTCATAAATGAGCTAATACCTTCTATCTATGAAAAGAACAAGTTACAGGAGCTTAGAGAATGGATGCTCAAGCTGGACCCTGAATTAACATCTTTTATAGAATACCTGAAATTAATTATTGGGTTCTTGATGGAGAAAAATGCTCAAAAAGAACTACATCATTTCCAGGTAATATTAGGATTGAATAGTTCTTTATTTTTTAAGATAATGATTGGTGACTACTTCTCCGCAGGAGAATATTGTCTGGAGCAATTTTACAGTTCCAAGACTTTCAAAGAAAAACTAAAATTCCTTGATGAGGCTGGAAAGCACTTTAGAATGTTTATTGAGGTAAGCTTTCAGAAATTGGGAATAAATATTAAGAAACCGGCATTTATAAAATTGGGAAATAGAACAGAAGATGAGGCTGAAAATATACTGAGAAAAATAAGAGTGCAGAAAAATATTTTAGAAGAATTCCCAGAAATAGTTGAATACCATGTCTTTGGAGATATCGAGGACATTTCGAGAATTTGCGAATTAATTCTATTAAATAATCCAAAATTGGCAATTGACATCTTGACAAATTTAAAGATAGCTTTGAAAGATTTTCTTGTCAATATTCTTTCCAAATTTGCATATGAAAAGAGGCTTAATTCCATTGAAGAGGTCTTACAAACCTTAGCAGAGCTTAAAAAGAAAAATTTGATCCCTGAGAGTCAGAAGTTAACAGATACTGAGGTATATAAGAAATACAATCAATAAATGCTTAGTGGGATAAATTGCTTTATATTCTAGCCACTTCTCTAGTGAGCGAAGATGAGGAATATGTAAGGGATAAGATTTTCCCTAGAATAAGTCAGGAGCAATTTAGGGCTGATGTAAGTGCATATTATTCTAAAATAATCAATTAGTGCCTGGCATTATTTGAAGAGAAGTAATTGTGCTAGGGTTGTATAATTAGAGTGACTTCTTTATATGAAATATTCTTCTTTAACGATTTTGTATTCTTTTGTTAATTTATTGTTGTGTTTTTCAAGAATATAACTTAAAATCAACTATTTTGAGATGGAAAACCCAAACTCCTCTCAGACTGCCAAGGAAAATCCAGAAGTTGTTGAAAAGCAACCTGAAGATACCAGACCACTTAACCCTCAAGAAAAGGCTGCTTATGATTATGTGATTCCAGAATCGAAGAGACTAATTAGATCTGTAAATATTATTTCCTTCTATTTCTCATAATGTACTAGGGCTTCCATAAAAAGGCCTTCAACATGTTGGATAAATATTTCTACGAGACTCCTCAAATGGGTTCTATTTTAAAAATCAGACTTTGTCGTAGAATGATGGCTTGTATTACCAAAATCTGCACAAAGTATATCATCAAGGGGGAGATTACTCGTTACGATCATTTTGTGAGGCTTATGGAAAAGTCTTTGTTGTATATGCAGACATGGCATGACACCTTATCAACCTATATTGTCAAAACAAATCCTAAGTTCGCACATCTCCAAGGTCTATTAGATGAACTTTCTTCAGAAGCCGAAGATGAAATGGAAGCCTTGAACAGATCCAGAAGAAGCAGTGGTCGTCTTAATACAAGTTTCCAAAGTAATAAAAGTGGAAGCGGTCCGATGAATAGTCCTGGGTCTGGACAAAAATCTTCCATTTTTGTGAATATGCTCAGACAGCAAAGTAATCTCCCATCTAAGGAAACGGATGTGCTTGAGAATAGTTTTAATTTCCTTGAAGGATCTAAATTGATGGTTGAGGAATTTACTGGAAAAGAGATCAATGGTATAGTGAATAGAGAATAACGATAATTTTCAAGTTCCTTTCTTTTTGGACGAATTCTTCAGATACTTCTTGAAGACAACTCTAAACTGGGGATTATTTATGAAAAAGTATTATAATAATATGTAGAATTTGATCATTTTTAGGATGCACAAATTCCAATCAGCATATAAATTCCTGTTCTTGGCATACAAAATTACTCAAGAAATTGAATCCACTCTGGTAATCTAACTGAATATTAAATTTACTTTCAGAATCCAAATCTACTGGATTCTTGCATAAAGGCTAGAATGCCTTTGGGTGTGTTCTATAGTGAATTTGGAAAGTAAAATACTCCGGAGTCAATTCTTATTTTTAGGCATAAAGAAGCTTTGGAAATTTTCGAATCTCTGATCAACTTGACCCAGATTGCAATTTCATTAAGAATGAACAGAAATAAAGAGAAGAATAAGGATGCCAAATTCTATATCAAACTAAAGGCTACAATCCGTATGCTAGCAATCATTTTTATCAACATGGCTATCATCTATGAGCAGCAGGACAATTATGAAAGAACTCTCGAGAGCTATAAGTACAATTATCAAGCAAAATTTAATCCCTTAGAGTCGGATTCTGGTTCGTTACCAAATTCCTCACTCCAGATGAAGAAGTTTACAAAACTTTTGAAAAGCTCTATCTTGATGCAAGGAAAAAGGTACTTGAAAATCAATAAATATCTTATTGAATAGTACGAAAGATTCTTGAAAGAAATCGGAGAAATTGAGAGAATAGCTCATGGAAATAAGAAGGATTTGATGTCTCAATATGAGAATAATGATAACTCTAAGCGTGACCATTTCACCAAGCTTAATGAGTATCTTTACAATAAGTTCAACTATGACACATTGAACCAGAGCCAATACATTCTAATCAAGAACAACACAAGCAGGGTCAATAGCGCTTCTATCTTCAAGAGGCCAAATAAAATCGATATGTTTGAAAAATCTGACAGATTCTATCTTGACGATATTGAAAAATCATCCGAGACCTCCATGAACAGATATTCTCTTTCTCCTCACAAGGAGACATTCGATGCCTCTGGAACAAAAATCACAACTATCAATGAACTTGAATCTCAACATAGATTCGGTCAAACTGCCAGTACAAGAGGAGGTTTCGGATTTAGCACGTATAACACGACAAGTTACAAGAAAAAGAAGAATAATAAGGAGAAGAGAAGGATGTACAATTTGACTCCTGACTATGTTCCCAAACTAATTACTTCTGATAGATGTAAAACAAAAATTTCTTCTTTAATTTGGAATAGACATGAAAGATACTAACCCAGAACAGGAAATTGAAAAATTCGAACTTGATGAGGAAGAAGAAAGAGAATATATCATGCTCTTGAATAGAAATATTAAGGAAGAGGGAAAGAATAAGAAAAACAAAACTGGAGATTTTGTTGATCTTGATGGATACTTTTCCAGGACTATCGAAGCCAAAATCAAAGAAAAGGAAAACACTATGAAGCACAAGCCTATTGACTTCCACAGGTACTGTTAAATGATTTTTGCTTGAGAAGATAGGATAGTTAAGAATTATGCTTACTTCTTGGAACAAGAAGACTTTGACAAAAAGGAGTTTGGCTTTGCAAAGCAAATGCTTCGTGCCAAAGCAGCAGAAACCCTGGGTGAATGCAGTATAAATACAAAATATATTCCTCCTCTCCCTAAAATGGCAGAGAGACTAAATGTTCAACTTGAAGCTGCTGTATGGTCTTACAAACAATAACCAATAATCTCTTAGAATATTGAATATAAGAACGAGGCTGAGAATCTGGTCAAGCAGAAGAACGAGGCTATTAAAGATATGAGAAGAGCATGGAAGAAGGAGAGAAAGCAGGCTAAAGCTAATAAGGAAGATCAGAATAAAAAGCTTGCCCCTCTTGCTGTCACTCTCAACAGCGAAGAAGGTGAAAAGCTCAAGACTAGTCCCAAACTTTCCTCGATTCTACTCAAGCATCATGAACTTCTGGGATTAAAGGGACTTGCTTCCGTGAAAAGAGAAGAAGAAATTAAGGAGAAGAAATTAGCAGAAAAAATGCAGGACACTGAACACATGAGAAAACTCGGTCTTGTAAATGTTAAAGATGATGAGACATCTGCAAGGACAACTTTACAGACTTATGGCACAGCCAGAGAAAGGAAACAAGAGGCTGATCCTGAGGCTGTTAAGAAATATGCTCAAACTACGAAGGATGTAATATTATATTTTTCTAATAAATAATTATAGATGATACAATTGATGATGGAATCTATAGAAAGGAATATTGAGCAGGACGAAATGATAAAGAGTAAGATAAAGGCAAGTCTTCCTCTTGTGACCGTTCAAAAGAAGAAGGAGAGGTAAATTGGATTGTTATTGTGTAAAAGCATAGATTCTTGAAAGTTGGAGATGATTTAGCCCGATCAACCAATATGATTTCTGTGAAGAGAGATGCATCGAAGAAGATCTTTGACTTCTCGGAGCTTGTGAGAATTAACAAGCAACTCGCAACTGGTACTGGATTAAAAGCGAGAATTAGTAGCCCAAAGAAGAGATTTACTTGGAGGGAAAATCTTTAATCTAAGTGATAGAATTAGTATAAGCCAATTCCTTTATTTATGTATGTTGATGTTACATTACAATTATAATAAATATACTTGTCTGATAAAAGTTCAAAAAACTCGAACGCTATAAAAACCACAGAAAACCGTATGGATTCCATGTATTAAAATAAGAGACAGCAAGATATGTACAACTCAAGATCAATAGTCCAAGTCTGCATAAGAATCAAGTAAGATGGCTTTGTGAATTATCAATAGCCGTTTGGACCCGTTTTGTGTTGGGATTTTCAGGATTCTCAAAGCATTTGTTGAAGACAAATTTTGCTTTTTCATAGTACTCAATCGCATTTCCATAATCTTGCTGCTTGTAATAGCTATCAGCAAGGCTCTCATAGCTTTTTCCAACCTCAATATTTGTATCACCCATCATTTTAATTCGGATATCGAGTGCTTGCTTCTTAAGTCGAATTGCATTTTTGAAATTTTCAGTATTTTGGAGACTCTCGCCATAATCCAGAAGGAGATCAGCCAAGAAGTTGGACGGTGTAGAAGTGTTCATTTTTTCTAAGGCCTCTTCATAACGCTCCTTAGCCTTTGGCCACTCTTGCTTTTTAGCATGAATCTTTGCAATAAAATGCAAAGCTTTGGCAACTTCTAAAGAATCCCCCAGTAGTATTTTTGCCCTTAAGTTCTTTTGGGCATAATCCATTGCCTCAGAGTAACTCTGAAAGCTTAAGTAAGAGTCAGCAAGGCTCAAATAAGCGTCAGCAGTCACCTTACTCTTGACACCGTAAGCTTTCTCCCTCAGTTCTATAGCCTTTTTCTTGTATTGGATTGCTTGTTTTTGGTCTCCGATTTGAGTGAATTCATTCCCTATTTCTATCAACAACTGGGCTAGAATGGCATCCCTTGGTCCATAAATTTTTTCTTGAAGTGCCAGTGCTTTCTTTTTATAATTGATCCCTGTATCAAGTTGTCCCATGGCAACATTGATAGTTCCAAGAAAACTGAGATTTTGTGCTATTCCTTCATAATCTTTAGGATTTTGACTCTCTCTACTCTTTAGAGAAATACGAGCAGAATCCAAAGCTTGCTTATATGATCCAAGGTTGTAATATTCTCGAGCCAGATCATCAATTAACACGATCAGCTTAGGGTCATCAGCCTTCATTATTTTCTTAGCAGCATTACAAGCACTTGTGAAATACTGAAGAGCTAAGGAATGCTGACCATTCAAAGAATAGGCTTTTGCAATACCGTGTGTGGATTGTATCACTAGAGGATGTTCTTCTCCAAAGACCTTTTTACGAACTTCAAGGGCTACTTCTTTATGTTCAATACATTTCTTCACTTCACCAAGCTGGAAATATGTCTCTCCCAGTTTTTCTTCGAGCAAGGCTACAGATTGATGCTTTTTATCCTTCAAGCTTTTATTCACGATATCTAGTGCCTTGTTATAGTACCCTAAGGACTCTTTCAATTTTTGTTGCTTAGAATAGTCATCTGCAAGATTGATACAGGTCTCTGCGACCAACATAGATTCTTCACCATACGTTTTCTTTCTGATCTCAAGGGCTTTTAGGTGAAATTCTATTGATTTTTCATAGTCCTGGAACATGGAATAGTCAGTGGCGATATTGGAGTAGACTATAGCAGTTTTCGGATCATCACTTTTATGGGATTTTTGCAGAATATCCAGAGCTTTTGCATCATATTCTAGAGCCTTCTTAGGAAGTCCTAGACATCTATAACAATAAGCAATACTCAGTCTGTATTTTAAAATTTTATCATCACCCTTGTGATAGAGACTGAAAACTTCGATTGCTTTTGCAAATGTCTGGAGGGCTTCCTCATAAAGGCCTATACCCAAATACCCTTTGGCAAGATGCTCAATGGCTAAGTAGTCTTCTCCATCAATAACTGGAGGAGGAATATTTTCTAAGATTTTCTCATTTGTAACCCTGTCGTCATGCATGCTATAAGACTTTACTCCCGGAAATTTCTTAAGAATTAGAGCTTTTAGTTCCTTCCAGCTAATTCTCTTTGCTGGAGATTTGGTTAACATCTTATGTAAAATATCTGGAAGAATTTCATAGCCACTCTTAAGAAATTCTATTTCTTTTTCAAGGTTTTCTATTCTGTTCTGGCTCAGACTTAACTTGGCCATCTTAATAAAGACTAGCCCCATGGAATAGACATCACTTTTGTATTCATCATACTCAAAATCAGATATTTTTTCTTGAAACGCTTTGAACAATTCAGGTGACATAAAATTTAGTGATGCTAGTAAGGACTCTATTCCTGTATTCTTATTCCCTGCTGATAGTTTGCTATCTCCGAAGTCTGTTAAGACATATTGTCCATTGCACAACAGAATATTTCTGTCCTTGATATCCTTGTGTGAGATTCCTAATTCTTCAGCAGAATGTAGAGCGTCTGCAAATTCATAAAGTAACTTCAGCAATTCATGTTCGCTCCAAAACAGATTAGATCTAGCTCTCTGACTAATAAGTGCTTCCAAAGATAATGTACTTAGCTCCATTAATACAATAAAGTACTGTTCAAAGTGACCATAATGGTCTTCCTTTTCAAGCAGCTCTGAGGAATATATAGGCAACAAATTAGGGTGATTCAAGCTTTTAAGTTTTAGTAAAATATCCCTTAATCTCTCTGCTTTTCTGTGCTCGTGTGTTGATTTTATTTCAATAACTTTTAGAGCATATCTCTTTTTTGTTCTCTTATGCTGGGCTTCGAACACCCTGTCATCTGTACCCTGTCCAATTAATCTTATAAGATTTAGATCTTGGTAATTAATCTTAGTATGCTTGTCTAGTTTGCTAACTTTGACTCCCATTATCAATAAATTAGTTTAAATTTTCAACATAATGAAGCATTCTAAATATGGAGGAGAATAAGTTGAAAATCTGTTATTTGTTGTTAAGTTTGCATAAGTAAGGTAGGAGCACCTCCGCCATCAAGATAAGCTTGGAGATGTGAAGGCAGACAATTCAAAGGTCGGACTACATGAATATTTTTGTCGAATTATAAATAGGTTTCTATTAACAATGTAGGTACTCTAGTGAAATGTATTCTTTGACTTCATTGTTTGAAGAGTTTAGTTGAGTTCATGGTTCAGACTTGTTAAAAACTACAATCAGATATGAAAATTTGGTTCCTGTGAGAGATGGGTTCTTGGGGGAAAATAGTAGAGAGTTGAATGAGTTCAACGATTGAATCTAAGAATAGGTTGTGTTGAAACAACTTAAATTTTTTAGGAACATATTGTACTAAAATTTATTTTGCTAACTTCCCGATGAGCCAAAGAGTGACTACTGAGAAAAGAAGTGGGTTTGTTTATGCTTTTAAACAACAGATCTTGACGGCATGGCAACCAGTTCCTACTCTAAAATCTACAGTTTGTATTTTCATAACTTTGGGTAATCAAATAACAAATCCTATTGAAATGGTTAGGCATTTTCTTTGTGACTTTTGGAATTATTCTGACTATTCTAAGCAGCAACGTCATAGAATACGAAAAGAGATATGATGACATATGTACAGATCCGAATTGCGATATAACGATCGAGATTACAGAAAAAATGGAGGCGCCAGTGTTTCTCTACTACGGCCTTGAAAATTTTTACCAAAACCATAGAAAATATATGAAGTCTAGAGATACTGAGCAATTGGCAGGCAAAATCAAAACTGCTGATGAGCTCGATGACTGTGAGCCTATCATATATAATAAAGATATTGCTCCCAATCTGAAAAGCTACGATGGCTATGATCTTAATCCAGATGCAGTTGCCAACCCTTGTGGCTTAGTTGCTAAGAGTTTTTTCACTGGTAACAGAAATAGTGATTTTTATCATTTATTAGATACTTTCCAACTCTTCCTTGGAGCAACTCAGATCCCTATTAATGAAAATGGTATTGCATGGGAATCAGATATAAAGCATAAGTTCAAACTTCCTCCTAATTCGAATCAAATTCAATGGATAAAAGTCACTGATGGTATTATTTTTGAATCAAGAGTCATAGAATAGAACATTTCATGGTATGGATGAGAACTGCCTCAACTCCAAATTTTAAAAAGCTGTGGGGAAGAATTGAGCAAGATCTTGAACCAGGAACATACACAATTAAAATTGACAATAGTATAAATTGTAACTATGTTTTTTTAAAGGATTAGAATATTCCGTTGCTGAATTCAATGGAAAGAAGAGTGTTATTTTGTCAACTGCTACTTCGTTTGGAGGGAAAAACACCTTCTTATCAGTGATCTATTTAATTTTAGGAGGTCTCTGCCTAGTTGTCGCCTTTTTGTTTTACATTAAAAATGTAATTACACCTAAGAAGCGTCTGCCAAAATTGGACTAATTATTATTGTCGTACAGGGCTTGTAATTATATAATATAATATGTCACGAAAAGAACGTCACAGAAAATAATAAGTAAACACCAAAATTAAGTAGTACATACTTATTGGTATCCGTTTGAATATTGTCTCCTGAGCTCTGAGGGAAATAGCATATAGTACCAATACCCTCTTATGAACAAAAAGTTTTTATTATATTTCTTATCAGCAGTAAAAATAGAAGAATATTTCTTTTCCATTTTCGAATACAAGGCCAATACTTCTTCATTCTTGCTCTTCTGTAATGCATAAAAATCTTGATAGCCTAACATATTAATAAATAAAACATTTTAAGTTACCATTAACAACTCTTTTCTCCTTGGATTGGATGCCAAGCAGCTTTTGAATAAATAGATTCAGAGTATAGCAGGTCTTTGTTGATTTCAGGGTTTCCTTTGTGAATAAATTGTATAATGTCAGGTTCAGAGATTGTGAGTCCAATTTAGATTGGCTTGGAACTTCAAGGTGTTGAGCAATTGTTTGAGTCAAAGAAGAAAGCTGCTCAGACTCAGTTGGAGAACTAGCGAAATGGGCTTTGAGGAAATGGACAAGCCAGATTAACATTTCTTTGAGGTCAGCATCCTTAATAATGGCTGGTATGTCCAGAGTTGATCTTTCAAGTAAATCCAAAATCTCCTTTGCTTCGATTCTTTCTAATTCTGGGCATTCTAACAAGTTGGCCAAATAGAAAGCTTTCAAGAGGACCAATTCAACACCGCTACTTACTTGATTTTCTATTTCTGACAGTTGAAGTTTCACGAAGCAGAATCTCATAAGTTTGAGATAATTGAACAGAATTTGAGTGGAAGCACTTTCAATGGGAGCCTCATCCTGACTGCTACTGTAAAATTCTTGTTTGTTCATAAAGTAGGCCAATTCATAACAAGCAAGGGTCAATATGGATGTTTCTTTCTGGAATTCGAGCCGAATAGGATTAGAGCTAAGTATATTCTTTACAACTTTATTAAGATCAAAGAAATAAAGCCATTCAGCCTTTGTATCTTGCAAAGAGGACTTAATAGCTGAGGCATATTCAGTCCAGAAGGAAGCCTGTGATTCTTTGGGAAGGCCCATGATCTTAGATATTATATCCTTGATTTGAGAGATTCTAGTTGAGAATGACTTTTCCAAGTAGTTCTTACTCTGAAGTATTCCAGTTTCAGACAGTATTATGGGGATAGATAGCATCTCCTTAGGATTTTTCTTTGAAGAAGTATTAAAATTGGTTTCTAGTTTATGCAGTAAGTCTATAATGTAGAGGGAAGTTTGATCAATTTGAGTCAGGCAATCATCTATTGTGGCAATGTCAGGCTTATAAACTTTTTCAGGGTGCATTCTGTCTTTAATGATCTTGATAACTTCTCCCTTGGAAGTGAATAGCTCTGCTTTGTCACGGAGCAGTAAGATTATTAGGACAAAATATTGAACTTTTAGCTGGGTATCACCATCTACAAGGGAATAAATAGAGTCCGCAATCTTCTTGAAAAGGAATGGATAGTTCATGAAATTGATCATGTATAGTAGAAGATTTGTTACATTGACATCTTTATAATGGAGAACGACCTTTCCCGTATTAGATATTGAGTTAGGGTTAAGGATAGAAACCTTCTTGGAGTGATAGCTGAAGAATTTATCAAGCTCGGTGATACTGTTGATTATCTTTAGTCTGTCAACTATGTCTCTGTGGAGGATCATTGGGATAGACTTAAAGTAAAATTTGTTGTCCCAGATGTTGAAGGTCATGTCCTTGAGAAGGTTCAAGAAAGCGTAGACACAGGAGGCAGCAATATCAGCTGAGATATTTCTGTCTTCAAGCACAATTCTACAGTATTTAATTATCTTGAGCAGGTCGAAGTCATCCTGGTTGAACTTGTAGATAAACTTCTTGAAAATTTTATCCTTGTCTACATCTTCCTTGTTCTTCTTATGAGAAACAGTCAATCTCACGTTGGGATTCTTGAACATTTGCTCATCTTCCAAACATTGAGAGACAAAATCTCTTGCCAAGAAATATAAGGCAGCCACTTGAACCAGTCTATCTCTTGGCATTGAGGACTGCCTTGTCAGATTTGCAAAGATGTTAATAAGTCTCTGGACTAACACAAGCCATAGTTTCTTAAAGGCATGCTTGGGAAGTTTGGATCTATCAGTGCTTTCAAAAGCGTCAATAAGTGCCTTAAGATATTCTACTTCTGCACCAGGGAGCGATCCATAGAGAATATTGAGCTTAGAGTATATCTTAAATGGATCATTAGCAATGATATCTGTCTGCTCTTGAAGCATCTTGGTGTATCTCTTTTCAACTTCGCTTTGTTTAATCTCTTGCTTTGTTGTAGTTGGAACTTTTATGATCTTTCTTTCGAGAGTCTGGACAGGAGTGCATTGGAATACTTCAGGAGTTGAAATTTCAATCCTAAGATTTAATAGAGGCTTAGCTCTTGGAAGTTCGTGTCTTGGAGGCTTTTCTCCTGTGTTATTTAGGTTTCTAGGGATTTCATCATCGATATTTTCCTTCTTCTTTTCAGTGGCTTGTGGATTGTTTTTCTGAGCTATTTTCCTCTCGATATCCTTCATTTGACTTTGCACACGAGCCAAAAGATTAATCATATTTGGCTTCGGTTTTTCATCGGTGCTGGGCTTTGATTGTTGGACTGGAGGGTTAATTATTGGTTGTTGTGATTGTTGTTGAGGCTCTTGGCGCTGTTCAGTCAACAAAGTTCTAGATTGGGTGACTTCTTTATGTTGGGCTTGTATTTTGGGTTCTTCTTTTTCTATGTGAGTCTTGAGTTTCTCTTGGTAAGTTTGAGAAGATGAAACAGGAGCTTCCTGTTTCAAATCAGCTATTTTCTTTAGATCTTGCCTATTAATTTCTGCTTGAGAAGCCCTGAGAGTTGAATCAGTTGATCCCTTGCGTGAAGGATTAGCAGATGGTTTCTGACTGGTTGTGGAGGCTCTTTTTTTGAATCCACCTTCCTCCTCTTTCTTGGGAGTCTTAGGTCCAGCATTCAGAGTTTGCGAGCTTGACACTGCGTTTTCTTGAGGTTTAACTTGAGATTCTGATGGCTGAATGGGCTGAGTGTTCTGAGAAGATATCTCTTGAAAGCTTTTATCTTCGGAGTTCTTTCTAGCTGAGATATCAGAATTAGTCTTGACACCTGTAATGGATTTGTGTTCTGGTTCCTTGGGTATTTCAGAGTCGGTATGTGTGATCGTTCTCTCAGCTTCGAAAATAGAAGTGTTGTCTTTTGTTGGCGTAACGTCTCCAGAGTCTGCGAATCGGTCAACAACCATATTAGTGAAAATTGAATTCAGATTTCTTTGCACAAGGGGTGTTGCACTTTCATCTTCCTTCTTCTCCTCAGGAATTTTCTCCAACGCTTCAGGAGCTGGTTTTTGATTGTTATTTGAAACAGGCTGAGCTTGTTGAGTAGTTTCCTTACCCTGAGACTCCTCAGCTTGGCTATGAAGCATGCTAAGATTTTTGGACTGAGTCTGGCTCATAAGTTCCCTATTTAAGAAGCTAACAGAAGATGACCCAATTGTCTGAGAAAATGCAAGACTTTCTGAATATGTGCTATTATTTTGAATTGGTCCTTCTTTAACATAAACTTCAGAGTTAACCAAGCTAATATCTTTCAGAAGATTTGACTTATCCTCGACTTCATGAGTCTCTGGAGTCTTTGAGACTAAGTTTGTGTTGGGTGTTGAAGTTTCTGAAGTTGCTCTAAGATCAAATCTTGTAAGTTTTTCGTTTTCATTCTGAACTGGCTGTCTCCAGTTCTCATTTACTTTAGAAATGTTCTGGGGTGGCTCAGCAATATTAGATCTTGGCTCTAAATCTCTTTTGTATGTCAAGTTGTCATTCACTTTAGAGGTATTGTCAAGTGGTTGAGTGATGTTAGATTTTGGCTCTGAATCCCTTTTGTGTGTATCATATGGAGCTGGAACATTATTATGAGGGTTTTCGATAGGTTGTCTTTGGAAAGTGCTATCTCTGAAACTGAAGTCTCTATTGTAGGGATCGTTATTTCCATGAGTAGGAGGTGGGTCATTGAAAAGTCTAAGTTTGGGATTAATCTCATTTTGCTGTTTAGGTTCTTCTCTTCTTGGCTGGTGAGAATTTTCCAAAGGAACACGTTCTTGCTCTTTGGGTTGAGAGCTACTATATGGATTGTAGACGGTATCTTTATTAGCTGCTGGAGCGTTATATTGTTCCCTTTGAAGGTTCTCTTGAGGCCTCTCATTCACAGTTGCTCTCCAGTTATTTGGTTCTTGAGCAGCTGGTTGATTGTTCATGTAGTCATTTTGATTGTTCTGTTTATTAGTTGAATTGTATTCTGGAGTCTCTTTAGCGGGATTTCTTATGTCCTTGTAGTAATCAGGTAATTGATATCGCTGCGAATCAGTGTTAGTGGGGTTAGTGTTAGACTGAACGTTTCTGTCATAATTTTGAGCAGCTTCTCTAGCTTCAAATCTATTGAATTGTGGTTGAGGATTCTCTCTTTCCTTGTAGTGATTAGCCGATTGATATTCCTGCGAATCAGTGTTAGTGGAATTCGGGTTAGACTGAATGTTTCTATCATAATTTTGGGCAGCTTCTCTGGCTTCGAATCTGTTGACTTGTGGTTGAGGATTCTCCCTTTGTAGGGCTTGACCTTGATAATTGTTTTGATTTTGGTCAACTCTATCATCAAAACGAGTTCTTTGGTGAACCTGGTTGTTAGGAGGAACATAATCTTGGCGATTATTGGAGATGCTTGATCTATCAACTGTATTTTCTGTCCTTACTTCTCTTGGCTCTGTTCTTCTTATTCTCTCATTTTCTGAAGCAAAGGCGAAATCATGGTCGATATGTTTCTTGGGTATCTCTTCATTATGCCTTACTGAGGTTTCAAAGTTTCTTGGGTCAAGCTCAGGAGGTCTTCTCTGAGGCTGATCCTTGAGCTCAAAGTGTGAACGAGCAGGCTCTCTCTGTCCTAAGCTATATAATGGCTCATGATTGCGTGCTGATTCGTTTTGGGAACGGTGACTTCCATCGCCATCTTCCGCGTCAAGAAGTTTGGAAATCTTTTGCTTGTTAATTGGCATTGGCTCAACTTCTTTTTGTTGCTGCTGTTGAGGTGGTAATGGTTTCTCAAAGTGGTTTTGAGAAGCTCTCTCTGGTCCTTTCTGTGAGAAAACATTAGCCTCAAAGGTAGGCTTCTCTTCTGGTTCATCGACAGACGCGATCTGCTGTTTAAAAGGAGGTTGGGTGAGTGTATTTTGAATGAAATTTGACATTATCTCATTTGTCTTCTGAAATGCAGAAGTCTCTTTCAGAGCTGGAATGTCCTGTTTCTGAGATTTTATACTAGAATTGCTTTTATTAGGAACAAGGGTTGGGTTAAGATTCTGTGTGGGGGGATTATTTATTTTAGTTTCATCATCCCAATCCCAGTCTAGTTCAAGGTCGAACTTCTCCTTTTTGGGATTATTATTCTGTAGATCATTAGACTTGAATCCTGTATCAAAGTCAATTGGTTTTTGGAACATATTCAGAGCATTCTTGCTATTATTGTTATTGTCGTTCTCGTTTCCCAAGAAGACTTTTGGCGGCTGTGTTTTCTGAGGCTGCGTTGTTGTTGTCGTCTTAGATTGTGGGACGTCGATTTTGAAAAAGTTATTCTTTGCAGCACTTAAGTTAATAGTCGGAATATCTTCAACTCTTCGGCTGTTTTTAGTACTATCAGGCTCTTTGCTTATAGAACTTTGAGTGCCTTTTTCCTCGTTGGCATCATCCCAGATATTTTTGGTGATATTGCCATTGATATTTTGGACAGTTGCTTTGCCTGCCTTTTTAAGGGCAGAAAGTCTTGCCTTTTCTCTAAGAGTGGCTTCTTCCTCGGCTTTTTTTTTGGCTTCAAGTTCTCTTTGCTTTTCTCTTTCTTGTTCCTTTCGTTTTTTATCCTCAGGATCACTAGCATGTATGGGCTTTGTTGGCTTTGGCTGATATATTCCTGATTTCTTAGTATTATCAGTTTGTTTGTCTTTAGAGGGAGATCGGAAGAGCACACGTCTGAACTCCAGTCACTGACCAAT
>Ga0065720_1002720_pt1 | contig 86796 bp, 81 predicted proteins | sample Thericmetagenome_FD_59107 | JGI IMG/M metagenome (GOLD analysis project Ga0065720, IMG submission 59107) | Thermophilic microbial communities from the Joint Bioenergy Institute, California, USA of rice/straw/compost enrichment - eDNA_2 v2... | ecosystem: Engineered > Solid waste > Grass >...
CAAGAACCAGTCGTTCAAGAACCAGTCGCCCAAGAACCAGTCGCCCAAGACGGAGTCGCCGCAGAAGGAGACCCCGCAGCACGAGTCCCCGAAGCCCGACCCGCACGAGGGCGAGGACCCGCACAAGGACGAGCACGAGCCCGATCCGCACGAGCCCGATCCGCACAAGAACGACAAGAAGGACGACAAGAAGGACGAGCACAAGACGGACCCGCACAAGGGGGACTCCCACAAGGAGGGTTCCCATGAGGAGGGCTCGGCGACACGGGATTCGGCCACGCAGGGTTCGTCCAGCGACTCCTCGAGCAGCCACCACTGATCCGTCCGCTGTGGAGCAGCTGGATCGCTCCCACCACCAGGTCCGACCATCACTTCCGGGTGCCCCGTCGCGTGCGGCGGGGCACACCGGTGGGTGTGGAAGGCGTCGTTGCTGGTAACGTGGCGTCTCGGGTCCGGCTGCAGTCCGTGGTGGCCGAGACCGACTCCCACCCGCCCCGGGTCGCCCGGGCCAGCGGGTCGGCACACGGCACAGCAGAACGAAAGAGGAAGCACGTGGCACTCGACGCCGCAACCAAGAAGGAAATCCTGAAGACCTACGGCATCCACGAGAAGGACACGGGATCGCCGGAGGCGCAGGTCGCCCTGCTCACCAAGCGGATCAGCGACCTGACCGAGCACCTGAAGCAGCACAAGCACGACCACCACTCCCGCCGTGGTCTGCTGCTGCTGGTCGGGCGCCGGCGCCGGTTGCTCAAGTACCTCGCCTCGGTCGATGTGGCGCGCTACCGGTCGCTGATCGAGCGCCTCGGCCTCCGCCGCTGACTCTCCCGGCCCGGACCGCTGCCCGCGGTCCGGGCCGGTCCACAATTCAAGAGAAAACATGCACTGACGCCACGCCGCCGGCAGACGATCCGCCGGTCCTCGGTAGTGGTTCCCGGGCCCGAAGCCGGTTCCCGGGGACTTCGATCGATGACCGGCTCGCGCCGAGATCGAGATGCGGTGGCGTGGAGTCTCCGCCAAGGAGAAGCCACTTCATGACAGACGACACCGTGCACGAAACAAGTGCCGTGATCGACAACGGGCGCTTCGGCACCCGCACCGTCCGGTTCGAGACCGGACGGCTGGCCCGGCAGGCCGCCGGGTCCGTCGTCGCCTACCTGGACGACGACACCATGCTGCTGTCCGCCACCACGGCGTCGAAGCAGCCCAAGGAGCAGTTCGACTTCTTCCCCCTCACGGTGGACGTCGAGGAGCGGATGTACGCCGTGGGGAAGATCCCCGGCTCGTTCTTCCGCCGCGAGGGCCGTCCCGGCACCGACGCGATCCTCACCTGCCGGCTGATCGACCGGCCGCTGCGCCCGTCGTTCGTCGAGGGCCTGCGCAACGAGGTCCAGATCGTCGTCACCGTCCTCTCGCTCGACCCGGAGGACCCCTACGACGCACTGGCCATCAACGCGGCCTCCGCGTCCACCCAGCTCGCCGGCCTGCCGTTCTCCGGGCCGATCGGCGGCGTGCGCGTCGCCCTGATCGACGGCCAGTGGGTGGCGTTCCCGCAGTTCGTGGACCTGCAGCGGGCCGTGTTCGACATGGTCGTCGCCGGGCGCGTCGTCGGTGACGACGTCGCGATCATGATGGTTGAGGCCGAGGCCACGGCCGAGACGATCGAGCTGGTCAAGGGCGGCGCGCAGGCCCCGACCGAGGAGGTCGTGGCGCAGGGCCTGGAGGCGGCGAAGCCGTTCATCCGCAGCCTCTGCATCGCCCAGCAGCAGCTGGCCGACGTGGCGGCGAAGCCGACCACCGAGTTCCCGCTCTTCCCCGCCTACGAGCAGGACGTCCTGGACGCCGTCTCGGCGGTCGCCACGGAGGACCTGGCGAAGGCGCTGACGATCGCCGGCAAGCAGGAGCGCGAGGCCGCGATCGACGAGATCAAGGTCGCCGTCCTGGAGAAGCTCGGCGAGCAGTTCGAGGGCCGGGAGAAGGAGATCGGCGCGGCGTTCAAGGCCGTCAACAAGAAGCTCGTCCGCGAGCGCATCCTGCGCGACCAGATCCGCATCGACGGGCGCGGCATCACCGACATCCGGCCGCTGTCGGCCGAGGTCGAGGTCGTCCCGCGGGCCCACGGCTCGGCGCTGTTCGAGCGCGGCGAGACCCAGATCCTGGGCGTCACCACGCTGAACATGCTGCGGATGGAGCAGCAGATCGACTCGCTCGGCCCGGAGACGCACAAGCGCTACCTGCACCACTACAACTTCCCGCCCTACTCGACCGGTGAGACCGGCCGTGTGGGCTCCCCGAAGCGCCGCGAGATCGGCCACGGTGCGCTGGCGGAGCGGGCGCTGATCCCGGTGCTGCCCTCGCGCGAGGAGTTCCCGTACGCGATCCGGCAGGTGTCGGAGGCGCTGGGTTCCAACGGCTCGACCTCGATGGGTTCGGTCTGCGCGTCCACGATGTCGCTGCTCAACGCCGGTGTGCCGCTGAAGGCGCCGGTCGCCGGCATCGCGATGGGCCTGGTGTCCGACGAGGTCGACGGTCAGATGCGCTACGTGGCGCTGACCGACATCCTCGGTGCTGAGGACGCCTTCGGCGACATGGACTTCAAGGTCGCCGGCACCGCGGAGTTCGTCACTGCCCTGCAGCTGGACACCAAGCTGGACGGCATCCCCTCCGAGGTGCTGGCGGCGGCGCTGTCGCAGGCCCGGGACGCCCGGCTGACCATCCTCGAGGTGCTCAACGAAGCCATCGACGGCCCCGACGAGATGAGCCGCTACGCGCCGCGCGTCGTCTCGATCAAGGTGCCGGTGGACAAGATCGGCGAGGTCATCGGCCCGAAGGGCAAGATGATCAACTCGATCACCGAGCAGACCGGTGCCGACATCACGATCGAGGACGACGGCACGATCTACGTCGGCGCGACCGACGGCGACTCGGCCGAGGCCGCGATCGGCATGATCAACGCGATCGCGAACCCGCAGCTGCCGAAGGTGGGCGAGCGGTTCCTCGGCACCGTCGTGAAGACGGCCGCGTTCGGCGCGTTCGTCTCGCTGGTACCGGGCAAGGACGGCCTGGTCCACATCTCGAAGCTCGGCAACGGCAAGCGCATCGCGAAGGTCGAGGACGTCGTCAAGGTCGGCGACAAGATCCGCGTCGAGGTCACCGACATCGACAACCGGGGCAAGATCAGCCTCGTGCCGGTGGTCGAGGAGACCGCCGCCGACGGCGCCACCCCGGCCGACCCGGTGGAGGCCGCGGAGGTCCCCGCGGGGTGACGAACCGCATCCAGGCACCGGGGGCGGGGGCGTCGGCCTCCGCCCCCGGCGTCTTCCGCAGCGAGCTGCCGGGCGGGCTGCGCGTGCTCACCGAGGAGGTCCCCGGGGTGCGCTCGGTGTCGCTGGGCATCTGGCTCGGCGTCGGCGCCCGAGACGAAGCCCCCGACGAGGCGGGTGCCGCCCACTACCTGGAGCACCTGCTGTTCAAGGGCACCGGCAAGCGCAGCGCGGCCGACATCGCGGAGCAGTTCGACGCCGTCGGCGGTGACATCAACGCGTTCACCGCGAAGGAGCACACCTGCTACTACGCGCAGGTCCTCGACACCGACCTGCCGCTGGCGATCGACGTGCTCACCGACGTCGTCACGGACGCGACGATGGACCCGGCCGACGTCGAGGTCGAGCGCGGCGTGGTGCTCGAAGAGATCGCCATGCGCGACGACGACCCCGAGGACCTCGTCGGCGAGCTGTTCGACGCGGTCCTGTTCGCCGGGCACCCGCTCGCGCTGCCGGTGCTGGGCACCGAGGAGTCGATCCGCGGCATGCGACGCGACACGCTGCGTTCGTTCTGGCGCGACCGCTACACCACCCCGGCGATGGTCGTCGCGGTGGCGGGCAACGTGCGCCACGAGCACGTCGTGGATCTCGTCGGGTCGGCGCTCGCCGATGCGATGAGCCGCGCCGGATCGGCCAGCCCGGTGCCGCCGCGCCCCGGCGAGCCGACCGTGCCCGTGGTGGCCCAGCCGCGGCTCGTGCTGTCCGGGGAGGACTCCGAGCAGGCGCACCTGCTGCTCGGCGTGCCCGCCCTGTCCCGCTACGACCCGCGGCGCACCGCGCTGACCGTGCTGAACACGGCGCTGGGCGGCGGGCCGAGCTCGCGGCTGTTCCAGCAGGTCCGTGAGCAGCGAGGCCTGGCGTACTCGGTGTACTCGGCGGTGGCCGGCTACTCCGACGCCGGCTCGCTGTCGGTGTACACCGGCTGCGCGCCCGAACGGCTCGACGAGGTCGTGACCGTCGTGCGCTCGGTGCTCGCCGAGGTCGCCGAGAAGGGGCTCACCGAGGCCGAGGTCGTGCGGGCGCAGGGCAACCTGCGCGGCGGCCTCGTGCTCGGGCTCGAGGACACCCCGTCGCGGATGAACCGGCTGGGGCGCTCGGAGATCGACCACGGCTACCAGCGCAGCATCGCCGACAGCCTGGCCCGCATCTCCGCGGTCACGGTCGACGAGGTGAACGAGCTGGCCCGTGAGCTGCTCACCCAGCCGCTCACCGCCGCGGTCGTGGGGCCGTACGACGACGAGGCCGACCTGCCGGGGAGTCTCCGCTCGCTCGGTTGAAGAAGCCAGGAAGCTGCTGGAAGGCCACCGCGTTGATCGCGCTCTGCTCCTCGTCGCAGAGCGCCGTGCGGCGGTGCGCGGTCAGCCGGAGTTCCTCCCACCCGACCGAACCGGGGACCGGCTGTCCTGCCGAGATCACCGGTTAGGGTTCCCGCGTGGTTGAGACCGTGATCGCGGCCGTGCTGATCGTGGTCGGCATCCTGGGGATCCTCCTCCCCGTGCTGCCCGGCCTGCTGCTCGTCCTGGCGGGCATCGCCGTGTGGGCGATCCCGCGCAACGACGCGGTGGGCTGGTGGGTGCTGGGCATCGCGGCGGCGGTCGTCGTGCTCGGCACGATCGTCAAGTACGCGCTGCCGGGCAGGCGGCTGCGCGACTCCGGCGTGCCGAACCGCACGCTCCTCGTGGGCGCGGTGCTCGGCATCGTCGGGTTCTTCGTCGTGCCGGTGGTGGGCCTCTTCCTCGGCTTCGTGCTCGGCGTGTACGTGGCCGAGCGGATCCGGCTGGGTAGCCCGCTCGAGGCCTGGCCGTCGACGAAGAAGGCGCTGGCGGCGGTCGGCTGGAGCATCCTCATCGAGCTGCTCACCGGCCTGCTCGCCGCGGCCGTGTGGGTGGGTGCGTTGATCGCCTTCTGAGTCCCTAGGCTCACCTGTCGTGAGCGCGATCAAGGTGGGTGTGCTGGGTGCGCGTGGGCGCATGGGGTCGCAGGTGTGCCGCGCCGTCGAGGGCGCGGACGGACTGGAGCTCGTCGCCCGCATCGACGACGGCGACGCGCTGGACGGGCTGACCGCCGCCGGCGCGCAGGTCGCCGTCGACTTCACCCATCCCGGTGTCGTCATGGACAACCTCGCGTGGCTCATCGAGCACGGGGTGGCCGCCGTCGTCGGCACGAGCGGGTTCGACGAGGAGCGGCTGGCGAAGGTCCGGCAGCTGCTCGACGCCACGCCGGGGCACGTGCTGATCGCACCGAACTTCGGCATCGGTGCTGTGCTGATGATGCAGTTCGCGAAGCAGGCGGCGCCGTTCTTCGAGTCGGTCGAGATCGTCGAGCTGCACCACCCGAACAAGGCCGACGCGCCGTCGGGCACCGCTACGCACACGGCGTCGCTGATCGCTGCGGCCCGGGCGGAGGCCGGCGCCGCGCCGCTGCCCGACGCCACCACGCACGCGCTCGACGGCGCCCGCGGGGCCCGCGTCGACGGGATCCCGGTGCACTCGGTGCGGCTGCGCGGGCTCGTCGCGCACCAGGAGGTGCTGCTCGGTGCGGCGGGGGAGACCCTCACGATCCGGCACGACTCGTTCGACCGCACCTCGTTCATGCCCGGGGTGCTGATGGCCGTGCGCGCGGTGCTCGACCGCCCGGGGCTGACCGTGGGCCTGGAGCCCCTCCTCGGACTCTGATCCACTCCAGAGCGCCACCCCCGGCGGTCGCTCCCGCGCTACTCCACCAGCTCCAGGTCGAGCGACCCGACGAAGCGCACCTCGCGCATCGTGCCCTTCCCGGTGTCGAGTACGCGGACGGCGCCGTCGAGCTCCCAGCCCGCGCGGGCGTAGAACCGCCGGGACGCGGCGTCGGCCTCGGGCACCCACGCCAGCCCGTACACCGCGCCGGCCTCGCGCAGGGCTGCGGCGGCGTAGGCGAGCAGGCGGCCGCCGTGCCCGCGCCGTCCCCACCGCGGCTCGACGAGCAGCACCCCGATCTCGCCCCACGCCTCGGGACCCAGCGTGGGCGCGTTCGGCGGAGTCGCGTTCTCCGGGGCCTCCGCCGGGCCCGCGGCGACGAACCCGACGACGGCGCCGCCCTCGGTGGCGATCAGGACGGTGCCGGTCTCGGTGGCCCGTTCCCACGCGGCGTGCGCCTCGGGGCTGCCGATCTGCTCGATCGCGCTGCGCGGGACGAGATCGCTGTACGCCGTGGACCAGGTGAGCGTCTGGATGCGGACGATCTCCGGGACGTCGGAGGCGGTGGCGGGGCGCACCGCGGCGATGGCCATGCCGCATGGATACCTCACGGGCGACGACCGGGAACTGTCGGGGGCTCGTGGCAGCATCGGGCCGTGCACCCGTCCCCGGTCGCGCCCGTCGATACCGTTTCCGTCGATGTCGTGCGCCGTGCCGCGCTGGCCGCGCAGGGGTTCGCCGATCCGCGCCCGTCCGGCCCGGTGACCCGCCGGCACCTGACCCGCGTGCTGGAGCGCGTGCAGCTGCTGCAGCTCGACTCGGTCAACGTGGCCGTGCGTGCGCACTACATGCCGCTGTACTCCCGCCTCGGCCCCTACGACCCAGCGCTGGTCGACGACGCCGCGTGGGCGCACTCCGCGCGGCGGCCGCGTCTGCTCGTGGAGGCGTGGGCGCACGAGGCGAGCCTGCTGCCGATCGCCGACTGGCCGCTGCTCATGTCCGGTGCCAAGCGCAGCGGGTGGTGGCGGCACTACCAGCAGCTGGTCGACCAGGACCCGGGCATCGTCGACGACGTGCTGGCCGCGGTGAAGGAGCTGGGCCCGATCGGCGCCGGCGCGCTGGAGAAGGCGCTCGGCGGATCGAGCCGGCCGCGGCGCCGTGGCGCCACGTGGTGGGAGCGCTCGGAGATCAAGCGGGTCTGCGAGCTGCTGTTCGGCATCGGCCAGCTCACCACCGGCACCCGGGTCCACTTCCAGCGGCTCTACGACCTGCCCGAACGCGTGCTGCCGCCGGAGGTGCTGGCCGCGCACCCCGCGGATCCGCAGGAGTCCGCGCGAGCCCTGGTCCTGCGCGCGGCCACAGCGCTGGGCATCGCCACCGAGCCGCAGCTGCGCGACTACTACCGCCTCGGCCCGCAGACCAGCCGGCAGGCGGTCGCGGAGCTGGTCGAGGCGGGGGAGCTGGAGCCGGTCGCGGTGGTCGGCTGGCGCCACCTCGCTTACCGGCGGCCGGGAATCCGCGTGCCGCGGCGGGTCACCGGCCGCGCCCTGCTGTGCCCGTTCGATCCGCTGGTGTGGGAGCGGGAGCGCACCGAGCAGCTGTTCGGCTTCCGCTACCGCATCGAGATCTACGTGCCCGAGCCGAACCGCGAGTTCGGCTACTACGTCTTCCCGTTCCTGCTCGACGGGCAGCTGGTGGCCCGGGTGGATCTCAAGGCCGACCGGGCCGCCGGGGTGCTGCGGGTGCCGGGCGCGTTCGCCGAGCCGGGTGTCGACGTCCCGCGGGTCGCGGCGGAACTGGCCGGCGAGCTGCGCACGATGGCGACCTGGCTCGGCCTCGACGACGTCGTGGCCGGCGAGCGGGGCGGGCTGGCCGCCCCGCTCGGCACCGCACTGCGTTAGCGCGCCCGCGTCACCAGCACGTCACCGGTGCCGGTGCGGCCGCGCAGGTGCAGCCGCGGCTGGTCCTCCGGCGGGGTCGAGCGCACGTCGAGATCGCTGCGCGCCTTCCCGGAACCGGACGACAGGTCGACCTCGGCCCACACCCCGGGGTGCACGCCGACCGTCAGGTCGCCGGATCCGGCGGTGATGTCCGCGCGACCGGAGACCGCGACGTCGAGCCGCACGTCGCCGGACCCGGTGCGCGCGTCCAGGTCGCCGGCGAGCCGGGCGATCTGGACGTCACCGCTGCCCGCCTTCGCGTCGAGCGATCCTGCGGCGTCCTCGACGGTGATCGTGCCGGACCCGGTGCGCACCCGGGAGCGACCGCGGGTGCGGGTGATCGTGACGTCGCCGGATCCGGTCTGCACGTCCAGATCGCCGTTGACCTCGTCGGCGCGGACCCGGCCGGTGCCGGTGCGCAGCGCCGTCCAGCCTGAGCGGCCGGTCACGGTCAGGTCGCCGGCGCCGGTGCGGGCCGCGAGCCGGGAGTCGGCCGGGGCGTGCACCGTGACCGCGAGCGGCACCAGCCGCAGCGGCATCTGCTGCGGCGAGCGCACGACCAGTCGCCGCCCAGCCTCCGACCAGCTGATCTCGGTGGCGCGCACCGCCTCGGCGCCCAGCCGGCCGATGTCGAAGCCCGCGCTCTCCAGCGGGCCGGTGTCGAACGAGCCGACGTCCCAGCTGCCGAAGCCGGGGAAGCCCTTGCTCGCCGTCCAGCTCGCGGCGGCGCCGCTCACCCAGTTCACGACGCCGCGCACGCCCTGCGCGAGGAACCCGCCGATGTCCGGGTCGTGGCGCACCTCGACCCGCACTTCGCCGGACTCGCCCTCGGGCAGGTCCGTCAGCTCGACCTGCACGCTGCCGACGTCGACGGCGATCTCCAGCTCCGCGGTGCCGGCGCACGACCAGCTCTCCCGGCGGACCTCCGGGGCGTCCTGCGACCCGTCGTCCTGCGGTGCGTCCTTCGTGAAGTCCATCATCCCTGCACCCATCCCCGGATCCGGCGGCTGTCGTGCTTCGGCTGCTTGTACGGCTTGCCGGGCCTGCGGCCGTGGCCCGCGAGCGCGCCCTGGACGACCTGGGCCAGCCACGAGTTGAGCGACATGCCCTGCTCGGCGGCGGCCTGCTCAGCCTGGTTCTTGATCTGCTCGACCAGCCTCAGCGTGATGCGGGAGATGTCCCCGGCCTCCGCACCGAACCCGCCGAAGTTGCGCGGCGGCGGTTCGGGACTCTCCTGCTCGGTCTCCTCCTCGGCGCCGGGTTGGGGGGTGACCGCCACGCGCACGTCCCGCCCGTCGAGGCGGACCTCGACGACGTGGTCGGGCAGCGCCGCGGTCACCTCGGCGGCGAGATCGGACAGCGCGTTCATGACGGCCAGCCGGGCCGCCGGCTCGATGGCGGCGGCGAGCAGGGCGGCGGTGCGCCGGGTCTGCTCGTCACCGGCTGCGGCAGCGGACGCGAGGTCCTCCCGCAGCTGGTTCACGTACTGGCTCAGGTCCATGACGCCACTGTGGCGTCATTGATGACGTCAGTCAAGGAGAATCTGACGTCACGTTGGTGGCAGCTACCCTCACAGCATGCCGCAGATCGTGCCGCTCCGCGTGCAGCTGGTCGCGAAGACGCAGTTCATCCCGCCGGAGGACGTGCCGTGGAGCACCGACGCGGACGGCGGGCAGGCGCTCGCGGAGTTCGCCGGGCGCGCGTGCTACCAGTCGTGGTCGAAGCCGAACCCGGCCACCGCCACCAACGCCGGCTACCTGCGGCACATCATCGAGGTCGGCCACCTGTCGGTGCTCGAGCACGGCAGCGTCACCTTCTACATCACCGGGGTCTCCCGCTCGCTCACCCACGAGCTGATCCGCCACCGGCACTTCTCGTTCAGCCAGCTCTCCCAGCGCTACGTCCCCGAGCACGACGCCGACGTGGTCGAGCCGGACGTCATCGCCGACGACCCCGAGCTGCACGAGCTCTTCCTGCAGGCCACCGACGCGTCGGTGAAAGCGTACGAGGCGCTGCTGGAGGGCCTGGAGAAGAAGTTCGCCGACGAGCCGAACGCCACGCTGCGGCGCAAGCAGGCCCGCCAGGCCGCCCGGTCGGTGCTGCCCAACGCCACCGAGACCCGCATCGTCGTCACCGGCAACTACCGCGCCTGGCGGCACTTCATCGGGATGCGCGCCACCGAGCACGCCGACGTCGAGATCCGCGCGCTCGCCGTCGAGTGCCTGCGCCAGCTGCAGCGGGAGGTGCCGAACGTGTTCGCCGACTTCGAGATCGGTGTCCTGGCCGACGGCACCGAGATCGCCTCCAGCCCCTACGTCACGGAAGGCTGACCGCATGTCGCTGGCGACCACCGAGCGGAGCGCGATCTGCGACGCGTTCCTCGCCGCCGGACCCGACCGGCCCACCCTGTGCGCGGGCTGGACCACCCGCGACCTGCTCGCTCACCTGCTCGTGCGGGAACGCCGGCCGTGGGCGGCGGGCGGCATCCTCGTCCCGGCGCTGGCCCCGGTCACCGAGCGGGCCATGCGCGGATACGCCGACGTTCCGTGGCACGAGATGGTCGCGACCCTGCGCGGTGGACCGCCGATCTGGTCACCGTTCTACATCGGTGCCGTCGACCGGATGGCCAACGGTGCAGAGCTGTTCGTCCACCACGAGGACGTGCGCCGCGGCGAGCCGGGCTGGGCGCCGCGCCCGCCGGATCCCGAGCGCGACGCCGAGGTCTGGACGATCGTCTGCCGCACCGGCCGCATGCTGCACCGCCGCAGCCCGGTCGGGGTGACCCTGCGCACCCCGGACGGCCGCGAGACCGTCGCGCGGCCCGGGAAGGGCGTCACGGTCGTCGGTGAGCCGGGTGAGCTGCTGCTGCACGGCTTCGGCCGCGACGCCGTCCAGGTGGAGATCCAGGGCGATCCCGACGCCGTGACGGCCTTCGGCGGGGCCGGCCGCGGCATCTGACGCCCGTGCCGCGCGTGTGATCCCCGGCCGGCCCGCCGCGCCGCCCGGATGCCGCCGTGGCCGGGCGGTACGGTCAGGGGCATGAGCTCGGCAGCGCGTACGTTCGGTCAGGTCCTCGTCGCGATGGTCACCCCCTTCGCCGCCGACGGTTCGCTCGACCTGGCGAAAGCGGAGCGGCTGGCGAACCACCTGGTCGATCTCGGCTGCGACGGGCTCGTCGTCAACGGCACCACCGGGGAGAGCCCCACCACCACCGACGCGGAGAAGGAGGCGCTGATCCGCGCCGTGGTCGGCGCCGTCGGTGACCGGGCCAAGGTCGTTGCCGGGGCGGGCACCTACGACACCGCGCACAGCATCGAGCTGGCGAGGACGGCGGAGCGGGCGGGTGCGCACGGCCTGCTCACCGTCACCCCGTACTACTCGCGGCCGCCGCAGTCCGGTCTCATCGCGCACTTCACCGCCATCGCCGACGCCACCGACCTGCCGGTGATGCTCTACGACATCCCGCCGCGCAGCGTCGTCCCGATCGAGCTGGAGACCCTGCAGCGGCTCGCCGAGCACCCGCGCATCGTCGCGGTCAAGGACGCCCGCAACGACCTGCGCGTCGGCACCGAGGTGATCGCCACGACCACCCTGGCCTACTACAGCGGGGACGACCCGGTGAACCTGCCGTGGCTGGCCGTCGGCGCGGTCGGCTTCGTCTCCGTCACCGGGCACGTCGTGGCCGACCGGCTGCGTGCCATGCTGGAGGCGTTCGAGGCCGGTGACGTCGTGCGGGCCCGCACCATCAACGCGTCGATGATCCCGCTCATCCGCGGGATCGGCCGCGTCGGCGGCGCCGTGTTCGCCAAGACCGCACTGCGCCTGCGCGGCATCGACGTCGGCGACCCGCGCCTGCCGCTCCCGCCCGCCACCGAGGAGCAGGTGGCCGCCATCGCGGGCGACCTGACCGCGGCCGGGGTCGCGCTCGATCCCGCCGCCCGTGACGCCGTCCGCGGCGACGGCACGGCCCCGGGGCTCGGCGCGCTGGGCCCGCGCGTGCCGGCCGACCTCGGGGCCGAGGTCGCCTACCCCCGATCCTGAATCCATCCCGATGACCGAAGGACACCACGTGACTCCGCCGCGCATCCCGCGCACCCCCACCCGCCGGGGAGGGGCCCGATGAGCCGCCCGGCAGGCCGGCGCGACCGGGGCCGCTCCCGGCGCGACCGCAGCCGCCCGGTCAGCGTCCCCGTCGACGCCGAGAACCCCGCCGAGCCCGAGCTCGGCCCACCGCCGGACCTGCCCGATGGCGGGCTGCGCGTCGTCGCCCTCGGCGGCATCGGCGAGGTCGGCCGCAACATGACCGTGTTCGAGTACGCCGGACGGCTGCTCGTCGTCGACTGCGGCGTGCTGTTCCCGTCGGAGGACTCGCCGGGCGTCGACCTGATCCTGCCCGACTTCCGCGCCATCGAGCACCGGCTCGACGACATCGACGCGCTCGTGCTCACCCACGGCCACGAGGACCACATCGGCGCCGTTCCGTTCCTGCTGCGGCAGCGGCCCGACATCCTCGTCGTCGGGTCGCGGTTCACGCTCGCGCTCGTCGCGGAGAAGTGCCGCGAGCACCGCCTCACCCCGCGCCTGCACGAGGTGAAGGAAGGCGCCCGGGTGCAGCACGGCGTGTTCGACTGCGAGTACTTCTCCGTCAACCACTCGATCCCGGACGCGCTGGCCGTCGCGATCCGCACCGAAGCCGGCCTGGTGCTGCACACCGGCGACATCAAGCTCGACCAGCTCCCGCTCGACGGGCGGTTGACCGACCTCGGCGGGTTCTCCCGGCTCGGCGACGAAGGAGTGGACCTGTTCCTCGTCGACTCCACCAACGCCGAGGTCCCCGGCTTCACCATCTCCGAGCGCGAGATCGGCCCTGTCCTCGACGGGGTGTTCCACCGCGCGCCGGGCCGGATCATCGTCGCCTGCTTCGCCAGCCACGTGCACCGCGTGCAGCAGGTGCTCGAGGCCGCGGCCGCGCACGACCGCAAGGTGTGCATGGTCGGCCGCTCGATGGTGCGCAACATGGGCATCGCCGCCGAGCTGGGCTACCTCGACGTCCCCGACGGTCTGCTCATCGAGCTGGACGAGGCGATGACGCTGCCCGACGACCGGGTGGTGATCGTGTCCACCGGCTCGCAGGGCGAACCGCTGTCCGGCCTGGCCCGCATGGCCCGTGGCGACCACCGCTCGGTGCGCATCCGCGCCGAGGACACCGTGATCCTGGCCAGCTCGCTGATCCCCGGCAACGAGACCGCGGTCTTCACCGTGATCAACGGGCTCACCCGGCTCGGCGCGACCGTCGTGCACCAGGGCACCGCCCGCGTGCACGTCTCCGGCCACGCGACCGCGGGCGAGCTGCTGTTCCTCTACAACGCGGTGCGGCCGAGCAACGTCATGCCGGTCCACGGCGAGTGGCGGCACCTGCGGGCCAACGCCGCGCTCGCCGCGCTCACCGGGGTGCCCGAGGACCGCATCGTGCTCGCCGAGGACGGTGTCGTCGTCGATCTCGTCGACGGTCGCGCCAGCATCACCGGCAAGGTCGAGGTCGGCCGCGTCTACGTCGACGGGCTCGCCGTCGGCGACATCGGCGAGTCCACCCTCGGCGACCGGCTGGTGCTCGGCGAGGGCGGCTTCATCTCGATCACCGTCGCGATCGACGCCACCACCGGGCGCGCGGTCACCAAGCCGACGTTGTCGGGGCGTGGGTTCTCGGACGATCCCAAGGCCCTCGACGCCGTGCTGCCGATGGTGGAGGACGAGCTGTCGCGGACCGAGGCGGAGAACATCACCGATCCGCACCGGGTGGCGCAGGCCGTGCGACGGGTGGTCGGCCGGTGGGTCGGGGAGACCTACCGGCGGCGGCCGATGATCGTGCCGACGGTGATCGCGGTCTGAGCTGCGCGGATCGGCCCCGTTCCGGGAGGGCACCGCGATCACCCGGGCAGATCGCGGCGGCCGCGGCCTCGTGCCCGACATCGCCCGGTACCGGGCGACGTCGGCAGCGGCCTGCCGCCGGCCTGCGCGCGGGTCGTCGTCCGGGAGCTGCGGCTGATCGATCCCGAGTCGTCGGCGGGGTTCGCGCTGCCGATGCCGGATGCGCACGGCGAGCCGGCCGAGTTCGTTCTGGTCGAGGAGCTGCCCGCCGACGGGGTGCTCAGCAACCCGATGCCGGCGGTGCGGCAGATCCCGCTCCCCATCGCCCTTGCCCTGGAGCCGGGTTCAACCGGCAGGGTCTCCGCCATGGAGATCCCCCACGTCGAAGACCTGGCCGATCACACCGCCGACGAGGCCGCGATCCGCGCGATCATCGCCGACACCGAGCAGGCGTTCAACACAGGTGACGCCGAGCTGTTCGTGGAGCACATGGCCGCGAACGCGTCGGGCGTCGGGGTCACCGGTGTCGAGCTGGCCGGGCGTGCGGCCACGCTCGAGGCGAGCCGGGTCGCCTTCGCCGGCCCGCTCAAGGGGCAGCGGGCGCGGTACGAGGTCGCCGGGATCACGTTCGTGCGGCCGGATGTGGCGTTGGCGCGCAAGCACGCCTGGGCGGTGGACGAGGCGGGGGAGCTCGTCGACGTCGGGCACGCCATGACCGCGCTCTACGTGCTGACCAAGGAGCAGGGGCGGTGGTGGGTGGTGGCTCGGCAGAACACGTTGGTGGGGTAGGGGGTCAGCGCTGGGGGCCCGCCGTCGCCGGTACGAGGGTCTCGCCGCGGAAGAACGGGGGCGCGACCCGGCTGTAGACGAGCATCAGCACGGCGCCGAGGAGCAGGGCGCCCACACCGATCACGAAGACGCCGCCGACACCGAAGACGACGGTCTCGCCGCTGGCGGGATCGGCGTAGTCGATGCACGACAGGACGAACGCCGCCAGCAGCACGACGCCGCCGGTGAGCGGCAGCACGCCCTTCGTCCAGAGGGCGCGGCCGGACAGCTGTCGGCGGAAGTACCAGGCGCAGGCGAAGCCGGTGAGCCCGTAGTAGAAGGCGATCATCAGGCTCACCGCGGCGATCGAGTCGGCGAGGACGTTGGTGCTGACGGCGGTCAGGCCGACGTAGAAGACGACCGACGCGATGCCCATGCCCCAGGTCGACCAGGTCGGGGTGCGGAAACGGGGATGGACCCGGGCGAACGCGGCCGGCAGCGCGCGGTAGGCCGCCATGGACAGGGCGGCGCGAGCGGTCGGCAGGATGGTGGTCTGGGTGGACGCCGCGGCGGAGGTGAGCACCGAGAGGACCAGCAGGAACTCGAAGACGGTGCCGAGTTCGCCGTCGCCGAAGACGGCCGGGCCGATCGCGGCGAACACGTCGTCGAGGTGCTCGGGATTGCCCAGGCCGATGCCCTCGGTGCCGGTGCCGGCGAACGCCACGGCAGCCACGGCGACGAGGACGTAGGTGGTCACCAGGAGCAGGGTGGAGAGCACGCCGGCGCGGCCCGGGGTGGTGCCGGGATCGTCGCTCTCCTCGTTGCAGGAGACGGCGCTGTCCCAGCCCCAGTACAGGAAGACGGCGATGAGCACAGCCGCGACCAGCTCATCGACGCCCACGCCGAACGGCCACAGCCAGGCGAGGCTCGGTACGAGCGAGCCCTCCGGGGCGTCGCCCGTGCCGACCTTCACCAGGGCGACGACGGCGAAGACCGCGAGCACCAGCAGCTCGACGGTCAGCAGGGCGTACTGCAGGCGGGCCGAGACCTCGATGCCGCGGTAGCAGATCCAGGTCATGAGCAGGATCCACGTGGAGCCCGCGACCGCGGTCCACAGGGTGGAGGCGGCGAGATCGTGCAGGCCGACGAGCAGGAACGAGTACTGGCCGGCGATCTGGGCGAGGTTCGCCATCACGATGATGTCGGCGGCGATGATCCCCCAGCCGCCCATCCAGCCCGCCCACGGGCCGAACGCGCGCCCGGCCCAGGTGAAGGTGGTACCGCAGTCCGGCTCAGCGGCGTTCAGCTCGCGGTAGGCGACCGCGATCAGGTACATCGGCACGAACGCGAGCAGCATGACGCCCGGGCTCTTGTCCCCGACGAGCACCACGACGAACCCCAGGCTGGCCGCGAGGCTGTAGGCGGGCGCGGTCGAGGCCATGCCGATGACCACGCCGCCGAGCAGCCCGATCGCGCCGCCGCGCAGGCCCTTCGATCCGGGTTCGCGGCCCGGCATCGGCAGGGTGGACGGCGACGAGCTCATGAACCGAACCTCCCGGCGGACGAGTGCGTCTCCGCGCGACTGTAGATCGCCGACGCTAGGGTCGCGGCAGGGCTCGACGGGAGGATCAGCAGGTGACCGCAACGAAGCCGCTGTCGGATCGGGTCGCGCTCGTCACGGGCGGATCGCGCGGGGTGGGGCAGGCGATCGCCACACGGCTGGCCGCCGACGGCGCCGCCGTGGCCGTCAACTACCGGCGCGACGAGGCTGCTGCCGCACAGGTCGTCGCCGAGATCGAGGCTGCGGGCGGGACGGCGCGGGCCTACCGGGCACCCGTCGACGACGCAGAGGCCGTCGCCGCGATGACGGAGGCGATCACCACCGATCTCGGACCGGTCGACCTGCTGGTGAGCAACGCCGGCACGGCCAGCCGTGGCCGCACGATCGCCGACACCCCGGCCGATGAGTACGTGCGGCTCATGCAGGTGCACGTCCTCGGGCCGGTGGAGCTGATCCGGCGGTTGCTGCCCGGCATGCGCGCCCGCGACCGCTCCGACGTGGTCGTGATCTCCAGCTCGATCGTTTCCGACACCCCGCCCAGCGGGGCGCCGTACACGATGGCCAAGGCCGCGCTCGAGGCGGCCGCCCGCACCCTCGCCAAGGAGGAGCGCGAGCACGGGGTGCGGGTGAACATCGTCGCCCCCGGTCTCGTCGCCACCGACATGGGCGAGCGGCTGGCCGCCGCGCGCAGCGGCGCGAGCATCGCCGAGCTGGACGCCCGGTTCCCGTTCGGGCGGGTCGCGCGGCCCGAGGACGTCGCGGGCGTCGTGGCGTTCCTCGTCTCGGCCGACGCCGACTACGTCACCGGGCAGCGCATCCAGGTCGACGGCGGCGGCCCGGCGGCGGGGCTGCTCGGCTGAGGGAGGACTCGGGGATGGTGGTCACCACGCTGCACGATCCGGGGTGGCGCGGGTTCGCCAGCGACAACTACGCCGGAGTGCACCCGCAGGTGCTGGCCGCCCTCGCCGCCGCCAACGGCGGCCACCAGGTCTCCTACGGCGAAGACCGCTACACCGCCCGGCTGCAAGAGGTGATCAAGGACCACTTCGGCGGGCAGGCCGAGGCGTTCCCGGTGTTCAACGGCACGGGCGCCAACGTCGTCGCGCTGACCGCCGTGCTGCCCCGCTGGGGCGCGGTCGTCACGACGACGAACTCCCACATCCACAACGACGAATGCGGTGCCCCCGAGCGGATCGGCGGGATCAAGCTGCTGCCCGTGCCCACCCCGGACGGGAAGCTCACCCCGGAGCTGGTGGCCCGCGAGGCGTGGGGCTGGGGCGACGAGCACCGCGCCCAGCCGCTGGCGGTCAGCATCACGCAGAACACCGAGGTCGGCACCGTGTACTCGCCCGAGCAGGTGCGCGCGGTCGCCGACTTCGCGCACGCGCACGGGATGGCCGTGCACATGGACGGTGCCCGGCTGTGGAACGCAGCCGCGGCGCTCGGGGCGCCGCTGCGGGCGTTCACCACCGACGCGGGCGTGGATGTGCTGAGCCTCGGCGGCACCAAGAACGGGCTGCTGGGCGCCGAGGCGGTGGTGGTGCTCGCGCCCGAGCGGGTCAGCGACCTGCGCTTCGTGCGGAAGATGACGATGCAGCTGGCCAGCAAGATGCGGTTCGCGTCGGTGCAGCTGCTCGCCTTGTTCGAGGACGATCTGGGGCTGCGCGCCGCGGCCCACGCGAACGCGATGGCCGCCCGGCTGCGGGCGGCACTGGGAGCCGAGGCACTGCCCGGGCTCGCGTTCACCCAGCCCACCGAGGCCAACGCGGTGTTCGCGACCCTGCCGACCGACGCGGCCGACCGCATCCGGGAACGGGTGCGCTTCTACGACTGGGACCGCGCCCGCGGCGAGGTGCGGTGGATGACCGCGTGGGACACGACGGAGGCGGACGTCGACGCCTTCGTGGCCGTCGTCCGGGAGGAGCTCGCGGACGGTCCGGGAGCGCCCGGCGCCGGTGCATGATGTGGCCGTGATCGCCTGGTCCGATGTGGTCGCGCCGGCCGCAGGCGCGCTGCTGACGGGAGCGGCGGCGCTGCCGGCGGCGCTGCTGGGTGCCCCGGGCTGGATCGTGCTGCCGATGGGGGTGGCCGGGGCGTGCGTCGCCGTCGTGGGACGGCGGGTGCGCGCGCTGACCGCCGAGGTGGCGAAGGCCGACCGGGCTGCGCACGAGCGGGCCGACCAGCTGGCCGCCGCGAGCCACGACCTGCGCTCCCCGCTGGCGATGGTGTCGGCGGCCGCGGAGCTGCTGCTCACCGAGGGGCCCGGCCCCCTCACCCCGACCCAGCAGCGGTTCCTGCGGACCGTCGTGGATCAGAGCGCGCACGCCGTCCAGATCGCCGATGACAACCTCGTGCAGGCGCGGCTGGAGGCCGGGGCGTACGAGCTGCGCCGCACCATGACCGACCTGTCCGCGCTGGTCCGCGAGACCGTCACCGGGCTGCGCCCGCTCGCCCAGCGCCGCGACCAGCACATCATCACGCAACTCCCGGCGGTGCCGGTGCGGGCGCTGGTGGACGCGCCGCTGCTGCGCCGCGCCGTGGTCAACCTCGCCACCAACGCCATGCGGTTCACCACCTACGGTGGTCTGATCGTGCTGAGGGTGCTGGACAACGAGACGTCGGTGGTGATCTGCGTGACCGACGACGGGATCGGGATGAGCCGGGAGGAGCGGGAGCGGCTGTTCCGCCCGTTCGTCAGCGGCTCGACGCTCGGCGACGGCACCGGGCTCGGGCTGGTGCTCACCCGCCGCATCGCCGAGGCGCACGGCGGCCGGATCCTGGTCGACACCAGCCCGCGCCGCGGCACCACGATGATGCTGCGGCTCCCGCGGGAGCGGGCATGACGGTCACCGCGCTCGTCGTCGAGGACGAGCCGCAGATGGCCGACATCGTCGAGTACATCCTGCAGACCGACGGCCTCGACGTGCGGCTGGCCCGCGACGGCGCGCAGGGCTGGGAGCAGTGGAGCGCCGGCGGGATCGGCCTGGTCGTGCTGGACATCGAGTTGCCCGGGCCGAACGGGCTGGAGCTGTGCACGCGGATCCGGGCGGCCAGCTCCGTGCCGATCCTGGTGCTGACCGCCCGCACCGACACCCAGTCGGTGATCGCCGGGCTGGAGGCGGGCGCGGACGACTACGTGACCAAGCCGTTCCATCCCCGGGTGCTGTCCCTGCGGGTGCAGGCGCTGCTGCGGCGCGCCCAACCGACCCGGATGGCGCCGACGGTCGTCGGGGACCTGGAGATCGACCTGCGCAGCGGCACGGTCACCGTGGCCGGGCGGCAGGTGAGCCTCGCCGCCACCGAGATCCGGGTGCTGGCCGCGCTCGCCGAGCGGGTCGGCGAGGTGGTGTCGTGGCGGCAGCTGCTCGCGACGGCGTGGGACGTCGACGACTGGGTGGGCGGCCGCGAGATGGTGAAGGCCGCCGTCTACCGGCTGCGGCACCGGCTCGGTGACGACCCGGCCCACCCGCGCTACATCGAGACCGTGCGCGGCGTCGGCTACCGGCTCGTCAGGTGACGGTTTCGTCACCGACGCTCACCGTCTCGTCACACCATTCGGCCGATCGAGGATCTACTTTCGCTGCGATCTCGGACACAGTCGGTCCGACGGCGGCGAGGAGGCCGACGAATGCGCACGAAGGTTCTGTTGACGGCGTTACTGGTGGCGGCGGCTGCGGTGGCCGGATGTTCCCAGCGAGCCCCGGGGGGTGGCTCAGGGGAGGGCCTGACCGTCCTGTGCAGCGCGCAGGAGGACTGGTGCCAGAAGGTCACGGCGGCGTTCGCGGCCAAGACCGGCATCACCACGAGGTTCGTCCGGCTCTCGGCCGGTGAGGCGCTGGCGCGGGTGGACGCGGCGAAGGGGAGTCCGGAGTTCGACGTGTGGCACGGCGGGCCCGCCGACACCTACGTCGCGGCGCAGGAGCGGGAGCTGCTCCAGCCGCACACATCGGAGATCACCGAGCGGATCCCGGCGCAGTTCCGCGACCCGGCCGGGTACTGGACGGGCATCTACTTCGGTGCGCTGGGGTTCTGCTCGAACCCCGACGTGCTCCAGGCGAACGGGCTGCAGGTGCCCACGTCGTGGAACGACCTGCTGGCGCCCGGGTTCACCAAGCAGGTCGGGATCGCGCACCCGGCGACGTCCGGCACCGCGTACACGGCGCTGTGGACGATGGTGACGCTGACCGGCAGCGAGGCGGGTGGGCTGGACTACTTCCGCAAGCTGCACCGGTCGGTGCTGCAGTACAGCAAGACCGGCAGCGGGCCCGGCCAGCAGGCCGCGCGCGGTGAGGTCGCGACGGCGATCGTGTTCAGCCACGACTGCGCGAAGTACAAGAAGGAGAGCGCGCCGAACCTGGTGCTGTCGTTCCCCGAGGAGGGCACCGGTTACGAGATCGGCGGCGTCGGCATCCTCGCCGGCGCGCACAACCTCGACGCGGCCCGGGAGTACGTCGACTTCGCCGCGAGCGCGGAGGCGCAGAACATCGGCCCGACGGTGAACTCGTTCCAGCGACCGACCGCGCCCGACGCCACGGCCGCGCCCGAGTCGTTCGACCCGGAGACGACCAAGCTCGTCGACTACGACCTCGTCGCGGCCGGCAAGGCGAAGGAGGCGCTGCTCAAGCAGTTCTCCAGCGACGTCGCCAACAGCCCGGAGAAGTGACGTGACCGCAGTCCTCGACGCCGGCGATCCGCTCCGCACCCGGGGCGCGGTCCCCGGCCGGGCGCGGGCCAACCCCGCGCTCGTCGTCACCCTGGCCGGGATCGTGCTGTTCCTGGTGATCGGGATCCTCTACCCGCTGGCGAGCGTGTTCCTCGGGGCGCTGTCCGGCGAGGGGCTCGACCGGCTCGGGGAGCTGGTGACCAACGCGGTCAACCGCGAGGTCGTCGGCAACACCATCCTGCTCGGCCTCACCACGGCCACCTTCGGGTTGGCGCTGGCGTTCCTGTTCGCGTTCGTCGTCGTGCGGCTCGACGTGCCGTTCAAGCGGGTGCTGCACGTCATCGCGATCATCCCGGTGATCAGCCCGCCGTTCGCGCTCGCCACCGCGCTCGTGGTGCTGTTCGGCCGCAACGGCGTGATCAGCATGGGGATCTTCGGTATCCCGTACGACATCTACGGGCTCGACGGGCTCACGCTCGCGCTCGGGTTGTCGTTCTTCCCGGTCGTGTACCTGACGCTGGTCGGGATGATGCAGCGGCTCGACCCGTCGCTCGACGAGGCCGCGCAGAGCCTGGGCGCCGGCCACCGGCGGATCTTCGCCACGGTGACCCTGCCGATGCTCGTGCCCGGCCTGGCCAGCGGGTTCCTGCTGCTGTTCGTCGAGGCGATCGCCGACCTGGCCAACCCGCTCGTGCTCGGCGGCGACTTCACCGTGCTGTCCTCGCGGGCGTTCATCGCGATCACCGGCGAGTACGACGTCACGGCGGGCGCGGTGTACTCGTTCGCGCTGCTGATCCCGGCCGTGCTGGTGTTCGTGCTGCAGAAGTACTGGATCGACCGGCGGCAGGTGTTCGCCGTGACCGGCAAGCCCGCCGGGCGCGTGCAGCAACTGCGTGGGCCGGTCCCGTACATCGTCTACGCGGTGTGCGTGTTCGTGGCGGTCATGATCGTCGTCATCTACGCGACGATCGTCGTCGGCGCGGTGAGCGCCGTGCCGGGGATCGACCCGACGTTCACGCTCGCGCACTTCGAGTTCGTGCTGTTCGGCATCGGGTCGGAGGCGATCGTCGACACCACCGTGCTGGCGCTGCTCGCCGCACCGCTGGCCGGGGTCATCGGTGTGGTGATCGCCTACGTCGTGGTGCGCAAGCTGCGGCGGCTCGCGGGCGTGCTGGACTTCCTGACGATGCTGGGCATCGCGGTGCCCGGTACGGTGCTCGGCATCGGGTTCATGCTCGCCTACCGGCCGGAGCACCTGGTGTTCGGCGTGCCGGTGCTGCCGTCGCTGGTCGGCGGGGCGGCCCTGCTCGGCGGGGCGGCCGGCATCCTGGCGGTGCTGACCGTGCGCAGCACCCCGGCGGCGCTGCGGGCGGGCGTCGGGTCGCTGCAGCAGATCCACCCGTCGATCGACGAGGCGTCCACCAGCCTCGGCGCGGACGACTTCACGACGTTCCGGCGGATCACCCTCCCGCTGATCCGGCCCGCGCTGATCGCCGGGCTGACGTTCGCCATCGCGCGGTCGATGACGACGCTCTCGCCGATCGTCTTCCTCACCACGCCCAGCACCAAGATCATGACCTCGCAGATCCTCTCCGAGGTCGACGCCGGCCGGTTCGGCAACGCGTTCGCCTACTGCTGCGTGCTGATGGCGATCGTGCTCGCGCTCGTCGGGGTGATCCGGCTCGTGGTGCGCGACCCCGGAGCCCGGCCGAACGCCGCCGGCGTGGGCAGCGGGCTCGCCACCGCCACCGCGACCGAGCAACCGGCGGCACTGGTTCCCGGCCGTACCGGCGACGAAGGAGTGACCCGATGACGGCGAAGCAGCGCGAGCTCGGCCACGTCGAGCTGCACGGGCTCGGCAAGCGCTACGAGAACACCCCGCCGGCCGCCCGGCCCGCGGTGGCCGACGTGACCCTGGACATCCCGGCGGGGGAGTTCCTGACCTTCCTCGGCCCGTCCGGGTGCGGGAAGACCACCACGCTGCGGATGATCGCGGGCTTCGAGAAGCCCACCACCGGGCGGATCGTGCTCGACGGTGCGGACATGGTGCCGCTGCCGCCGAACAAGCGGCCGATGGCGATGGTGTTCCAGAACTACGCGCTGTTCCCGCACCTGAGCGTGTACGACAACGTCGCGTACGGGCTGAAGATCGACCGGCGGCGGCGGGCGGGGCTGGCTGAGGCCGTCGAGGTGGCGATGACCAGCATGAACCTGCTCGGCCTCGAACACCGCTTCCCGCACCAGCTCTCCGGCGGTCAGCAGCAGCGGGTGGCGCTCGCGCGGGCGATGGTGATGCAGCCCGCGGTCCTGCTGTTCGACGAGCCGCTGTCCAACCTGGACGCGAAGTTCCGCGAGCAGATGCGCACCGAGATCCGGCTGCTGCAGCGGCGGATGGGCATCACCAGCCTCTACGTCACGCACGACCAGGACGAGGCGATGAGCCTGTCCGACCGCATCGTGGTGATGAACGCGGGGCGCATCGAGCAGGTGGCCACGCCCGTCGAGGTGTACACGCGGCCGGCGTCGGTGTTCGTCGCCAACTTCATCGGCCGGGCGAGCTTCCTGCCCACGTACGCGACCGACCTCGCAGAAGGGGCTGCGACCGTGCCGCTGCTCGGCACGCCCACCCGGGTCGCAGCGCACCCGCAGCTGCGGGCCGGCCAGGACGCGGTGCTCATGGTGCGGCCGCAGTCGGTCCAGGTGGAGCCGACCGTCGAGGGCGGGAACGGAGTGATCGTCAGCTCGGTGTACCGGGGCGACACCGTCGACTACGAGGTCGAGACCGCGCACGGCACCCTGCTCGCGTCGGTCCCCGATCCCGACGCGGACACGATCCTCGCCGAACAGACCACGGTGCGGGTCCGGATCGACGCCCGCCGCGCCTACCTCCTGCCGGCCGACGACACCCCGGGCCGAGCCGGGGACGACGCGCCGACCGGCCCGCCCGCGGACGCCGGGGCGCTGCACCCGGTGTGAGCGTCCGGGTGCGGCCCGGTACGAGGGGTCCGGGCCGCACCCCGGCGCACGCGAGTCGTCCTGTCCGGCTGCGCGAGTTGCCCTGTCCGGCTGCGCGAGTTGCCCTGTCCGGCTGCGCGAGTTGTCCCGTCCGGCTGCGCGAGTTGCCCCGTCGAGGACGTCGAGTTCGCCTGCCGCGGCGCGTCCGCCGTGAGATCGACGACTTCCGTCGGGCAACTCGCCGTCCCGGTTCGGCGAACTCGCCTTCCCGCTCGGGGAAACTCGCCGTGCTCGTCGGGGCAACTCGGCCGCCCGCTCGGGGAAACTCGCCGTGCTCGTCGGGGCAACTCGCGCCCACGCCGAGTGTGACGCGGCTGGCACCCCGGCCAGGTGTGGGCGGCGGCGCCGCGGGGGACGTCACCGGGGTGATGTCTTTGCGCGGGGCCCGTCAGCCGGCCTTGCTGAACTCCTCGAACGCGTCGGTGATCCGGCGCAGGAACTCCTCGACGGCGGGGCGCTCGTCCGGGTCGAGTTCGGCGACGGCGTCGTCGACCGCGTCCAGGATCGGCTCCAGCCCAGCGAGGACCATGGTCCGGGCCGAGTCGGTCAGCTCCAGGACGACGCGGCGGCCGTCGGTGGTGTGCGGGACCCGGCGCAGGTGGCCCGCCGCCTGCAGTCGGTCGACGAGCGCGGTGGCCGACGCCGAGCGGATGCCGAGCTGTCTGGCCAGCTCGACGGTGCCGGCGTTGCGGTCGGCGAGGATCTGCAGCGCCAGGACGTCGGTGACGCCCACGCCGAGCCGGCGGGCCAGGGCGGCCTCCACGGCGTGGACGGTCCGCATCAGCGCGCGCAGGGCGTCGGGGATCCCGTCGGACACCTCCTCAGGCTACCGGTCGCTAGATTGCCTAACGAATTTATGTAGACTGTCTAGTGACATGGGAGGTCGAATGGACCGGGAACAGCTCCGGCAGCTCAACCAGCAGATGGCCCAGCGGATCGCGACGGCCGAGCCGGCGCCGCTGGTCGACGGCGGCTACGCGCTGCGCGTCGTCCGCACGACGGGCCGCACCAGCGGCGAGCCGCGGGACGTCCCGCTCGCGGTGATCGCCCGCGACGGCCGCCGCTACCTGGTGGCGCCGCGGGCCCGCCGCGACTGGGTCGCCAACCTCGACGCGCACCCCGCCTGCAGCATCCTCGGCGAGGACGCGCCGCTCACCGCGGTCCGCCGCACCGACCGGACGGCCGCCCTCGTGGCCCTGCAGTACGCCCGCACCGCACACGGCCCGGCCCGCAGCGCCTTCCCGTTCACGCCCGACGCACTGCTGGACGAGGTCGTCGCGGCTATGCCAGAGATGGCCGTGTTCGAGCTGGTCACCACGGCGAGCACCGATCCGAGCACCGATTCGAGCGCGTCGTGAGCGCCGCGCGCGTCGTGATCGCCGGCGGCGGCCCCGGCGGTGCCCTGCTCGCGTACCTGCTGGCCCGCGCCGGCATCGCGGTGACGCTCTGCGAGGCGCGGTCGGACTTCGAACGCGAGTACCGCGGCGACTCGCTGCACCCGTACACGCTGGAGCTGCTCGACGAGCTCGGCCTCGCCGACGACGTGCTGCAGATCCCGCACGTCGCCGCCGACGCCTTCCGCTTCCACACGCCCTACGGCACCGTGACGCCGGCCAGCTACGCGCGGCTGCGCACCCGGTTCAACTACGTCGCGATCATGCCGCAGGCCCGGTTGATCGAGTTCCTGCTCGACCGCGCCGCCCGGTTCCCCGGGTTCGAGCTGCGCACCAGCACGAAGGCCACCGGCCTGGTGGAGGCCGACGGCCGGGTCACCGGGCTGCGCGTGCGCGACCGCTCCGGCGAGCACGAGCTGCCCGCCGACCTGGTGATCGGCGCCGACGGCCGCTTCTCGGCGGTCCGCCGGTTCGCCGATCTGCCCGTCGTCTCCTCAGGTGCGACCACCGATCTCGTGTGGTTCCGGCTACCCCGCCGCGCCGACGATCCCGCCGCCGACCTGGATCTCTACGCCGGCCCCGGCCGCTACGTGGGTGTGCTCGGCGGTTCCGATCACTGGCGGGTCGGCTACGCGATCCCGCACGGGGGCTACGCGGCGGTGCGCGAGGCCGGCGTCGAGCCGATCCGCGAGTTCCTGCGTACACACGTGCCGTGGCTGGCCGACCGCGTCCACCACCTCGAGGACATGGGGCAGACCAGCCTGCTGTCGGTCGACATCTCGGCAGCGCCGTGCTGGCACCGCCCCGGGCTGCTGCTCATCGGCGACGCCGCGCACGTCATCTCCCCGGTCGGCGGCAACGGCATCCTCATGGCCGTGCAGGACGCCGTCGCCGCAGCGAACGCGATCATCGCGCCGCTGCGCGCCGGCACCCTGACCGAGGCCGATCTGGCCCGTGTTCAGGCCGCCCGCGAGGCGGCGATCGCGCAGGTGCAGGCCGAGCAGCAGCGCACCGAGCGGAGCTCCGACCGGGCCCGCAGCCGCGGCGCCGTGCTCGCCCCGCCCCGCCGGCTGCGGCCGCTGCTGGAACTGCCGGTGCTGCAGCGCCGCTCCGCCCGCGCCAACGCCTACGGGCCGCGGCCGCCGAAGCTCGACCTCGCGCTCGTCGACGCCGCCTGAGGCAGCCCGGTGAACCAGCCGGGCGCCGCGCGCCGGAACTCGGCCACCGGCAGCTGTCCCGCCCCGGCCGGTACCGCGCCCAGCAGGGGAGCCAGCCGTGCCAGGCGCGCCCGGTTGTCCCGCTCCACCTCGGACGGCGAGCGCGGCCAGGCGCCGACGACGAGCCCGGGCACCGCCACTCCACGCCGCTCCAGCGCCTCCAGCGTCAGCGCGGTGTGGTTGAGCGTGCCGAGGCCGGACCGGCACACCACCACCGTGCTCGCCCCGGTGAGCCCGGCCAGGTCCGCCACGGTGCCGCCGGACCCGTCCAGCTCGACGAGCAACCCGCCCGTACCCTCGACGAGCACGTCGTCGTGATCGGCCGCGAGCCGCTCCACGTGCGCGCAGTGCTCCGCGAGCCCGGGCAGCCGCACGCCCGCCCGCGCCGCCGCGGCCACCGGGGCCATCGGGTCCGGCAACCGGATCCCCTCGGCCGCCCGGACCCCGGCCAGCCGCCGCACGACGTCAGCGTCACCGAGGCCGTCACCGAGGCCGTCACCGAGATCGTCACCGAGATCGTCCTCGGTCCCGGCCTGCACGGGCTTGAGCACCGCGACCCGGCGGCCCGCCGCGGCCAGCGCGACCGCCAGCGCCGCCGTCACCACGGTCTTTCCGACACCGGTGTCGGTACCGGTCACGACGAGGATCACGCCGGTACCCGCGGCTGTGTCCACTGCGGCTGCTGTGTGTGCTGCTTCGGCTGCGCCCACTGCGCCGCGAGCCGGGCCGCCCCCGCCGCCCGCTCCGGGGCGATGCCCGCCCGCGCGACCAGCCGCAGCCGCGAGATCCCGTCCGGCACGCTCGGCGGGCGGAAGCAGCCCACCAGCACCCCGTCGTCCTGCAGCCGCGCGGTCGCCGCGGCCGCGTCGTCCGGCGACGCGGCCGGGATCGACTGCACCGCGCCCGGTGCCCGCGGCACGTCCGCGGCCTCGGCGATCGCCCCGGCCACCCGGTGCAGGTCCGCCACGCGTTCCGGCTCATCCTCGACGATCCGGCACGCCGTCGCCGCCGCTGCGGCCGCCGCCGGGGCGAGCGCGGTGTCGAAGATGAACGTCCGCGCGGTGTTGACCAGGTGCTCGCGCAGCACCGGCGAGCCCAGCACGGCCCCGCCCTGCGCGCCGAGCGCCTTCGACAGCGTCGCGGTGACGGCCACGCTCGGGTTCCCGGCGAGCCCCGCCGCGTGCACGGCACCCCGTCCGTCACCGGCGACCCCGATGCCGTGCGCCTCGTCGACCACGAGGAACGCGTCGTGGCGCGCGCACAGCTCGGCCGTGCGCTGCAGGTCGGTGGCGTCGCCGAGCACCGAGTAGATCGACTCCACCACGACGACGGCCCGCGGCTGGTCGCGCTCGCGCAGCAGCCGGTCCAGCGCGTCCAGGTCACGGTGCGGGCAGACCGCGACCGGCGAGCGGGACAGCCGCGCCCCGTCGATCAGCGACGCGTGCACGTGCGCGTCCGAGATCAGCAGCGTGTCCGGGTCACCGAGCGCGGTCAGGATCCCGATGTTGGCCGTGTAGCCGCTGGAGAACGTCAGGCAGGCCGGCTGTCCGGTGAGCCGGGCCAGCGCCGCCTCGAGCTCGGCGTGCGCGGCGGTCGTCCCGGTCACCACCCGCGACGCGCCCGCACCCGTCCCGAACCGCTCGACGGCGGCTCGCGCGGCGGCCCGCAGCCGCGGATCGGCGGCGAGGCCGAGGTAGTCGTTGGAGGCCAGGTCGAGCAGCCCGTCCCGGGAGCGCGGGTGCCGGGCGGCGTCGGTGCGCCGCACCAGCCCCGTGCGGATCCGGGTGGCGGCGGCCTCGGCGAGCCAGGTGTCCAGTGCGGCCATCAGCCGTGCACCTCCTCGACGGCTCCGGTGATCGCCGCGCCGATGGCGGCGATCTCGTCGGACCGGCAGACGTACGGGGGCATCGTGTAGACGAGGTCGCGGAACGGGCGCACCCACGCGCCCCGCTCGAGCGCTGCCCTGGTCACCGCCGGCACGTCCACCGGCCGGTCCAGCTGGACGACGCCGACGGCGCCGAGCACGCGCACGTCCCGCACCGAACGGAGCTCGGCGGCGGGGGAGAGGGCATCGGCCAGCTCCTTGGCGATCCCGCCGATCCGGTCGCCGTAGCCGGGCAGCAGCTCCAGCGACGCCGAGGCGACCGCGCAGGCCAGCGGGTTGCCCATGAACGTCGGCCCGTGCAGCAGCGCGCCGACCGCCCGCGCCACGGCCGACGTGCACAGCACCGCAGCCAGTGTCAGGTACCCGCCGGTCAGCGCCTTGCCCACGCACAGGACGTCGGGCGTGATCCCGGCGTGGTCGACGGCGAACCGCGGACCGGTGCGGCCGAACCCGGTCGCGATCTCGTCGACGATGAGCAGGAGCCCGTGCCGGTCGGCGATCTCCCGCAGCACGACGAGGCACTCGGGCGGGTAGACGTGCATGCCGCCCGCGCCCTGCAGCACCGGCTCGGCGACGATCGCCGCCAGCTCGCCGGCGTGCGCGGCGGCGGTCCGGCGGGCGTGCGCGGCCCACTCGTCGACGTCCGCGGGTCCGGCGATCGCGCCGTCCGCGGTCGGCGCGGCGGGCGGGCGCGGCAGGAACAGCTGCTCGGCCACCAGTCCGGGGAAGAGCGCGTGCATGCCGTCGACCGGGTCGCAGATGCTCATCGCGCCCGTCGTGTCGCCGTGGTACCCGCCGCGCAGCGCGAGGAAACGGCGCCGCTGCGGCCGCCCGATCGCGACCTGGTACTGCACGGCGAGCTTCAGCGCGACCTCCACCGACACCGAACCGGAGTCGGCCAGGAACACGTGCTGCAGCTCGCCCGGGGTGATCGCCACCAGCTGCTCGGCCAGCCGGACCGCGGGCTCGTGGGTGAGCCCGCCGAACATCACGTGGCTGAACCGGCCGATCTGCTCGCGCACCGCGGCGTCCAGAGCGGGGTGGCGGTAGCCGTGGATCGCGCACCACCAGGAGCTCATCGCGTCGATCGCGGTGAACCGGATGCCGTCGGCCGCCTCCAGCTCCAGCCGGGTGCCGGCCGCGTCGAGCACCGCGTACGGCGCGGGCCCGGCCAGGGATGCGTACGGGTGCCACAGCAGTCCCCGGTCGCGCTCGATCAGCCCGTTCATGCGTTCGGGGCCACCGCGGTCCCGGCGCCGCGCTGCCGGATCGCCACCGCGACCTCGGGCTCGACCGGCAGATGCTCGGCCGGTCGAGCACCGACCACCTCGAACCCCGCGTCGGCGATCATCGCCAGGTCGGCCTCGGCGGCCTGGCCCTCGCTCGTCAGGTAGTCGCCGAGGAACAGCGAGTTGGCCACGTGCAGTGCGAGCGGCTGGAGCGACCGCAGGTGCACCTCGCGGCCCCCGGCCATCCGCAGCTCCGCGGCCGGGGCGACGAACCGGGCGAGCGCGAGGACCTTCAGCGCCCGCAGCGGCGTGAGCAGCCAGGTCCCGGCCAGTGGGGTGCCGTCGAACGGGATGAGGAAGTTGATCGGGATCGAGTCGGTCCCGAGGTCGCGCAGCGCGAACAGGGCGTCGATCAGCTCGTCGTCGGTCTCGCCCATGCCGACGATCAGCCCCGAGCACGACGACAGCCCCGCTGCCTGCGCCTGCTCGACGGTGCGGACGCGGTCGGCGAAGCCGTGGGTCGAGCAGATGTCGGCGTAGCGGGACTCGGCGGTGTTGAGGTTGTGGTTGTAGGCGTCGACGCCGGCTGCGCGCAGCCGCTCCGCCTGGCCCTCGCGCAGGATCCCCAGGCAGGCGCACACCTCGACGTCGGGGTGCTCGGCCTTCAGCGCGGCCACGGCGTCGGCGACCCGGTCGACGTCGCGGTCGCCGGGGCCGCGTCCGCTCGCGACGAGGCAGACCCGGGTGGCGCCGCCGGCGATCCCGGCCGCGGCCTGGCGGACGGTCTCCTCGGTCGACAGCCAGGAGTACTTCAGGATCTGCGCCTGCGAGCCCAGTCGCTGCGAGCAGTAGCCGCAGTCCTCCGGGCACATCCCGGACTTGAGGTTGACGAGGTAGTTCACCTTCACCCGGTTGCCGAAGTGCGCGCGGCGCAGCCGGGCCGCCGCGGCGACGAGATCGAGCACCAGGTCGTCGGGGCACTGCAGCACGGCCCGGGCCCCTGCCCGGTCGAGCGGCTCGCCGGACAGTACCCGTTCGGCCAGGTCATCGAGGGTTTTGAACACTGTTTTGAACACTGTTCGAAAGTAGCGAGGCGGGGTGGCCGCGACAAGCCCCCGGTGCCGGGAGGCACACTCCACGGGTGAAGGTCACCCGGGCCCAGGTCGTCGAGGGGGCGTTCGAGGCGCTGCGCGCGCACGGGCTCGCCGGCCTGTCGATGCGCCGGCTGGCCCAGGACCTCGACGTGGCACCGGGTGCGCTCTACTACCACGTCGCGAGCAAGCAGGAGCTGCTCGCCGCGGTCGCCGAACGGATCCTCGCGGACTGGCCCAGCGGAGCCGCCGATCCCCGCTCGGCCGCCGCCGGCCTGCGCCGCGCCCTGCTGCAGGTGCGCGACGGGGCCGAGGTCGTCAGCTTCGTGCAGGCGTTCCGCCCGGAGTCGGTCGCTCCGACGCGCGAGCTGCGCACGCTCTTCGCGGAGCACCTCGGCGAGCGCGAGGCCGACTGGGCCGCCCGCACCGTCGTGCACTTCGTCCTCGGGTTCGTCGCCGAGGAGCAGAACCACGACGAGTTGGTCCGGGCCGGGATCCTGCCGGACGATCCCGCCCGGCAGGCCGAGTCGGAGGAGGCGTTCGCCTTCGGCGTCGACGCGATCCTCACCGGGCTCGACGTCCGCGCTACCTGAGGATCCGCGCTGCGAACAGCGCGTAGACGGCGGCGCAGCGGCGCATCGCGGCCTCGTCGATGAACTCGCCGGGGCCGTGCGAGACGTCCAGCCGGCCCGCGCCGTAGCCGAACGCGGGGATGCCGAGCTGCGCGTACCAGCGAGTCTCCAGGATGCCCGGGCACAGCTCGAACGCCGGCGGGGCGCCCTCGACCTCGGCGACGCACGCGGCGAGCACCCGGGCCGCGGGGTGGTCGGCGTCGGTAGCGCCCGGCGGCTGGCGCTGCAGGACCTCGACCGACGCGGTGGTGCCCGCGGCCGTCGCCGCGCTCGTGACGAGGTCGGTGATGCGGGCGATCTCCTCGTCGAGGTCCTCCTCCGGGTTGCACCGGCGGTCGACGGAGAACCACGCCGAGCCGGGGACGACGTTGAAGTTCACGCCGCTGCCCGAGGCGCCGCCGACGACCATCATCGAGCCCTTGCCGGTCTCGTCGGCCATCGGCAACGCGGTGCGCTGCTCCTGCAGCTCGCGGGCCAGCTCGGTGAGCGGGTGCGCGACGGCGACCATGTGCGCGAACGCGTTGTCGCCGAGGTGGGCCTGTCCGACGTGGGCCTCGCGGCCCTTGACCTGGACGCGCAGGGTGAGCGCGCCGCGGCTGGCGTGCCAGACGACGCCGCCGGTCGGCTCCGCGGTCACCATCGCGAGCGCGGCCGGATCGATCAGCCCGTGCTGCCGCAGGTAGCCGGCGCCGGCGTCGCTGCCGGTCTCCTCGTCGCAGACCAGGTGCAGCACGATCCGTCCGTCCCCGAGCAGCCCCAGCTCGCGCGCGGCCGCGGCCCCGTACAGCATCGAGACGACGCCGCCCTTCATGTCCGCGGTGCCGCGCCCGTACATCCGCCCGTCCCGGCGCTCCGGGGTGAACTGGGTGCGGCTCTGCGCGGGCACGACGTCGAAGTGGCCGTGGAAGTAGACGAGCTTCGGCCCGCTGCCGGCCGCGCCGCGCACGATGCTCGGCTCCTCCAGCTGCGCGTGCGGCGGGATCGGGAGGATCTGCGGTGCGAGGCCCAGCTCCGTCATCGCCGCGCGCAGCCGCTGCGCGCACCGGCCCAGGCCGCGGCCGGGCGGGTTCTCGGTGTCCAGCGCGACGAGGTCGGCCAGCAGTGCGGCCATCTCCTCGGCGCGTGGTTCGATCCACTCCTGCACGGTCGCGGCCAGATCCACGGGAACCTCCACCGTCGGCTGCCCGTACCTTATGGGGAACGATCCGAAATCTCTACGGAACGGGGAAGGGGGTCGGGTGGCCGCCCAGTCGCCGACGCAGCCGATGGTCGACCGGCTCGCCGCCGCCGTGCGTCGCCACCGCGAGATCCACAACCTCTCGCTCGGCGAGCTGAGCCGCGCCACCGGGTTGTCGAAGACGAACCTCGCGCGGCTGGAGGCCGGCGGGGCCAACCCGTCGCTGGAGACCCTCTGGCGGCTGGCCCGCGCACTGGGCCTGAGCGTGGGCCAGCTGCTCGAAGAGCCCCGACCGGCCGCCGCCACGGTGCTGCGCCGCGGTGCCGGGCCGGTCGTCGAGTCCACCGCCGGGATGCGCGGGCGGCTGCTGCACACCGACGGCGGCCGGCACCGCACCGAGCTGTTCGAGCTGGATCTGCCGCCGGACGCGCAGTTCCGCGGCGACGCCCACGAGCCGGGCACCCGGGAGGCGGTCTACTGCGTCGCCGGACGGATCCGCTGCGGCCCGCTCGACGCGCCGCTGGAGCTGGAGCCCGGGGACACCGCGTTCTTCGACGGAGCCGCGGCCCACGTCTACGCGGCAGGGCCGGAGGGGGGTCGGGCACTGCTGGTGATGAGCTACCCGGCGTGATCCCGGTGGGGCTTCCGCCTGCCGGCGCGCTACGATCCGGCACGTGCGCAGTGTGATCGGGCTGATCATTATCGAGCGCGCCGGCTGAGCCAGGACGTCGGCGCGCCGTCTGCTGTCGCACCGGGACCTGGCCCGGACTTCCCGTTCCCCCGAAGTCCGAGGAGGCCGTGGTGGTCCTCGCCGACCCCGTCCCGTCCCGCATGTACCGCAGGATCGTCGTCCACATGACCGGTGGGCTCGACGGTGCGCTGCGGGTCATGACCCTGCTGCGCCAGCGCTGCTACCGGCTGCGCGACGTCGCCGTCGACGTGCGCGAGGGCGTGCCGGAGAGCCGCCTGGAGTGCACGGTGCTGCTCGACCGGGAGGAGGCGGAGCTGCTGCTCGCGCGCCTGCACCGCACCGTTGCGGTCACTGCCGCCGAGTACGGCTGACCGTCAGCCCTGCGGGAGCGGGGCCGCGGTGAGCCGGTGCAGCTCGGCCAGTACGTCCGCGGTGATCTCGGCGAACGAGCGGGCGTCGTCGCGCAGCCACTGGCCGAAGGCGACGGCGAAGACCGCCATCCCGCACTCGGCCGCCAGCGCCGCCGTGACCTCGCCGACGCCGCGGTCCCGCAGTCCGGCGGCGATCTCGGCGGCCAGGTTGGCGAGCTTGTGCCGCTCCCGTTCCTGCAGCTGCGGGTTCTGGTCGATCACCGCTTGGCGGGCCCGGGAGAACGGGCGGCGCTCCTCGGTGAAGAACGCGCCGACGGCCCGCAGCGCGGCGGCGACGACCTCCATCGGCGACGCGTCCGGCTGGGCCTGTGCCACGCCCGCGCGGCAGGCCTCGACCAGCGCCTGCTGACCGTGGAAGAGCACCTCGCGCTTCTCGCTGAAGTGGCGGAAGAACGTGCGCTCGGTCAGACCGACGGCCTCGGCGATCTCCGCGGCCGTCGTCTGCTCGAACCCGCGGGTGGCGAACAGCTCGAGCGCCGCCTTCTGCAACCGCTCAGGGGTGCCTGCCGCCCACCGTGCCACGTCGCGAGTCTAGGTGATGACAGCGGCTGACATCATCGCTACAGTGATGTCTGCGACTGACGTCAGTCGCTGACATCGGGAGGCTTTCCCATGCGCGTCTTCGTCACCGGTGCGACCGGGTGGATCGGCTCGGCCGTCGTCGACGAGCTGCTCGCGGCCGGGCACGAGGTCACCGCCTTGGCCCGGTCGGACCGTTCCGCCGCCGGCCTCGAGGCGAAGGGCGCCCGCGTCCACCGCGGCGACCTGGACGATCTCGCCGCGCTCGCGCTCGGCGCCGAGCAGGCCGACGCCACGATCCACCTCGCCAACAAGCACGACTGGTCCGACCCGGCGGGCAACAACGCCGCCGAGCGCGCCGCGGTGCAGGCCATCGGCGAGGCGCTCGAGGGCACCGGGCGGCCGTTCCTGCTCGCCTCCGGGGTGACCAAGTTCGGTTCCGATGTCCTCACGGAACGGGATCCCTCGCCGTTCCACGGGCCGGACTCGCCGCGCGGCGGCAGCGAGAACCTCGCGCTGGAGTTCGTCGAGCGCGGGGTGCGCACCGTGGCCGTGCGGTTCGCCCCGACCGTCCACGGCTTCCGCGACCACGGGTTCGTCGCCGTCCTCACGGCGATCGCGAAGGAGAAGGGCGTGTCCGGGTACCCGGGCGACGGCAGCAACCGCTGGTCCGCGGTGCACCGCAGCGACGCCGCCCGGCTCGTCCGGCTGGCCCTGCAGGGCGCCCCCGCCGGAGCGCGGCTGCACGCCGTCGCGGAGGAGGGCGTGCCGACGCGGCAGATCGCCGAGGCGATCGGCCGCGTGACCGGCGTCCCCATCGCCTCGATCGACCCGGCCGACGTCTCGGCCCACTTCGGCTGGATCGGCGGCTTCTTCGGGCTGGACATGAGCGCCAGCAGCGCCGCGACGCGCGAGCTGCTCGGCTGGGAGCCCGCCGGGCCGGGCATCATCGCCGACATCGACGCCGGGGCGTACACGGCCTGACACTCGGACCGACCTTCCCCCCTGGTCGGCGCCGGGGCATGATCGCGGACGTGGACCATCGGCGGGACACGCATCGGCGGGCCACGGTGCAGGCGCACGTCGCGGCCGCGCTCCGGGCCTCGGCCCCCGCCGCGGTGCCGGCCGGGCGCGAGGCGGCGGTGCTGGCTGCGCTGCACCACCTCGCACTGGCCGGCCGAGCGCCCGAACTCGCCGCCGCGTACGAGGAGGGGGATGCCGCCGCCGCCGCTGAGGCGGCGCTCGACGTGCTGGAGCGGATGGCCGCCGACGTCGCCGAGCTGGCCCGCCGCCGCCCGTTGCCCGACGAGACCGGGCACCCCGCTGTCCTGTACCCGCTGATCGCTGAGGCTGCGCACCGCAGCGGCGCGGGCGCCGTCGGGCTGGTGGACGTCGGCCGCCCGGCCGGGCTCAACCTCACCGTCGACCGCGCCGCCGTCGCCTACGACGACGGCCGCACGCTCGGTGATCCCGCCTCGCCCGTGCAGGTCGCCGCGGCCATCGTCGGCGGCTGGGCGGTGCCCGATCGGCCGATGCCGCCCGTCGCCGCGCGGATCGTCGTCGACCGGGCCCCGCTCGACGTCACCGATCCCGACGTCGCCGGCTGGCTGCGCGCCTGCCTGCCGCCCGGCGACCACGATCGGGCCGCGCGGCTCGCCGCCGAGATCGCGCTCGCCGCGGCCGATCCGCCGGAGCGGATGGTCGGGAACCCCGTCGACCTGCTGGCGGCCGCCGTGGCCCTGGTCCCCGATGGCGCGCTGCCCGTCGTCGTCACGACGTGGGCGCTCTCCCGGTTCACCCGGGAACGGCGACGGCTGCTGCTGCAGCGGCTCGCCGCCGCGAGCGCCGAGCGGGAGATCGCGTGGGTGACCGTCGAGGGGGTCGGCGTCGCACCAGAGGTGCCGACCTTCGGCGATCGCCCCGCCTCCGGCCACAGCATCCTCGGTCTGGTGCGGGCCGCGGGTGGCCGGGTGCGGGGCGAGGGGCTGGGCCGGTGCTGGCTGCGCGGCCGGATGCTGGCCTGGTTGGCGTCGGGCTGACCGGGGTCGGATCAGCGGGGTTGGATCGGCTCAGTCGCGGCCCCGGGTCGCCGCCTTCCGCCTCCGGTACGCGCGGGCGTGCTCCCGCCCGCCGCACACGGTCATCGAGCACCACCGCGCGCTGCGGTTGCGCGAGCCGTCGTAGACCACCCAGCCGCACTGCAGGCAGGCCTTGAGCCTCGGCCAGGTGCCGCGGTACTGCGCGTCGAGCACGGCGAGGGCGAGCGTCCCGAGCAGTCGATCGGTCGCGCGCGGGCTCGTGACCTGCAGGTGGAGGCCCCCGTCAGCGGCCGTCATCGCGAACGACACCGGCGCGAGCAGGGGCGCCAGCTCTCCGGTGGCGGCGGCTGCGCCGGTCGTGTGGGACGCGGTGAACGTGTGCAGCGCCTCCCGGAACGCGACGACGCGGGCGTGCTCCGCCGGATCGGCCGGGACGACCGGCAGTCCCTCGGCCGTGGTCCAGGCCGTCAGCCCGCCGGGCTCGGCGAAGCGGTCGGCGCCGTTCTCCCGGTTCGCGGTGTTGAGGAAGCGCCGTACGAGCTCCAGATCGCCCGGCGCCTCCCGGCCCGGCGGCCATGCCGGGTCGGGCAGGATCCGCCCCTGGCTGTCGGTGGGGTGATCGGCGTGCACCCTCGGACCTTCCCATGTGGACACTGACCGGCTATCGTCACTATCGTAACGGATATGACCCTGACGCAGCGAGTCGTCGGTGTGCTCGCGGCGGCGGTGGTGGCGCTGGCCGGCTGTGCGGCTGGGGGGAGCGCACAGCCGGCTGAACGCGTCGAGCTGCCGCCCGGGAGCGTCCCTGAGGTCCTCGCGGAGGCGGACGGCGTGCTGGTCGGCCACCGCCGCGACGACCGTCCCGGCCTGCTGCGGCTCACACCGGACGGGCAGCCGGCGGAGGTCCCGCTCAGCCCCGCCACCGGCTACGGCGCCACCGCCTCCTGGTACGCGCTGACCGCGGAGGGCGGGCGGATCCTGGGTGTCGGCGGCGACCGCGGCGGCGCGCACGGCAACGTCCGCTGGAGCGTGTGGACCGGCGACGCCGGCGGGGTCGCTGAGCGCGTGCAGGCGTTCTCGACGTTCGGCGGCTGGGGTGCGGGCGACCTGGTCGGTGCCGTCTTCGCCTCCGGCGGGCCGCTGCTGGTCGGCTCGTGGGAGAGCGCCCAGGCGGGCAACGACGTGATGGTCTGGACCGCTGCCGGCGACGAGTGGAGCCGAGTCGACGTCGCGGGTACGCCGCTGGAGAGCACCCGCACGACGCTGAACTTCGCCGTCGCCGCCACCCGTGCACCCGGTGGGGCACTGGTGACGGGCTGGCAGGCCGGCGCCTCAGGACAGAAGCCGGCGGTGTGGCGCCAGGTCGGNGGGTCGTGGCAGGTCACGTCGCTGCCGGACGGTGGGCGCGCCGGCATCGCGCTCGCGGCCCGCTGCGGACCAGCGGAGTGCGCGGTGGCGGGCCGGGTCGACGGTCGACTCGCCCTCTGGCGGTTCGTGGGCGATCGCTGGGAGCGGGTGGCCGGTGTGCCCGAGATCCCGCTCGGGGAGCGGGAGCCCGTCGCCGCCCCGTTGATCGTGAGCGGCGGAGCACTGCACATCGCCGCGGACGGCGACCGGGTGCGCGCGATCGAGATCAGCGACGGCGGCGTCACCACCAGGGCGATCGCCGACGTCCGCGGCCCGGTCCGCGCCCTGGTGGCGTCCGGCGCCGACGCGTACGTGATCGCTGGGGAGCCCGCGCAGCTGTGGCGGTTGCCCGAGCTGCTCGGCTGATCGGCATCGGGAACGCCGGCCCCGGCCACCGCGTCGGAGCGGATGCGTCGACGAAGACGCCGCAGAAGACGCCGCAGAGGATGCAGCAGAAGATGCAGTGCCTCAGGGAAGGTCCCGGGGGAGATCAGGGTCGAACCAGGGCTTCACCGCATGCCGGCCCCGTGACCGGCTGCCTAGCGTGGACGGTGTGGACGTGGTCGAGGGGCTCCGGCAGCTGATCGAGGGCGCGCTGTCCTCACCGTGGCTGCTGCTCGTCATCCTCGGCCTCGCCGTGATCGACGCGCTGCTGCCCGCAGTCCCCAGTGAAGCGCTGATCATCGGCGGGGGAGTGGCCGCCGCCTCCGGCTCGCAGGAGCTGGTGCTCGTCGTGGCCGCCGCGGCTGCGGGCTCGTTCGTCGGAGAGTCGATCGCCTACTTCATCGGCCGCAGGCTCGGGCCGGCCGTCCGGCGCCGGATGGTCCCCGGCACCACCCGCGCCACGACGTACGCCCACGTCGAGCACCTGCTGCACACCCGCGGCGGGCTGATCCTGCTCACCGGGCGGTTCATCCCGGCGGGCCGTACCGTCGCCGCCCTCGCCGCTGGCGCCACCGGGCTCGCCGGTCGCCGGTTCGCGTTCTTCACCGCTCCCGGCACCGTGCTCTCCGCGGGCTGGTCCGCGCTGCTCGGCTTCCTCGGCGGCGCCGCCGTCGCCGGCGATCCGCTGATCGCGCTGCTCGTCGGCATGGCCGCCGGCACCGTCGTCACGACGGCGATCGGCCTCGCCCGCCGCGGCCGTCCCGGTGCCCCCGGGGCCGAGCCCGAGACCACCGCACCCGTCCCGGTCGGTACCCGCAGCTGAGCTGGGGCGGCCGGACGGGGTAGGGCACCCACCGACCACCCCGCCCGGCCGAGCCTCGCTCCGTCAGGAGCGGTGGACCGTCAGGCGCCCACCGGCCGCTTCTGGTAGCGGCCCGCCGGCTCGCCGACGATCTTGCCGTCCTGCAGGATCCGCGTGCCGCGCAGGAACGTGTCGGTGACCTTCGCCGTCAGTTCCTGGCCCTCGAACGGCGTGTACTCCTGGCTCGACTCCGAGTCCTCCGCGCGCACGGTCCACGTGTGGTCCGGGTCGACGAGCGCGATGTCGGCGTCGAACCCGACGGCGAGGTCGCCCTTGTTGCGCAGGCCGTAGCGGCGAGCCGGGTTCGCGGTGACGAGCTCGGCGAGCCTACCCAGCGGCACGCCGCGCTTGCGGCCCTCGCTCACCAGCCCGGCGAGCAGGTACTCGGTGCCGCCGAAGCCGGACTTGGCGGCGAACACGTCGTCGCGCTTGTCGCCCTTGCCGAACTTCCGCTCGTCCTTGCAGCACGCGTGGTCGCTGACGACCCAGTCGACCGTGCCCTCCTTGACCGCCTCCCACAGCGCGTCGACGTCGGCGCGCTCGCGCAGCGGCGGGTTGACCTTGCCGCCGAGGCCGTGCGCGGTCGTGTAGTCGACGAGCAGGTGGCCGATGGTGACCTCGCGGCGGAAGTCGACGTGCGGGAACGCCTCCGCCATCCGCAGCGCCGCGTCGAGCGCCTTGCGGGAGCTCAGGTGCAGCAGGTTGATGTTCGCCAGGCCGGTCTCGTGCGCGAGGTAGGACGCGATCGAGATCGCCAGGCCCTCCGAGTGCGGCGGGCGCGACGCCGAGTAGGCCTCCAGGCCCTTGAGCTTGCCCTCCCGCTCGACCCGCTCGGTGTACGCGGTCATGATCTCGGCGGTCTCGCAGTGCAGCGACAGCGAGATCTCCGACGCGATGTCGGGGAACTGCTCCCGCGCGGCCTGGATGCCCCGCATGACGAACTCGAAGTGCGCGTAGTCGTAGCGCTCGCCCTCGGGGATCATGAGGAACTCGCTCTGGTCGCTCGACTTCCCGTGCAGACCGTGCGAGCCGTAGAACATGAACACCTTGAACGACGACACCCCGTACTTGCTGATCAGCTCGGGGATCTCGTCGATGTGCGCGCTCATCATCGGCGCGAGGTGGAAACCGTAGTCCACGTACGCCCTGCCCTCGACGGTGCTGAGCACCTCGGGGAAGACCTCCTCGTAGCGGCCGCCCCGGTTGAGGTAGTACTGGCCGGTGCGCATGTAGTTCAGGGCAGTGGTGACCCCGCCCTGGGCGCAGGCGCGGCTCTCGGTCTCGGTGTCGATCGCGAGCGGGTGGTAGATGCCCCAGTGCTGGTGGGCGTCGACGACGCCGGGGAACGCGAGCTTGCCGCCGCCGTCGACCACCTCGGTGGCCTCCGCGGTCGCGAGCTCCGGCCCGATCGCGGCGACCTTGCCGTCCTTGACGGCGATCGCGGTGCGGACCGGGGTGTCGGCCCCGGGCCGCACGAGGTCGATGTTGTGCAGGACCAGGTCGTAGGCCGTCATTCCGTCTCCTCCGTGCTGTCGTTCTGCCGGGCGGTGAGCGCCAGCAGCTCGCCCACCTCGGTCGTGGTGCCGAGGCCGGCGACTGCTGCGACCACCCTCTGGGCGGTCGTGTCGCCCAGGACCGGGCCGGCGTTGTCGGTGAACTTGCGGGCGATCTCCTCGTCGGTGAGCGGGTTGTCCACGCCGCCCCGGTTGACCAGGGCCTTCGCGGTCCACTCGCGCCCGTCGGTGGACCGCGCCCGGATCACGGCGGGGAACTGGTGCGGGTAGATGCTCGTGCACTCCTCGTCGGCGACCACGGTCGTGCGGCGCATCAGCTCCTGACGGGCCGGGTCGGCGAGGTGCGCCGGCGCGTAGTCCGCCAGCGCCGCTCCGAGCCCACCGCCGCCGAACAGCCCCACCACCGCCGCGTACGGGCCGCTGAACTGCGCCTCGTACGGGGTGCTCGGCGTGCGTTTCTTCTCGATCGGCTCGCCCACCGTCCGCACCACCGGTGCGGGCACCCCGATCTCCAGCGACTCGACCTCCGCCGGTGCGAGTCCCTGGCGGCGCAGTTCGGCCGCCGCGTCGACGATCGTGTGCGTGAAGTGGTTGGCCGGGTAGGGCTTGAAGAAGATGCGCGGCACCTCCCAATCGGTGCCCAGCCCGTCGGTGATCGCCTCCGGCCGGTACTCCCCGTGCAGGAACGCCTGGAAGAACCCGAACCGGCCCTCGAACACCGTCGGTGGCCCGGTGAAGCCGTGGCGCACCAGCCGCGCCGCCGACACCCCGGCCTGTGCGGCCCACCCGCAGTGCAGCCGCTTGACGGTGCCGCCGGTGCGGTTCGCCTCGATGATCCCGGACGACAGCGACGCCACGATGCCGATCGCGTGCGCCACCTCCGCCTCGTCGGCACCACCCAGCAGAGCCGCCGCGACCGCGCTGCCCACCGCGCCGCAGATCGACGTGGCGTGCTGGCCGTGCTCGAAGAACACGGAGTTGCCGCTCTCCGGGACGTAGCCGGCCATCCCGATGCGGACGCACACCTCCAGGCCGGCGGCGATCGCGGCGATCAGCAGGTCGCCGCTCGCGTCGTTGTCCTCAGCCGCTGCGAGCGCCGCGGGCACGACGCTCGCACTCGGGTGCAGCACCGACGGCAGGTGCGTGTCGTCGTAGTCGAGCGAGTGGGCGAGCACTCCGTTGGCGAACGCGGCGAGCGCGGCCGGCACCGGGTTCGGGTCGCCGACGACGTGGGCCCGCCCGGTGCCGCCCTGCTCGGCGACGAACGCGAGGGCGGCGGCGCTGGTGTCGAGCGCTCGTCCGGCCACGCACAGGCCCAGCACGTCGAGGATCCGCTGCCGCACGCTCGCGCGCACCGCTTCGGGCACCTGGCCCGCGGCGGCCTCCACGGCGAACCGGGCGACGGTCTGGCTCAGCGTGGGTGCAGACAGGGTGGGTGCAGGAGCAGGAGCGGTCACGAGCCGGCCTCCGGGACGACCGCGAGCGGCCGGACCGGCGAGCCCGTGGCCCCGACGAGCTTCAGCGGTGAGAGCACGAAGAGGAACTCGTGCACCCCGGCGGCGCCCAGCTCCTCCAGGTCCATCGTCTCGATGATGTGGATGCCCTTCTCCACCAGCAGGACGCGGTGCGCGGGCAGCAGGGCGTGCCCCTGGCCGGGCAGCAGCCGCTCGAACGCGATGGTGTCCGCGCCCGCCGCGTGCACCTGGCGGTCGGCGAGCCAGTACGCTCCGGCCTCGCTGACCCCCGGCACGCCGCTCGCGTGGCCGGTGTAGACCTCGGCCCCGGCGTCGAAGTTCGCGCCCCAGCCGCTGCGGATCAGCACCACGTCACCCGGGCGGATCTCGACGCCCTGCTGCTCGACCGTGCGGTGCAGGTCGTCCGGGGTGATCTCGTAGCCCGGCTCGCACTGCTCGAGGCCGAGTGCGCGCGGCACGTCCAGCAGCACGCCGCGGCGGAACATCGGCGCGATCGTCTCCGCGCCGAGCGCCTTCATCGCACCGCCGCGCTGCGCCTCCTCCGCCGAGATCCCGCCGAGCAGCTCGCCGTCGTGCGAGACGTGGGAGAACGCGTCGATGTGCGTGCCGACGTGGGTGCCCAGCGAGATGTGGTCGGCCGCGGCGGAGCCGCCGTCGGCGCGCACCATGTCGCCGTGCCGGCGGGGGAGCGTGTGCCAGTACGGCGGGTGGTTCGGCGACTGCGGCATGCCCTTGAACAGCGGCCTGCCCAGGTCGTGGACCCGGACCCCCGATCCCAGTGCTGCATCCAGCCACGAGGAGGTGATCTCCCGCGGCGCGTCGTTCACAGTCATGCGATCACCCCCCGCTCGCGCAGCTCGTCCATCTCCGCCGGCGCGTAGCCGAGCTCGGTGAGCACCGGCTCGGTGTCCGCCCCGAGGTCGCCGCCGGTGTGCCTGATCCGTCCGGGGGTCCGCGACATACCCCACATGACGTTGTGCATCAGCACCTCGCCGAGCTTCGGGTCGGGCACCTTGGTCAGCATCTGGGTGGCCCGGATGTGCTCGTCGTTGACGATGTCGGCCGCGTCGTAGACCGGCGCGACCGCCGCGCCCGCCGCGGTGAACTCGGCGATGACCTCGTCGCGGGTGCGTTGACCGATCCACTCCGAGACGTAGCCGTCGAGCAGGTCCGCGTGCTGGGCGCGCTGCGCGCCCGTCGCGAACCACGGCTCGTCGATCACCTCCGGGTGCCCGACGAGGTGCATCACGCGCTCGGCGATGCTCTGCGCGCTGGTCGAGATCGCGACCCAGCGCTCGTCCTTCGTCTTGTAGGTGTTGCGCGGCGCGTTGTTCTGCGAGCGGTTGCCCGTCCGCTGCCCGACGACGCCGAGCTGGTCGTACACGGTGGGGCCGGGACCGACCGCCGTCATCAGCGGGGTCAGCAGGTTCATGTCGACGACCTGGCCCTTGCCGGGGCTCTTGGTGTCCCGCTCCCAGAGCGCCATCATCGTCGCGGCGACCGCGGCGACGCCGGCGATCGAGTCGGCGAGGCCGAAGGCGGGCAGCGTGGGCGGGCCGTCGGGCTCACCGGTGAGGTGGGCGAAGCCGCTCATCGCCTCGGCGAGCGTGCCGAACCCGGCCCGCCTCGCGTACGGCCCGGTCTGCCCGAACCCGGTGACCCGCACCATGATCAGGCCGGGGTTGCGCTCCCACAGCTGTTCCGGGCCGAGGCCCCAGCGCTCCATCGTGCCGGGCCGGAAGTTCTCCACCAGCACGTCGGACCGCTCCGCCAGGCGCAGCAGCACCTCGGCGCCCTCGGGCTGCGACAGGTCGGCCGCGACGAGCCGCTTGTTGCGGGAGACCTCCTTCCACCACAGCGGCTCGCCGTCCTTGGCGGGCCCGTGCCCGCGCATCCCGTCGCCGCGGCGCGGGTGCTCGATCTTGATCACGTCGGCGCCGTAGTCCCCCAGTAGCTGGCAACACAGCGGACCGGCCAGGATCGTGGAGGCGTCCACGACCCGCACCCCGGTCAGCGGGCCATCGCCGAGCGCGGATTGCTCGGTCATGCGGAAATGGCTCCCCTCGGTTCGATGACCTCGCGCAGGATCCGGCAGAACGTCTGCGGGTCTTGTTCGGCGAGGAAGTCGGTCGCTCCCGGCACCACGACCGCGCTGCGGTGCTCGATCAGCTCGACCGCTCTCGGGTGCATGTGCTTGATCCGGTCCTCCGTGCCCGCCAGCAGGAGGTCCACCGGTCCTGCGGCAGCTGCGGAGTCGCGCAGGTCGTGGCGCCAGATCGCGCGGTACGACGAGGCGAAGTCGGGGCCGGCGTGCAGGTAGTCCCGCACCAGTTCGGTGACGAGGTGCGGGTCCGCCCACGGGTACTCGCCCCGCACCCGGTCGAAGATCCAGTTCAGGTGGCTGCCGTCCGGGCTGGGCTGCCACGGCGGCGCGAACGAGGCCAGCCGGTCTGCCCGCTCCTGCGGTGTGTAGACGGGCACCCCGTGCAGGACCACGCCGGCTGCGCGGCCCGGCCGGCGGGCCACCGCGTGCAGGGTGAACACCGCTCCGGTCGCCCGCCCGAACAGGAACGGCCGCTCGGCCCCGACGACGTCCGCGACCGTCCACGGAACCTCGGCGTAGTCCTCGACGCCCCATTCCCGCGGCGGCGGATCCGACTCGCCGTAGCCGGGCGTGTCGATCGCGATCGGGACGCAGAACTCCGCGAGCCCGGACAGCGCCTTGCGGTAGCGGCGGGCCGACAGCGGGCTCTGGTGCATCATGATCAGCACCGGTCGCCCGGACGCCACCTGGTCGCGCAGCGGATCGGTGCTCGCGGTGAGGACGTGCACCGCACCCCACGGCACGGGCAGGTACTCGCCGGTCATCGGCCACCCCCCAGTTCCACCGGCTGCTTCTGCTCCTGCTCGACGCGCATGCACGCCACCTCGTGCCGGTCGGCCACCTGCGCCAAGCGCACCTGCCACGACGAGCACGCGTCGACCTCGATCGGGCACCGCCCGGACAGCACGCACTTCGTGGGCTTCTTCGACGGGTTCGGGATCTCCCCGCGCAGCGGCACGTGCTCGCGCTTCTGCCCGACGACCGTGGAGAGCGTCGCCGACATCAGCGCCTGCGTGTACGGGTGGCGCGGGTTGGTCAGCACCTCCTGCGTCGGGCCCTGCTCGACGACGGTGCCCAGGTACATCACCGCGACCCGGTCGCTGATCAGCCCGACGGTGGCCAGGTCGTGGGAGATGAAGACGTAGGAGATGCCGCGCTCGCGCTGCAGGTCGCGCAGCAGGTCGAGCACGCGCGCCCGCACCGACACGTCCAGCGACGACGTCGGCTCGTCGAGGATCACCAGCTCCGGCTCGGTGATGATCGCCCGCGCGATGCCGATGCGCTGCTGCTGGCCACCGCTGAGGTTGCGCGGCAGCCGGTCAGCGTGCTCGGCGGTGAGGCCGACCCGCTCCAGCATCGCCACGACCTTCTCGCGGCGCTCGGCGCGGGAGAGCTCCGGCCGGTGGATGATCAGCGGCTCGGCGATGATGTCGCCGACCTTGAGCCGTGGGTTGAGCGACTCGTACGGCTCCTGGAACACGACCTGCAGCCGCGACCGCAGGGGCCGCATCTGCTTCCTCGACAGCGCGGTCAGCTCGATGCCGTCGAACACGACCGAGCCGGACGTCGGGGTGATCAGGCCGAGCGCGATGCGGCCGAGCGTCGACTTGCCGGAGCCGCTCTCGCCGATGACGGCGACGGTCTCGCCCTTCGCCACCGACAACGAGACCCCGTTGACGGCGTGGACCTCCTTGCCGCCGCGGCGGAACACGTGGTTCACGTCGCGCAGTTCCATGATGCTCATCGGCTGGTCACCGCCTGTTCGGTCAGGCCCGGCGCCTCCTGCGCCCACGGTGCCGGTGGCACCGCGTCGAGCAGCTGCTTGGTGTACTCGTGGGTCGGATTGGTGAACACGTCGGCGACGAGCCCGGTCTCGACGACCCGACCCGACTTCATGACCACCACCCGGTGGCAGTACTGGGCGACGACGCCGAGGTCGTGCGTGACCAGCAGCAGCGAGCGGCCGCCCTGCTTCACCTGGGAGTCGATCAGGTCCAGGATCTGGCGCTGGACGGTCACGTCGAGCGCGGTCGTCGGCTCGTCCGCGATGACCAGCGGCGGGTCGTGCAGCATCGCGAGCGCGATGACCACACGCTGCGCCATGCCGCCGGACAGCTCGTGCGCGTAGCCGCGCAGCACCCGTTCCGGTCCGCGCACCTGCACGGCCGTCAGCCGCTCGATCGCGAGATCGTGCAGCTCGGCGCGGCTCATCCGGCGGTGTGCCCGCATGACGTTGCGGAACTGCTTCTCGATCGACAGCACCGGGTTGAGCGCGCCGAACGGGTTCTGCGCGACGAAGCCGATGCGGGCCCCGCGGATCTCCCGCAACCGGGTGCGGGAGAGCTTGATGAGGTCCTCACCCTCGAACTCGGCGCTGCCCGCGACGACCCGCCCGTAGGAGGGCAGCAGCCCCAGGATCGAGCGGATGGTCACGGACTTGCCGGACCCGGTCTCGCCGACGATGCCGACCGCTTCGCCCGCCGGCACCTCGAACGAGACGTCATCGATCGCCCTGACGACACCCGCGCGGCCCCGGAACTGGGAGGTCAGACCCTGTACGCGGAGCATCAGCTTCCCTCCACCCGTCGCTGGATGCCGTTGGCCAGCATGTTGAGGCTCGCGATGGCGATGAAGATCGCCACGCCCGGCCAGATCGCGATCCACCACTGGCCGGTGGAGATCGCCTGGGCGCCCACCTGCACCATCGATCCCCAGGTCGGGGTGGGCGGCGAGACGCCGATGCCGAGGAAGTTCAGCGCCGCGATCACGATCACGGCGTTCGCCGTGGTGAGCGAGCACTGGACCAGGCAGACGTCGATGACGTTCGGCATGATGTGCCGGAACATCACCCGCCGCGGCCGGGCCCCGGTGGCGATCGCGGCCTCGATGAACCGCGCCTCGCGGATCGCCAGCGCCTCGCTGCGGATCAGCCGGATGAACCGCGGGCCGTTGATGATGACGATCGCGTAGAGGATGTTCTGGATGTCGTTGCCGGTCAGCGACACGATCGTCACCGACAGCACGATCAGCGGGAACGACTGGAACGCGTCGAGGGCGCGCATGAAGCCCTCGCTCCACTTGCTCTTCACGCTCAGCGGGAGACCGACGAGGAGACCGATCACCAGCGAGGCGAGCGTGCCGGCCAGCGCGAGCGGCAGGTCGCTGCGGCCGGCCGCGACCACGCGGGAGAAGACGTCGAACCCGTTCGCATCGGTGCCGAAGATGTGCTGCGCCGACGGCGGCTGCAGCACCGACGTCGGGTCCGGGGTCACCGGGTCGTACGGCAGCGGCGCCAGGAACGACGCCAGCAGCAGGAACAGCAGCACCGCGACACCGGCCACGATGCCCGGGCTGACCCGGGCGAAGTTGACGATCTTCGTGACGACCTCGGCGGCCGGGGACTTGGGGATGGCGGCGGCGTCACTCATAGCTCACCCGCGGGTCGAGGAGGAGGACCACGATGTCCAGGAGCAGGAAGAGGGTCAGCGTGAGCAGGCCGGCCGTGATCACGAAGCCCTGGATGATCGGCACGTCGACCTTCAGCACGCCGTCCAGCGCCCACTGGCCCATGCCGCGCCAGTTGAAGACGCGCTCGACGATCGCGGCGCCGCCGAGCAGCGACCCGAACAGGATCGCGACGTAGGTGATCACCGTGGTGCGGGACGCGGCGAACGCGTAGTAGACGACCGTGCGCTCCCGCAGCCCGCAGGCGCGGGCGAACTCGACCTGCGGCGTGGTGAGCGCGGTGCCCATGCTGCCGCGCGCGGTCTTGGCGAAGTACGACGCGTAGACCAGCCCCAGCGCCAGCACCGGCAGCGCCGCGTGGCTCACGGCCATGCCGAGCGTCTCCCAGTCGCCGGTGAACAGGCTGGAGAAGATCAGGAACGGCCGCTCGTCGGCGGAGCCCGCCGTGATCGGCAGCCGCCCGATGGGCGCGGGCGCCCAGCCGAGCAGGAAGAAGAACACGTAGATGCCGACCAGTGCGAGGAAGAAGTCCGGCACGGACTGCAGCACCGAGGTGATGCCGCTCATGATCCGGTCCGGGAGCCTGCGGGCGAAGTAGGCGCCGATCACGCCGATCGTCATGCCCAGCGCGAGCGCGAACAGCAGCGAGAAGAAGACCAGCTCGATGGTGTTCGGCAGGAACTTCCCCAGGTCGGACAGCACCGGCTCGTTCGTGAAGAACGAGGTGCCGAGATCGCCCTGCAGCAGGTTCGTCCAGTAGGAGACATAGCGCTCCAGCACCGGCTTGTCGAGCCCGAGCTGGGCGTTGACGTGCGCGATCTGCTCCTTGGTCGCGAAGTCGCCGAGGATCGTGATCGCCGGGTCACCGGGGATCAGGAACGTCAGGAAGAACGACACGCTGCCCAGCACGAACACGGAGATGGGCACGATCGCGATGCGCTTGAGGATGTAGCGCAGCATGGGGCGGCGCTGCTTCTGCTTGACCGCCGGCTGCGCGGCTCGCGCCGTCGTCACAGCACACTCACCCCTCCGTCGACGCACAGGGTGTGGCCGGTGACCATCGCCGCCTCGGCGGAGGCGACCCACCGCACCGCAGCCGCGACCTCCTCGGGCCGCACGACCCTGCCGAGCGGGATCGTCGCGAGCTTCGCGGTCATGTAGTCCTCGTTGTCGAGGACGTCCGCGGTCATCGGGCTCGGCACGATCGTGGGTGCCACCGCATTGACGCGGATCTTCGCGCCCGCCCACTCCAGCGCCAGGATCTTGGTCAGCTGGATGACCCCCGCCTTCGTCACGCCGTACATCGCCGAGCCGGCGATCGCGACGAGACCTCCGGTGGAGGCCAGGTTGACGATGTTGCCCCCGCGGGTGGAGAGCACGGGGTAGACGGCCTGGCACATGCGGAACGTGCCGTTGAGGTTGACCTCGACGACGTCGTGCCAGACCTCCTCCGGCATGGTCTCGGTCGCGCCGCGGGCGTTGATGCCGGCGTTGTTCACCAGCAGGTCCACGGTCCCGGCCCGCTCGACCGCGGCCGCGACCGCCGCGCGGCACGAGTCCCCGGAGCGCAGGTCCAGCTCGACGGCGTGGGTCGCGCTCGCCGGCGCGGCTCCGCCCAGGTCGGCGGCCACGACCACGTAGCCGTGGGCGGCCAGCTCGTCGCAGATCGCCGTGCCGATGCCGCCTGCGGCGCCGGTGACGAGGGCGACGGGGGAAGCCTGGGAGTCGGTCATCAGGTCACCTCCGCGAATCGGCCGTGCCACTCGGCCCGGGCCTGCTCGGGGAGCGGCAGACCGGACAGGCGCACGGCGGGGCTCAGCGGCTCGTCGATGCCCGCGAGGCGCAGCAGCGCCCACAGCGTGGCGAGGTTGCTGCTCACGGTGGGCCGGCCGGTCTGCTGCTCGATCGCGACGAGCGAGTCGAGCGTCCGCCAGTTCGTGCAGCTGATCGCCACGACGTCGGCGTCGGAGACGTCGAGCGCCGTCGCCGCCGCGTAGCTCGCCGCGGGCTCCAGCCGGCCCTTGTCCAGGTTGGACAGGATGTGCAGGTCGTTGCGGGCGGTCACGGTGAACCCGGCCTGGCCGAGGTAAGTGACCGCGCCGTCGGCGACCGGGGCGACGTACGGGGTGGCCAGCGCGACCTTCCGCGCTCGCAGCGCGGTGAGCGCGGCGACGAGCGCGCTGCTCGTCGTGACGATCGGCACCCCGTGGGCGCGGGTGAGGTCGTCGCACGTCGCCTGGTCGGAGTCGCGCCCGCCCAGGAAGCTGCCGGACGTGCACGCGTAGGCGATGGCCGCCACACCCGCGGACGCGAGCTCGGCGACCGCCCGGTCGAGCTGGGAGTGCATCGCGAGCAGGCTCGCGACCTTCTCCTCCTCGGAGGCGACCTCGGCCACCGCGACGCGGGTGGCGAACACCGCGACGTCGGGCGGCAGGTACGCCGCGAACTCGGGTTCCACCGTGGTGTTCGTGGACGGGACCACGACACCGACACGCGCTCGCCGCCCGTACATCAGCTGCCGCCGTTCACGAGCGGGACCCGGAACCCGGGCCGGATCTCCGAGAGCAGGTCGACCACCTCGTAGCGCAGGTCGAGGCGCTCACCGGTGGTCGTGTCCCGGAGAGTGCCGGTCCAGGTGGTGCCGTACCGGATCGTGTTCTCGATGCTGGTGTAGGTGCCGCAGAACACCAGGTAGGACGACGGCAGCGCCGCCACCCGCTCCTCGAGCACCTTCACGATCTCGTCGGGGGAGAGGAAGACCGACGCGCCGCACCGCTGGTAGAGCGCGCCGTCGACGGTGGACTCGAGGACGAGGTCGCTCCAGCGCGGGGCGACGTCGCGCCACCGCCACACCTGCCTGCCCAGCACGCTCGGGCAGTACTGCTTGGCCCAGATGATGCTGTGCTTCTCCAGCACGCGGTCGGTGTGGTCGGACCCGACGCCCAGGAAGATCTCCCCCTCGTGGACGACGAGCACCAGCTCGACCTCCCCGGAGGTGCTCCCGCTGTGCACGCCGATCCGGTCGTCGGTCGTCACCGAGTTGACCGACATGGGGTAGATCCGCGGCGCGGGGACGTCGAACGCGATCCGCACGCCCACGTCGGCGACCTCGCGCTGGTGGGCGACGGCCGCGTTCGGGTCGACGGTCGCCGACCCCAGGTTGTAGAGGCGCTGCGGGGTCGTGACGAGCCGCTGCGGCCCCGCGCCCGTCCGTAGGACATCGAGCGTGAAGGTGGTCACCCGCTGTTCCTCGTTTCGCAAGTCGTACAGAGTCGGGGTGCCGTCCCCGCGCAGTGGGGGAGCTGCGCGGGGACGGCTGAGGGAGGGGGATCAGCCCTCGTCGAAGAGGCGGTCGAGCACCTGCGTCGCCGCCTCGATGGTCGGCATGCCGGCCGGCAGCCCGGAGAGCGCGATCGCCTCCAGGACCTCACGGCGGCTGGCGCCGTGCTTCAGCGCGCGCTTGCCGAAGTAGACGATCCCGTCGGGGTCGTTCTTGGCGGCGGTCGCGACGCCGACCAGCACGAGGTAGCGGGTCTTGAGGTCCAGCGCCCGCGGCTCCTCGGCGAACAGCAGCTCGGCCGTGAGCGCGTCGTAGCGGGCGAGGATCTCCGGGGAGACCTCGTCGAGCAGCTCGTGCACCGGCAGGACGTAGCCCCGCCGGGCGCGGACGGTGGCCAGCGCCTCCGATTCGGGCTTCTCGGTGGTGGTCACTTCTCAGACTTCCCTTCCGGCGAGCTCGCCTTCCCAGATCGCGTTGAACACCCGGCGCGGCGATACGGCGTCGCCGATCGCGCGCACCGGCACGACGCCCTTCAGCGCGTGGAACAGGGCGTCCTCGGCCTTGTTGCCGGTGCTGAGCACCACGGCGTCGACGTCGGAGTACTCGGTGGTCTCACCGGTCCAGACGTCGCCGAGGGTCACCGTGTCCTCGAACACGCGGACCAGCTCGTGGTCGGTGATGAACGTGATGCCCTTGTTGCGGATGCGCCGGTAGGTGGCCTGCAGGTCCCGGCTGGCCTCCAGGTCGGGGGCCACCTGCGGCAGGCGGGTCACGATCGTGACCGAGTGCCGCAGGTCCGCCAGGTGCTCGGCGACCACGACCGGCTGCCGGGCGCCGGTGTCGTCGAAGACGAACACGTTCGGGCCGATCTCGGCCTTGCCCGACATCACCTCGTTGATCGAGTAGACGTTCCACTGGTCGACGCCGGGCACGATCGAGCCGTCGCCCCACGACGCCGGCCGCAGCGAGCTCCAGCCGTGCTTCAGCGGGGTCGACCCGGTCGCGATGATCACCTCGTCGAACCCGGTGAGGTCCTCGACCTCGGCCCGGTGCCCGAGCTTCACCTCGACCTGAGCGTCCTCGATCTCCGAGATGAGCCAGTCGGTGATGCCCTGCCACTCGGCGTAGCTCGCCGACTTGGCCATCAGCGCGACCTGACCGCCGAGCTCGTTCTTCTGCTCGAACAGGGTGACCGAGTGGCCGCGCTGCGCGGCGGTCAGCGCCGCCCGCAGCCCGCCGGGTCCACCGCCGACGACGACGACCCGCTTGCTCTGCTCGGCCTTCTTCAGCGTGCCGATGCCCAGTTCCGTCTCCCGCGCGACCGCGGGGTTGTGGACGCAGGCCAGCGGGCTGTTGACGATCGAGGCGAGGCAGTGGTTGGCGCCGACGCACGGCCGGATCCGCTTCGTCTCCCCGCGCATGGCCTTGATCGGCCACTCCGGGTCGGCGATCAGCGTCCGGGTCATGCCGATCATGTCGGCGTCCCCGCGGGCGAGGACCGCCTCCGCCAGTTCCGGGGTGTTCAACCGGCCGACCGCCACCACCGGGATGTCCGGCGGCAGCGCCCGCTTGATGTTCGCGGTGTCCTTCAGCTGGAACCCGGCCGGCTGCGGCGTCGCGCCGTAGATGTTCATCCGCTCGATGTACGTGCCCGCGGAGACGGACACGTAGTCGACGAGCCCGGTGTCGACGATCGCTTTGGCGATCTCGGTCCAGTCGGCGTTGGTGAGGCCGCCGGGGACGCCGCCGTCGGTGCCGTTGATGCGGACGCCGACGATCCGGTCCGACCCCACCTCCTCCCGGGTGTGGCGGATGATCCGCAGGATCAGCCGCAGCCGGTTCTCGAAGCTGCCGCCGTACTCGTCGGTGCGGTGGTTGGTCGCCGGCGAGAGGAACTGGCCGAGCAGGTAGCCGTGGGCCAGCCCGTGGACCTCGACGCCGTCGAGGCCGCCCTCGGCCGCGTACCGCGCCGAGAGCACGTACCCCTGGACGATCTCCTCGATCTCCTCGTGCGTGAGCACGTGCGGCATCTCGCGGTAGACCGTGCAGGGCACCGCGGACGGTGCCCACACCGGCAGCCGGTTGACCGTGCCGTTGGTCTCCCGGCCCCGGTGCCAGGGCTGCGCCAGCAGCAGGCAGCCGTGCTCGTGCACCGCGGCGGCCAGCTTGCGGTAGTTGTCCACCACCGCCGGCTGGAAGGCGAAGATCTTGCCCTTGTACGGCTGCGTGGTGGGGTGGACCGCCATCGCCTCCATGGTGATGACGCCGACTCCACCGCGAGCGCGTTCCGCGTAGTAGTGGACGTGCTCGTCGCTGAAGTTGTGGTCCTTCACCAGCTGGGTGCTGTGGCCCGTCATCCAGACGCGGTTCTTGGCGGTCCGCGGTCCGATCTTCAGCGGGCTGAACAGGTTCGGGTAGTCGGTCATCTCAGCCCTGCTTGAGCGTGTGGACGAACATCTCGCCGTTCGGGGCGTGCTGGTAGTTCGTCAGGCCCGTGCGGACGGCGTGCACGAACTGGCGATCGACCAGGTAGATGAAGCCCGGGTGCTCGGCGAGCAGCTCGCCGGCGCGCTTGACCAGCGCGTCGCGCTCGTCACCGGGGCTGGTCGTGCCGACCTTGGCGACCACGTCGTCGTACTCGCTGTTGACGTAGCCGAAGGTGTTCAGCTTGCTCTTCGAGGAGTTGTAGAGGAACAGCGAGTAGTACGGGTCGGCCACGGCCGGGGGCTCCAGGTACAGCAGCGCCTGGAAGTTGCCGTCGTGGAAGACCGTGTTGATCTCGGTGGCGCTGGCCAGGGTCTGGATCTTGACGTCGATACCGACCTTGCTCAGCTGGTTCTGCAGCAGGATAGCGATCTGCTCGGCCTCAGGGCCGGGCCGCGCCGGGGAGATGTGCAGCGTCATCGACAGGTTGCTGACGCCGGCCTGCTCGAGGAGCCGCTTGGCCTCCTCGACGTCGTAGCGGTACTTCGCGGCCTCCGGCATCTCGACGCCGTACGCCGTGCTCACGCTCGCCTCGGCGGGCTGGTTGAAGCCGCGGTAGACGGCGTCGACGATCGACTTGCGGTCGATGGCCAGCGAGATGGCCTTGCGCACCTCGTCCTTGCCCAGGACGGGGTCGGCGGCGTTGAGCACCAGCGGGATGCGGTCGGCGGACACGCAGGTCTGCACGTCGATCGCCGGGTTGTCGCGCAGCTGCGCGTACTGCTCGTAGGCCAGGCCGGCCGCGTACGAGGCGTTGCCGGTGGACAGCAGCTGGGCCCGGCTGGCGGCGTCGGAGACGCCGATGAACACCAGCTTCTCGACGTCACCGCGCTCGGCGGTGTAGTTCGGGTTCTTGCTCAGCGTGAGCCGGTCACCGGAGACGAAGTCGCTCTCGGCGTGCGTCCACGGGCCGAACGTCGAGGCGTTCTTGGAGACGAAGTTCTTGCCCCACGGGTCGTCCGCGGTGACGTGCTTCTTGACCTCGGTGCTGTCGAGGATGCGGAACTGGTACCAGGTCAGGATCGCCAGATCCATCGCGGACGGGTTGTCCATGTGGATCTCGAAGGTGCGGTCGTCGATCACCCTGATCGGGTCGGCCGCGTAGTCGGCGACGTCCTGCATCAGCGTGTTCGGCGTGCCGACCTTGAGGTCGATCAGCCGGTCGAACGTCCACTTGACGTCCTCGGACGTCAGCTTGTTGCCGGCCGCGCTGGTGGCCTCGCGCAGCTTGACCGTGACGGTCTTGCCGTCGGCGCTGCGCTCCCAGGACTCCGCCAGGTCGCCCTTGAGGTGGTCGACGCTCGCGAGGGTGGTGCAGCCCTGCTGGTCGAGATCCTCGGTGCCCCAGCGGAACAGCGTCCCGCCGAGCTCGAAGCCGATGTTGCGCGACGGGTCGCCCTGGTGGTCGGCCGGGTCCAGGCTCGTGGGTAGACCCGAGATCGCGTAGGTGAACGTCGTCCCGCCCGCGGCCGCGCTGGACTGCGAACCGCCACCGCCGCCGCACGCCGTGACCGCGAGCGCCGTCGCGGCCAGAACGGCCACCGGCCCCGCCTTCCTCCGCCACGACGGGCCGGAGCGGGCCGCCCGGGCAAGTGCTCTCCGCGTCATCAATCCTCACCTTGTTCCGGTCAATGGGAAGACGCTACGATGATGTCCCACTCTCAAGAACAGATCGTCCTGCTGTCAAGCCCGAACGGTTAACAACTTGAAACAGCGACGGTTGTCCGTTCCGGGCAGCGCCCTCCGGGTCGCCGTCGCTCCGAATGCTTCTGAAGGGTCGCCAGATGTCGGCTCACCTGCGCCTGCACGAGACGGTCCGGTGCGGCCGCCTCACTCTGCGCAACCGCATCGTCATGCCAGCGCACACGACGAACTTCGCCGTGAACGGTGTCTTCTCGCCCCGGCACATCGCCTACCACCGGGCGCGCGCGGCGGGCGGTGTCGGCATGATCATCACCGAGGGGATGCGGGTGCATCCGACCAGCCTCGCGCGTTCCAACACCGTCTCGGCCTTCGACGACGCCGTGATCCCCTCCCTGGCCGAGCTCGTGGAGGTCGTGCACGGGCAGGGCGCGCTGCTCGCCGGCCAGTTGCTGCACGTCGGACGGCAGTCGGGCGGGCACCACATGCTGACCCCGGCGTGGGCGGCGTCACCCATCCCCTGGTCGAGCACTGCGGCCGTCCCGCACGAGATGACGACCGAGGAGATCGCCGAACTGGTCGCCGCGTTCGGCGCCGCCGCCCGCCGGGTCGCGGCCGCCGGCGCGGACGCCGTCGAGCTGCACCTCGGCCACGGTCACCTGCTCCAGCAGTTCCTCTCGCCGGCGACCAACACGCGCACCGACGGATACGGCGGCAGCTTCGCCAACCGGCTGCGCCTCACGCAGGAGGTGTTCGACGCCGTCGAGGCGGTGCTGCCGCCGGAGATGCCGGTCATCCTGCGGATCAGCGCGGACGAGTTCATCGAGGGCGGCCTCGTCCTCGAGGACACGCTCGCCGCCGTCGACCTGCTGCTCAAGGAGCACCAGATCGACGTGCTCCACGTGAGCCACTCGGCCTACGTCGGAAGCGCGAGCATCGCGACGCAGATGGCGGACATGAGCTTCCCGCCGCTGCCGTTCCGCCACCTCCCGCGCGCGTTCAAGCGGGAGTTCCCGCAGCTGTCGATCCTGGCGGTCGGCCGGGTCGACAACCTGGAGAACGCCCGCAGCCTCATCGAGGAGGGCGACGCCGACCTGGTGGCCCTCGCCCGCCCGCACATCGCGAACCCCGACCTGGCCGCGCTGCCGCTCCTCGACGACGCTCCGCCCGCCCGCGACTGCATCGCCTGCAACCAGGGCTGCGCCGCCCGGCTGGAGGCCGGGCTGCCGATCAGCTGCGTGGTCAACCCCGAGGTCGGCATGGAACGGGAGTGGGACGCGCTGCGCGCCGCGTCCCGCGAGGGGGAACGCCGCCGCGTGCTCGTCGTCGGCGGAGGGCCGGCCGGGCTCGAGGCCGCCATCGCGGCCGCCTCGGTGGGGCACGCCACGACGCTGGTCGAGGCGGAGCCCGAGCTGGGCGGTGCGCTGCGGCTCGCGGCCCAGCTACCGATGCGCGGGGAGTTCCGCCGGTTCATCAGCGAGGCGGAGGCGCTCGCCCGGCACGTCGGCGTCGACGTCCAGCTCGGTGTGCGGGCCGACGACGCCCTGCTGGCCGAGGGCTGGGACTCCGTCGTGCTGGCGACCGGCGGGGTGGAGGTGCCGGAGACCCGGTTCCCCGCGCTGCCGCTGGCCACCGCGCTCGCCGAGCCCGACAGCACCGGCGGGCACGTCGTCGTCGTGGACGAGGACGGCACGACGACCGCGCTCGCCGTCGCCGACCTGCTGCTGACCCGCGGCTGCCGGGTCACGCTGCTCACCGACCGCCCGAGCATGTCCTGGCGGGTGCCGGTCTACTCCCGGCCGGCGCTGTGGGAGAAGCTCTCCGGCCGCGGGTTCAGCGCCGTGCTCATGCGGGCTCCGGTCCGGCTCGACGACGGCGTGCTGACCTACCGGGACCCCCTTTCTGGTGAGGAGGGGGAGCTGCAGAATGTGTCCTCAGTGATCACGATCCGGCAGCGGGCCGCAGGTACGACGCCGACCCTGCCCGGCTCCGTGACCGGATCGGTGATCGGCGACGCCTATGCCCCGCGGACGGCGCTCGAGGCCGCCTTCGAGGGTCGGTTCGCCGGGCTCACGGTCACGGACACCCCCGGTGTCCGCACCGCGGCAGCCGCGCTGCGCGGCCGGCTCTGACTACCGGAAGGACGACGATGCAAGCGGTCGATCGGGTGTCGGCGGTGCTGCTCAGCTTCACCGAGGCGAGCCGGGACCTGGGCGTCACCGAGATCGCGGAGACGGTCAACCTCCCCAAGAGCGCCGTCCACCGCATCCTGGAGGCGCTGGTGCGCACGGGGTTGCTCGCCAAGGACGCGGACCGCGGCCGGTACCGGCTGGGCCCGCGGATGCTGGAGCTGTCCATCGCGTCCCTCGGGACGGTGGACCTGCGCTCGCTCGCCCAACCGATCATGGAGGAGCTGCGGGACCGCACCGGTGAGACGGTGACGCTGAGCATCGCGATCGGCCGCCAGCGCATGTACGTCGGGCAGGTGGAGAGCAAGCAGGACGTGCGGATGACGATCGAGGTCGGCCGGCGTTACCCGCTCTACGCGGGTGCCTCGGGCCGCTCGATCCTCATGACGTTCCCCGACGCGGATCTCGAGGCCTACCTCGCGGGCATCGAGCTGAACCCGCTCACCGACCGCACCGTGCGCGATCCCGGGCGGCTGCGGGAGATGCTCGAGATCGACCGGCGCCGCGGCTACTCGGTGAGCCAGGGGGAGCGCGATCCGTACGCCGCCGCGATCGCCGCGCCGATCATCGCGCGGGGGACCCGGGCCGTCGGCTGCTTCAGCGTCTGCGGCCCGCACGACCGGCTGAAGGACTCCGCCCCCGAACGGCTCGGGCCCCTGGTCGTCGACGCCGCGGCGACCATGTCCGCTCTGCTCACGGGAACCAACGGCGGTTGAGTGCCACCCCGGGCCGCGCCCGGGAACGAAAGGTGTGTCATGCCGAACAGGTCCGCACAACCGGGCCGCAGCTACCTCTACGTCCCCGGCCACCGCGCCGACCGGCACGAGAAGGCGCTGGTCAGCGGGGCCGACGACGTCATCGTCGACCTGGAGGACGCAGTCCCCGCCGACGCCAAGGACGAAGCCCGCCGAGCGTGCGCCGCGCTGCTGGCCGGCGGGCCGTCGTCCGGGGCGCGGGTGTGGGCGCGCGTGAACGCCCATCCTGCCCACCTGGCGGACGACCTCGCCGCGGTGGTCTCGCCCGCGCTCACCGGGATCTGGGTGCCGAAGGCCGAGCCCGCGCTGCTCGCGGAGGTCGACGAGCGGCTCACCGCGCTCGAGCGCGCGGCCGGGCTGGCCGAGGGATCGACCGCGGTGATCGCCCTGATCGAGACCGCGGTGGGCGTGCTGCACGCGGAGGAGGTGGGCCGCTCCCCGCGGGTGGTGCGACTCGGCATCGGCGAGGCCGATCTCGCGGGCGAGCTGCGGCTGCAACCCGATCACGAGGCCAACCAGCTGTACGGGATCCGGCTCGCGGTCGTGCTCGCGAGCGCGGCCGCCGGGCTGGCGCCGCCCGTCGGGCCGGTGGAGATCGCGGTGCGGGACGAGGAACGGCTGCGGGTCTCCACGACCCGGCTGCTGCGCCAGGGCTTCCGCGCCCGCACCGCGCTGCACCCGCGGCAGATCCCGGTGATCAACGAGGTGTTCACGCCCACCGCCGAGGAGGTCGCCGAGGCGCGGGAACTGCTCGCCGTCCTCGACGAGGCCCAGCGGCGCGGGCAGGCGACGGCGGTCGATGCGAAGGGCCGCCTCGTCGATCCCGCGGTCGTGCGCGGGGCGCAGGAGATCCTCGACCGCTACGCGGGTCGCGCGACGTAGAGGCAGTCCAGCGGGTCGTCGGGCACGTCGTGCACGGTGACGTCGCCGAACCCCGCGTCGGCGAGCATCGCGCAGGCCAGCTCGCGGCCCCACATCGTGCCGAGCCCCGCCCCGCCGTGGGCGAGCGACACGGTCATGCAGTGCAGGGTGCTGACCCCGTACAGCAGCGGGGCCGCCGGGTCGCCGATGTTGTCGTCGAGCCGGCTCGCGGCGTTGACGTCCATCATCACGAACACGCCGTCGGAGTCCAGCGCACGGCGCACGGCCGCCAGCACACCGGCGGGATCGACCTGGTCGTGGATCGCGTCGAAGGCGAACACGGCGTCGAACGGCGGATCGGCCGGCAGCCCGACGACGTCGCGCACCTCGAACGCCACGTTGGTCAAGCCCCACTCGGCGGCCTCGGCGCGGGCGCGCGCGATCGCGTCGGTGGCGATGTCGTAGCCGACGAACCTACTGGCCGGGTAGGCCTTGGCCAGTAGGTTCGTCGAGTGCCCCGTGCCGCAGCCGATGTCGGCGACCCGAGCGCCCGCCGCTAGCTTGCCGGGCAGGCCGGGGACGAGCGGGACGATGCCGTCGAGCAGCTGCCCGTCCATCAGCCCGCGGGACATTCCGTCCATGACGTCGGTGAACTCGGGCCGGAACTCCTCGTACGGGATCCCGCCGCCCTCACGGAACGCGCGGGCGACACCGCTGACGTGCGGGGCGAGCAGCGTGCAGATGCGGGCCATCGGCGCGAGGTTGGCCGATCCGGGCCCGGTCAGGCAGACCGCGTGCTCGGGCGGCAGCGTGAACGTGCCGTGAGCGTGCTCGACGATCCCCGCGGTCGCCAGGGCGGCCAGGCACTCGCGGACGTACCGCTCGGTGAGCCCGGCCCGCTCCGCCAGCTGCGTGCTGGTGCCGGGCCCCTCGGCGAGCGCGTCGAGCAACCCGGTGCGCTCGGCCAGGTCGATCATCAACGTCGTGATCGCTCCGGCGTAGGTGCCGATCAGCTCGCCGGCGAAGCGCTCGACCCGGGCGGTGTCGATGCCGGCGGTGTCGATGCCGGCGGTGGCGGTGGCGGTGCTGGCGGTGCTGGTGCTGGTGGTATCGCTGCCGCTGCGCGTGGTGGCGGTCATCGGGGCCTCCTTCGGTCGGGCCGCGAACGCTAGGCCCGCCGGAAGGGCCGCCGCATCGCGCGCACGACCCATTCGGCGGCGTCGATGTGGGTCGTTCTACCCAGGTGCGCTACCCGTGCTCAGCGGGAACGAGGCCGTGCGCGAACGCGTACGCCGCCGCCGCGGTCCGCGAGGTGACGCCGAGCTTGGCGAAGATGTTCGACAGGTGCCGCGCGACCGTCTTCTCGCTGATCACGAGCGCGGCCGCGATCTCGCGGTTGGTCTGCCCCGCGGCGAGGCAGGTCAGCACCTCCAGCTCCCGCGCGGTGAGCCCGGCCGGAACCGCTCCGCCGCGCCGGGCCGCGACGTCCGCCCGGCCGGTGACGGCGCCCAGCTCGGTGAACGCGGCGTCCGCGGTGTCCAGCTCGCGCGTCGCCGCTTCGCCGTCTCCGAGGGCGGTGTAGGCGTCCGCCAGCAGCAGCCGGGTGCGTGCGCACTCGTACGGGGCGCTCAGCTCGACCCACTGCCGGCACGCGGCGCGCAGCGTACCCAGCGCCCCGGCCGCGTCGCCGGTCGCCAGCTGCACCGCTCCGGCCGCCCGGGCGGCCAACGCGGCCAGCCCGGGCCCGGCGCACTCGGCCGCCGTGGCCGACAGCTCCGCCGCGGCCTTCTTCGCGGTGACCCGGTCCCCGGCCGCTAGCGCGATCTCGACCTGCGCGGCGCACAGCCGGGCCCGCTTGAGCCGGTCACCGGTCTCGGCGAGCAGCGCCGTCCGCACCGCCGCCGCGGCCGCCGACGTCCTGCCCTGGGCGAGCCGCAGCAACGCCAGCCCCGGCTGCGGATCGCGGCCGAGCCGGTGCGCCCGCGCGTACTCCTCCTCGGCCGCGTCGAACCGGCCCCGCAGCCGGTGCAGCTCGCCCAGCTCGTAGTGCCCCTCGGCCGCGGTGCTGATCATGATCTCGTCCAGCTCCGCGCACACCTGCGCCGCCACTCGCTCGGCCCGCTCCCAGTCCCCGGCCATCGCGAGGATCTGCGCGCGGTGCACCCGGCAGATGCCGGTGAACACCACGGCGGCCGGCAGCGCGGCGCCAGCGCTCCAGCGCGGCCGTCCAGTGCGCGGCGCGCCGCACATCGCCCAGCTCGTGGCACGCGGCGATCATGTGGCAGCACAGGTTGCCGGCGATGTCGGGCGCGATCTCGCCGTCGACCACGGTCACCATCGCCTTGTCCAGCAGCGCCAGTCCCTCGGCGACGCGGCCCTGCTTCACCAGCGCCCGTCCCTCGCCGAGGGTGCCGGCGGCGACCACACCGGGATCGCCGAGCCGCCGTCCGTCCGCCGCGACCGACCGCGCCGCAGCGATGACGGACTCGGCCACCTCCGGATCCCCGCAGTCGTCGATCGCGGCCTCGACCCGCGTGAAGTAGCGCAGGTAGACGGCCTCCGGCGCGTCCGGCAGCTCGGCGAGCAGCTCCGCGGCCCGGCTCATCCACCCGAACCCCTCGATGTCCTCACCGCGCAGCAGATGGTTGACCGCCACCTGCAGCGCCGCCGCGGCCGCCCCGCGCCGCTCCCCGGCTGCCAGGTGCGCCCGGTGCGCGGCTCGCCCGGCCTCGATCGACTCGTCCACCTGCCCGAGCCACCACGCGCTGTCGGCGAGCGCCAGCGCGTCCGCCGGCGCCAGGTCCGTCACCGCTGCCGCCCGCCGGAAACCCTCCCGGGCCGCGTCCCACCGGTGCTGCTGGTAGGCCGCCCGCGCCGTGCGCAGCGCGCCGTCGTCACCGCCCATGCCGACTCCTCGCTCGCCGCCGTGCAGGACAGCGTGGTCCCGCGGTGGCGCCCTGGCAATGAGGGGAAGCTCCGCCGTGAGCGCACACCGTACGGCGTCGGGACCCCCTCCGCGGTCAGGCGGCGAGGATCTGCATGTACGAGGCTCCGGTAGACGCGCTCCACCTCAACAGCGCCCCGGCCGCGCACCCCGGACCGGCACGCCGCGCCTGACCGAGCCCTGCCGGACGGGAGATCACCAGGGCATGGCCCCGTGCTTGGACACGAACGTCCCGGTCGGTCCGTCCGGTCCCACTTGCGCCATCCGGACGACGATCTCGGCGGCTTCTTCCACCGTCTGCGTGCCGGTGTTGCCGTTGAGATCGGTCTTGGTGTAGCCGGGCTCGACGGCGTTGACCCGGAACTCGGGCAGCGCCTTGGCCAGCTGGATCGTGATCACGTTGACCGCGGTCTTCGACGCCGGGTAGGCGATGCCCTGGTAGAAGTGCGTGTAGCTGGCCGGGTCGCTCAGCGTGGAGAGGGACGCGAGCCCGCTCGACAGGTTGACGATCACGGGCGCCGAGGAGCGGCGCAGGATCGGCAAGAACGTGTGGGTGACCCGCATGGTGCCGAACACGTTCGTCTCGAAGACGGCGCGGACGTCGTCCGCGGTGGTGTCCGCCGGTGCGAGGATGCCGTTGTCCGGCAGCCGGCCCTCCACGCCGGCGTTGTTGATGAGGACGTCGATGCCGCCGGCGTCCTCGATGGTCTTCGCGGCAGCGGCGACGGAGGCGTCGTCGGTCACGTCGAGCTGGACGAACTCCGCACCCAGCTCGGCGGCCGCGGCCCGGCCGCGCTCCTCGTCACGGGCGCCGAGGAAGACCCGGTGCCCGGCGGCGATGAGCTGCCGCGCCGTCTCCTTGCCGATGCCCTTGTTCGCTCCGGTGATCAACATCGTGCTCATGCCTCCACGATCGTCCGAGCGGCGCAGGCATGAGGACTGTGCGGTTTTCCTGGGACTGCCGGTACCAGGACGAAGGGCTCAGGGCGTCGCGGTCGTCGGCGGAGCTGTTTGTGCGCTGCCCTCCGCGACCGGGTTTCCGCCCGCACCCGGACTGCCCCCGCCCGACGCCGGGGGAGTGGGCGTGCCCTCACCCGAGCCGGGGCTGGAACTACCGGTGCCCGGATCGGACGGTGCGGGGTCCGAGGGGCTCGGAGCCGGCGTGCCGGGATCAGGTGCCGCGGGGTCGGGGTTCGGCGACGTCCCCGGCCCCGGGTCCGAAGGAGTGGTCGACCCATCGGCCGGCGCCGGCTCGGGCACCGTGGCCGGCGCCGGCGCGGCCGGCGAACTGTTCGGCGCGGAGGCAGCGGGGGCCGGTGCCGACTGCGCCGGCGGCTGCGGCGCCGTGGCAGCCCGCCCGGTCTGAACGGCGGACCGCTCCTGCGGCGCGGCCGGCCGCGGCTGCGCCGCGGGGGCCTGCGCCGGCGGTTCCACCTCGGCCGGGGCGTCGGCGGTCGCGGTCTGCGCGCCCTCCGCGGCCTGCTCAGCGGGGGCGGCCGGACGGGAGATGACGGCGGGCGTCTCCCCCGACAGCAACGTCGGATCGACGGTGTACGCCAGCGCCGCGGCGCCGCCCGCGATCCCCGTGGTCACCAGCGCGGTGAGCAGCGCGACGCGCAGCCGCAGCCCCCGGCCGGTCCGCCGCTCCGGCTCGGGCCACTCCACGGCCGCCCGGCGGATGTCCGGCACGTCCGGCCGCGGCGGCGCGGCCGGCGCGCTGCTCGCGGCAGCGGGACGGACCACCTCAGGCGCGGGCGCCGGAGCAGGTGCCGGCACCGGCGTCGCCGGCTCGGCAGCAGGCGCAGCAGCAGCCACGGCTGCCGCGGCGCGCTGCGCGGCCAGAGCGGCCCCGCGTGCCGCGGTCGTGCGCGGATCGGAGTCGACGGTGACCGGACGCCCCAGCCCGGCGGAGACCAGCTGCGGCACCAGCGGGATCCGCGACGAGCCGCCGACGAGCAGCACCGTGTGCAGGGCGGTCGCGTCGATCCCGGCGGCGGCCAGGGCTCGGCGCAGCGCGGGGACGGTCTCGGCGACCTGCGGCCGGATGCGGTCCTCGAAGTCGGCGCGCGCGATCCGCACCCGCGTGTGCACGCCGGGCAGCATGACCTGCACCGCGCTGTCCACGTCGGCCGAGAGCGCCTCCTTGGCCGAGGTGCACTCGCGGCGCAGCGCCGCCACCGCGGCCAGCACGTCAGGATCGGTGTCCTCGACGCCGGCCTGGTCCCACGCCGGGTCCCAGGCGTCGCCGATGGCCTCGCGGACGTGGGCGAGGACCTGCTCGTCGAAGTCGACGCCGCCGAGGTCGCTGCCGCCGACCCCGTCGAGGCCGACGGTCAGGCCGCGCACGACGGGGGTGCCGTCGGCGTCGCCGGCGAGGACGGCCGCGCTGAACGTGCCACCGCCGAGGTCGTAGACGGCCATCAGGGTGTCGGGTTCGAGCCCGGCCGGGCCCGTGTGCCCGAGCGCGGCCGCGACCGGCTCCGCGACCAGCTGCACGTCCGACAGGCCCGCCGCGGTGAGCGCCTCGCGCAGGGTCGTGCAGCGGTGGGCGCCCCAGCCGGCGGGGTGGGTGACCGCGATGCCGTCCGGTGCGCCGCCCTCCCGGGCGGTCACCAGGCCGACGACGCTGGTGACGAAGCGGGCGGCGATCTCGTCGGCGCGCATCGCGCGGTCGCCGAGGACGAGCGGGGTGTGGTCGCCGATGCGGCGGGTGAACCCGCGGGCCACCCGTTGCGGCTCGGTCGCCGCGCGGCGCTGCGCAGCCTCGCCGACGAGCAGCTCGCCGGCCTCGGTGAGCAGGGCGATCGTGGGGATCGCGGTGGCCGAACCACCCAGGGACACGGGCTCAGGGCGCGCATCCGCCGCGCGCGCGACCGCCGCCGTCGTCCACGTCGAACCGAGGTCGATGCCGAGGTGGTACCCCGGCCGTGGTGGAGGTGTCGGCAGCGTTCCCATGTCGTGATCATCGAGCACCCGGAAACAGCCGTTAGCCCCACCCCTGACGACCACACCGACGAGTGCACGCTGGTCCGGCGGGCCTCACGGAGGGCGACGGCGGCTCACCGGAACGGCCCAGGACCGTGCCCGTTCGGCTCACGGGTGCAGCGCGCGGACCTGGGCGGGTTCCGGGCCGCCGGGCGCGAGGAGCAGCACCGCGTCGTCGAACCCCGCCGCCGCGTAGCGCTCCAGCGCCTCGGCGGCGGCCCTCAGTTCGTCGGCCGTCCGGGCGGGCACGTAGCCCGCGACCGCGCGCCGCCCGCCCGCCGCGCGGAACCGCTCGTGCGCGGCGAGGATCTCGCCGGGGGAGCGGCGGTGACCGGAGGCGATCCAGCCGTCGAACTCCCGCGCCGCGCGCTCCACGTTCGCACCCCACGAGCCCAGCAGCAGCGGCGGCGGGCCAGCGGCCGGGGCGGGCGCCAGATCGGCGTGTTCGTCGCGGCCGTGCGCGAGCAGTCCCCGCAACCGTTCGACGGACGAGCGGAAGTCCCGGAAGCGGGTCGTGTGATCGCGGTCGAGAGCCGCGAAGTCGGCTGCGGTCGATCCCGGGCTCAGCCCGAGCGTGAGCCGGTCGCCGCACACCAGCATCAGCGACAGGATCCGGTGGGCGAGGTCCGCGGGATGGTGCAGCGGTACCTGGACGGTCGCCGTGCCCACCTCGATCCCGCTGCCGGCCGTCGCTGTGGCCGCGGCGGCCAGCGCGACGAACGGATCGGGCACCAGCCGGCCACGACCGATCACCTGCGGCGCCCACAGGCTCTCGAACCCGGCGTCCACCAGCTGCTTCGCCCACTCCACCACCGGGAACGGCGGGCCGGGGGACAGGTGGACGAGCGCCGCGCCGATCCTCACCCGCTCCGCCGCCGAGCCGCGAAGTCCGCGTACCAGCGCAGCGCACCGGGATCGTCGACGGACGACGGGTTCGCGGCCTTCTCCAGCGGGGTGCCCCGCATCAGTTTCTTGATCGGCACCTCCAGCCGCTTGCCGGTGAGCGTGTGCGGCACCGCAGGAGCCTCGAGGATCTCGTCGGGCACGTGCCGCGGGGAGAGCTGGGTGCGCAGCGTCGTGACGATCTTCTGCTTGAGCGCGTCGTCGAGCGTGTGCCCGGGCGCTGGGACGACGAACAGCCCCAGCCAGTAACCACCGTCCGGCTGCTCGACGCCGATCACGAGCGTCTCGCTGATCTCGGGCAACGACTCCAGGACGTCGTAGAAGTCGCCGGTGCCCAGCCGCACCCCCTGCCGGTTGAGCGTGGAGTCGGACCGGCCGTGGATGGTGATGCTGCCGTCGGAGTGCATGGTCACCCAGTCGCCGTGCCGCCACACGCCCGGCCAGGTGTCGAAGTACGACTCGGTGTAGCGGACGGCGTCCGGGTCGTTCCACAGCTGCACCGGCATCGACGGCATCGGCTGGGTCACCACGAGATCGCCGACGGCGTCGACGACGGGCTTGCCGTCCTCGTCCCAGGCCGCGCAGTCGACGCCGGCGAGCTTGCCGCCGATCCGGCCGACCCGCACCGGGGAGTACTCGTTGGCACCGACGAACGCACCGGAGATGTCGGTGCCGCCGCTCGTCGAATCGATCTTCACGTGCGGGCCGACGTGCTCGGCCACCCAGCGGTAGCCGGCCGGGGGCAGCGCCGAGCCGCTCACCATCAGGTGGCGCAGCCGGCTCAGGTCGTGCTGCTCCCGCGGGGACACGCCGGTGGCCGCGGTCGTCGTGATCACCGCGGCGCCCATGAACGCGACGTCGGCCCCGACGCGGGCCGCGACCTCGAACACCGCGCCCGGCGGATGGTTCGGGCTGCCCTCGTACAGGACGATCGACGCGCCCTGGGTGAGCGCGCCCATCTGCATGTTCCACAGCGCCCAGCCGGTGCCGGTGTAGGTGAACATCCGCTCGCCCTCACGCAGCCCGGCGTAGAGCCCGGCCCACTTCAGGCCTTCGAGGGTGATCCCGCCGTGGCCGTGCACCAGGCCCTTGGGCAGTCCGGTGGTGCCGGAGGTGAACAGCACCCACAGCGGATGCGAGAACTCGACCGGCTCGAACTCGAGCTCGGCGTCCTGCGCCACGAGCTCCGCCCACGGTGTGGTGCCGTCGGGCGCCGGCCGGTCGAACGCGTACGGGACGTGCACGACGTGCCGCAGTGGGGGCAGCTTCTCCCGCAGCTGCGCGACGACGGGGCCGCGGTCGACCAGCTTGCCGTTCCAGTGGTAGCCGTCGACGGCGATCAGCACGGCCGGTTCGAGCTGGGCGAGCCGCCCGATCGTGCCCTCGACGCCGAAGTCCGGTGAGCAGCACGCCCACACCGCACCGACCGCGGCCGCGGCGAGGCAGGCGATCACCGTGTGCTCGGTGTTCGGCAGGTACGCCGCGACCCGGTCCCCGGGGCGCACCCCGGCCCGGCGCAGCCAGCCCGCCGCGGCGGCCACCGCGCGGCGCAGCTCCCCCCAGGTGATCTCCCGGGCCGGCTGCCCGCCCTCCTGCACGCACACCAGCGCCGGGGCGTCGTCGGCGCCGCGGCGCAGCGCGTTCTGGGCCCAGTTCAGCCGGGCCCCGGGGAACCAGCGGGTGCGCGGCATCGGGTCGGGCGTGCGCACCCGTTCCGCCGGCGTGGCGAACTCGACCTGGTAGTAGTCGACGATCGAGGTCCAGAACCGGTCGATGTCCTCGACCGACCACGCCCACAGGGCGTCGTGGTCGGGGAACGGCCGCCCCTCCCGCTGCTCCAGCCAATCGAGGTAGGCCCGCAGCGTCGAACCCGCGATCCGCTCGGGCGGCGGGGTCCAGAGCAACTCGCCCGCTGTCTCTACTGCCTTCTCCGTCATCCCGCTCCTGCTACCACCGTTCCGACGCCCGGCGGGCCCCGTGATCGGGGCCCGCCGGGGTCCGATCTCACTCAGACCAGCGACCACTCAGACCAGCGACGTTCAGACCAGCGACGCGGTCAACCCACCGTCGAGGACGTAGCTGGCGCCGGTGATCCACGACGCCCGGTCGGACGCGAGGAACGCGGCCACCTCGGCGATGTCCTCCGGGGTGCCCAGCCGGCCCTGCTTCATCGCGACCAGGTCGCCGAACGGCATCTGCGTCGCGGCCTCGAAGTCCGGGACCAGCCGCTCCACCATCGCGGTGTCGGCGAACCCCGGGCAGACCGCGTTGAACCGGACACCGGTCGGGCGCATCTCGACGGCCGCGACCCGCGTCAGCTGGATCAGGGCCGCCTTCGACGCGCAGTACGAGCCCAGGAGCGGGCTGCCGCCGATCCCGGCGATCGAGGCGATGTTGACGACGTTGCCCGTCGACTCGATCAGGTGCCCGATCGCGGCCTTCATCGCCACGAACGGCCCGCGCACGTTGACCGCGTGGATCCGGTCGAAGCTCTCCGTCGACTGGTGCAGCAGCGGCGAGGAGACCTCGATGCCGGCGTTGTTGACCAGCACGTCCAGCCCGCCGAGGATCTCGACCGCCTGCGCGATCGCCGACTGCACCTGCGCCTCGTCGGTGACGTCGCAGTTCGCGACGCCCGCCGCGCCGATCTCGGCGGCCGTCTGCTCGGCCGCGTCGGCGTTGATGTCGCTGACCACGACGCGCGCCCCGCGCTGGGTGAACAGCGTCGCGATCGCCTTGCCGATCCCGGCACCGGATCCGGTGACGAAGACCCGCTTACCCTCCAGCTCGCTCATCTGGTTCCTCTCGGGTGGGGTGGTGGGTCGGATCCGTCAGCCGGCCTCGACCTTGGGCAGGATGTCGTTCTTGAGCCGCTTGAGGTCGTCCATCGTCTTCTCGGTGGGCACGTCCTGGAACGGAGGCCAGATCATCGGCATGTCCAGCCCGGCCTCCTTGTAGGCCTTGAGCCGGTCGGTGATCTGGGCCTCGGTGCCCACCAGCAGGTTGGTGAGCTTGCCGTTCGGGGACTGGTCCACCTCGGTGTCGGTGATGACCGTCCAGATCATCGAGCTGATCACGATGTCGTCGACGGTGCGGTTGGTGTCGAGCTCCTCGAGCTCCCGCTGGATCGCCGCGCGCCAGGTGCGGATGTCGTCGGGGGAGTCCTGGATGCCGATCCAGCCCTCGAGGTTGTACTTCGCGATGCGCGCCGCCGAGCGCTTCGGGTCCTTGAGCCCGGAGAAGTAGATCGGCGGGTGCGGCTTCTGCACGGGCTTGACGCCGAACCCGCACGGCTCGAAGTCGGCGAACTCGCCGTGGTACTCGAAGAACTGGTTCTGCCAGATCCCGAGCATGATCTCGATCGTCTCCCGCACGTGCTTGTGCCGCTTCGGGAAGATGTGCGACGCGCTCGCCGCCGCGAACTCCTCGGGCATCCAGCCGGAGCCGACGCCGACGTTGAGCCGCCCGCCGGCGAGGTGGTCGATCGTGGCCATCTCGGTGGCCAGCACCGCCGGCGCGCGGTAGGGGGTGTCGGTGATGCTCATGCCGATGCGCACCTTCGACGTCTTCGCGGCGAGCCACGGGATCAGCGGGTAACCCTGGAACCATTCACCCGCGGCGGCCACCGGCAGCGCCTTCGGCAGCCCGTCCATCATCCCGAACGGGTAGGTCAGCTCCTGCCGGTCGGAGGCCACCGGGACGACGATGCGGTCCAGCGTCCACACCGAGTCCAGTTCGAGCTCCTCGGCGAGGGCGGTGAGGTCCTCCAGCTCTTTGAGGGTCACCTTCGTGCGGAAGTTCGGCAGGTAGAGCGCGAGCTTCATCGGATCGGTCTCCTTGCTGAAACGGGTGGGTGGGGTTGGTACGGGATCCGTCACGCGCGGGTCAGCGCGCCACGGATCTCGGTCTTGAGGACCTTGCCGACGGTGGAGCGCGGCAGGTCGGGCCAGATCTCGATCTGCTTGGGCGCCTTGACGCTGCCGATGCGCTCCTTCGCGAACGCGATCAGCTCGGCCGGGTCGATCTCAGCGCCGGGCTGCAGCTGCACCACCGCAGTGACGCGCTCGCCCCACTTCTCGTCCGGCAGCCCGACGACAGCGCAGTCGCGGACGGCCTCGTGCGCCATCAGCGCCTGCTCGACCTCGGCCGAGTAGACGTTGAAGCCACCGGTGATCACCATGTCCTTGGCGCGGTCGACGATGTAGAGGTAGCCCTCTTCATCGAGGTAACCGATGTCGCCGGTGTGGTGCCACCCGAACCGGGACGCCTCCAAGGTGGCTTCCGGGTTGCGGTAGTAGCCGGCCATCACCAGCGAGCCGCGCACGCAGATCTCGCCGCGCTCGCCCCGCGGCAGCGGGTTCCCCTCCGGGTCGAGGATCGCCACCGTGACCAGCGGCGTCGGCTTGCCGGCCGAGGCGAGCCGGGACGTCGCGATCGAGCCGTCGGGCAGCCGGTGCTCGGCGGGCGACATCGTCGAGATCATCATCGGCGCCTCGGACTGGCCGAACAGCTGCGCCATCGGGCCGATCCGCTCCAGCGCCTCGGCGAGCCGGGCCGTCGACATCGGCGCTGCCCCGTACCAGAAGCACTGCAGCGATGACAGATCGGTGCTGTCCAGCGCCGGGTGGCCGAGCAGCATGTAGATCACCGTCGGCGGAAGGAACGTGTGCGTCACCCGGTGCTGCTCGATCAGCTCCAGGAACCGCCCGACGTCCGGCTTCGGCATGATCACGATCTCGCCGCCGCGGGCCATGACCGGGAAGCAGAGCACCCCGGCCGCGTGCGTCAGCGGCGCGAGCGCCAGGTACACCGGGCGGCCCTCGAAGGGGTAGCTCATCAGCGTGATCGCCGACATCACCTCGAGGTTGCGGTCGGTGAGCATCACCCCCTTCGGTCGTCCGGTCGTGCCCCCGGTGCCCACCAGCGCCACCACGTCGTCGGGTGGCGGGGCCTCGACGGGCGGATCGGCGCGGGCGGCGTCCAGCCAGTCGTCGAACCCGGCGGCCAGGCCGTCGCCCGGCCCGAACCGGACGAGTGTCGTGAGCTTCGGCAGCCCCGGCGCGATCTCGGCGACCAGCTCGTCGAACGCCGGCTGGTACAGCAACGCGGAGCACTCGAACAGGTCGAGCAGCTCTGCGTTCTCGGCCGCCGCGTTGCGCGGGTTGATCGGGCACCACACCGCACCCGCCCGGGCGATCCCGAAGACGCAGGTGAATGCGGTGGGATCGTTGGCGGACAGGATGCCGACCTTGTCCCCGGGCGCCACACCGGAGCGGCGCAGCGCGCGGGCCACGGTGCGGGAGAGCGCCACGACCTCGCCGTAGGTCCGGGACGTGCCGTCGATCGTGAGGCACGGTGCCCCGGGATCCAGGGAGGCGCCCTTGTCCAGGTAGAAGCTCAGCGACATCGCCGCCCCCGATCGATCCACCATCGGCTGTGATGACAGTCACGACCGTGGCCCGGTGCTGGACGGATGTCAAGATTTTTCTGGACGAGTGGTCAAAGAATCCACCCGACGGTTACCGTGACGCGGTGACCAGTTCAGCAGCCGCCCGGCTGCGGGGTCGCGTGGACAAGTTCGAGCAGCGCCGCCGCGAACTCGCCGACGCGGCGCTGCACACCTTGGCGGACCTCGGCTACGCGCGCACCAGCCTGCGCACGATCGCGGAGAACACGTCGTTCTCCCACGGCCTGCTGCACTACTACTTCGCCGACAAGATCGAGCTCATCACGTACTGCGTGCAGCGGTACAAGGCCGCGTGCACCGAGCGCTACTCGGTGCTCGTCGCGGAGGCGACCACCCCGGAGGAGCTGGCGATCGCCTGCGGGGACGGGCTCGCGGCCACCCTCGCCGACGCGCCGCTCATGCACCGGCTCTGGTACGACCTGCGCAACCAGTCGATGTTCGAGGAAGGGTTCCGCGCCGACGTCGCGGAGATCGACGCCGGTCTGCAGGCGATGATCTGGGACCTCGTGCGCGCCTACGCCGAGCTGGCCGGTGCGCAGCCGAGCTGCACAGCGGCCGAGGCGTACGCGCTGTTCGACGGGTTGTTCCTGCACGCGCTGCAGCAGTACCTGGGCGGAGCCGAGACGGCGCTCGACGAGCTGCGGCAGCGGTGCCGCGACCTGCTGCCGCGGCTGGTGGGCTGAGGTTGCCGGGTTGCCCGGTCCGCGCTTCCTCAGTCCTCGTCGTCGTCGTCGTGGTCCTCGTCGTCGCTGCCCGACGAGGAGCTGCTCTCCTGCGACGACCCGTCGTCGCCGCCGTTCTCTTTGAGCCACTTGCGCACGCCGCCGGCGCCGTAGATCGGGCCGTCGTAGGTCATGCCGCGGGCGGCGTACTCCTTCGACGCGTTCACGACCTCGACGAGGTCGCCGACCTTGAGGTAGGAGAACCAGAACTTGGCGTCCTCGAGGGGCAGATGCACGCAGCCGCCGGACGGGTTCTCCGGGTCACCGGCGTGGAAGGCGATGCCGCCGGGTGCGAAGAACACCGAGTACGGCATCGGGTCGGGCACGCCGTTGGTGAACGATTCGCTGCTGACGTGGTCCTTGTTCTTCCACTCGACCCGCCAGTTGTACCCGGGTGGGGTGGGCTCGGTCTTGCTGCCGGTCGCGACGAGCACCGGGCCGCGCACGACGTTGCCCTTGCCGTCGAGCAGCCACGCCCGCTGGGAGTCGAGATCGACGCAGGCCTTCGCGGACACCGTGCACGGGGTGCCGGTGGCGAGCTTCTGCGACCGGGCCATCTGCGCGGTCCGCTTCGGTGCGGCCGCGACGGTGGTCGGCTTCGGCGTCGACGTCGGCGTCTCGGACGGCTCGGCGGACTCCTCCTCGGTCACGGGCGCTGCGGTCGGCAGTGCAGCCGCCACCGGCGGTGCGGCGGTGCTGGCCGGTGAGCCGCACGCCCCAGCGGCGAGCACGAGCCCGACGACCGAAACCGCGACGCCGAGCGCTCGAACCTGGTTGCGTCCCATGATGAACTGCCTTGCTCCTCGCGTCGGGAACCCCGCGGCGTGAGCACCGCCGGATTCGACCTCAACCAGGAAGACGCCCGGGGCGGATCGGGGTTGCCTCACCTCCGGGACGGGTGCCTGCGCCAGCGCGGGGACGAAGCAGGGACCAGCGGATACGACATCAGGACGACGTCCTGACCGGATGGACGGGGATCGCACGCCGCGTCGCGCGGGCGGGAGCCGGGCGGGCCGGCTGCTCGTGCGGCTCGGTCTCGGCTGAGTCACGCGGTGGCGGGCGCGGCGGCCCGGTCGCGCAGGTCGAGCAGGGCGAGCGCGACGAGGATGAAGCCGAGCACGGCCGCGTAGTGCGAGACCACCCAGGCGCTGGAGCTCATGGCGGCCTGCGCGCCGGCGACCGTCGCCTCGTCGTCCCACGGGCGCAGGACGGGGCGCAGGGTCGTGAGGACGGCGGCGATCAGCTGGTTCCAGGTCTGGTCGAGGTCTTCCGGGAGGCCGAAGCCGCCGCCTGCCTCCAGCGAGCTGAACCCGTGGGCGACGGCGCGCAGGCAGCGGGCGGCGTGGACGGCGGCCGAGCCGGTGAGGCCGTAGCCGCGCAGCGTGGCCAGCACGACGTCGAACAGCTCGTCGCCGGGCCGGGCCAGCGCCGGGTCGTGGAGCGGGTCGAGCGGGACGGCGGCGTAGCGAGCGGGATGGCGGCGGACGACGTCGCGGTAGGTGTCGAGCAGGGCGCGGACGGCGTCGTCACCGCTGCGGCCGAGGACCGCGGCCGTGAAGTGCCGGGTCATGTCGCCCATGACCCGCGCCGCGATCAGGGTCTTCAGCTCGCCGAGGCCGGCGACGTGCTTGTACAGCGACGGGGTGGCGACTCCGGTGCGCTGCGCGACCGCGGCGAGGGTGAGCGCGTCGATGCCGTGCTCGTCGACGACGGTGAGCGCGGCATCCACGACCGCCTCGTCGAGAGCCCCGCCCTAGCCACCGCTGTTCCTCATAGCCAAGAAGCTGATCTCATCAGCCGATGTCGTCGAGCGGCGTGCTGGCTTGGGCATCCCACGAGCGCGTCGCCGCCGTCCCCGCCCGCTCGGGGCGACCCGCCGCCGCGCTGGGGCGCCGAGGAGCACGTCCGCGCTCTGTTCGCCGACCGCGCCACGGTGGCGCCGCCGCACCACCACGGTCATGGACCGCATCGGCGACCCGCAGGAGGTCCGCGAGCACGGGAAGCACGAGCACGGATCGCCGCCGGTGTGCGCACACCGGCGGCGATCCCGAGGCGTCGTGCAGCTCGACCCGATGGGGCGGCGCGCACCGCCCTCGCCCCCACGAGGGCGGTGCGCTGCTCACCAGGTGACGAGCAGCGACTCGAGCCCCCGGAAGAAGTAGCTGGCGATGTAGGTGGGCTCGTAGCCGTCGGCCAGGCGCATCCCGGGCAGCCGGCGGACCAGCGTCTCCACCGCGACGCGGATCTCCGCCCGCGCCATCGGGGCGCCCGGGCAGGTGTGCAGCCCGCGGCCGAACGCGAGGTGCTCCCGGACGTTGGGCCGGTCGAGGTCGACCCGGTCGGGATCGGGGAACCGGGTCTCGTCGCGGTTGCCGGAGCCGAACAGCAGCAGCAACGGGGCGCCCGCGGGCAGCTCGGCACCGCCGAGGTTCGTGGCCCGCGTCGTGACGCGGAACAGACCGCGGTGGGGTGCGTCGCGGCGCAGTGCCTCCTCGGTCAGCTTCGGGATCGTCTTGACCGGGTCAGCGCGCAGCCGGGCGTGCACGTCCGGGTTCTGCAGTGCGATCAGCATCGTCGCGGTGATCGCGTCGCGCGTGGTGTCGAACCCGGCGACCCGGGCGGCACCGCGCACGATGTTGTGCACGCGCGCGTCGGACAGGCCGGGGTAGCCGTTGGCGCCGTGCACCAGATCGGAGATCAGATCGGCGCGCGGGTGTGCCCTCCGGTCGTCGATGAGCGCCTGCAGGTAGCGGGTGTACTCGACCATGCGGTGCGCTGCCGCGACCCGGTCTGGCACCGGGGCCAGGCGGTTCCACAACGTGTTGACGTCGTCGGTCCACTGCTGGATCTGCGCAGTGTCCTCGGGCGGGAAGCCGATGATCGCGCTGATCACGGTCTGCACGAACGGCACGGCGTAGTCGGCGACGAGATCGGCCCGGTCGTCGGTGAACCCGTCGATCAGCTCGTCGGCGCGGGCGCGCATCGTGGGGAGCATCGCGCGCACACGGGCACCGGTGAACCCGGCGTCGAACACGCGCCGCACGGGGGTGTGGTCCGGCTCGTCGTCGTTCACGACCATGGGCGTCTCCGGTACGCCGCCGGCCCGCAGGATCTCGACGACCTCGGGCGGGTTGTCGTAGATCCACGGGAGGGCGGCCTTGGACGAGTACGTCTCGGGGTCGTTCAGGACGGTGATCAGGTCGTCGTAGCGGGTCACCAGGTAGGCGCCGATCGTGGGGGACAGNCGTGGCGGCCCCTGCCGGGCGACCCGGTAGAACAGGTGCGGGTCCTCGCGGTGCGGGCTGACCATCGGGTTGAAGTCGGACGCGGCCTCGTCGGCGGAGATCTCGGCGGTGGTCACGGCGGCTCCTCGGCGTCGCTTCGGTCGGACGAGGCCGACGCTAGGTATGTCGTGGATCACCTCCTAGCCGCAGAACGCAGGTGGGGCGGCCGAACAGCGAAGTGCCGGGTCAGTCCTGGGCGAGGGTGTCCGACGGCAGGCTGCCCGTATCGGGCGCGGTAGGCCGCGGCGAACCGGCCGTGGTGGGTGAAGCCCCAGCGCAGCGCGATGTCGGTGACGGTCGTGCGGGCCGGGTCGGCCGCGCGCAGATCGGCGTGGACCCGCTGCAGCCGCACCTTCCGCAGGTACGCCATCGGCGGCATCCCGACGTGCCGGGCGAAGGCGTCCTGCAGCGCACGGCTGCCGACGCCGACCCGCCGTGCGAGGACGCCGACGGTCCACGGCGCCTCCGGTTCGGCCTCGATCAGCGCGACGGCGTCGCGCACCGCCGACGCGCGCGGCATCCGCGGCGGCGCGGCCAGCAGGCCTCGCCACGGATGGTCAACTGCGTGCAGCAGCGCGACGACGAGACCGTGCGCGAGCGGGCGTGCCACCACCGGCGCCGCGAGCGGGCCGTCCGGATCCTCGATCGCGTCCATCAGCACCCTGGCCAGCCGCCACCACTGCCGACCGGGACCCGAGGACAGATCGAGCGTCGCGCCGAGCGGTGCGGCGGCCCGTACGGGCCGGTCGATCAGGTCCGCGAGCGTGTCCTCCAGGACACCGCGCTCGATCCGCAGCCCGAACAGCCGTCCGCCGCCGGCCCAGCCCCTCATCGTGGTGCGCCCGTCCGGGCGGTACACCGCAGCCAGCTGCGGAGTGGCGCACACGTCGGCGTGCCCGGTCCAGGTGCGCAACGGGCCGTCGAGCGGCACGTTGACCTCGTAGCCGGTCTCCAGCTCCGCGGTCTCCAGCAGCACCTCACCGCGGTACGCCAGCACTCCGGCCCGGACCCGTCCGAGATCGATCGCCGACAACGACATCCCGAACGACTGAGGGTCGAGCACGGTGAGGCGGTGCGGGAAGTAGACCCGCCCGCAGGCGTCCTGCGCCTCGTCCCGTGCCCGGGTGGTGACCGTGATCGTCGGCATCATCGCCCTCCCCGGCCAGGATGGGTAGGCATCGGTGACGGTCAACCGGCGCGTTCGCCGGGACGGAACCGGATCAGGTCTGCGGCGCTGGCCGGCTCGCCGCATGGGCGGCGGCCGTGTCGTCGGCGCCGTGGCCGGCGGCGGACGCCCGCCGGGACCGGTCGCGGGCCGCGGCGGCGACGTCGAGCCGCACGCCCGCGGCCTCGGCGGCGGACACGATGAGATCGGCGTCCTCGGCCGCGTTGTCGACGGAGAAGTTCGGCGTCCAGTCGCCGGTCATGATCGCTTTCGGGTCGTGCGCGCGTCGTTGTCCTTGAGCGGCGTGGGGGAGCGGGGTCGTGTCGGGGGGGCTCGGCGGGTTGTGGGTTGTTCTTGGTGGGTAGGGGTTCGATGGGGGTGAGGGGTGTGGCCGCGGATCCGGCGTCGTGGCTGTGGATTGTCCGGTGATGTGGTGGGTGACGAGGTCGGCTGTGTCGGGGTCGTTGGGTGGTGGTACGGGACGTGGCGGCCGTGCCGGGCCTGCGTGCAGTGTTGTTCGTGGGTGTCGGGTGTGGTCTCGGCGGCGGGTTTCGTGGCGAGGTCTTCGATCCGGGCGCACGCCCGTCGCGGGAAGCGGGTGTGCGGTGATCCGCCGGTCCAGCTCGGGCCGCTCCTCGCTGGTGAGGTAGGAGCCGGCGGTGGTGCTGGCGGCGATCTTCTGCTCGTGCAACTCCCCGGCGGTGGACAGTGGCCGGACCCGGTCGTGCAGGTCGTGGGTGGTCCGCACCCGCACCCCACTTTGGTGGGCGAAGACCCGGCAGGCCACTGCGACGTCGTGAGTGATGAGCTTCTCGATCTGGCGCGGTTCGGTGAGCCCAGCGGTGACGGCGTCGGCGGCGAGTTCCCGGGCGAGTTCGCGGATCTGTTTCGAACAGGTGCTCTATTCTTCAAAGCAAGTAGATGGACCACGGGTCGATGACCCGTGAGTCAGCTCGAGTTCCCCGTCGAGGGGCCGTCAACGCAACCACACTGCTCGAGTAATCCACTCGCCCCACGCGCGCGCTGCGGAAAGCAACCACGCCGCGACGCGTGTGCGGACGGGGACCACATGGGCTCAGCACTCCACCACGTTCACCGCCAACCCACCCCGCGACGTCTCCTTGTACTTGACCTTCATGTCCGCCCCCGTGTCCCGCATGGTCCGTATCGCCTTGTCCAACGACACGACGTGGTCCCCCGTCCCCTGCAACGCCAGTCGCGCGGCGTGGATCGCCTTGGTCGCCGCGACCGCGTTGCGCTCGATGCACGGGATCTGCACGAGCCCGCCCACCGGGTCGCAGGTGAGCCCGAGGTGGTGCTCGATGCCGATCTCGGCGGCGTTCTCCGCCTGTTCCGGCGTGCCGCCGAGCACCTCGGTCAGCCCCGCCGCCGCCATGGCGCACGCCGACCCGACCTCGCCCTGGCAGCCCACCTCGGCCCCGGAGATCGACGCGTTGCGCTTGATGATCGAGCCGATCGCGCCCGCGGTGAGCAGGAACCGGACGACGCCGTCGTCGCTCGCCCCGGGCACGAACCGGCGGTAGTAGTGCAGCACCGCGGGCACGACACCGGCGGCGCCGTTGGTCGGGGCGGTGACGACGCGTCCGCCCGACGCGTTCTCCTCGTTCACCGCGATGGCGAACAGGCTGACCCAGTCCAGCACGTCGAGCGGGTCGTGGGCGCGTTCGAGCGCCTCGAGGCGGGCCCGGATGCCGGCTGCTCGCCGCCGCACTGCGAGCCCACCCGGGAGCACCCCGGTGCGGTGCGAACCGTTGCGCACGCACTCCTGCATGACGTCCCAGATCCGCAGCAGTCCGGCGTCGATCTCCGCGTCGCTGCGCCAGGTGCGCTCGTTGCGGCGCATCACCTCGCTGATCGGCACCCCCGCGGCGGCGCAGTGCGCCAGCAGTTCGTCCCCGGAGCCGAACGGGTGCGGGACCGGGTGGTCCTCCTCGCTCCCGCATCCGTCCTCGCCGCGGACGAACCCGCCACCCACCGAGTAGTAGGTGCGCGCCCGGATCTCGGTGGCGCCGTCGAACGCGCGGAAGATCATCCCGTTCGGGTGCTCCGGCAGCGTGCGGCGGCGGTGCAGCACGAGATCGTCGCGCTCGCAGAACGCCACCGCGCGCCGGCGCGCGAGCGGCAGTTCTCCGGATGCCCGCACCTGTGCGACCAGGTCGGGCGCGGCGTCGGTGTCGACGGTCTCCGGTTCCTCCCCGAGCAGGCCCAGCACGACAGCGGGGCCGCTGCCGTGGCCGTGCCCCGTCGCGCCGAGGGACCCGAACAGCTCGGCCCGGACGCGGGTCGTCCGGTCGAGCAGGCCGTCCGCGATCAGGCCGTGGACGAACATCCGCGCGGCGCGCATCGGCCCCACAGTGTGCGAGCTCGACGGCCCGATGCCGATCGAGAACAGGTCGAAGACGCTGACGGCCACGGGGAGCTACCCGGTCACGACGGGCTCGGGGTAGAGCGGGCGGCGGGCGGTCAGCGCCGCCACCCGGGCCCGCAGCTCGTCGCCGCGGGTGGCGTCGAAGCCCGGCAGCAGCGTCTGCGCGACGATGTCGGCGACCTCCCGGAAGTCCGCCTCGTCGAACCCGCGGGTGGCCAGCGCCGGGGTGCCGATCCGCAGCCCGGACGTGATCATCGGCGGGCGCGGGTCGAACGGCACGGCGTTGCGGTTGACCGTGATCCCCACGTCGTGCAGGCGGTCCTCCGCCTCCTTTCCGGTCAACTCCGCCTGCACGAGGTCGACGAGCACGAGGTGCACGTCCGTGCCGCCGGTGAGCACCCGGACGCCGGCGTCGCGGCAGTCGCCCGCGGTGAGCCGGTCGGCCAGGATACGGGCGCCGTCGAGGGTCCGCTGCTGGCGCTCGCGGAACTCGGGCGTGCCCGCGATGCGCAGTGCCACCGCCTTCGCCGCGATCACGTGCTCCAGCGGCCCGCCCTGCTGTCCGGGGAACACCGCGGACGCGATCCGCTTCGCGTGCTGCTCCTTCGCCAGGATGAGCCCGCCGCGCGGGCCGCCGAGCGTCTTGTGCGTCGTGGTCGTGACGACGTCGGCGAACGGCACCGGGTTCGGGTGCAGCCCGGCGGCGACGAGGCCGGCGAAGTGCGCCATGTCCACCATGAGCAGCGCCCCGACGGCGTCGGCGATGCGGCGGAACTCGGCGAAGTCCAGCACCCGCGGGTACGCCGACCAACCGGCGATGATCAGCTTCGGCCGGGCGGCGTGCGCCACCCGCTCCACCTCGGCCATGTCGACCCGCCCGGTCTCGCGGTCGACGTGGTAGGCCGAGACCTCGTACAGCTTCCCGGAGAAGTTGATCCGCATCCCGTGGGTGAGGTGCCCGCCGTGGGCGAGGTCCAGGCCCAGGATGCGGTCGCCCGGCTCCAGGAACGCGGCCATCGCGGCGGCGTTGGCCTGCGCGCCGGAGTGCGGTTGCACGTTTGCGTAGTCGGCGCCGAACAGCTCCCGCGCCCGGTCGATCGCCAGCTGTTCGACGACGTCGACGTGCTCGCAGCCGCCGTAGTACCGCTTACCCGGGTAGCCCTCGGCGTACTTGTTGGTCAGCACCGAGCCCTGTGCCTCCAGGACGGAGGTGGGCGCGAAGTTCTCCGACGCGATCATCTCCAGCGTGCCGCGCTGGCGGCCGAGCTCGGCCTGCACGGCAGCGGCGACCTCCGGATCGGCGTCCGCGAGCGGAGCCAGCAGCTGCGGATCCACGTCAGGCCTCCTCGGTGAGCTGCCGGTACGCGGCCGCGTCGAGCAGCGCGTCGAGATCGGCGTCCGGGGCGGCGACGCGGAACAGCCAGCCCTCGCCGTACGGGTCGGCGCCCACGGTCTCGGGGGAGCTGTCGATCGCCGGGTTCACCTCGGTGACCGTGCCGCTGACCGGCGCGTAGATGTCGCTGACCGACTTGGTGGACTCGACCTCGCCGCACGCCTCGCCCGCCGTCACGGTGTCGCCGACGTTCGGCAGCTGCACGAACACGATGTCGCCGAGCAGCCCGGCGGCGACGTCGGTGATGCCGACGGTGATCGTGTCGCCGTCGCGGCGGGCCCACTCGTGCTGCTCGGTGTAGCGCAGGTCGTCGGGGATGGTGGCCATGCTCGGTCCTTTCAGGAAGTCCGCTTGTAGAAGGGCAGTTCGACGACCTCGACCGGCTCCGGCCGACCGCGGACGTCGACGACGAGGGACGTGCGGGGCTGGGCCACCGCGCGGTCGACGTAGGCCATCGCGACCGGGTAGCCGAGGGTGGGCGAGAGGGCGCCGCTGGTGACCTCGCCGACGGCGGTGTCGTCGTGCAGCACCGGGTACCCGGCGCGCGGGGCTCGCCGTCCGCTGCCGCGCAGCCCCACGAGCACCTGCGGCGCGGGGTTGTCGCGCCGCCTCTCCAGTGCGGCGCGCCCGACGAAGTCGGCGGCCTTGTCGAACCGCACGACCCGGCCGAGCCCGGCCTCGAACGGCGTGCGGTCCGTGCTCAGCTCGTGGCCGTAGAGCGGCATGCCCGCTTCCAGCCGCAGGGTGTCGCGGCAGGCCAGCCCGGCGGGCACCAACCGGTCGCCGCCGAGCTCGGTGAGCTTCTCCCAGACGGCGGTGGCCTGCTCGTCGGGCACGAAGATCTCGAAGCCGTCCTCGCCGGTGTAGCCGGTGCGGGCGAGCATGACCTCGGCGCCGGCGAGCGTCGCCGGGCGGGCGGCGTAGTACTGCAGGTCGTCGAGGTCCTGCCCGGTCGCAGCGGCCACGATCGCCGATGACACCGGCCCCTGCACGGCGACCAGTGCGGTCTCCAGCGTGCGGTCGGTGATCTCGGCGTCCAGCCCGGCGGCGCGGGCGACCAGCTCGGCCGCGACCAGCGCCCGGTTCGCCGCGTTCGCGACCACCAGGAAGTGGGTCTGGTCGAGCCGGTAGACGATCAGGTCGTCGAGCACGCCGCCGTCGGGGGCGCAGAGCATCGTGTAGCGGGCGCGGCCGGTCGCGAGCGCGCCGATGTTGCCCACCAGTGCCAGGTCCAGCGCGTCCGCCGCGGCCGGGCCGGTCACGTGGACCTCGCCCATGTGGGACAGGTCGAACAGGCCGGCCGAGCGGCGGACGGCGTGGTGCTCCTCGAGGTCGCTGCCGTACCGCAGCGGCATCGACCAGCCGGCGAAGTCGGTGAACATCGCCCCGAGCCGGGCGTGGGTCTCGTGCAGCGGGGTGCGCAGCAGGGCGGAGTTGTCCAACGGGTGCTCCTCAGGACGGGACGGTGGCCGGGAGAGCGGGCAGCACGAAGGTCCGCGCGGAGGCGGACGGCGCGCGGCGCAGCGCGGATCGCTGGTGGGGTGGTGGCCGGATCGGCCGGACGTGATCGACATGCGGGCTCCCAGCACTGCGCGCCCCGGCGGGCGCCGGGGCGGGAGCCCCCTCTGTCGTGAGCCTGAGAGATTCGCCGGACCCGGAGGCCGGGTGCCGACTTTCACCGTGGGCGAGGCGTGTCGGACGCCTGCTTTCCAGAGTGGCCTCGCCCGAGCGGTGTGGGTGCCTGAGAGATTGGCGGGGTGCTTGCTCCTCCGGCGCCCGTCGTCCTCGCCCCCCTCAGCGGGGTCGGGACACGGGACTCTCCCGCCCGGGTTCGAACGGCCCGATGTGCAGTTGTCCAGCGGAACGGTAGCGGGCCGGCACCGCCGCCGTCCACCGTCCTGTGAGCAGGCCGCGCGTCAGCGGGACTCGGTGAGCATCAGCTCGGTGATCTCCTCCTGCAGCGCGGCGCCGAGGCTGCCCCAGCCGTCCTTGTAGCCGTAGACCGAGCCCAGTCCGCGCGCCTCGTAGTCGCCGCAGAGGATGTCGACGTCGTCCGGGGTGATCAGGCCGGGATGCGCCACCCCGACGGCCTCGGACACGGCGAGCAGCTCCTTGCGCAGCGCCCGGAGGTAGTTGGCGCAGCGCACCGACTTCGACGCCGGGTCCAGACCCCGGGCGAGCCAGCGGTCCTGGGTGGCGACGCCGGTGGGACAGCGGTCGGTGTGGCACCGCTGCGACTGGATGCACCCGATCGAGAGCATCGCCTCGCGAGCGACGTTGACCATGTCCGCGCCGAGCGCGAACGCGACGACCGCGTTGTCCGGCACCCCGCACTTGCCGCTGGCGATGAACGTGAGCTGGTCGGTCAGCCCCGCGTCGGCGAACCGGCCGTACACGCGGGAGAGCGCCATCCGCAGCGGCAGCGCGACCGAATCGGTGAAGATCAGCGGTGCGGCACCCGTGCCGCCTTCGCCGCCGTCGATCGTCACGAAGTCGACGCCGCGATCGCCCTTGGCCATCTGCGCGACCAGCTCGTCCCAGAAGTCCATCGCGCCGACGGCGGACTTGATGCCCACCGGCAGCCCGGTCTCGGCGGCGATCAGCTCGACGAAGTCCAGCATCGAGTCGACGTCGGAGAACGCGGTGTGGCGGGCGGGCGAGGCGCAGTCGACCCCGACGGGGATGCCGCGGATCTCGGCGATCTCCGGCGTCACCTTCGCGGCCGGCAGCAGCCCGCCCAGCCCCGGCTTCGCGCCCTGCGAGAGCTTGATCTCGATCGCTCGGACCGGCGCCGAGGCCGCCAGGTCCGTCAGCCGGGCGAGATCGAACCGACCGTGCTCGTCGCGGCACCCGAAGTACGCGGTGCCGAGCTGCAGGACGAGGTCTCCGCCCTCCCGGTGGTACGGGGAGAGCCCGCCCTCACCGGTGTTGTGCAGGCAGCCGGCCATCGCGGCGCCGCGGTTGAGCGCCGTGATCGCGCTGGCCGACATCGAGCCGAAGCTCATGCCGGAGATGTTGACCACTGACCCCGGTCGGAACGCCTTCGTCCGTCCGCGAGGACCGCCGAGCACCTTCGCGCTGGGCACGGCCACCTCGGGCGCGTGGTGGACCGGTGCCGGCGGGGCGACCGCGGAGAACGTGCGGTGCTTGATGATCGCGTAGCCGGGTGTGTGCTCGGTGTCGCAGTCGGTGCCGAACCCGAAGTAGTTGTTCTCCGACTTCGAGCTGGCGTAGATCCAGCGGCGCTGGTCGCGGCTGAACGGCCGTTCCTCGTCGTTGCCGGTGACGATGTACTGGCGCAGCTCCGGGCCGATCTCCTCCAGGAGGTAGCGGGCGTGCGCGATCACCGGGAAGTTCCGCCGCAGCGCGTGCTTCTTCTGGGTCAAGTCCCGGACCGCGACCGCACCGACGGCGGCGGCAGCGGCGCCGAGCACGCGGCTCATCTTCATGCGGAGAGTCTGCCACTGGGTGGCAACCGATCCTGGGATGCGGACGGCGGGGAGCCGAGCATCGGCAGGGACACGAAGACCGAGGAGGGTGGGGATGGAGTGGGACCGGGTCCACAGGATGGCCCTGGACGACGTCGAGATCGCCTTCCGGCTCGCGGGCAGCGGAGCGCCGCTGTACGTGCTGGTGCACGGCTGGCCGCAGACCGGGCGGTGCTGGCAGAAGGTGGTCGACCCGCTGGCCGAGCGCGGCACGGTGGCGGTGCCGGACCTGCGCGGCTACGGCGACTCCGGCCTCGCCACCACGGGCTACACGAAGCGGGACGCCGCGGGTGATCTCGCCGCGCTCGTCGCGCACCTCGGCCACGAGCAGGCCGTCGTCGTCGGGCACGACCGGGGCGCCCGGGTGGCGCACCGGATGGCACTCGACCACCCGGACAAGATCGCAGCGCTCGCGCTGCTCGACATCCTGCCCACCCGGGTGGTGATGGACAGCTTCGACCGCGAACAGGCCGCCTACATGTGGCACTGGTTCTTCCACCTGCAGCCCGAGCTGCCGGAGCTGCTGATCGCCGGCAACGTCGAGCCGTACCTGCGGTTCTTCATGGGGTCGCTGGTGGTCCGCGGGGTGATCGACGAGGACACGTTCGCGCACTACGTCCGCGCGTTCTCCGATCCGGCGCACCTGCAGGCGACCCTCGAGGACTACCGGGCCGGGTTCACCGCCGACCTGGAGCAGGACGAGGCCGACCACACCGCGGGGCTGCGGGTGCGGGCACCGCTGCTGCTGCTGTGGGGCGCAGACGGCGCCCTCGGCGGCACCGACGTCGTCGGCGTGTGGAAGGAGCACCACGCCGATCCCGCCGCGGTGCGCGGGCGGGCGGTGCCGGGCGGGCACTACGTGCCGGAGGAAGCGCCGGCCGAGGTCCTGGCGGCGCTCGCGGAGCTGGTGGCGTGACCACCGCGATCCCCGACCTGGGGCTGACGGCGCTGGAGGTGCTCACCACCACCCGGGCGGTCCGCCACCGCCTGGCCCTCGACCGACCCGTCGACCCCGCGGTGCTGCGCCGGTGCGTCGAGATCGCGCTGCAGGCCCCGACCGGGCGGAACAGCCAGCGGGCCGCGTTCGTGGTGGTGACCGAGCCCGAGCGCAAGCACGCGCTGGCCGATCTGTGGCGGCGCGGCCTCGGCCAGGGCGACGAGCCGATGTCGCCCGCCGACCTGCGCCGCGCCTACGCCGAACCCGGCTCGATGGAGCGGGTGTGGAGCGGGCTGCGCCACCTCGCCGACAACCTGCACCGCGTGCCCGCGCTGGTGATCCCGTGCATCGAGGGGCGCGCCGAGCACCTGGCGCTGCCCCAGCAAGCGAGCCACTTCGGCTCCATCCTGCCGGCCGTCTGGAGCTTCCTGCTCGCCGCCCGCGCGCACGGGCTCGGCACGGTGTGGACCACCGGCAACCTGGCCGTCGAGCGGGAGGTGGCGGAGCTGCTCGGCATCCCGTACGACGAGGTCATGCAGGTGGCGCTGATCCCGGTCGCGCACACGAAGGGCACCGCCTTCCGGCCCGCGCACCGCGTGCCGGTCGACGAGGTGCTGCACTGGAACCGCTGGTGACCGCTCAGACCTGGGTGATCGCCGGGTGCCGGGCGAGCAGGTCGTCGAGGCGGGAGCCGACCCGCGCGCAGTTGCGCCGCACCACGTCGAGGAACGCCGCGAGCACCGGGGACGGGTCGGCCGCTCGGAACGACATCTGCAGGTCCGGTAGCCGGTAGCGGGGCGCGACGTCGCAGAACCACACGTCGGGGCGGGCGATGAGGCGCATCCGGGACGGGCCGAGTCCGACCCCGGCGCAGCACGCGGCGAGCCCGGCGATCGTGTGGATGTCGCGGGCGGTCGCGGCGGCTCCCAGCGGGGCGGGATCGTCGGCGAACAGCGGCCGCAGGTAGGACTCGGCCGCGTCGGTCTCCACCACCAGCGGCTCCGCGGCCAGCTGCTCGACGGTCACGCCCGGCTGCCCGGCGAACGGGTGCGCCGCGGAGACCACGGCCACCAGGTGGTCGGCCCCGATCGGCACCGTGACCAGATCCTCCGCTCCGGCGCCGCGCGGCCCGCCCCGGCCGACCGCGACGTCCAGCTCGCCGTCCAGCAGGCCGGCCGCCACCTCCGGGGTGGTCATCTCCTGCACGATCAGCCGGACCTCCGGGCGGCTGCGGCGGAACCGGCCGAGCACGGTGGGCAGTGGGTCGAGCAGGGCGGAGGCGACGACGCCGATCCGCAGCCGACCCGTCTCCCCGCGGGCGGCCCGGGCCGCGTCGATCCGGGCCCGGTGCATCTCCGCCAGCGCAGCCCGCGCCCTGACCAGGAACGCCTCGCCCGCGGCGGTCGGGAACACCCCGCGCGACGTGCGGTCGAACAGGCGCTCCCCGACCTCCCGCTCCAGCGCCGCGATCTGGGTCGACAGCGGCGGCTGCGCGATCCCCAGCGACGCCGCGGCGCGGCCGAAGTGGCCGTGCTCGGCGAGCGCGACGGCGTAGCGGAGATGACGTGCTTCCACCGCGACCACGATATCCGTGGTGTATCGGGAAAGCCATCGTGAGCAATGGTGATGTATGGGTGGTCCACGCTGCGCTGGGCTGGTGAGGTCATCGCCCCTTACCCCGAGGAGCCGCAGTGACCCGACCGACCGCCGCCGAGACCGTCCTCGTGCTCGTGCACGGCGCCTGGCACGGCGCGGTGCACTGGAGCGCCACGCAGCGCGCGCTCGCCGAGCGCGGCCTCGCCACCGTCGCCCTCGACCTGCCCGGAAGCGGGCTGGACGCCCCGGTGCCCAGCGGTTACTTCCTGCCCGGGCAGCCCGGGTTCGCCACCGAGGAGTCCGCGCTGACCGACGTGACCATGCAGGACAACGCCGACGTCGTGCTCGGCGCGCTGGCCACGGCCCGCACCCGGTACCGGCACGTGGTGCTGGTGGCGCACAGCGCCGGCGGATCAGCCGCGTCGGCGGCCGCCGAGCAGGCCCCGCACCTGGTCGACCACCTCGTCTACCTGTCGGCGTTCGTGCCGGCGGGCCGCCCGCGGTTCGCCGACTACGTCACCGCGCCGGAGAACTCCCACGCCGTGCAGATCCCGCCGATCGGCGATCCCGCCGAGCTGGGCGCGATCCGCATCAACCCGCTCTCGCCCGATCCCGCGCACACCGACGTGATCCGGCGGGCGTTCCTGAACGACCTCGCCCCGGGCAGCGCGGACGTGTGGCGGCAGTTCCTCCACCCCGACCACCCGTACTCGAGCTTCACCACCCCGGTGCTGGTGACCCCGCAGCGCTGGGGCCGGCTGCCGCGCACCTACGTCCGGCTGACCGACGACCTCGCGCTCCCGCCGAGCACGCAGGACCTGATGGTCGCCGAGGCGGACCGAGTCGTGCCGGACAACCCGTTCCGGGTGCACGCGCTGCCCGGCGGGCACTCACCGTTCGTCACGCGGCCGGTTGAGCTGGCAGCGCTGCTCGCCGAGATCGCGCTGGCGAGGACGCGGGATCGATGAACCGGTGTCCGCGGCC
>Ga0065720_1002794_pt1 | contig 86468 bp, 74 predicted proteins | sample Thericmetagenome_FD_59107 | JGI IMG/M metagenome (GOLD analysis project Ga0065720, IMG submission 59107) | Thermophilic microbial communities from the Joint Bioenergy Institute, California, USA of rice/straw/compost enrichment - eDNA_2 v2... | ecosystem: Engineered > Solid waste > Grass >...
GCCGCTAGCGGCCTTTCTCGAGCTGGTCGATATAGCGTTTGGCAACGCTTTCGGCGTATCGGTGCGCCTCGAACTCGGTACCGAATACTTGGTCGTCCCCCAGGTGCTGGTCGGGAGGCACGGGAAGAAAGCGGGCCGCGGGATCGAGCGAGACGGTCGCCCTGCCTTCGAATAACACCGTCATGCCGTCGCGGGGATGGTTGACGGGATGGGCCACGGTGCGGATGTAGTAGCCTTTGTAGTAATCACCTGCGCCTTCGGACATAGCCACCTCCTGCGAGACAACGTCTTTATCGCGTATGGCAAGCCGCGCCGGAAAAAAGTTCAACCGCGCTCGCCCCTGGGACCTGCTACCGCCCACCCGCCTTGTGCTTGATGACGCTGACCTTGCCGTCGGCCTCTAGATAAAGCACCTTGACCTCATCAATCGATTCCACGCCCTGCTGCCGGTACTTGGCTTCCAGCTCCTCGTCGGTGATCGACTCCCTACGCATATTGGCGCGCAGCATCTTTCCGTCACGTATGAGCATGACCTTCTTGGGATCGACGAACCGGCGTATGGCAGGGACGTGGAACGCCAATCGATCGAGCGCGACATTCCACGCCACCAAGGTTCCGACCAATATGGCCGCATCTGCAACGCTCTTGCCTTCGCCTGCCATGCCGTTCTGGGCAGCGTCGGCGACGATTACGATCAACAGAATGTCGGCAATGCCCATGGACCCAACGTCGCGCCGCACGACGAAGCGAAACAACAGAAAGAGCAGCCAGTACATGACCGAGCCGCGCACCAGGGTTTCCAGGGGCGATACAGAGAAAGCGAAAACGTCGGCCCAGTGTACGCTCAGCCCAGCCACGAGGACATCCCGAAGTCGAGAAGAGCAGCGATGGTGCAAAAACCAGGCCCGTCTCGAGACACACGAGGCCGCGAAGGGCGAGGGACGGGACGGCCGAAGAAAGGATGGCGCGGCGGACAGGAATCGAACCCGTAACCCCAGGCTTAGAAGGCCTGTGCTCTATCCAGTTGAGCTACCGCCGCCAGAGCGCGCAAGTTTACCACTGCCCCCGGCCGCCAAAGCCGTGCCGGGGGAATCATGTACCCAGCTAGCGATGCTGTTCCACCGCAGTGGTCGCCACCAGCCTGACTGCCGCCAGATCGGCGCCGGTCAGCACGCCGCCGCGCCCGAGCAGGCGGCCGTGCTCCCAATTCGAAAGCCCCAACTCGGGCTTGCCCAACGCATACTGGCCGTCCACCCAGCGCGTAAACCCGTCGCCGACGAACGGTGCGTCGATGCGCGCCCGGAAATGGGCATGGGCCTGCGGAGACTCCGCGATCAGGCTCGCGACGAAGCGGGGGCTATAGCGATTGAACAGATCGATGGCTTCGTCCACCGACTCGACCACCGTCACCGTGAGCTCGGGCGTCTCCTCCCATTCCCACTCCCGGCCAAGCTGGTCTTCCTGGAGCAGGCTGGCGTAGGGCTCTTCCCGGTCTCCCTCGGCGCGGCGCACGATCGTCTGGCGCGCAAACAGCCCGGCGGGCACATAGGGCTGGGCCGCGGGGGTAACGTGCAACCGGGGCGTGCCGCCCAATGCAGCGCCTGCCTCGTCGATGGCCTTCAGGAATCGCGGCATCAAGTCCTCGACGCGGCTGCGCACGATGCAGCAGACATTCAACGTATTGCACACCTTGCGATCGAGGGAGTAACGCACGGCGCGCTCGAACCGACCGGCGTCCGCCGACGGGTCCGCGACCATCCAAGCCCCACCCGTGCCGTGCGCACTGACCGGCACCCCGGCTTGGCGCGCCACGCTGCTCAGTTGCATCACCGCCGTCCCCGAACCTCGCGCCACCGCGAGCGCGAGCCGGCTGTCGCTGAACATGGCCCAACCTGCGGCGCGATCCTCGACGTCCACCAAGCTCACGGCGCCGGCCGGCAGGCCCGAAGCCTGGAGCGCCGGCCGCAGCGCATGCCGCACCAACGCCTCGGCAGTTCCCAATGCGTCGCTGCCGATTCGCAGCACAGCAGTGTTACCGCTCGCAAGCACTCCACATGCATCGACCAACACATTGGGCCGGCCTTCGAACACAAACCCCACCACGCCCAGCGGCACGCGCACGACTTCGACCTGCCAGTCGCCATGATCCACGCGATCTGCGACGCCGCGATCCTGCGCGGCATAAGCGGGCCAGACGCGCAAGCCGTCTATCATGCCGGCCCGCATTTTGTCCGACACCTTGAGCCGCGTCGTCGAACGGCCGCGCGCCACCGCGCGCCGCACGTCCTCATCGTTCGCGTCGGCGATCTGCTGCCATATGGCGTCGCTGGCCAAGGCGTCGGCGAACGCCTCATAGAAGCGGACCACTGCACCCGGCTCGGCCTGGGCCAAGGCCTCAAATGCACGGCGTGCCTCGCCCACGCGCGCCCGCACGACCTCGCTCACCTGAGCAGGGATGCGCAGCAAAGCGCCCGTTTCCTGCACCACCAGCAGCCGGTCTCCGGGACGGAAATCCCTTGCGAGGTCCTCCCCCACCCGGGTGTATCGGTTGCCACCGAACGGAATCATCATCCCCGGCTCCAAACGCTCCAGGGTCCCTTGCTCGCTCATGAAATTCTCCTTGGCCGCGATGTTCATCCGCCTCCGGGCAACGCCCATGGCCCGGGCGCGCGGCCGTATGGACCGATATTACCCCGGCCGCGAAGGCCGACCGCGCGCACCGGGGAACGTATATCATTGCTCCCGGCCAGCACCGCTGGCGTGATTTCCGAGGATCATCCGGCGCCGCCGGACAGCGAGGAATACTCATGGACGACATCTGGAAAGTCGTGGCAGCCCTGCTTTACGCCGTCGTCATCTGCGTGCCGGCGGGGCGAATACTCAAGCGCACCGGCCACGCTGGGTGGTGGGCGCTGCTCTTGCTCGTGCCCTTCGTCAACCTGGTGGCCTACTGGTTCTTTGCCTTCAAGAAATGGCCGAACGGGCAATGAACCTCCTGCGCCCGAACCTGGCCGAAGCGTTCTCCGACGCGGTCCAGTAAGCCTTCCCTGCCTGCCGTTCCCGGCGCTGCCTGGCAGCGTGCCGTTGCGTGTACGCTGCCGGCGGCAGTGCGCTGCGTGATTATTCGGGATCCTGCAATTCCAAAACCCGACAGCGCACCTATGTCGATGATGTCTACTACCGCAAACTTGCGGGGGCGACTTATGCGTTCGTCGATCGATCGCTGACAAGTGCCAAGAGTAGACCCCTCCTTTCCCTCTCATCAAGGAACATCGACATGCACACGGATGCAAAGGCTGCCGGCGCGAGTGCCCTGGCCAAGGACGTTGAACCAGACGCGACCAAAGTCGACCTGCGCGACATCTTGGTGCTCGGCGCTGGCCAGCTCGGCATGGCGGTCATAAGAGCGCTTGCTCCCCACGTACAAGCCGCCCGCGAACGGCTGACGGTGCTCGTGTCGCCGCAGACGGTCAACTCCGCGGACGACCCGACGCTCGCCGCCCTACGCAAGCTTGGCGTCGACGTGGTGGGCCAGGACCTCGTGGCGGACGAGCAAACGCTAACCAGCGTTTTCAAACGCTTCAGGACGGTCGTGAATTGCACGGGCTTCGTGGCCGGCCCGGGCACCCAATTGAAGATCACCCGCGCGGTATTCGCAGCAGGAGTGAAGCGGTACTTCCCGTGGCAGTTCGGTGTCGATTATGACGTCGTTGGCCGGGGCAGCGGACAACCTGTGTTCGACGAGCAGTACGAGGTTCGGGGATTGTTGCGTGGCCAGAGCCGTACCGAGTGGGTGATCGTCTCGACCGGCATGTTCACCAGTTTCCTGTTCGAGCCGTCGTTTGACGTCGTTGACCTCGAACGCCGGACGATCCATGGGCTCGGCAGTTGGGAGACGAAGGTCACGGTCACGACGCCGGAAGATATCGGAAAACTCACCACGCACATACTGCTTGCCGAACCACGCATCGCCAACCAGGTCGTCTTCGTGGCGGGGGACACCCTTTCCTATGGAGAGCTCGCAGAGCGGGTCGAGCGCGTCACCGGTGTCTCGTTCGAAAAGACGGTATGGACCCTCGACAAGCTGCGCGCCGACCTGGCGGCCGCTCCCGATGACGTCATGACCCGTTACCGCGCGGCGTTCGCCCAGGGCGATGGCATGTGGTGGGACAAATCAAACACCTACAACGCACGCCATGGGATCGAGACCGTGGACGTGGAGGGCTACCTGCGCGCGCGGCTGGGCTGATATCTCACAGGCCTTGCTCAGGCGTGGGCCGCCAGGCAGCGCGAAGGCCTACAGGCAGGAAGCCGTCAGCCGGAGGTAGAGTGGTCGGGGCGGCGGGATTCGAACTCGCGACCCTCTGCTCCCAAAGCAGATGCGCTACCAGGCTGCGCTACGCCCCGATCGGCGACGATTGTACCTGAGTTTGAACTGCCTTCGCGCGGCTTGGGTCCCGGCCGGCGCCGGAATCGATGGGGATGGCCTCATCCCGGCGGCGAAATGCCGCGATGCGCCCCTCCGGCGTATGGTGCGCGACCACGATGCGGGCCCGCCTAAGCTCGGCGAGCTGCGCCGCTGCGATCCCGAAGTACTGCAGGAGCTGTTCGTCGCTCAGCGGAGGCGGATAGCGGCGCCGGCTCTCCCCCCGGAATCGCCACCAGTTGTAGCCGGCCCATCCGAATAGGATGAGGGCATTCACGATTGCGACGAGCGCGTAAATCAGCAGGGTGCGCATCGTAGGCAGCACCTCTTGCCAGAAAGGCACCGGGATGCCTGCCAAGCGTTCCTGCGCGAGGTTGACGATCCCGCGGCCGAACAAGATGATGAAAGCAACCCACGCAAGCGCGGTCAAGGCGACGTCCAGCCAATAGCGTGGGAGCGAGCGCCGTGTCCTGACGATCATGGTCGAGGCGTCGATGCGGGCCGGCAGCACGGCATGCCAGCCCGGTTTCGCCGGTGTGGTTTCAGCTGTCTTGCTCATGGATTCTCCCGTGCATGAATGCCCCGGTCGGGGCTCACCCAGCGCGCGCGCCGCCTCCTGGCCCGGAGCATCACCTTCGGGAAGCTGACGAGCGAGGTAAACAGGCTCAGCATCCAATAGGCCAAGGGGTACCAGATCACCCAATAAAGCGCCCTTGCCAGCCCGGGCTCATAACGGCGGTCGATGAAAAGGCTGACGGCGAACTGCGCCAGGCACGCCCCTGCCAGCACCAGTCCCGTGAAGGCGGGCGGAACCAAGGTCTCGATGTGGATATGCGCCGGTAACGCCACGAACTTGCCCAGAGCCCAGAGAATGATGGACATGGCGAATGCGAACGCCCAAAAGGTCGATAGACAGAACTCGAACACCAGCGGCCACAGGCGACGATGCCTCCAGCCCCAGATAGACTGGATGTTTTCCAGGAAGACCTCCGCCCCGCCCTGGGCCCAGCGCAGCCGCTGCCTCCACAATCCGCGGAAGGTTTCCGGCATCAAAATCCAGCACAGCGCGCGCGGCTCATAGAAGATGGACCAGTGGTCGCGCTGCAGCTTCCAGCTGATGTCGATGTCCTCCGTCACCATATCGAGGCCCCAGTACCCCGCGCGGTGCAAGGCCTGCCGCCGGAACGCAGCAACCACCCCTGATACGGTGAACACCTGTCCATAGACCCGCTGGGTGCGCTTGATCAGCCCGATGATGGAGGAAAACTCGCCCACCTGGACCTGGCCGATAAGCGTGGAGCGGGTCCGCACGCGCGGGTTGCCGGTCACGGCGCCGACGCGCGGATGAACGAGCATGGGATGCACGAGATAGGACACGGCGTCGGGATCGAGCATGGCATCCCCGTCGATGCACACCAGATACTCGCTGTTGGCCGCCAGCGCCCCCATGCGCAACGCCATCGCCTTGCCCTGGTTCTCGGCCAGGTGCACGACGCGAAGCCGCGGATGGCGGGAAGCAAGCTCGCCCAACATCTGCGCGGTTCCGTCCTGCGACCCGTCGTTGATGGCGATGACTTCTATGTTGGCGTAATTTTGGTTCAGCGCCGCAAGGATGGTCTGCTCACCATGCTCCGCCTCGTTAAAGCATGGAACTAGGATGCTCACCAGCGGGCGGCCGGGCAGCTCGGGCACGGCGCCCGGATCGTTCCAGCGCCACTGCCGCTCCCGGTGCCACCAGAAATACAGGCCGCCGGCCATCCAGACGCCCGCCATGAAGAGCGGATAGAAGAAAACGAAATCGAGCAGCACATCGCCGGCGAGCGCGACGGCGATGCCGAACGGCGACACGACCGCCGCCATCAAGATCAAGAAGGCCAGAATGCGATCGTTCATCGGTAGGGATACCAAGCGTTGGACAATGCAGGACGTATGACTTCCAGGCGCGGATGATCCTGGGCAAAGTCGTCGGGGTAGTACCCGAAATGCGGCGCGCCCCGGCGCTGGATGCGTTGCATCCAGCCCGCCAGCCGCGCCGGATCGACGGGGGCGTTGGACTTGCCCCAGTCGCGGCTCTGCAATTCGAAAATGGTCTTCTCGAGCGCACCGGGCCGCTTGGCGACCTCGTCGACCAGGCGGTCCAGCCACCGGTCGACCTGCGCCGCGGGCACTTTTTCCATGAGCGGCATGGCCATCGGCACGGTCCAGTCGTAAGCCGCGAGAAAGTCGTCGAGGTTCTGCGCGAACCAGGCCTCCGACTCCGGATGCAGGACCGGAGCAGCAAAGATGTTCCGTGCAGTCATGACCTGCGGGCCGCGGATGGCGCGCACGCGCGCCGCCAGCTCGGCGGTGAAGTCGATGAGGTAACGGCTCTTGAACCGCGTCCACCGCTGCAAGGTCCCGGCATCGGCGCGCAAGGCCGGGATCGAATCCGGCAGCCCTGCCGCGCGATAGATCGCAATCGCCGCTTCGCCCGCATCCTCGTCGTCCGCCAGGATCGCGTCGTCGTGAAAGAGGATGCCGTCGAATATCGCGTGATAGGCCAGGTCCTGGTAGAGCGCGCCGATCCGGGCCCGCACCTCGGGCGAGAACGGAGACAAGCGACGGTATTGCTTGGCGTCCACCACCGCCCCGTGCTCCGGCGACCACCTCGCCACCCTGGGCAACGCCGGGTCGAGATCGAAGGCAAGCACAGGCATCCAAGCGAACACCGCCACTTGGGCGCGCGTGCGCAATTGCCAGGCGGCTCGGCCGAAAAGGTCGGCGCGCACCGGCAACAGGCGGTTGGGGAAATAAACCGACCGCACCAGGCCGTCGCCGGCAGGATCCGCGAATGCCTGCAGGAACACGGCCGAGATCTGCATGTCGGCGATGCGCTGCACGAGCGCGCCGAGATTGCGCTCCATTTGCGCCGGATCAGGATCGTAGACGTAATCCAAGTCCACATGCGCGACGCGCATGTGCTTGACGTTCTGGATCCCTACGATGGCGTTGGCGACGTTCTCCGTGGAAGCTTCGCCCGACAGCAGCACGCGCGGCGTCGACATGAGGCGGTCAACCCGGCCCAGGCCGGCGTCTAGCGTCAACGCGAGCTCGTAGCCGTCCTCCGCGACGATCTTCAGGGCGGCGCCCTGCGCCGCGCCATAAGGCCACACCCACACTCGCGGCGCCTTGCCGGTGACGCGCCGGATTGTTTCGGTGATGCGGGAGACATCCCGGGCGATGCGCCCGGCGTACTGCCCGGGGCGCTCGTAGGTTCCGCTCGTGCCGTCATAGGTGAGTGCGGCTGCGGCCGGCAGTTCGCTGCCCTGGGGATTGGCGCGCACGCCGTGGTGCAAGTCGTCGGTATGTGCGCCGATCTCCACGAGGCCAGAGCGCGACATCTCCGCGACCTGTTCCCAAGTGAGGAACATCTCGCGTGGTACCGGCTCTCCGCCGAAGTTCACGTCCCGATCAGCGGGCGTGTCGATCCACGCGCCCACGGGGGCGAGCACGGCAGGCCAGCCGTAAGCCTTGAGTATCGGGAAAACGCGGGTATAAAAGCTGCGGTAGCCGTCGTCGAACGTCAGTAGCACCGCTCGTGGGGGCAAGGGCGGGCCGCCCCGATGCGCTTGCAGGACCTGATCGACCGAGACCGCGCGATAGCCGTTCTCGCGCAGCCAGGCCAATTGCTCGATGAACTGGTCGGTGCGCACCGAGACGTACTTCAGATTCGGCGTCCCGTCCTCGATATGGTGATAGGCCAACGCGAGCAGCCGGTCCTCAGGCCAAGGCAGCTCCGATGCCGCGACCGGGCGTTCTGCGGGCGGAACGAATCGGGGAATGTCCTTCGCGCAGCCGGCCAGGCAGGTGCATGCCGCAACCGCCATCGCGGCCAGCACCAGGCGAAAACGAACCACATGCATCGTCTTGCTCTCAGAACCGGTAAATCACATCGAACATGAGCCGCCACTCCCGCTCGCGCGTCCCGTCGTAGGGACGCGTCATGCCGACCAGCGTGGCGCCCGCCTCGAACACATCCCGGGTGCGGTAACGCTGCCCGTAGCTGACCACGCCCACCGCGCCGGAGCCGAAACCGCGCTGCGCATAGCTGCCCAGCGCGACGGAGGCACGTTGCTCCCAAACCGTCTCGTAGCGGCGGTAAAGAATATGGTTGACCGTCACTGACGGCAGGAACGTGAAATCGCGGCGCGGATTGAAGTAAGGTGCGTCGGTGCGCGTATTGCGCGACGCCGCCAGCTCCAGCCCCAGATCGACTTTCACGTGGGGGCTCGTATACAAGCGCTCGCTGCCCGCCAACACCACCGTCAGCCGATCATTGCCGTCGCTGAACCGGGCGGGCGCGAGGGACAGCCTCCACTCCCGGCGCTCGCTTTCGCGCCACCGCACATAGCCGAGCAACGAATTGGAGAAAATACCGTGGTGCAGGGCCCGCAGCGGCGTATCGCGCGACCGCAAGGCTGCCTCGCCGCCGAGCTGCCAATGGTCGTCGACGTCGTAGGCGAGCGAGACGCGGGCGCCTCGCCGGACGCCGAAGCCATAGTGATTGAGCGACAACTCTGCCTCGGCAGTGAGATCGCGCCCGCGCCACTCTGCCCCCGCGCGCACCCAACGATAATCGCCACGCCCCTCGAGGAACTTCCCCGTGGAGAATCCTACCCCGCCGAAAGCGCGCCAGTTGTAATGGCGCGGCGCAGAGTACAAAACGGTGTCGAACCCCCAATTGCCGCGGCCCGTCACCGGCCCTGTCGACGACAGGCCGGTGTAGGCGGAGGTCCGCCACTCCGCCATGTTATGGACATCCCAAACACGCGCCAGGCGCTGGACCGATAGATTCTCAGGAAAGCGCGCGGACGTATCCGCGCTGAGCAGCTCTGCCTGCCGCCATTCGCGCAACGCCATGGCAGCGAAACCCTGGGCCGTTTCGACGCCGACGTCGCGCGGCGCGAGCGTCTCCGCCAACTTGAGCTCGGATTCGGCGCGCCGCGGCCATCCGCGCCCGAGGTAGACTGAGGCGAGTCCCACGCGCAGGCCTACATTGCCCGGCGCGAGATTCGTCATGGCATGCAACCGCTTTTGCGCTTCAACGGTGTCGTCGCCGTAGTAATGCAGCATCGCGGCCGTCTGGTCGGCCTGCAACCGCGCCTCATTCGGAAAACGCTTGGGACTGCCGGGTAAGGTTCTCCAGGGCGCATGCTGGGACGGCCGCTCACGCGCCCAATCGAACGCCGGATCGAAATCCTCTTCTTCGATCGACGCGTACGCCAGGCCAATCTCGCCAGACAGGATCGCGTCATCGCCACGCTCGTCGACCAGCTGCGAATAAATCTCCCGCGCCTCCTCGGGGCGGCGCAGGTAGAGATAGGCCGACGCCACGCTCGACAGGGCGTAGCCGGGCACCTTTACGCCTTCGTCACGCAGCGCCTCATATTCGGCCACCACGTCCTGCATGCGCACGCGCGCGTGCAAGGCCAGCAGGCGATCGACCCGGATCCGCCGGACGTCCTCCGCCGCCTCCGGTCCCAGCGCCCGCCAGGCCGACAGCAGCTCTTCGTAGCGGGCGAGCGCGCGGTCGGCAACGGCAAAGCGCTCGCTTTCACTGCGTGAAGGCAGGGATGCAAGCCGGGTCAACTCCGCGGCGACATCTCCCTCCAACCGACGCATCTGCGCCGGCGTCAGCAAGCCGGGATGCTGGCGCGCCAGCCTCAGTGCGGGTTCGGGCATGCCAGCGCGCTGCCAGGAGAGGATGCGCTCCCTGGTTACGTAAGGACGCTGGGGCGCCAATTCGTAGGCTTGCTCGACGGGGCCAAGCGCGGCATAGGGACCCTCGGCACGCAGGTCGGCGTAGGCGAGCACCAGATGGGCGTCGGGATCGCCTGCATTGCGGCGCACCAGCGCGCGGGCGCGCTCCAGGGCCTCCTCGGCGCGGCCGGCGTCGGCCAGGGTCATGATCTCGCCGTGCTCGAACGCTGCGACGCCCGGATAGCTCCTCACCCCTTGCCTGAACAAGGAGAGAGCCTCTTCCCAGCGCCGCTCGTCGCGCTGGGCCCGTGCCTCCCGCAACAGGGAGTGGTACACATCGCCCTGCGCATGGGCACACGGCAAGATGAGACAGAGTAAAGCCAACGATAGGCTAAACGTGTATCGACGCGGCCGGCTCAAGGGAGAGATGCGCAAGCGTTGCTCCCCCAGCGAAGTCGGACGCGACGCTTCGGGCAAGAACAACATGGACCGCCTTAAAGGATGAGCATCCGCGCGACCGGAGCACCTGCCGGTCGCCTTACCTTGACATGTGTGAAGGATCGATACGGCTTGAGCGGAACAGCGTTGCCCGCCAGGGACGCGCAGGCGCGAGCCGCCATCCTATCGAAGGCGGAATTCCACCATCGATCGAGCCTAGGGGCGAAGCGTTGTTGAGATTTGTTGACGATCAGGTTCAGGGCGCCGGCCTCCCGGCTCCACTCACCCGAACCGGCCGGTGATGTAGTCCTCGGTGGCCTTCTTGGTCGGCTTGATGAAAATTTGCTCGGTCGCGCCAAACTCGACCAGTTCGCCCAGGTACATGTAGGCGGTGTAGTCCGAGCAACGCGCCGCCTGCTGCATGTTGTGGGTGACGATGACCACCGTGTAATCGTTCTTCAGTTCGGCGATCAGCTCTTCGATCTTGGCGGTGGAGATGGGGTCCAGGGCGGAGCACGGCTCGTCGAGCAGGAGCACCTCGGGCTTGATGGCGATGCCGCGCGCGATGCACAGGCGCTGCTGTTGGCCGCCAGACAGGCTGTAGCCGCTCTGGCGCAGCTTGGTCTTGACCTCTTCCCACAATGCAGCCTTGGTCAGCGCCCATTCCACGCGCTCGTCCATTTCACCCTTGCTCAGGTTCTCGAACAGGCGCACTCCGAAGGCGATGTTGTCGTAAATGCTCATCGGGAAGGGCGTGGGCTTCTGGAAGACCATCCCCACCTTGGCGCGGATGAGCGAGATGTCCATCTTGGACGTCAGTAGATTCTCGCCATCCATGTTGATCTCTCCCTCGGCGCGCTGGTCCGGATAGAGCTCGAACATGCGGTTGAACGTGCGCAGCAACGTGGACTTGCCACATCCGGAAGGCCCGATGAATGCCGTGACTTTTTTTTCTGGGATGCGCATGTTGATGTTGCGCAGGGCATGGAACTTCCCATAGTAGAAGTTCAGGTTCTTGACCTCTAGCTTGGGGGCGGGAATGTTGGCAGCGTTTTCCATGACGGATCCAGTAAGGCGCGCAGCGTGCGTTTCAGGCGGCATGCTTGCGGAACAGCAGGCGGGCGACGATGTTGATGGCCAGCACGAGCAGCGTGATCAGCGCCGCGCCTGCCCAGGCCAGCCGCTGCCAGTCGGCGAACGGGCTCATCGCGAACTGGAAGATCGTGACCGGCAGGTTGGCCATGGGCGCGTTCATGTTGAACGACAGGAACTGGTTGTTCAGTGCGGTAAACAGCAGCGGCGCCGTCTCGCCGGAGATGCGCGCCACCGCGAGCAGCACGCCGGTGATGATGCCGGACCGTGCCGCGCGATAGCAGACCATGGTGATCATCTTCCACCGGGGGCACCCCAGGGCAATACAAGCTTCGCGCAAACTGTTCGGCACCAGCCTGAGCATGTCGTCGGTCGTGCGCACCACGACGGGAATAACGATGACCGCCAGGGCCAGCGTGCCTGCCCACCCGGAGAAATGCTGGAGGCGCGCGACGAACACGCTGTAGATGAAAAGCCCGATCACGATGGAGGGCGCGGACAGCAGCACGTCGTTGATGAAGCGCGTGGTGGGCGCGAGCCACCCGCGCCCGCCGTATTCTGCGAGATAGGTGCCCGCCAAGATGCCGATGGGCGTACCGATGAGCGTCCCCATGCCGGCCATCATGACGCTACCCAGCAACGCGTTGAGCAGTCCTCCGTCCTCGCCGGGGGGCGGGGTAATCTGGGTGAATAGCGTGAGCGACATGGCCGCCGCGCCTTTGGTGAGCAGGGTCAGGATGATCCAGAACAACCAGAATAGGCCGAACACCAGCGCAGCGGCGGAAAACGCCAGCATCACCTTGTTGACCAGCCTGCGACGGCGGTAGACGGGGTTCTGCATGGAAATGACGGGCATCTCGACTCCTCAGGTCCGGACCCCTTCGTTCTTCGCCAGGCGCATCAATAGCAGCTTCGAGCAGGCAAGCACGATAGTGGTGATGAGGAAGAGGATCAGGCCAAGTTCGATCAGCGCCGACAAATGCACCTCGTCCGAGGCTTCGGCGAATTCATTGGCCAGCGCCGAAGCGATCGAGTTGCCCGGCGCAAACAGCGAACCGGAGAGCCGGTAGGCATTGCCGATCACGAAGGTGACGGCCATGGTCTCGCCCAGCGCGCGCCCCAAGCCGAGCATGATGCCGCCGACGACCCCGACCTTGGTGAATGGCAACACCACGCGGGAAACCACCTCCCAGGTGGTTGCACCGAGGCCGTAGGCCGACTCTTTCAGCATGGGAGGCACGAGCTCGAACACGTCGCGCATGACCGCCGTGATGAAGGGAACGATCATCACCGCCAGAATCATGCCCGCGGTGAATACGCCTATGCCGAAGGCCGGCCCCTGGAACAGGATGCCCGCTCCCGGAAGATGGCCCAACACGGCGATGAGAAACGGTTGGACGTATTGCTTGAACAGCGGCGCAAAAACGAACAGGCCCCACATGCCGTAGATGATGGAGGGAATGGCCGCCAGCATCTCGATGGCGGTGCCCAGCGGTCGGCGCAGCCAACCGGGAGCCAGTTCGGTGAGGAACAACGCGATGCCGAAAGACACCGGCACGGCGACCAGGAGCGCGATGGCCGAGGTGACCAGCGTGCCGACGATGGGCACCAGCGCGCCGTATTCATTGTTGACCGGATCCCATTCCGAGGACCATAGGAACGAAAAACCGTACTTCTCGAGGGTGAGCCGGCTACCCGCCACGAGCGAGATCAAGATGGCCGCCAACAGGCTCAGCACGGCAAACGCGAAAAACCGCGTCAGATGTTTGAACAACGCGTCCACGGTCGCGTTACGGTTTTTCTTCATCGCAGGCGTGTTCTCGGTAATGGCGGCTGCGGGGGACGATTTTCCCCGGATCACGCCCGCAATGTTATCAAGGACCGCGCTCATGCAAATTCCGGAAAGGGAGAAACGGATGAGGGGAACACCGGCGCAAGAAGCGGGGCGGGCGCTTGGAGCCCGCCCCGTTCTGCCGGGCATGCCCGGCGACAGGCATTAGTACAGCGGCTTGCCCTCGGTGTCCTTGATCTCGGCCTTCCACAGTGCGCGGATCTGTTCCGTCACGGCATCGGGCAACGCCACATAGTCCAGGGCGGACGCGGCACTGCGGCCGTTCTTGAAGGCCCAATCGAAGAACTTCAGCACCTCGGCGCCTTGGGCAGGCTTGCCCTGCACTTTATGCATGAGGATGAAGGTTGCGCTGGTAATGGGCCAGCTCTTGTCGCCGGGCTCATCGTTCAAGATGACGCCCATGCCCGGGGTACCCTTCCAGTCGGCGTTCGCGGCCGCGGCGGCGAACGTTGCCTCCTCGGGCTGCACGAACTTTCCTGCCCGGTTCTGGACCTGGCCGTGCGCCAGGTTGTTCTGCTTGGCGTACGCATACTCCACGTACCCGATGGCGCCCGGGAGCTGCTTGACGTAGTTGGCCACGCCCTCATTGCCCTTGCCGCCCTGCCCCACCGGCCATTTCACGGCCTTGCCCTCGCCCACCGAGGACTTCCATTCAGGCGAGACCTTAGACAGATAGTTGGTCCAGCCGAAAGTCGTGCCCGATCCATCCGAGCGGTGCACCACGATGATGTCTGTCGCCGGCAGCGTCGTGCCCGGGTTGAGCTTGGCAATGGCCTCGTCGTTCCACTTCTTGACCTTGCCCAGGAAGATGTCTGCCAGGAGCGCCCCCGTAAACTTGAGCTGCCCGGGTTGGATGCCCGGCAGGTTCACGACGGGCACGATCCCACCGATCACGGCCGGAAACTGCACCAGCCCATGCTTGGCCAGGTCCTCGCCTTTCATCGGGTCATCGGAGGCGCCAAAGTCCACCGTCTTGGCGATGATCTGCTTCTGCCCGCCACCCGAACCGATGGACTGGTAATTCACGGTCACCCCAGTGGCGGCCTTGTAGTCGGAAGCCCATTTGGCGTAGATGGGATAGGGGAACGAAGCGCCCGCACCGGTGATGCCGGCGGCGTGCACCGACCATGCGGCAACGCCCAGCGCGACACCCACCGAAACTCGCTTGAATAAGGAAGTCAACATTTGCAGATCCTCTGCGTTCGTGAAGGAGAACTCACTACGCAGGCAGATTACTGAGCAAATATGACATGACCGTGACAGTCCGACCCACGGGCCAGGAGACGGCGCAGGGCTCCACTCGAGGCCGCAACGCGGTTACGACCGCCTCGTCCCCTGCGATTCAAGCCCGAAGTGCCGCCTATAGCGGTTATCCAGTGCATCGATGGATAACAGCATGGGAAAGTCGGCGGTATTGAAGTCAGCGTCCCACGCGGGCTCGCCACACACGCGGGCGCCCGCCTTGAGATACCCCTTGATGAGCGGCGGCACGCGCGTGGGCAGGTTGCAATCGAGGCGCTCGACGGGCAGCCGATGCAGGGGCCGCACGCGCAGCTCCCGCGCCGCCTCGATGTGCGAAGCCACCGAACGATATACGCCGGCGGCGGTTGCGCCATCGTCGCGCAGGCTCACGCTCGCGCAGCCGAACACGTAGCGGTGGCCCGAACGGCGCAGGAATTCCGCCAATCCGGACCACAGCAGCATGATCACGGCACCGCTGCGGTAGTCCCGGTGCGTGCAGGAGCGGCCGAATTCGACCAGCTCGTTGCGGATGGGGGCGAGCCCCGCGAGATCGAATTCGGATTCGGAATAATAGCCCCCGGCCAGGCGTGCCTGCTCCGGACCGAGGATGCGGTAGGTGCCGACGACCCGGTCGTTATCGAGGTCCCGCACGATCAAATGCTCGCACCAGGGGTCGAACCGGTCTTCGTCGATGCCGTCGCAGGCGGTCGGAAACACGGCCCCCATGTCCTCGGTAAAGACTTCATAGCGCAGGCGCTGGGCTTGCCGCACTTCGTCCCAGGAACGCGCCAACCCGACAGCCAGGGCGTGGGTCTGGGTACCGTCATCAAGCGCGTCGGCGCCCCCTCGACACGCTTCGATGCGGGTGAATTCGAGCATATGCACACTCCTTGACAGGTGAGTCGAGTGTCGATGCTGTGCGTTTCACGTCATTGACAGAATAATGACGGCACCATGACGGCAACACAATACTCCTGCCGTGACGGAAACGCCTGCTTACGAAAACCCGCGATCGCTGCAAGGGCGCCGAGGCAGGCCGACTGCGTGAGCGGCCGCTAGCGCAAGCTGGCCGACAGGGCGTCCAGGCAAACGTCGACCACCGCTTCGTCCACGGCCTCCACCATCAGGCGCAGCTTGGGCTCGGTGCCCGACGCCCGGATCAGGACGCGGCCCTTCCCGTTGAGCCGCTGCTCGACCTCCTGCCTCGCCCGCGCGAGCCCTTCGTGGCTGCGCCAATTCAGGCCGGGCTCCAACGGAACGTTCACGAGCTTCTGGGGAAGCAAATGCAATCCGTCCAACAGTTCCGGGAGAGCCCTGCCCTGACGCTGCATAGCGGCAAGGATTTGCAGCGCAGCCACGATGCCGTCGCCCGTGGTGTGCCGATCCAGGCAGATCAGGTGCCCCGAACTCTCTCCCCCGTACAGCCAGCCGCGATTCTGGAGCATGGCCAAGACGTAGCGGTCGCCCACCTCTGCGCGGCCAAAGGGAATGCCGAGCTCATGCATGCGGCGCTCGAAGGCGAGGTTGGTCATGTGCGTGCCGGCCACCCCGGCGACCGGCCCCTGGCGCAGGCGATCGGCGACGATGACGTACAGCAGCTCATCGCCGTTGTAACGCCGGCCGCTGGCGTCCACCATCAACAAGCGATCGGCGTCCCCGTCCAGCGCGATGCCGAGGTCTGCCTTTTGCGCCACGACGGCATCGGCCAGGGCATCCAGATGAGTTGCCCCCACCCCGTCGTTAATGTTCAGGCCGTTCGGCGCGCACCCGATGCACGTGACGGTCGCGCCCAGCTCTTCGAACACGCTGGGGGCGATGTGATAGGCGGCACCGTGCGCGGCATCGACCACGATTTTCAAGCCGGACAGGTCGAGGTCGCTCGGGAAGCCGCTCTTGCAAAATTCGATGTAACGCCCCGCCGCATCGTTCAGGCGCTTGGCCCGGCCCAGCTTCTCCGACGACACGCAGCCGACGGGCTCGCCCAGCGCCGCTTCGACGCGCAGCTCGACCTCGTCGGGCAGCTTCATCCCGGTGGAGGAGAAAAACTTGATGCCGTTGTCGTAGTAAGGATTGTGCGATGCACTAATCACGATGCCGGCCGCCAGGCGCAACGCCCGGGTCAAGTAGGCGATGGCCGGCGTCGGCAGCGGGCCGGCCAGCAAGACGTCAATGCCCGCCGCCGACAGCCCCGCCTCGAGCGCGGATTCCAGCATATACCCCGATATGCGCGTATCCTTGCCAATGAGGACGATGGGGCGCCCGCCCTCCCTGTGGTCGGCGGTCAGCACCACGCCCGCGGCGTAGCCGAGGCGCAGGGCGAATTCGGCATTGATCACGCGGGACCCAACCTTGCCGCGTATGCCGTCGGTTCCGAAATATTCCCGTTTTCCTGCCATCATTGGTGGCTCCGTCAATCTCGCCGCGCGTTGCAGCGTCCGCCCTCACGCGTCCCCAACTTGCACGGCCTGCCATACCTTGAGCGCATCGACCGTGGCGGCGACGTCGTGGACCCGCACGATGGCGGCGCCGCGGGCGACGGCGGCGAGCGCCGCCGCAATGCTGCCGGCAAGCCGCTCCCCGACTGGCCTGCCCGTCACCGCGCCTATCATGGTCTTGCGCGATACGCCGATTAAAAGCGGATAACCTAGGGCTCCGATAGTCGGCAAACTACGCAACAAGTCGTAGTTGTGAGCCGTGGTCTTGCCGAACCCGAAGCCGGGATCGAGGCAGATCCGGCCCGGATCCACGCCCGCCGCCTCCAGCCGCTGTGCCTGCTCCCGCAGGAAGGCGCCGACCTCTCCCGCCACGTCCGCATACGCGGGCGCCTGCTGCATGGTCCGGGGCTCGCCTTGCATGTGCATGACGCAGAGCCCGCAGTCCGAGCCCGCAACCGCTTCGATCGCACCGGGCTGCCTGAAGCCGTAGATGTCGTTGATCATGTCCGCGCCGGCCTCGATCGCTGCCCGCATCACGGCGGGCTTGAAGGTATCGATCGACAACGGCACGCCGCTATCCCGCAGCGCCTCGATCAGCGGCAGCAGCCGGGCGAGCTCTTCCTCCAGCGGCACGGGCTCGGCCCCCGGCCGCGTGGACTCGCCCCCGATGTCCAGGATGTCCGCCCCTTCGTCGATCAACCGGCGCGCATGGGCAATGGCCGCATCGGGCGCCAGGTGGCGCCCGCCATCCGAAAACGAATCAGGCGTCACGTTGACGATGCCCATGATCCGGGGACGCGAGAGGTCCAGGGTGAAACGGCCGCAGCGCACCTGCCGGCGCGGCGCCGCGTGGACGCCGGATGGAGAGGCCAACTCACCCGTGGTATCGCTGCCGACGGCTCGAGCCCCGGCGGAAGATGAAAAACGCTGCATGCAAACTTCCCGCTATCAGGAGCCGGAAACAGGAAGGGCGGCCCTCAGGCCGCCCGTCAAACTAACGATTCCCCGTGGCGTGGAGATACGCCGCGGGCCGCGCAGGCCCGACTATGCCGGAGCCGTCGCGTTCTGCGCCACCCCGCCAGGGCTGGGCGGCGTGTTCGGCGGCGTGTTCGCCGAATCAGAGGTCTTGGGCGGACGCGGCGGACGGCCCTCGACGATGTCGTTGATCTGGTCGGCGTCGATGGTTTCCCACTCGAGCAAGGCCTTGGCCATCGCCTCGACCTTGTCGCGGTTCTCCTCGAGGATCTTGCGCGCGACGGCGTACTGTTCGTCGATGATGCGGCGGATCTCGGCGTCGACCTTTTGCATGGTCGCCTCCGACACCTGGGTCGTCTTGGTGATGCTGCGGCCCAGGAACACCTCGCCCTCATTTTCCGCATAGACCATGGGGCCCAGCGTATCGGTCATGCCATAGCGGGTGACCATGTCGCGCGCGATCTGGGTGGCCCGCTCGAAGTCGTTCGAGGCCCCCGTGGTCATCTGGTTCATGAACAGTTCTTCCGCGATGCGCCCGCCGAACAGCACAGCGATGGTGTTGAGCATGCGCTCCTTGTCCATGCTGTAGCGATCGCTCTCGGGCAGCTGCATGGTGACGCCGAGCGCGCGGCCACGCGGGATGATGGTGACCTTGTGCACCGGATCCGTCTTGGGCAGCATCTTGGCGACGATCGCATGGCCGGACTCGTGATAGGCGGTGTTGCGGCGCTCCTCCTCGGGCATGACGATGGAGCGGCGCTCGGCGCCCATGATGATCTTGTCCTTGGCCTTCTCGAAGTCCAGCATGTCCACGGTGCGGCCGTTGCGGCGGGCGGCGAACAGGGCCGCCTCGTTTACCAGGTTGGCCAGGTCGGCGCCGGAAAAGCCGGGCGTACCGCGCGCCAGGACAGTGGCGTCCACGTCGGACGAAACCGGCACTTTGCGCATGTGGACCTTCAGGATCTGCTCGCGGCCGCGAATGTCGGGTAGCGGCACCACGACCTGGCGGTCGAAGCGGCCGGGGCGCAACAAGGCCGGATCCAGCACGTCGGGACGGTTGGTCGCGGCGATCACGATGATGCCTTGGCCGGTTTCGAAACCGTCCATTTCCACCAGCATCTGGTTCAGCGTCTGTTCGCGCTCGTCGTTGCCGCCGCCCAGGCCCGCGCCGCGCTGGCGCCCGACCGCGTCGATCTCATCGATGAAGATGATGCAGGGGGCGTGCTTCTTCGCGGTCTCGAACATGTCGCGCACCCGGGCCGCGCCCACGCCCACGAACATTTCGACGAAATCCGAGCCGGAGATGCTGAAGAACGGCACCTTGGCCTCGCCGGCGATGGCGCGCGCCAGCAGCGTCTTGCCGGTTCCGGGCGAACCGACCATCAGCACGCCGCGCGGGATGCGGCCACCCAGCTTCTGGAACTTGGACGGATCGCGCAGGAAATCCACCAGCTCCTGCACGTCTTCCTTGGCCTCGTCACACCCGGCGACATCGGCAAAGGTGACGGTGTTGGAATTCTCGTCCAGCATGCGGGCGCGGGACTTGCCGAAGTTGAACGCGCCACCACGGCCGCCGCCCTGCATCTGCCGCATGAAGAATATCCAGACGCCGATCAGCAACAGCATCGGGAACCAGGAGACGAATATGCTCATGAAGAGCGACGGCTCCTCCTTGGCCTTGCCCGAGACTTCGACGCCATACTTCATCAGGTCGCTGACCAGCCAGAGATCGCCGGGAGACGTGATGGTATAGGGACGGCCCTCGGTGGGCGTGACGTTCAAGACGTCTCCCTGGATGTCGACTTTCCGGATACGGCCCGCCTTGGCCTCTTCCATGAATTGGGAATAGGACACGGTGTCCTGCGGGCGGGTGCGGCCTTCGAACTGTTTGAAGACGGTAAACAGTACGAACGCGATTACCATCCAGACCGCGACTTTGGAGAACATGTTGTTCAAGGTCGATCTCCTACTTGGATTGCCGATCGGTCGACCTGCCGGAAAATCCGGCCCGATCGGACACTAAGTCCGATTCTACTATTGTCCGCCGCGGGGAAACTTCAGCCCGGCCCCGACGAGGAAAGTTTCGGCAGATTTGTCGCGCGACGCCTTGGGCTTGCGCTCCACCACGCGTCGGAACGTCTGCTTGAAACTCTGCACGATCTGGGAAAAGCCGCTCCCATGAAAAGCCTTCACGATGAGGGCGCCGTCCGGCTTGAGGTGCTCCTGGGCGAACTCCCGCGCCAGGTCGCACACGTGCTGGATCCGGGCGGCGTCCGCGACACCCACGCCGGATAGATTGGGAGCCATGTCCGAAATCACAAGATCCACCGGCTGGTTCCCCAGCAGCGACTCGAGCTGGCGCAGCACGTCTTCCTCGCGAAAATCCCCCTGGATGAACTCCACGCCGGCGACCGGCTCCATGGGCAGCAGGTCCAGCGCGATGATCCGTCCCCGAATCGTTCCCCCGGGGCCGGCCAAGCGCTCGCGCACCACCTGGGACCAACTCCCCGGCGCGGACCCGAGGTCGATCACCACGTCTCCCGGCTTCAGGAGTTTCTCGGTATCCAGGATCTCGATGAGCTTGAAAGCCGCCCGCGCCCGGTAGCCCTTCTGCTGCGCCAGCTTCACATAAGGATCGTTGATGTGCTGGTGCAGCCAATTCTTCGAAAATTTGTTCTTTGCCATAGTTGCCCAGTTTCCTGGGTCCGTCTGTGGTAAATCCGATATGAAATGCGGGCAAGCCGCCAATAAGGGGAGCATACTGCGGCCCAGGCATCCCGCCCCGCCCCGGCCTCCCGTACAATCTGGAAATGCCAGTCCTTGACCTCAATTCCCAACTGCGCAGCGCCCTGCGGGCCGCTGCCCACCCGCTCAAGCCCGTCGTCCTCATTGGCGACAAGGGGCTGAGCGACTCCGTACTCCAAGAAATCGACCGCAATCTCGCGGCCCACGGCCTGATCAAGGTCCGGGCGGGAGGCGAAGACCGCGCCGCGCGCGACGAACTGCTCTACCGGATCTGCGAGGAGCTCTCCTGCGCCCCGGTGCACCACCTGGGCAAGATCTTCATCCTGTACCGGCCCACCGAACGCGATCCGGACGCCTCCTCGCTGCTCGGCGGGCGCAAGGGCAAGTCCGACGCGAGCGAGCTCGGCACGGGCGCGCGCAAGGGCAACGAAGCCTACGTGCCCAAAAAACTGGCGGTAGCCGGCAAGTCCGCCCCCGCCCGTGGGCGCAGCGAGCGTCCTGGGCGCGAGCGCGAAGGCCCGATGACGGCCAGGGAGCGCTACCTGGGCAGCGACAAGCCTGCCCGGCCCTCCACCCGGGAGGAAACCGGCTCCCGCCGCGGCGCAGCCCGCAAGGCGGCGCCCAAGCGCCCCGGCGGGCTGGGTTCGACGCTGGGAGCGGCGCGCACCCCCGCGGCCAAGCGCTCCGGAAGCGCGCTCTCGCTGCGGGCCGGCGCCCGCGGGCGCGTACGGCCAGCCGCCGGCGCTCAGCGCACCACTGCCACCAGCCGCAAGGCCAAGACGGCCACCAAGAAGTAGAGCACGCTCGATACCCCGTGCCAGGTCCCGAAATCCGCCCATGCGGGAACGGCCTGGCCGGCGGCCATCAAGGCCCGGCCATAATCCATGACGGGTCGGGCACCGAAGTATCCGACTCCCACGCCTACCGCCATGAGCAGGACGGTGCGCCTTCCCCGCGCGCCGAGCGGCAGTCCGCCGCCAATCCGGTCGAGCAGCAGCATCGCCAGCGCGGCCAGCAATCCCCCGTAGGCCAACAGCCGAAACAGCGACCCGGCCGTCGCAGCCGCCCGCATGGGTTCCAACTGGGCAAAGAGCAGGGGCACGACCAAGCCCCCCACCGCCCAGAGCGTGCCGCACCACAGCGCGGCTACCAGCCGTACCAGCGTCGCCATCGTTACGCGCTCTCCCGCATGCGCCTCATTCGTAGCGCACGTCGAGGATTTCGTATTCCCGGACGCCGGACGGGGCCTGGACTTCGGCGACGTCGCCTGCCGATTTCCCGATCAGCGCGCGGGCGATCGGGCTGGAAATAGAGATGAGGTTGGCGCGTATGTCTGCCTCATCGTCGCCCACCACCTGGTAGGTCACGCGTTCGCCGGTTTCGAGATCCTCCAAGTCCACCGTCGCGCCGAAGACGATGCGGCCTTCGGCATCGAGCTCGGCGGGATTGATGATCTGCGCATTCGACAGCTTGGCCTCGAGCTCCTGGATGCGGCCCTCGATGAAGCCCTGTTTTTCCTTGGCGGCGTCGTATTCGGCATTCTCGGAGAGGTCTCCTTGCGCACGGGCGTCCGCGATGGCGTTGATCACTGCGGGACGCTCCACCGTCTTCAAACGGTGCAGCTCTTGTTTCAGGCGCTCGGCACCGCGCACGGTCAGCGGAATAGCAGCCATGTGTACTTCCTTTTTACGTCTGGTGTGGAATGCCTCCCGCCGGCACTCGCTGCGCCCGCCCCGCGTCTAAGGCGGGGGGCGCAAGAGGGCGGGAGGAAAAGAAAAATAAAACCCCGGTTCGATCAGGAACCGGGGCGATCTGGGTAGATTGTCCGAAAACTCGGCAGAACGTGCAAGCGCCCCCGGCCAAACATTACCCTTTGATACCCAAGGGATAACCCTGAAACGCCTACCGAACGCCCGGCCCCACCGGCCGGCCAAGGCATTCGAGCGAGTCCTACGCGCCGGGCCTAAGCACATCCCGCGGTTGGCATGACGGAGTCCCTACTCTATTCTGAATATGCGGTTCATACCTTACGGATAACGATCAGAGGAGTGCAACCATGTTCGACAATCCACCGCGTATCGGCTACCTGCGCGATCAATTCACGGCGTGGGGGCCACGCATATTGTTGGCGATCGTCATCCTGGTCGTCACGCATTTTGCGGCCCGTGGAATCAAATGGGCCGTAGTGCGCGCCGTCGGCGCGCTGCCGTTCGTTGCCCGGGCCACCCCCCGCCCCGGGCCCACGCTGGCTGAATCGCTGGGCACGCTGGCTTATTGGCTCGTATGGCTGGTGGGCCTGGTCGTCGCCATGGAGCCCCTCGGCCTGGACCAGGCCATGGACCCCATCCGGGCCCTGACCCACGAAGTATTCTCGTACGCCCCCCAACTGATCGGCGCGGCGCTCATCTTCATCGTGGGCCTGATCTTCGCCAAGATCGCGCGCAACATCGTCGAGACGGCATTGGGCGCCATCCACTTCGACCGCATCGGGACGCGGCTCGGGCTGTGCAAGCCTACCCAAGCCGCAGAGGGCGACAACCGATGCGCGGAATCGCTGATCCGGGCATGCGGCGCCATCGTCTTCACGCTCATCATTATTCCGGTGTCGATCGCGGCGCTGCAAACCCTGGGGATCACCTCCATCGTCACGCCTACCGTGACCGTGCTGGAGACGGTGCTCGCCGCCATTCCGCGAATCGTGGCCGCGGCACTGCTGCTCGCCATTGCCTTCGTCATCGCCCAGTGGGTACGCCAGCTGATCGCCAACACGCTCGCCTCGCTGGGCTTTGACCGCGCCCTGTCGAGCCTGGGCGTATTCGGCTCATCGCCCGCCCCGTCCTCGGTGGCAGCCACGGTGGCTTTGATCGCCATCATGCTGTTCGCCGCGATCGAAGCCGCCCGCCTGTTGAATTTCGACACCGTCGCCGTCTTGCTGACAGAGGTCACCGAGCTCGGCGGGCAGGTCGTCTTCGGCAGCGTCATCATCCTCGTCGGCGTGATCATGGGGCGCATCGTTGCACGCATCGTCGGCGACTCCGTGGGCGAAAGCGGCCTTCCCTCCGTGCTGAAGTACGCCATCATCGCGCTGGCGGTCGCGATCGGCTTGCGGTTCATGGGGTTGGCCAATGAGATCGTCAACCTGGCCTTCGGCCTGATCCTGGGCGCCGCCGCCGTGGCATGCGCGCTGGCGTTCGGCCTCGGCGGACGCCAAACGGCGCACGAGCTCCTGCAAAAATGGACGGCACAACGGCCGTCCATTTTGCGCAACCCTGAGTCCGGACAGGATCGGTCGACGTCCTCTCCCGAAGACGGGGCCTAAGCCTGCGCAGGCCGCCCCCCATGCCGGAGGGCGGCCTGGGCGGGTGGCGACTACGCCACCGAGCGGTGCAGCTCCTGCAGCGAGTAGACCTGCAGGCCGGCCCCCTGGCGCATGTACTGCATGCCTTCGACCGCTGCCCACGCGCCCGCCACCGTGGTGTAGTAGGTGACGCGCGAAGCCAGCGCCGAGGTCCGGATGGCGCGGGAGTCCGCAATGGCATTGCGGCGCTCTTCCACCGTGTTGATCACGAGCGAAATCTCGCCGTTCTTGACCATGTCCACGATGTTGGGACGCCCCTCCGTGACCTTGTTCACGACCTTCACCGGGATGCCCGCCGCTTCGATGGCCGCAGCGGTGCCGCGCGTTGCCACCAGCGAGAAGCCCAGCGCGTGCAGGCCGCGCGCAACGGCGATGATCTTGCCCTTGTCTTCGTTCTTGACGCTGATGAATGCCGTGCCATCGTCGGGCAGGCGCACGCTCGCGGCCAATTGTGACTTCACGAAGGCTTCGCCGAAGCTATAACCCACGCCCATCACCTCGCCGGTAGACTTCATCTCGGGCCCGAGAATGGTATCCACTCCCGGGAACTTGACGAACGGGAACACGGCCTCCTTGACCGAGAAATACTTGGGCGTGATCTCGCTGCCCAAGCCCTGTTCGTCGAGCGAGCGGCCGGCCATGGCGCGAGCGCCGATCTTGGCCAGCGGCAGCGACGTCGCCTTGGAGACGTACGGCACGGTCCGCGAGGCGCGCGGGTTGACCTCCAGCACGTACACCGTTCCCTGCTGGATCGCGAACTGGACATTCATCAGGCCGACCACGTTCAGCGCACGCGCCATCAATCCGGTCTGGCGCTTGATTTCCTCGATGAGCTCGGCAGACAGCGAGTACGGCGGCAAGCAGCACGCCGAGTCGCCGGAATGGACGCCGGCCTGCTCGATGTGCTCCATCACGCCACCGATGAACACGCGCTTGCCGTCCGACAGGCAATCGACGTCCACCTCGATCGCATCGTTCAGGAAGCGGTCGAGCAGCACCGGCGAATCGTTGCTGACCTTGACGGCCTCGCGCATGTAGCGCTCGAGGTCCTTCTGCTCATGCACGATTTCCATCGCGCGGCCGCCCAGCACGTAGCTGGGGCGCACCACCAGCGGATAGCCGATTTCCTGGGCAAGGGCCAGCGCCTCCGCTTCGGTGCGCGCCGTGCGGTTGGGCGGCTGGCGCAGGCCGAGCTTTTGGAGCAGCTTCTGGAACCGCTCGCGGTCTTCTGCGATGTCGATGGATTCCGGGCTGGTGCCGATGATGGGCACGCCGTTGGCCTCCAGCGCCTTGGCCAGCTTCAGTGGCGTCTGGCCACCGTACTGGACGATCATGCCGACGGGTTTTTCCTTCTCGACGATCTCGAGCACGTCCTCGAGGGTCAGGGGCTCGAAATAGAGTCGGTCGGACGTGTCGTAGTCGGTGGAGACGGTTTCCGGGTTGCAGTTGACCATGATGGTCTCGTACCCGTCTTCGCGCAACGCCATGGCCGCGTGCACGCAGCAGTAATCGAACTCGATGCCCTGCCCGATCCGGTTGGGGCCGCCGCCCAGCACGATGATTTTCTTGCGGTCGCTCGGATTGGCCTCGCACTCCTCTTCATACGTGGAGTACATGTAGGCGGTGTGCGTGGCGAACTCGGCCGCGCACGTATCCACCCGCTTGTAGACCGGACGCACGTTGAATTGGTGGCGCAGCTTGCGCACCTCGGTTTCCGTCGTGTCGAGCAGGTACGCAAGGCGGCGATCGGAGAATCCCTTGCGCTTCAACTGCCACAGGGTATTGCGGTCGAGGTCGGCCAGCGTTTTTTTCTCCAGCGCAAGCTCGATGTCGACGATTTCCTTGATCTGCGCCAGGAACCACGGGTCGATGTGGGTCAGCGCATGCACCTCTTCCAGCGTGAAGCCCTGCGCGAACGCGTCGCCCACGTACCAGATGCGTTCCGGCCCAGGCTCGCCCAGTTCGACCTCGATGCGCTCGCGGTCCGTGGTCTTCTGGTTCAGGCCGTCCACGCCGACCTCCAAGCCGCGCAGCGCCTTCTGGAACGATTCCTGGAAGGTCCGGCCGATGGCCATCACCTCGCCCACCGATTTCATCTGCGTGGTGAGGTGCGCATCGGTCTGCGGGAATTTCTCGAACGCGAACCGCGGCACCTTGGTGACGACGTAGTCGATGGTGGGTTCGAACGAAGCCGGGGTGGCGCCGCCGGTGATGTCGTTGCGCAGCTCGTCCAGCGTATAGCCGACGGCGAGCTTGGCCGCGACCTTGGCGATGGGGAAGCCCGTGGCCTTGGAAGCCAGCGCCGACGAACGCGACACGCGCGGGTTCATCTCGATCACGATCATGCGGCCATTGGCCGGATTGACCGCGAACTGCACGTTCGAACCGCCCGTGTCGACGCCGATCTCGCGCAGCACCGCGAGCGAGGCGTTGCGCATCAGCTGGTACTCTTTGTCCGTCAGCGTCTGGGCGGGCGCGACGGTGATCGAGTCGCCCGTATGGATGCCCATGGGGTCGAGGTTCTCGATCGAGCAAACGATGATGCAGTTGTCGGCCTTGTCGCGCACGACCTCCATCTCGAACTCTTTCCAGCCGACGAGCGACTCCTCGATCAGGAGTTCGCTCGTGGGCGAAGCTTCCAGGCCGCGGCGGCAGATGGTCTCGAACTCCTCGGCGTTGTAGGCAATGCCCCCGCCCGTCCCGCCCAGCGTAAAGCTCGGGCGGATCACCACCGGGAAACCGCTGGAGCCGGTCTCTTCGGCGATGCGGCGCTGCACTTCCCAGGCTTCGTCCATGGAATGCGCCACGCCCGACTTGGCCGACTCCAGGCCGATGCGGGTCATCGCTTCCTTGAACTTCTGGCGATCCTCGGCCTTCTCGATGGCTTCCGCGTTGGCGCCGATCAATTCGACGCCATACTTGGCCAGCACCCCGTGGCGGTCGAGATCCAGCGCGCAGTTGAGCGCGGTCTGTCCGCCCATGGTGGGCAGCAGCGCGTCGGGACGCTCCTTCTCGATGATTTTTTCCACCACCTGCCAGGTGATCGGCTCGATGTAGGTGACGTCGGCCGTCTCCGGGTCCGTCATGATCGTGGCCGGATTGCTGTTGACCAGGATCACCTTGTACCCCTCGGCCTTCAGCGCCTTGCAGGCCTGCGCGCCGGAGTAGTCGAACTCGCACGCCTGGCCGATGACGATCGGGCCTGCGCCGATGATGAGAATGCTTTGAATATCTGTACGCTTGGGCATGATGGTACGGTCAACCTTGTTGTTCGACGCGCTTCGGGAAGCGAGAGGCCTGACGCCGGTGCGGCCTGCTTGGCGTGCCGCGGATGCGGCCTCGCCGCTCCGCCGGCACCACCCCTACGGGAGAGAAAGAAGCGCGCAGGAGTGAGTTCATCCTTTGCTGTTTTGCATCAGGTGCGCGAACCGATCGAACAGCTCGATGATGTCGTGCGGGCCGGGGCTGGCCTCGGGATGGCCCTGGAAGCAGAACGCAGGGCGATCGGTCAATTCGAAGCCCTGCAGCGAACCGTCGAACAGCGACACGTGCGTGACGCGCGCATTGGCCGGCAAGGTCGCGGGATCGACGGCAAAGCCGTGGTTCTGGCTGGTAATGAACACCCGGCCGGTGGTGACGTCCTTGACCGGGTGGTTGGCGCCGTGGTGCCCCAGCTTCATCTTGAGCGTCTTCGCGCCCACCGCCAACCCCATGATCTGGTGTCCCAGGCAGATGCCGAACAGCGGGATCTTGCGCTCGAGGCAGACGCGCGCGGCCTCGATGGCATAGTCGCAGGGCTCGGGATCGCCAGGGCCGTTGGCCAGGAACACGCCGTCGGGGTTCAGCGCAAGCACGTCCGCCACCGGCGTCTGGGCGGGCACCACGGTCACGCGGCAGCCGCGGTCGACCAGCAGGCGCAGGATGTTCCACTTCACGCCGAAGTCATAGGCCACGACGTGGAAACGACCGTCGCCCCTGGGCGCATGGCCGGCTCCCAGTTTCCATACGCCCTCGCCCCACTCAAAGGACTCCCCGACCGAGACCACCTTGGCCAGGTCCAGCCCCGACATGCCGGGAAACTCGCGCGCCAGCCGCAGGGCCTCCTGCTCGTCGCTGCCCACGTACACGCAGCCATTCTGGGCGCCTTGGTCGCGCAGGATGCGGGTAAGCTTGCGGGTGTCGATCCCGGCGATGCCCACCACGTTCTGCTCGACCAGATATTCCGACAGCGAGCGCTGCGCGCGGAAGTTCGAGACGATCAAGGAATAGTCGCGCACCACCAGGGCGGCGGCATGGATCTTGGCCGCTTCGCGGTCTTCGTCATTGATCCCGACGTTGCCGATGTGCGGGTAAGTAAGCGTTACGATCTGGCGGCTGTAGCTGGGATCCGTCAGGATCTCCTGATACCCTGTGATGGCGGTATTGAATACGACTTCGCCCACGGCATGCCCCGGCGCGCCGATGGACGTGCCACGAAAGATCGTGCCGTCGGCAAGCGCCAGTATCGCGGGAGTAGTCTCGGGAAAGAGAGACGGCAGCAAGAGAGAATCTCCGAGTCGAGTCCTCCTCCCGAGGGTACGCCAACGGGCGCCGCAGCCGCCTCGGCCGCTCGCGCGCAGCCGCGCTTGCGCTGGGCTGGTGCGGTTGACGGCTAGCCGGCTTTGCCTGGTCATTCGCGGCACCGCTGAGTCGCCCACGCAAGGGAAACGCGCGGGCGGGCGGGTCTGCCATGGCAGCAGAGTGGGTACGCGCTAGGGAAGGACGTGAAATGTGAACGTCAAACCTTACAATTATAACCCATGGAACAAGAACTAACGGAGGAACCGTGTCCAACCAGCTTGAATCCCTGAGGCGCCATACGGTCGTGGTGGCCGACACCGGCGATTTCGAAGCCATGCGGGCCTTCCGCCCCACCGACGCGACCACGAACCCGTCGCTCATCCTCAAGGCGGTACAAAAAGAGGCCTACCGCCCGCTGCTGGAGCGCACCGTCCGCGATTTCCGCAGTGCATCGGCAGCAGAATTGATGGACCGGCTGCTCGTGGCCTTCGGCATCGAAATCCTGGGCATCGTACCCGGCCGGGTTTCGACCGAGGTGGACGCCCGGTTGTCCTTCGACACCCGCGCCACGATCGAACGCGCGCGCTCCATTATCGCTTGCTACGAGGCCGCCGGCATACCCCGCGAACGGGTGCTGATCAAGATCGCCTCTACCTGGGAAGGCATCCAGGCTGCACGCGTCCTGCAGTCGGAGGGCATACGCTGCAACATGACGCTGCTTTTCTCCCTCGTCCAGGCGGCGGCCTGCGCCGACGCGGCGGTCCAGCTCATCTCGCCTTTCGTCGGCCGCATCTACGATTGGCACAAAAGGGCGCTGGGCGCACAATGGGACGAGGCGAAATACGGCGGCGCGAACGATCCTGGCGTGCAGTCGGTCACCCGCATCTACCAGTACTACAAGAAGCACGGCATCGCCACCGAAATCATGGGTGCCAGCTTCCGCAACACCGGCCAGATCCTCGCCCTGGCAGGCTGCGACCTGCTCACGATCAGCCCCGAGCTGCTGGCCGAGCTGGAAGGCGCGCAGGGCGACGTGCCGGCCAGGTTGACGCCTGAGCTGGCCCAGGCCGCCGACATCCCTCGCGCGGACGTCTCCGAGGTCGCGTTCCGCACCCAATTGAACGAGGACGCCATGGCGACCGAAAAACTGGCCGAGGGCATACGCGTATTCGCCGCGGACGCCGTCCGCCTGGACGCCATCATCGAGCAAGCGCGCGGATGAACGGACTCACGAACGCATGACGACATCCGACATCGAACGGCGGCTGACTGAGCTGGAAATCAAGGCAGGCTTCGCGGAAGACCTACTGGACCGTCTCAACCAGACCGTTTTTCGCCAACAGCAACAGATCGAGCAACTGGCGCGCGAGCTGTCGGCCCTGCGCAAGCAGATAGCCGATGCGGCGGTGCCTGGCGCGCCGCGCAGCCTGCGCGACGAAATCCCGCCTCACTACTGACCCGCCACGAGGCGAGCCCGCGCCGGTTGGCCCCGGGCGGGCACCGCGGCTACGGTGCCCGCCGGTCCATCAGCGCCCAGGCGATAGTCCCGGCGTCCACGTACTCCAGTTCGCTGCCCGCCGGCACCCCCCGCGCCAGCCGCGTGACGCCCAGGCCCCGGGCGCGCAGGGCCTCGGCCAGATAATGCGCGGTCGTCTCGCCCTCGGTCGTGAAATTGGTCGCCAGGATGACTTCCTTGACCTGACCGTCCGTGGCCCGCTCGATGAGGCGGTCGAACCCGATTTCATTCGGCCCCACCCCTTCGATCGGCGAGAGCCGACCCATCAGCACGAAATACAGGCCGTTGTAGCTGTGGCTCGCCTCGATCATGTTTTGGTCGGCCGGCGTTTCGACCACGCACAGCAGGGAGGCATCGCGCCGCGGGTTGGCGCAGGTCTCGCAGATCTCGGATTCGGTAAAGGTGTTGCAGCGCGCGCAGTGGCGCAGCCGGGAGACCGCATCCACCAGGGCCTGGCTGAGCAGGCGCGCGCCGTGCGGATCGTGCTGCAACAAATGGTAGGCCATGCGCTGGGCCGACTTGGCGCCCACGCCGGGAAGGCGCTTGAGTGCATCGACCAGCACCGACAGCGGCGCCGGCCCGACGAATTTGTCGGCGGCCATGGATCCCCGCTTAGAAAGGCAGCTTCATGCCCGGCGGCAGGGGCAACCCGGCCGTCAGCGAGGCCATTTTTTCCTGGCTGGCGGCCTCGGCCTTGCGCAAGGCGTCGTTGAACGCCGCGGCCACGAGGTCTTCGAGCATGTCCTTGTCGTCAGCCAGCAGGCTGGGGTCGATCTCGACCCGCTTGACGTCGTGGCGGCACGACATGGTCACCTTCACCAGACCGCCGCCCGATGCGCCTTCCACCAGCATCTCGGCCAGCGCCTCCTGGGCCTTTTTCATGTTTTCCTGCATTTGCTGCGCCTGGCGCATCAGGCCGGCAAGCTGTCCTTTCATCATGATGAAGTTCCTTGTTTGGGTTCGGGGGATACGGGGCGTATGGAGTCCGGGACGATCTGGCCGCCGAACTGATCGAGAAGATCCCGGACGAAGGGATCGTTCATGATGGCCTGCTCGGCGGCCTGCTGCCGCGCCTGGCGCTCGGCCTCGGCCACCGCGAACGCCGTCGCGTCGCCGGTGTGGCCGATCTCGAAACGCAGCCGAACTGGCGTGCCGAAGTGCGCCTCCAGCACGCTGCGCAAGCGCTCGACCCCCGCACTTTCAGCCAGGGCGCGGGTCGCCACGCGCAACACGATGGTATGGCCTTCCACCCCCACCCACTCGCTTTGCTGGGCCAATTGGGCGGCAAGGCCTTTGATGGGCAGCCTGGCCGCCAAAACCGGCCAGGGCTCGTTGAGTTCGATCCCCGCCTGGGGCTCGGAGGCCGGGGCCACCGCATGGGCGCGGGGCGCAGCAGCGGCCTGGCCCTGCGCAGATGAAGCGGGCTGCTCGGGCTCGGCGCGTGCCGCCGGCTCGCCCCCGCGCGCCCCGGCCGCCGGGACCGCATCCGGCGCTTCGCCGCGGGGCGTGCGCGGCGCGGCACCGGGGGCCGGCGCAGCGGGCGGGCCGGCGGCCTGCCCGCGTTGGCGCCCGGCGGTCGACATGCTCCGGGCAGCGGCCAACGCCTCGGCGGCCGCCGACGGCCGCGCGGCCCCCACCGGGGCGGACGGCTTGGCAGCAGGCGGCGCGGCCACGGTCGCGGCCGCGGCGGGGGACACCTTCAATGCAGCCGAGCGCGGCGGGGCCGAGAGCGTGCCGTTTTCCTCCGACTGGGGATCGGTGGTAAATGCGAGCATGCGCAGGCAGGCCATCACGAAGCCGGCGTACTCGTCCGGAGCCAATGCCAGCTCGGCGCGGCTATGGACGGCGATGGAATAGAACAAATTGATCTCGTCGGCGCTGAACTGCCCCGCCAGTCGCAGGATTTCGCCCGACAACGGGTCGTCCTCGGACAAGGCCGACGGAACCCGCTGCGCGATGCCCATGCGGGAGAGCATGACCGCCAGGTCTGCCAGCGCGCCGCCGTACGACAGGCTCCGCGCCGCGAGCTCGTCGGCGACGCCCACCACCGCCGCGCCGTCGCCCGCCCGGATCGCGTCCAGGAGCCGGACGAGGTGGCGCTGGTCGATGGTGCCCAGCATGCCGCGCACCGCCTCTTCCGTCAGGTTGCCGGCGCTGTAGGCGATGGCCTGGTCGGTCAGCGACAGCGCATCCCGCATCGAGCCCCGGGCGGCTTGACCGATCAGGCGCAATGCCGGCGTCTCGAAAGGCAGTTGCTCCTGCGTGAGCACGTGCTCCAGATGGCCCACGATGGCCTCGGGCGGCATCTGCTTGAGGTTGAATTGCAGGCACCGGCTCAAGACCGTAATGGGTATCTTCTGCGGATCGGTGGTGGCCAGGATGAATTTGACGTGGGGCGGCGGCTCCTCCAGCGTCTTGAGCATGGCGTTGAATGCATGCCCCGTCAGCATGTGCACTTCGTCGATCATGTAGACCTTGAAGCGCCCCGACGTGGGCGAATACACCGCCTGCTCGAGCAGCTGCGTCATTTCCTCCACGCCCCGGTTCGACGCCGCGTCCAGCTCCAGGTAATCGACGAAGCGGCCGGCATCGATTTCGGTGCAGGCGCGGCACTGGCCGCAGGGCGCGGGCGTGACGCCGGTTTCACAATTGAGGGATTTGGCCAGGATGCGCGACAAGGTGGTTTTGCCCACCCCCCGCGTGCCGGTGAAGAGCCAGGCGTGATGCAGCCGCTGCGTAGACAGGGCGTGCGTCAGCGCACGCACGACGTGTTCTTGTCCGACCAGCGTATCGAATGAACGCGGCCGCCATTTGCGGGCCAACACCAGATAAGTCATGCGGGGTATTGTATCCCCCCCGCACGTTCGCGCACGGGGAAACCGGCCCACAGGGCCCCGCGACGGTGGCCGTGGCCTGCCCTCCCGAAAGGAGGAACGAGGAAAGGGAAAAGAAAGGGAAAATAGAGGGAAGGAGGCGAGCCTGACTTCGGCACTGACGGGATACGGCTATGGCTGCTTCGTTCCCGACCTGACCAGGTTCACCGCTCCGCCATGCGAAGGGGCCCGCCAGCTCCAAGTGTAGCAGGTACTTCGAAAGGCCGCCTCGGCCCTGCTCCGTGGCAAATACCCAACGCATGCCGCCCGCTCCGGCACATTCGGGCCCGCACGGAAACGGGCAGTTGGAAAAACGGCTTTTTTGCGGTTACCATTGGGCTATCTCGGGCTCTACGCCGACCGATTCCGGCGCCCACCTGCCCCGCCCCCCGCGTATCGCGCACCCACGCATCGCCCCAGGGGTATTCCCGTCAGGATCTGCGCATAAGAAAATTCCCCGCAGGGGTCTGGAATCCAAGCACTGGCGCCCATATATAACCACCGCAGAGCATCCGTTACCCATTACCGCGCACTGCACGACTCTTTCTTCCGCGCTTTGCGCACACCCTCCAGAAGGAAAACCATGAGCGACGCGATCAAGCACGTGAGCGACTCCAGCTTCGATGCCGACGTACTTCAAGCCAATGAACCGGTCCTGGTGGATTATTGGGCCGAGTGGTGCGGTCCTTGCAAAATGATCGCCCCCATCCTCGAAGAAGCGGCCGTCCAGTACAAGGGTAAGCTGACGATCGCCAAGCTGAACGTCGACGAAAACGCCGCCACCGCCACCAAGTACGGCATCCGCGGCATTCCCACCCTGATGCTGTTCAAGAACGGCCAAGTGGTCGCCACCAAGGTCGGCGCGCTGTCCAAGTCGCAGCTCACCGCCTTCCTGGACAGTTCGCTGTAAATCAACATGGATAACGGGCCGGCCCCTGCCGGTCCTCCCGATCAACCCATTAACCACGCCCTCTCTTGCGCATAGGCGGTGCGCCTCCCGCCCCCGGGAATCAGCCAATCCGCCCAGGAGCGACAGACTCGCTGCGCAAAGTCCTCTAACGAGGACGTGTCACCAAAGACCCCCCCGGAGCTTTATCCGAGATGCATCTCAACGAACTGAAGGCGCTGCACGTATCGCAACTGCTGGAAATGGCTGCCGCCCTCGAAATCGAGAACGCGAGCCGCCTGCGCAAGCAGGAGCTCATGTTTGCCATCATGAAGCGGCGCGCGAAACAAGGCGAGCCCATCTTCGGCGATGGCGTGCTGGAAGTGCTGCCCGACGGTTTCGGCTTCTTGCGGTCGCCCGAAACGTCCTATCTTGCCAGCACCGACGACATCTACATCTCGCCCTCGCAAATCCGCCGCTTCAACCTGCACACCGGCGACTCCATCGAAGGAGAGGTGCGCACGCCCAAAGACGGGGAGCGCTACTTCGCGCTGGTCAAGGTGGACAAGGTCAACGGCCAGGCTCCGGAGACCATGAAGCACCGCATCATGTTCGAGAACCTGACGCCGCTGCATCCCAACAAGCCGCTGCGCCTCGAACGTGACATCAAGAGCGAAGAGAACCTGACAGGGCGGATACTGGACATCTTCGCCCCCATCGGGAAAGGTCAGCGCGCCCTGCTGGTGGCCAGCCCGAAATCGGGCAAGACGGTGATGATGCAGCACATCGCGCATGCCATCACCACCAACCACCCCGACGTCACGATGATCGTGCTGATGATCGACGAACGTCCGGAAGAAGTGACGGAGATGCAGCGCTCGGTACGCGCCGAAGTGGTGGCGTCCACCTTTGACGAACCGGCTACCCGGCACGTGCAGGTGGCAGAAATGGTCATCGAAAAGGCCAAGCGCCTGGTCGAGCTCAAGCACGACGTCGTGATCCTGCTCGACTCCATCACCCGGCTGGCCCGCGCCTACAACACCGTGGTCCCGGCCTCGGGCAAGGTGCTGACGGGTGGCGTGGACGCGAACGCCCTGCAACGCCCCAAGCGCTTCTTCGGTGCAGCCCGCAATATCGAAGAAGGCGGCTCGCTCACCATCATCGGCACGGCCCTGATCGAGACGGGCAGCCGCATGGACGACGTGATCTACGAAGAATTCAAGGGCACCGGCAACAGCGAAGTCCACCTCGAACGGCGCCTCGCCGAAAAGCGGGTCTACCCCGCCATCAACCTGAACAAGTCCGGCACGCGCCGCGAAGAGCTGCTGATCAAGCCGGACGTGCTGCAGAAGGTTTGGGTGCTGCGCAAGTTCATCTTCGACATGGACGAAATCCAGGCGATGGAGTTCATCCTCGACAAGATGCGCGCAACCAAGAACAATGCCGAATTCTTCGACATGATGAAGAAAGGCGGCTAAGCCGGCTTGCTAGGCGCTGCCCCGATTGCAGGGGAGCGCCGCAGGGCTCCGTCGCCGCACGGCGGAGCGCCTCTCCCTCCGCTCCCTCCACCTTCCGCAGGGGCGATCCCAACTCCACTCTCCGCCTCCTCGCCGCCCAAGCTCCCCCGGAATTTGCCCTGGCTGGCGCCATTTCGATCCGAGATACGTCCTATCTCAACCTCGCGCGTCCGTGCGCGTGAGGCCTGCCCCAGAATCCCGGCAGGCGGCATCCGCCCCCGCATCACACTACCGAAAAAAACGAGGAGACATGTTGAGCATCCGCGCCCCCTTCCTTCGCCCGCTCCACGCCGCGGCAGCCGCCGCGCTGCTGGCCACTGCCCCCAGCGCAGCCGAGGCCGGCACCTATCCGACCAAGCCGATACGCTTCATCGTCCCCTACTCGCCGGGTGGAGGCAGCGACCAAGTTGCCCGGTTGATTGGCGAAAAAATGGCGGCCCGCCTGAAACAATCGATCGTGATCGAAAACCGGCCCGGAGCCGGCGGCAATATCGGCACGGCCCAGGCGGCCAAGGCCGCTCCCGACGGCTATACGCTCGTGCTCGCGAGCATCGCGGTCACCGCCAATCCGTCCATCTACAAGAACCTGCCGTTCGACATCACGAAGGACTTCGAGCCGGTCGGCACCATGGCCTCCGCCCCGGTCTTGGTGGTCGCCAACGCGCAGGTCCCGGTGCGCACTTTCGCCGAACTGGTCTCCTACGCGAAGGCGCACCCCGGCCGGATGTCTTACGCCAGCTCCGGCACCGGCACGGCCACCCACCTGGCGATGGAAATGCTCAAGGACCGCACCGGCATCGACATCATGCACATCCCCTACAAGGGATCGGGCACGGCCATCACCGACGTCGTCGGGGGGCAGCTGCAGTTGTTCGTCGCCACGCCCACCACGGTGGCCGACTTCATCAAAGACGGCCGGCTGCGCCTGCTCGTCACGTTGAGCGGCAAGCGCCTGGATGCTTACCCCGACGTTCCGGCCGCGGCCGAAACCCTGCCCGGCTTCGACGCCAGCAGCTGGCTCGGCATGATGGCGCCGCACGGCACGCCGCCCGCCGTCGTCGCGCGCCTGTCCGACGCACTCCGGCAGTCCCTGGAAGATGAAGATACGCGCCGCAAACTCGACGTCATGGGTTTCGTGCCCGACTTCCGTACGCCCGCGGAGATGAAAACGCTGATCAGCAATGAAATCCGCCAATGGGCGCAGGTGGTCAAGGCCGCCGGCATCCAGGCGGGCAACTGAACGAGGCAGGCCCATGAGCATACCGGCGACGCTAATCGAGGACCTCGTCCACGCCAATCGCATCCTGGCCCGGGAGGGTGTGCTGGACGCGTACGGACACGTCAGCGTCCGTCACCCATCCCGTCCGGACCGTTATCTCCTGTCGCGATCGCGCAGCCCGGAATTGGTCGGCGCCGGCGACATCGTGGAGTATTCGCTCGATGGCGACTCTCCGGAAAACGCCGGCAAGCCTCCATACATGGAACGATTCATCCACGGCGCCATTTATGAGGCTCGTCCCGACGTCCATGCCGTGGTCCACAGCCACGCGGACGAAGTGCTCCCGTTCAGCATCACGGACATCCCCCTGCGGCCCGTCATCCATGTCGCGAGCGACATGGGGGACCGGGTGCCCGTCTGGGACATCCGCGACGGCTTCGGAGACACCAACCTGCTGGTGACCAACATGCAGCAGGGCAGGGATTTGGCGCGCGCATTGGCCGAAAACCGGGTCGTGTTGATGCGGGGACACGGCTTTTCCGTGGCGGGCCGCAACCTCTTCGAGGCGGTCCGGATCGCGATGTATCTCCCTCGCAACGCCCGCATCCTCATGGAGGCCATGCGCATGAGCGATTCGGTCAAAGCGCTATCGCCCGGAGAAGTTGCGATCCGGTCCAAGATGGATCCGGCCGCCCCGTCGGCAAAACGCGCGTGGGAGTATTGGTGCCGCCGCATCAACCACCGAGGCTGCGGCTGCGGCGCCGAGCAACAGGCTGGCTGACCGCCCTGGCTTGCACGTTCCCGGTTTTCCGGCCATAATAGTAGGCTTACCGAATTTGGGAACGTTGCCGGATGTGGCCGGCTGGCGACCCGCACTTTACGCCAAGGAATTGCCATGAAAGAAGGCATACACCCCGAATACCGCGAAGTCGTTTTCCAGGACCTGCAAACGGGCGGCAAGTTCATCACCCGTTCGACGGTGAACACGCGCGAAACCATCGAGATCGATGGCAAGACGTACCCGCTCTTTAAGTGCGACGTGACGTCCGAATCGCACCCCTTCTATACCGGTGCGCAAACCCGTATCGTCGAGACCGGCCGCGTCGAGAAATTCCGCGCCCGCTTCGCGCGTACGCCGAAGGCATCCGCCTAAGCGACCGTCGCCGTCCTTGCGGACCCAAAAGGCAGCCCTCGAGGCTGCCTTTTTTGTCTGTGGCAACGGCGCGGGCTACTAGAATTCGATTTGTCGCCTGTTAGGTCATCCCAGCGGTTCAATGTCCTCCCGTTTCCCCTCCTTCTATTCGTCGATCATGCCGCCCACGCCGGCCCGGCTGACCGCAGTGGCGGCAACCAAACTGCCGCGCTGGGGCCTGCTGGGGCTATGCGTGCTTTACATCGTGGTCGGACTGATCCGGCGCGAACCCTGGAAGAGCGAGGACGTCATCGGCCTCGCGCAAATGTGGAGCGCCTACCAGGGCGGCTGGCAACAGTGGCTGGCCCCGGAGGCGGCTGGCGTGGCAGTGTCGCAGGAAGGGCCGATCGCCACGTGGTTGGGCGCGCTTTGCATGGAATTATTCGCTCCCCTGGGGGGGCACATCCTGGCCGGGCGCCTGCCTAACCTGATCTGGTTCACCATCGCCAGCGCCAGTCTCTGGTACGGCACCTACTTGCTCGGCCGGCGGCCCGAGGCGCAGCCCCTGGCCCTGCCGTTCGGGGGCCAACCCGAACCGCGCGACTACGGCCGGATGCTGGCCGACGCGGCGCTGCTCCTGCTACTCGCGACGCTGGGCGTGTTGTGGCGCAGCCACGAAACCTCGGCCGAACCCGCCAGCCTGGCCTTCCACGCGCTGGCCTTTTATTCGTTGGCGCGCATGCTCGACCACCCCCGGGCAGCGTCCGTGACGCTGGGCCTGGCGCTGGCCGGCGCATTCCTCTCCCGCGGCTTTCCCGCCGTCGTACCGCAATTGCTGGCGGTCGCCCTGCTCGCGTGGCGCTGCCAGCCGCTGCGGCCGGGCGTGCGCTGGATCGCGCTGGTGAGCCTGCCGCTGGCCCTCGTGCTCTCGCTGGCGTGGTGGCTTCCCGCCGCCCTGCTCAAGCCCTACTGGATGAGCGGCTGGTGGGGCTGGAACGCCAGCGTCTTCGGCCTGCTCAGCCCACAAGGCTTGTCCGGTGCCGCGCGCAACATGCCCTGGTTCCTGTGGCCGACGGGCCCGCTGGCGCTGCTCGCGCTATGGCGCTGGCGCGGCTACCTGGCCTCGCCTCACGTGGCGATCCCCGGTGCCCTGACCGCCGCGGGGCTCGTCTTGCTTTGCACGGTCCGGGAACCGGTGGACGCCGAATATCTCGTGCTCGTCATCCCGTGCTCCGTATTGGGAGCGCTGGCGCTGCCGACGCTGCGCCGGGGCTTGATCAATGCCCTGGACTGGTTTGCCGTGATGGTGTTCTCGGCCGCCGCATGCGTGGTCTGGATAGGGTGGATCGCCATGATGACCGGCGTGCCGCCCAAGATCGCCCGCAACATCGCCCGCCAGACCCCCGGCTTCGAAGTGGAGTTTTCGCTCTTCGCCTTCGGTGCAGCGCTAGCCGCCACGGTCGCCTGGGTCGCGCTCATCGCCTGGCGTTTCCGTGCGCGCCCGACCGGACTCTGGCGCGGCACGGTGCTCTCTGCAAGCGGCGTGGTGACCTGTTGGCTGCTGATCATGACGTTGTGGCTGCCCTCGATCAACTACAACAAGAGTTATCGGGAAGTATCCAACCGGGTGGCGCATGCCCTGGAACAAGAGCGGGTGCGCACCGGCAAGCGCGAATGCGTGCGCAGCTCGGGCTTGGGGCTGTCGCAACGTGCGTCGTTCGCGGTATTCGACGGCCTGCGCTTCGAACTGACCGGCGACTGCCCGCTCGTTTTGCTGCAAGGCAATGCCAGCGTCCTGTGGAACGCCGTCCAGCGGGGCGAGTACGCAGGCAGCCGCGTGCTTTGGGAAGGCACCCGTGCGGCGGAGTTCCGCCGCGCGCCGGAAGTACGCGAATACTTCATCTTATTGCGCCCGGCGCATCCCGGGCACCCTGCCTCGTGAGTGCGAACGCGGCCAGCGCACTGCCGGGCGGCTGGGGCGCGACGCTGCGCCGCATCCTGCAACAGGGCTGGCCGGTGCTGGTCGGCCAATGGGCAGGCATGGCTTTCGGCGTGCTGGACACCGCCATGACCGGCCACGCCTCGCCGGTCGCCCTGGCGGCCATGTCGCTGTCCGTCTCGATCTACGTCACGGTGTTCGTCGGCCTGACGGGCGTGCTGCACGCGCTGATCCCGATCGCCGCCCAACATTTCGGCGCAGGGCGCTTCGACAAGATAGGACGCGCGTGGGGGCAGTCCGTTTGGCTCTCCATCGGCCTGTCCGCCTTGGGTGGCGCCGCCATGATGTTTCCGGACGCATGGCTGGCGATGTCCGGCGACGTGGATCCCGCCGTCCGGGCCCAAGTGCGGGGATACCTGTACATGCTCATCCTCGCCCTGCCGGCCGCGCTCATCTTCCGCACGGTCTATGCGCTGAACACTGCGGTCTCCCGCCCCAAGGTGGTGATGACGATCAATATCGCGGGCATCGGCATCAAGGCCCTGCTCAACTGGTTGTTCATCTACGGCAAGTGTGGCCTTCCCGCCCTGGGTGCCGTGGGCGCCGGACTGTCGACCGCGTTGGTTTTCTGGATCAGCGTCGGGGCGAGCGTCGTCGTGCTGCGACGGGACGCCTTTTATCGCCCTTTCGGGCTGCGCATCGGGCGCCCCGATTGGAAGATCCTGGGCGAATTACTCCGGCTGGGCGTGCCCATGGGTGCCTCCTACCTGATCGAGGTCACCTCGTTTACTTTCATGGCCCTGCTGGTGGCGCGCGAAGGCATCTACGCCACCGGTGGCCACCAGATCATGGCGAATCTCGTGGCGCTGTGCTTCATGATGCCGCTCGCGCTCGGCGTATCGACCGGTGCCTTGACCGCCCAGGCCATCGGGGCCGCCGCCCCGGCACAAGCACGCCGCACCGGGGCGGCCGGATTGATGCTCAGCACGGTGGGTGCCCTGCTGACCATCGCCGTCGTGCTGCTCGCGCGCCAGCCCATCGTCCGCGCCTACTCGAGCGACCCCGAGGTGGGCGCCGTGGCGTTGGGGTTATTGGCGATGATGCCCTTCTTTCACTTGTTCGACGCGCTCCAATGCATGAGCAGCTACCTGCTCCGCGCGTACAAAGTGGCCGTCGCTCCAATGTTGATCCAGGCGGGCGCGCTCTGGGGCATAGGCTTGCTTGGCGGGTGGTGGCTGGCTTTCGGGCCGGCGGCGGGCGCCTTGGACGGCCTGATCACGGCCCTGATGCCGGGTTCCCCGACCGGAGCCGGCACGATGTGGCTCATGGCCTCGTCCAGCATGGCTGTCTCGGCGCTGGCGCTGCAGTATTGCTATTGGCGCGTAGCGGGCAGCCAAGGGCCGGCCGCCTGACGGCGAGGCGCCTCGGCCACCTCATACCCGCAGGAAGTGTTCGCGGTAGTACTTGAGCTCGGCAATCGACTCGTAGATGTCGGCCAACGCCTCGTGGCGGCTTTTTTTCTCGAATCCCTTGTAGATCTCGGGCTTCCAGCGGCGGCACAGCTCCTTGAGCGTGCTGACGTCGAGGTTGCGGTAGTGAAAGAACGCTTCCAGCCGCGGCATGTAGCGCACCATGAACCGGCGGTCCTGGCTGATGGTGTTGCCGCACAGCGGGGACTTGCCTGGGGGCACGTGCTGCGAGAGGAACTCGAGCAGGATGTCTTCGGCTTGGGTTTCAGTGAGCGTGGACGCTTTCACCTTATCGATCAGCCCGCTGCGGCCATGGGTGGCCTTGTTCCAAGCATCCATGGCGTCGAGCAACGCATCCGGCTGGTGCACGACCAGGACCGGGCCCTCGGCAACCACCTCCAGCTGCGAGTCGGTCACGACGACTGCAACTTCGATGATGCGTTCCTTTTCCGGGTCCAGCCCCGTCATTTCCATATCGAGCCAAACCAGGTGATTTTCGTTCAACGCCATATAATCGGTGCTCCGGATCCATGCAACGTCGCGCGCGGTGCCGCGGCCCCCGCGCACGCATAAACCGCAATTTTCTCACAGGCCGGCGCCCAGCTCTCCTCGTGCGCCGCAGCATGGGGGTGCGGAACCAGCGCGCCGCCAACAGGAACGAGCCGTCATCGTGTTTACCCTGCTGTTCGTCTTCATGCTGTTGGCCGGAGTCGTCACCCGCCTCTGGCTTGCCACCCGCCAGACGCGGCACGTCGCCCGCCATCGCAACACCGTCCCCCCCGAATTCGCGGACCGCATAGGCGAAACCAGCCATCGTCGAGCTGCCGACTACACCCTCGCGCGCATACGCTTCGACGTCGTCTCCCTTCTCTTCGACAGCGCCGTGTTGGTCGGCCTGACGCTGCTGGGCGGGCTACAGGCACTGAGCGAATTGGCCTCCGCAGTGGCCTCATCCGACTTCGTCCGGCAGCTGCTCCTGGTCGGCATGGTGGCGGCCTTGCTCGCGCTCCTGGACCTGCCCTTTACGCTGTGGCGGCAATTCGTACTGGAGTCGCGCTTCGGATTCAACCGCATGACCCTGCGCCTGTTCGCCTCCGACGCGGCCAAGGGCGTCGTGCTGGCGGTCGTGCTCGGCCTGCCGCTGCTGTCGGCCCTGCTGTGGCTCATGGCGGAAGCGGGCCGCTACTGGTGGCTCTGGGGATGGGGGCTGTGGGTCGTCTTCAATGTGTGCGTGATGCTGCTCTTCCCGACGGTGATCGCGCCCATGTTCAACAAGTTCACGCCACTGGCCGACCAATCACTGGCCGAGCGCATCCATGCGCTCGCACGCCGTACGGGTTTCTCGCTGAACGGTTTGTTCGTCATGGACGGCTCCAAGCGCTCAGCCCACGGCAACGCCTATTTCACGGGGCTGGGGAAAAATAAGCGCATCGTCTTTTTCGATACCTTGCTCTCGCGCTTGGCGCCGGAGGAAATCGAAGCAGTGCTTGCCCACGAGCTCGGCCACTTCAAACACCGTCACATTACCAAGCGCCTGGTATTCGCCTTCGCCGTCTCGCTCGCCTTCTTCGCGCTGCTAGGATGGCTGGCGCAGCAAACCTGGTTCTACACAGGCCTTGGCGTCATGCCTGCGCTCGACGGGCGCAACGATGCACTGGCCCTCATCCTTTTCTTCCTCGTCACGCCGGTGTTCACCTTTCCCTTCACGCCGGTGGCGAGCTGGTACTCGCGCAAGCACGAGTTCGAGGCCGACCGCTACGCCAGCGAGCAAACCGATCCCGCCAACCTGATCTCGGCACTGGTAAAGCTGTACGACGACAACGCCGCCACGCTCACGCCTGATCCCGTGCATTCGGCTTTTTACGATTCGCATCCGCCCGCGACGCTGCGCATTGGCCGGCTGCGCGCCGCAGCCTCATGAAGCAGCGTCGCCGCGGCCCGACGCGTGGGTCTGGGCCACACCGTTCCAGGAAACAGGTATGAACGCCGTATCGACCGTTGCCCAGCTGCTTGCAAGCCGCTGCGAGTCCAGGAAGCACCAGTCTCCGCTCAGCCCGGATGCCGTTGCACGGCAGCTGCAAGCGCTGCCCGGATGGTCATCCCGGGGAAACGCGATCGAACGCGAATTCACATTCCCGGATTACCGACGCACCATCGCCTTCGTGAACGCGGTCGCCGACCTGGCGGAAAACGAGGACCACCACCCTGAGCTGACCGTGGGCTACGGCAAGGTGCGCGTCTCGTACGGCACCCATGACGTAGGCGGCATTTCCATGAACGACTTCATCTGCGCGGCCAAGACCGACGCGATCTACGCGCCATGAAGCCGAGGCGAAACACGGCCGGAGGATCCGCTGGCGCCGGCCTGCGAGGCCGGGTGATTGCGGCGTTCGGGCGGCATTTCACGATCGAATTCGAGGACGGATCGACCCGTCAATGCTATCCGCGCGGCAAGAAAGGCACGGCTACGGTGGGGGACTGGGTCCTGGTCGCGCCGGAAGGGCCGGCCGAAGGTGCGATCCTGTCCGTGCTCCCGCGACGCAACCTGCTCTATCGGTCGGATGAAATGCGGACCAAGCAGTTCGCGGCGAATGTAGACCTGCTGCTCATCGTCGTCGCGACCGAGCCCGAGTTTTCGGACGACCTCGTGGGCCGTGCGCTCGTCGGCGCACGCAATGCCGACGTCGAACCCGTGGTGGTGCTGAATAAGGTCGATCGCCCCGCCGGCCTCGCCAGCGCCAGGGCGCGGCTCGCCGACATCGCGGCGGTCGGCGTGCCGGTACTGGAGCTCAGCGCGCTCGATGTTGGCGGCACGCGCGCCCTGCTGTCGCCCCGCTTGGCCGGCCGCACGACTCTCCTGCTGGGGCAAAGCGGCATGGGGAAATCGACGCTGCTCAACGCCCTGGTTCCCAATGCGGGTGCGGCCACGCAGGAGCATTCACAAGCCCTGGGCGCCGGCAAGCACACCACCACCAGCACCCGCCTCTACCACGTTCCTGAAGACGTCGCCCCGCGGGCCGACGTGATCGACTCCCCCGGGTTCCAGGCCTTCGGGTTGCAGCACCTGGACGGCGCGCAAATCGTCCGGGGCTTCCCCGAATTCGAGCCGTACCTCGGCAAATGCCGCTTCTACAACTGCACCCACATCCACGAGCCCGGCTGCGCCGTCCTGGACGCCTTGCGGGATGGGCGCATCGCGGCGCAGCGCCATGCCCTCTACCAGCGCTTGCTGGATGAGCTCGAATCTGCGCAGCGCTACTGACAGCGCGCGGTAGCGGACTCGGGGCTTTAGATCCAGGGGAAATATCGGAAACGCGAAACAATCGTTTGCGGTAATAGTGATCGGCGGTACGCTGAATAGGAAAAAGGCCCCGCGCGGGCCACCATTGCCCCCAGGAGCATCCCGTGGCCTATTCGGAAGTCCGGAAACTCATCGCCAAGCTCTCGAACCAACCCGACATGCACGCCGCGCTCGGCCTGGCCGACGACGGCACCGTTCGCGGCAGGTTCCTGGAACTCGACCTATCGAGCGCATTTCAGCCCATCTTCGCGATTCGCACCCGCCAACCCGCGGGCTACGATGCCTATGCCCGTCCGCGCACCGCGAACGGCGAGGTCATCAGCCCGTGGGGGCTTTTCGCCCAGGCGGCGGATGATGCAACGCTGGTGCGCCTCGACCGCCTGTGCCGGCTCGTGCACACCCTGAATTACTTCTCGCAGGCGCAAGCGGATTTGCCACTTTATCTGCGGGTACACGGCAGATTGCTCGCGGCCATCACCCAGGATCACGGCCAGGCGTTCCGCCGCATGCTCGAGGCGCTGGGCGTTCCGCCCTCCCGCATCGTGCTGCAGCTGCCATCGGAAGCCGCGCACGACGTTCTGCTGGCTGGCGTCATCCTGCGCAATTACCGCAAAGCCGGCTTCCAGGCCGGCATTCACGCGAACGACGTGCGCGAGGCGCAGTCGCTACTGCACCTGCATGCCCCCGATGTCCTCAAGCTCGCGCCGCACGCCATCGCCTCCCCCGAGACCGAGCTGCCGCCGCTACTGAAAACCGCGGCCGAGCGCGGATCGCGCGTGATCTTCACATGCGTGGAAGACGACGCGACCCTGGATCGGCTCACCCAGGTCGGCGCCGACTACGTGCAAGGCTACCTGTTCGGGATGCCGGCCCCGACGCTGGACGCCGCGCAAAGCGGTGGCCCCCACCGCCCCGCCCCCGCTCCCGGTGGGGCCTCGCCGCCGCAGGCCTAGCCGCGCTGCAACAGATCTGACATATCGTCCGCGTGCTCCTCCTCGACCGCAAGGATCTCCTCCAGCATGCGCCGGGTCGTGGGATCTTTGTCGCCGAGGTAACGGATCATGGCGCGATAGCTATCGATGGCAATGCGCTCGGCCACGAGGTTTTCCTTGATCATGCTCTCGAGCGAGTCTGCCTCGACGTATTGGGAATGGCTGCGATCCTGCAGGCCGGCCGGAGAGAAGTCGGGCTCTCCACCCAATTGCACGATGCGTTGCGCGATCTCGTCGGCATGCTGCTGCTCTTGCGCAGCGTGTTCGGCAAATTCGGCCGCAACCGGATCGGCGTGAATCCCGCGCGCCATGAAATAGTGGCGCTTGTAACGCAGCACACAGACCAGCTCGGTCGCCAAGGCCTCGTTGAGCATCTTCAGTACAGCCTGGCGATCTGCGCCGTAGTCTTGCGTGACCGCACCTTCGTCGAGGTTTTCGCGTGCGCGTTTTCGAATGGCCTCTACGTCGATGCTAAATGTTTCACCGGCCGCGGACTGCTGTTTCGACGCCTGATCCATATCGCCTCTCCTTCACGAGTGAGCCCGTTCCAGCATAGTCCGCATCCTGCGGCGGCGCTGTAACAACAACTCTCGCACCGAAAGGCTGCTTCGGCGCCAGCGCCCGCGGAGAGCCGCCCGGCGCGCGCAGGGATGAGCAAAACGCCACAAGCGGTTACACCTGGATAAGCGCCGAGCACCGTTGCCGTCAGAACATCCAGCGCACGCCCGCAACCAGGCTGCGCCCCATTAGTGGCGCCGAATATTTGATGAACGACGTGTGCCGGTACGCGAGTTTGTCCGTGAGGTTCATGGCCCGCACATAAACCTGGTAGCGCGTGGCGCCGGCTCGGCCCTCATACCCGGCGCCGAGATTGAGCATCGCATACCCCGGGGTCGGGGTCTCGAATGCCGCGACCCGGCCTTGGCGACCGACGAAAGACAGCTCCACGTTGCCGCGCCACGCCTGCCACTTCGCGTCCAGGCGTGCCCCCACGCGATAAGGGGGAATCCTGGGCAAATTACCGCCTCCGTCCAGGCGTGCCCGCACGTAATCGCCCAGGAGCGAGACCGCAAAGACCTTGTCGATTTGATGACGCACCTTTGCTTCCACGCCGGTGAAGCTTGCGTCGCCCTGCGTGTACGCGAGCAGCTGCAGGCCGTCATGGACGTCGAGCGTGCGGCCGTAAATGAAATCGTCGACATGGCTCCGGAACACCGACACGGAGAAGGTCGTGGGGCCAGCCAACTTGCGCAGCGTCACATCAATATGGCGGGACGTTTCACGCTTCAAGCTCGGATTCCCGACCTCGTAGGTGGAGGTAGCCAGATGCAGGCCATTGGCATAGAGCTCCTCCGCCGTCGGCAGGCGCTGCGAGCGCGATATCGACATCCCCAGCGAGTACGACGGCGCAAACCGCCAGACCGCGCCCGCCGACACGGACGTCCCGCGATGCCTGGCGTCTGGCGAGTCGCCACGCACGTCGATGCGCTGCCATTCGTGGCGCACCCCCGCCTCGAAACGCCAGTCGCCGACGGCGTACTCCTCCAGGGCGAACACGCCATGGTTGCGCGTCAGCGTGGGCTGGACGAAGGCTTCCTCGCCCAAGGCGCTGAAATCGCGGCGGGACGCCTGTACCCCCACGACGCCGCGTAAGCCGCCCCAAGGCGCATGCTCGAGCTCAATGCGGCCGTCGTGCGCCTTGTTCCGGAACGTCGTGGCAATGCGCTCTTCCTCGATCTCGTCGTGCTGGTAATCGGTGAAACCGCCCCGTACGCGCACGCGGCTGAATCCGGCGAACGGGTCGCGCCATTCTCCCCGCACGTCCCAGCGCTGGCTGCGCAGGCTCACGAAGGGCGCACCATGGGCCTGGCCTTCGTGCTCGCCGCCGGGACCATCCTCGCCCCCGTGGTCGTGGCCATGCCCGTCGCCGGGGCAATGCAGGTGCGTGCCATGAGCGTGGCAGCCCTCGTAGGCATGCTCATGCCCTGGCAGCCCATAACGATTGCGCTGCAGCGTGTAGGCGAGCCCCAGGTAGCCGCGATCCCCCACCCAGGACAACCCTAGGCTGCCGGTTTCCGTATGGTTGTACGAACCGCCCACCCTGTTGCCGCCGCTCCATCCCCGCCCGGCGGCGTAGTCGTTCGCGTTGCGCTTGAGCCCTTCCGCATGGAAAACCCATCCCCGGCCGCCCGTAGTCAATTCGAAGGCTCCTGCCGTTTCGCGCGCGCCGGTCGCGCCCCGCACCTCGACGCTGCCCTCCAGGCCGTCCTCCGGGACTTCGGTCGGAACGCGGTGGTCGAGCACATTGACCACGCCCCCCAACGCGCCACCGCCATAGAGCAGCGCAGCCGGGCCCCGCAACACCTCCACGCGGTGCGACAACATGGGCTCGAGCCCCACTGCGTGATCCGGACTGATGGTGGAAGCGTCCTGCACCTCGGCGCCGTCGGACAAGACCTTGACCCGCGCGCCATCCATGCCACGGATGATGGGACGGCTGGCGCCTGCCCCGAAATGCGTGGCCGTGATGCCGGGCTCCCGCTCCAGTGTTTCGCCCAAGGTCGCGGCGCGGCCGGTGAGCAGGTCCGGCTCGTCGAGCACCGTGGCGGGGGCGGCCAGCTCCCCTGCCGCGCGCGACAAGGGCGTGGCCGACACGGTAATCCCATCGAGCACGTGCGGCGCGGGACCAGACGCGCCCTCCGCCTGCCCCCAGGCAGGGGCCGACAATCCCCCCCAGGCGATGCACGTCCAGGTCACGACCAGAGGATTCAACCTTCCCAACATCCCGGTTCCTTCTTTCATTGACGAATGGCGCAAAAAAAGCCGCCCCGCCGGGCATGGGGAACCATGCCCGGCGAGAGCGGCATTCTTGCGCAAAACCGAGATTAATGCAACTCTATTGCATATGCACAGGAGTTGCAAATAATCATCAGCAGGCGTCGCCCTTCAAAATGCCGAGCAGTGCCCTCCGCTGGGCGCCTGCCCTGAGCCAATGGCAATGATGGCGGGCTCTTTCCTGTGGTTGACGGGACTGGAGTGCGCCCAGTCCCACGCGAAAAAGACGATCAGCGCGGCCCAAAAGGCCGCGATCGCCGATATACGGGAACGCATCGGGTCCTCCTCCTCAAACGCCGAGGCGGCGCCGCAAGGGCACGCCGATCAACGAGCCGGCGAAAGCCAGCGCCACCCATATCCAGCCATGCAAGCTGCCGGTGGAAATGCCACTGACCATTGCGCCCACGTTGCAGCCGAACGCGAGCCGCGAACTGTAGCCGAGCAAAAAGCCCGCCACCAGCACGGCCGCCCATTGGCCCGCGCGCAGCGGTTTTCCCTCGACCGGGCGACGCGCGGAAATCCAAAGCGCCCCAGCCATGATGCCGATGTTGGTGATCGACGTGACGTCCAGAAACACGCTTTGATCCAACGCACGCAGGTTGCCGGCCTGGCCCCAGAATGCATTGGAGCCCGGGTCGAACGCGCCCGCGGCCGTGGCGAGCTTGGCCGCCCAGAGCCCGAAGCCATAGACCACGCCCCAGGGTTGCCCGGCCACGACGAGATTGGCGGCCGCCAGCAAAGCCAGGCCGATCCCTGCCAGCACGAGCTTGCGGTTCCAAAGCCGGGACGCCCCGCCACCTTTGCGCGACCAGAGCCACGCCGCCGCGCCGACGGCGGCGAGGCCGGCGAAAGTCGCCGCGAGCGCCTTGGCAGAGCCGAGTTCGCGCACCAGGCTGACTGGCGCGATGGCGCCCAATGAAAGCCAGTCATGCAGGTGGACAGACCCGAGGAAGCTTCCCAGCGCAAACAAGGGCAACACGCCCATGTTCAGGGGAATGCCCAGGCCAGCCTTGTACAAGGTGCCCGAGCCGCAGCCATCGGCAATCTGCATGGTGATGCCGAACACGAAAGCGCCTACCAGCAGGCTGACGCTGGGTGGTCCCAACGCCGCAGACAACTCGGCCGGAAAGCTGGACAACAAGGGAATGGAGATGGCGGCCGCCACCGCCAGGAGGATGATTTGCGCGAACACGCCGCTCGCATCGCGGGCCTCGATCAGGCGGCGCCAGCCCGTGGTGAAGCCGAAGCGCGCACCGGCCAGCAAGCCGCCCATGCCAACGCCAATCAGGAACAGCACGGCTTGCCTGACCGTCACGAACCACGCCAGGGCCAGGACCGCCGCCACGATGGCGAGCGTCAGCGGCCAGCGCGTGCCAGCCGGTGCGGCTGCGCCAGGGGAAAGGCCGGCCGGCGAGGCCGACGGGGGATATGTCGCTTGCATCGAGGAATTCCTTTACGACTTGCCGAACAACTTCTTGAACTTATCCGCGATCTGGCTCGCCCGACCCGGCGTGTTGTCCATGGGCAGGGGCTGGTCGGCATTGGTCCAATCGGCCAGGGACTCGGGGTACATGCGGATGTTGGGCAACCCGGCGAGCTCGGACAACGCAAACCAGTCCGTGGCCGCCCAATGGCCGGTATTGCAGAATGCGATGTTATCGGCGGCGAGGTCGGGGAATTCCCGCGCGGCAATGGCCCGCGCTTCCTCGGCCGAGACGATTTGGGTGCTGCCCGGCGAGAACCACACGCTATGCGGAATGTTCTTCGCCCCCTGTATGGTGCCGGGCACCGACGCCGTCGGCGCCTTCACCAGCCCTTCGAAGAAATTCTTGGGGCGCGCGTCGATCAGCCTGGCATCGTTCCTATCCAGGCTGGCGAGCACGTCGGACTGCGTGGCGATGATGGCGGTGTTCAACTTCGGCTCGTAGTCGCTGGGAGCCGGCGCCGGAGCTGCTTCGGTGCTCAGCGGCTGCTGCGCCTGTTGCCATGCCTGCATGCCGCCGTTCAAGACCGACAGGCGCTCCAGCCCCAAGTACTTGAGCGTCCAGTACACGCGGGCGGCCGCGCCGAAATCGGTGACGTCCGCGCCCGAAGAAACCACCACGGCATGGCGCGCGGGCGTCAATCCGAGCTTGCGGACCTGCGCCGTCAAGGCTTCCAGCGGCGGCAATGTCCCGGGACTGTGCGCGGGACCGCGCCACGAACCGTAAGGCGCGGACAAAGCGCCGGGAATGTGACCTTGCCGGTACTCGGCCGGCGGCCGGATATCGATGACCGTCACCGCGGGCGAAGCAGAAGCAATCAGAGCGCTGAGCTCGGCCGGCGACAGAATAGGAGATGGACGGGGATCTGCGCCAGCATGGGCGGCAAACGCCAACACCCACGCGGCGAGAAAAGCGAGGAATCTCATGATGGTCGCGCTGCACGCAAGAATGACATCATGAGATTGTAGGGGTTAGCCCTGAGAGGGCTCAGACGAAGTCCCCATATGCATAGAACACTAAGTTATATGGGGACAATCCTTCATTACTATGAAAAATTCCGACGATAGGCGACTTCCGGGGCAGGCAGGCCCGGAACGGCCGGGCCTGCCCTGGCTCTGCTTACGCCGTAACGTGGAACCCCACGCGCCCCAGCTCCTGCATCTCGAGCTCGACCCAGGTGCCCGCCACCAGCGCTTCGGCGGCACTCGCGCCCCCTGCCATCACGATCGAACCTTCCGGCAGGATCTCTCCGGCTTCCGCCACCAAGCGGGCAGCAGCGACCAGCGAGCGTACGGGATGGCCCAGGATGGCGGCCGTGGTGCCCACCTGCTGCGGCTTGCCGTTGCAAGACATGATCAGGCCCAGGTTCGAAAAATCGATGCTAGGCTTGTGCCAGGTGCCGATCACGACGCCGGACGACGATGCGTTGTCGGCCACGACGTCCTCGAGCGAGAACTTGAAAGCCTTGTAGCGCGAATCGATGATCTCGAGCGCCGGCGCGATGGCCTCCACCGCATCCAGGGCCTCGACCGGCGAGACGATGCCCGACAAAGGTTTGCGCAGCAGGAACGCGATTTCGGGCTCGACACGCGGATGCACGCGGGTCGACAGCTTGAGCTCGCCACCCTCGTCTACGCGCATGTCGTGCGTCAGCCGGCCCCAGATCATGTCGTGGACGCCCATCTGGACCATCTTGGCCCGGCTGGTGAAACCCATTTTCATGCCGATGCGGCGATGACCGCGATCGATGCGCCGCTGGATCAGCAAGCGCTGCACCTCATAGGCCTCGGCGAGCGTCATCGGGCGGCGTTCCGCAAACTGCTCGGCGGCACGCGGCGTGCATGCGGCTTCGTCCAGCTCGCGCGCCACATCGGGAAGAGACAACAGCGGACCGCTCATGCTTGCTCCTTCGCACCAAATACCGCGCGCACCGAGCCCAGCCCGTTGATGCGCGCTTCGAGAATTTCCTCACCTTGCACTGCGACCATGGGGCCCAGCGCGCCGCTCAACACCACGTCGCCCGCGCGCAGCGGGCTGCCGCACTCGGCCATCTTCCGGGCCAGCCACAGCGCGGCGTTCAGGGGATGCCCCAGGCATGCCGCGCCCGCGCCGATCGACACCTGGTCGCCATTGCGCTCCATGACCATCCCGCACAGCCGGCCGTCGAAGTCGCTCAGCTTGACCGGGCGATTGCCCAGTACGAACAGCCCGGACGACGCGTTGTCGGCGATGGTGTCGACGATGCTGATCTTCCAGTTCGCGATGCGGCTGTCGACGATCTCGATGGCCGGCAGCGCGTACGCCACGGCCGAGATCAGCTCAGCCATGGTGGCCATGGGCTGGGTGAGGTCGCGCTCCATCACGAAGGCGATTTCCGCCTCGACCTTGGGCTGGATCAGCCTCGACAGGGGGACCTCCTCGCCGTCGCACACCGACATGTCGGCAAACAACATGCCGTAATCAGGCTGGTCCACGCCCAGCTGCGCCTGCACCGCCTTGGAGGTCAACCCGATCTTGCGGCCGACGAGCCTGCGCCCCTGCCGGACCCAGTAGTCCGTATTGGCCTGTTGCACCGCGTATGCGGCGTCCAAGTCGCCAGCCGGCAATTGATCGCGTATCGGATCGATGGCAACGCGGCTTTCATGCGCATCGCGCAAGCGCTGCGCCAGCCCGGCGATCACCTCGGCGGAGGCGCCTCCTTGTCCTATCTGCCCCATGGGTAGTCCTGTCTGGAAGTTGAAGAAAAAATGAAACGTCTGGTGCTAGAACCGTCTTCGAAACGTTTTTTATGCCGTATACGTACGAATATACGTGAGAAAGCAATCGACGGACAACGGCCGCCCCTCACGGTGCAACCCCGGCCATCAATTTGAGACACTTGATGAACAACGCCCGATACTCAGGCGGCAACACGGCAATGATGGCCTCCTCCACTTCTTTGTCGCGCGGCAGTATGCGCTCGAGCACGTCCACGCCCGCTTGGGTGATCGTCACCGAATAGGCCCGCTTGTCGTCGGCGGACCGTTGGCGACGCAAATACCCTTTGCGCACCAAGCGGTTGATCATGTCAGCCAAGGAATTGCGGTCCAACGCAATATCTTCGGCCAATTGGTTCTGCGTCGCGCCCGGATGCTTGCAAACGGTAATCAGCAAAGCCTTCTGGCGCGGGGTCAGATCTTCATCGTGGAAGGTCTGCATGAACAGCGCTTCGGCCCGGAAATGCGCCCGCCTGAGCAAATGCGACACCACGTCGGTTAGCTCGAATGCCTTGACGGCATCCGTGCACGGCACGGTTTCCGGTGCGGCAGGCCTGCGCCGCGTAGCAGGGGATCGTTTCATGGTGACGTGCAGAACCACTTAAATGTTAACTGATGGCGCCCCTTCCGCCCGCCTGGCGCAGCGCGCGGACCGCGATTCGGCTATGGCTGGCCACCGATAAGTTATGCCCGGAACCGGGATGATCGGACGAAAATCCATTACTATTATGACGTATACGTACTATTTAATCTAGGTAGCGCCACATGTCCACCAAGACCCTTCGCAACTTCATCGGCGGCCGCTTCGAAGACGGCATCCGCACCTTTGACAAGCTCAACCCGGCCAACGGGGAATTGATCGCGCGCGTACACGAGGCCGGCCGCGACCAGGTCGATGCCGCCGTGGCGGCGGCCCGTCGTGCCCTGCCGGCCTGGGCGGCGATGTCCGTCAAGCAGCGCACGGACTATCTCTACGCCCTGGCCGACGGCATCGAGCGCCGCTTCGACGACTTCCTCGAGGCAGAAATCGGCGACACCGGCAAGCCCGTGGGATGGGCCCGCCAGATCGACATTCCGCGCGGCGCTGCCAACTTCCGCGCTTTCGCGGAAATCGCGCGCACCCTGGACATGGAAAGCTACATGACAGACACCCCGGACGGCCGCCAGGCGCTGAACTACGCCTACCGCAAGCCGTTGGGCGTCGTCGGCGTGATTTCGCCGTGGAATCTCCCGCTGCTGCTGTTCACCTGGAAGGTCGCGCCGGCGCTGGCCTTCGGCAACACCGTAGTGGCCAAGCCCTCCGAGGTGACGCCCTCGACCGCTACGCTGCTGGCCGAGGTCGCCATGGAGGTCGGCCTGCCCGAGGGCGTGTTCAACCTGGTCCACGGCTTCGGGCCCAACTCTGCCGGAGAGTTCATCACCACGCACGAAGACATCGACGGCGTCACATTCACCGGTGAGTCGGCCACCGGCGCCGCGATCATGAAAGCCGTGGCCCCTGGCGTCAAGCCGGTTTCCTTCGAGCTGGGAGGCAAGAACGCCGCCCTGGTGTTCGAAGACGCCGATTTCGACCAGGCCGTGGCGGGCGTCGCGAATTCCGTCTTCGCGAACTGTGGGCAGGTCTGCCTATGCACCGAGCGCGTCTACGTACAGCGTCCCATCTTCGACCGCTTCGTCCAGGCCGTGAAGCGCGAGGCGGAAAAATTGGTGCTTGGCCGGCCGATGGATCCTGCCACGACCATGGGGCCGCTCGTCTCGCACGAACACCGGGAGAAGGTGCTCTCGTACATGCGCCTGGCGGTGGAAGAAGGCGCCACGGTCGTCACCGGGGGCGGCGTGCCCCAATTCGGCGATGAGCGGGACAACGGCGCCTACATCCAGCCCACCATCTGGACCGGCCTGCCCGAGACCGCGCGCTGCATCAAGGAAGAAGTCTTCGGCCCGGTCTGCCACATTGCCCCGTTCGACACCGAGGAAGAGGCCATTGCCCTGGCCAACGACACCAAGTATGGCCTCGCGGCCGCAGTCTGGACCACCAACCTGGTGCGCGGGCACCGCGTGGCCCAGGCCATGCAGGTCGGGTTGGCCTGGGTGAACTGCTGGTTCCTGCGCGACCTGCGCACGCCGTTCGGCGGCAGCGGTTTGTCGGGCATAGGGCGTGAAGGCGGCCGCCACTCGCTACATTTTTATACCGAACCCACCAATGTTTGCGTAAAGTTGTAGCTTCTTCGCCCTTGCGTGCTCCCGAACGGGCGAGGCCTGCGGACCGGCAAAGCCGTTCCGCGGCTTTCCGGGATCACCAGGAGCCGCCGCGGTCCGTCCATGTCCAATTTCCGCCTTACCCCCAACGCGCTAGGCCACAAGCTCAAACTGCACCAGCTGCAGATCTTCGAACGCGTCCTCGAGCGCCACTCGCTGTCGCGCGCCGCCAATGAGCTCAACTTGACGCAGCCTAGCGTCACCAAGGCCATCTACGAGTTGGAGAAATTCGTCGGGGCGCCGCTATTCGAGCGATCCAACCGCGGCGTCGTCCCGACCGAGCTCGCCCACCTGCTCGGGCGCCGGGTCAAGACACTGATGGCCGAACTGCGGTACATGACCGATGAGCTGAATGCCGCACTGACCGGCGAAAGCGGCCACGTCATCGTGGGCACGCTCATCGCGGCCTCGGCCAAGCTGTTGCCCGAGGCCATTTCCCTGCTGATGCAGGAGCACCCCGGGATACGCGTGACCGTTTCCGAAGGCCCGTCGTCCCAACTGTTCCCCGCCCTGGCCACCGGCGACCTGGACATCGTCGTCGGCCGGCTGCCCGAACGCGATATCGCGCTCGGCTATGCCTATCCCCTCACTCACCACACGCTGTACGAAGAGCGGCTCTACGCCGTGGTCGGCGCGCACCACCCGCTCATCCGGGAACCTCGCGTCGAACTCGCGCAGTTGATGGACTGGCCGTGGATCCTGCCCTCGGCCGAGTCGCCCCTGCGGACCGCCGTGGAACAAACCTTTCACCGCACCGGCCTTGGCCTGCCACCCCGCTACATCGAATCGCTGTCCCTGCTGACCAACCTCGGGATACTGCTCCGGGGGGAAGCGATCGCGCTGATGCCGCAAGACGCCGCGGCCCAGTTCCTGGAGCACGGGCTCCTCAAGCGCCTGCCGCTCGAAGAATTCGGGCTGTTCGGGCGGGTGGGGTATTCGGTGCGGGCGAACCGGCAAATGAGTCCGGCTAGCCAGCACCTGATCGAATACCTGCATCGAGTCTGCGCCCATCGCCGCGCCGGGGAAAGCAATCCCCCCCTCGGAGGCAAAGGCCAGAACGGACTATAACCAACACGCATACCCCGGGCCGCAACTTCTATTTCTCGCTCGCGGCGGCGGTCACATAGACTGCCATGGATAGGAAAAAGGAGGCCGCGACCCCGTCGCGGCGCGGGAGCCCGCCCCGCGGGCGCAGACCTACCAACGAGAGCATCATGTTCAAATACGGCCTTCCCCTCAATTTCCAGAAGTGGATCGACGACCACGCGCATCTGCTCAAGCCCCCTGTCGGCAACCAGCAGATCTGGCAGGACTCCGATTTCATCGTCACGGTCGTGGGCGGCCCCAATCACCGCACCGACTATCACGACGATCCGCTGGAAGAATTCTTCTATCAGATCCGGGGCAATGCCTACCTGAAGATCTGGGCTGACGGCAAGCCCGAACGGGTGGACCTGAAGGAAGGCGACATCTTCCTGCTGCCGCCGCACGTGCGGCATTCGCCCCAGCGTCCCGAGGCCGGCAGCGCCTGCCTCGTCATCGAGCGCCAGCGCCCGCAAGGGCTGAAAGACGGTTTCGAGTGGTACTGCCTGAACTGCGGTCACCTAGTGCACCGCGTGGAGGTACAGCTCCAGAGCATCGTGCAGGACCTGCCTCCCCTCTTCGAAGCCTTCTACGCCAGCGAAGAGAAGCGGCGTTGCCCGTCGTGCGGCACGGTGCATCCGGGCAAGTCCGCTCCGGGTGACGCGTGACCGCCCGCTACGACTTCGGCGGCGTGGAGCTGGTGCGCATCGTCGAGAATGAAGGTCCACTGCTCCGCCCGGCCGAAATCTTCCCGGATTCCACGCCCGAGGTGATCCAGGCCAACCTCGACTGGCTGGCCCCACGCTTTTACGACCCGGTTTCCGACCGGCTGGTGATCGCCATCCAGTCCTTTTTGCTGAAAAGCCAAGGCCGCCTGATTCTGGTCGACACCTGCGTGGGCGACTGCAAGGCCCGCGTGCGCCCGGAATTCGACCGCCAGCATTGGGGCTGGCTGGACCGCCTGGCGCAGTCCGGCGTACGGCCCGAAGACATAGACATCGTCGTCTCCACCCATCTTCACGTCGACCACGTGGGCTGGCACACGCGACTCGTGGACGGGGCCTGGGTCCCCACCTTCCCCAACGCGCGCTATCTCTTCACCCACGAGGAATGGGCGTATTGGAAAGAGCACGAGGGACATCCCGGCCTGGTGCGCACGGGCGACTACGTGGGCGACTCGGTCCTGCCGGTGTTCGAAGCCGGGCTGGCCGACCTGGTCGACATGAACCACCGGATCGACGATGCCATCCGACTCGTCCCCGCGCCTGGGCATACGCCCGGCCACGTGGCGGTCGAAATCCAGGGCGAGAACCAGCGCGTCCTGCTCACCGGGGATGCTTTCCATCACCCGCTGCAATGCTGCTACCCCCAGTGGAGCACGCGCTTCTGCGCCGACCCCGGCCACGCGCGCCAAACACGGCGCTCGCTACTCGAGGCCTGCGCCCGCGATGGCACGCTGGTCTTGCCAGCCCACTTCCCCACGCCCACCGCCGGCCGCATCCGCCGTACGGAGCCGGGCGATTCCCACGAATTCCGCTTCGAATTCCAAGAATTACTTTAAACTTCAATCAACCCAAGGAATCCTTCATGACCTTGCAGTACCCCATTACCGCCCTGGCGGCCAGCCTTTGCCTCGCACTCGGCATGACCGCCCCGGCGCAAGCCGACATCAAGATCGGCTTTCTCGCTACCCTCTCGGGTCCCGGCGGTACGCTGGGCCAAGACCAATACGACGGATTCATGCTGGGTATCGAAGCCGCCGGCGGCAAGCTCGGCGGCCAAGCTGTCAAGGTCATCCAGGAAGACGACCAGCTCAAGCCTGAAGTGGGGCGCCAGGCCGCCAAGAAGCTCATCGAGCGCGACCGGGTGGACGTCATTACCGGCCTGAGCTTCTCGAACGTGCTCATGGCAATCTACCGCGACGTCATCAACAGCGGCACCTTCCTGCTGGTGAACAACGCCGGCCCCAGCCAGATTGCCGGCTCGATGTGCTCGCCGCTGTACTTCTCCACGTCTTGGCAGAACGACCAGCAGCACGAAGCGATGGGCAAGTATGCCCAACAGAAGGGCTACAAGCGCGTCGCGCTGATGGCGCCCAACTACCAGGCCGGCCGCGAGGCGCTCATCGGCTTCAAGCGCTACTTCAAGGGCGAGGTCCTCAGCGAGACCTACACCCAGGTCAACCAACCCGACTACTCGGTGGAAATCACGCAGCTGCGCAATGCCAAGCCTGACGCCGTGTTCATTTTCTATCCCGGCGGCATGGGGGTGAACTTCGTCAAGCAATATCACCAGGCCGGCATGCTGGGCAAAGTGCCCCTGCTGTCGGGCTCGACGGTGGACGGCACGACCCTGCCGGCGTTGAAAGAGCTGGCCCTGGGCGTTATCTCGGGCGGCCCGTGGGCGCCCGACCTGCCCAACCCGGCCAACCGCAGCTTCGTCGAGCAGTTCCGCAAGAAATACGGAAGGATCCCGTCGCATTACGCGGCCTACGGCTATGATTCAGCCCAGGCGCTGAACGCCGCGCTGCAGGCCACCGGGGGACGCATCAACGACAAGAAAGCCTTCGAACAGGCCATGGTCAAGGCGAATTTCCCCTCAGTGCGGGGCGAGTTTAAATTTAACAATAATCACTTCCCTGTTTCTAACTATTACGCGTTCGAAGTAGTGCGCGATCCTGCGGGCGACGTGACGTTGGCCACGCGGGAAACGGTATTCCAGGAGCACCAGGATCCCTACCATGGGGAGTGCAAGCTGAAATAAGCGTCCGAAGCAGGCGTCGCGCCGTCGATCGCAGTATCCCACGGGGCCGGTTTCCGGCCTCGCCCACCACGCAAGGCAAGCCAGGAGTCCGCATGAAAACCGCCAAACTGATAGCCATCGCATCGATACTGCAAGCGGCCTTCGCCGCCCCTTCCTACGCCGCCGTCAAGATCGGCTTCGTCTCCACCCTGTCCGGGCCCGGCTCGGTGCTGGGGCAAGACCAGTACGACGGGTTCATGTTGGCCGTCGAACAGGGCAACGGCAAACTCGGCGGCGTCGACGTCCAGATTCTGCGGGAAGACGACCAGATGAAGCCCGAGGTGGGGCTGCAGGTCGTGCGCCAGCTCCTCGAGCGCGAGAAAGTACCCATCATCACCGGCCTGATCTATTCGAACGTGATGATGGCGGTCCACCGCCCCATCACCAGCGCGGAAGTCTTCCTGATCGGTTCGAACGCCGGCCCCACGCCCATCACCGGCAAGGGGTGCTCGCCCTATTTCTTCTCGACTTCATGGAACAACGACCAGCTGCATGAAGCCGGCGGCGAGCTCGCCAACAAAATGGGCATCAAGAAGATCCACCTCCTGGCCGCCAACTACCAGGCCGGCAAGGACGCCATGGAGGGCTTCAAGCGCACCTTCAAGGGAGAAGTCGTCGGCGAGACCTTCACCCAGGTCAACCAGCCCGATTACTCGGTCGAGATCTCCGCACTGGCTGCCAACAAGCCCGAGGCCATCTACACCTTTTATCCCGGCAGCATGGGCGTGAACTTCGTCAAGCAATACCGGCAAGCCGGCATGTTCGACAAGGTGCGCATGCTTTCCACCTCCACCATCGACGGCTCCACGCTTCCGGCCCTGCAGGAAAACGCGCTCGGCGCGATCACGGCCGCCCCCTATTCGCCCGACCTCGACAACCCGGCCAATAAGAAGTTCGCCGAAGCTTTCCGCAAGAAATACAACCGCGAGCCGTCGATGTACGCGGCGCAATCCTATGACGCCGCCAGCCTGATCGCCTCGGCCCTGGCCAAGACCAAAGGCAACGTGTCCGACAAGAATGCGTTCCGCACGGCATTGCGCGAGGCCAAGTTCGACTCCGTGCGCGGCTACTTCGCGTTCAACACCAACCAGTTCCCGATCGCCCCGTTCTACCGGGTCGACGTGGAGAAAGACGCCAGCGGCAAGCCCGCCTTCGTCACCAAAGGCGTGATCTACGAGCAAAGCAAGGACTCGTACGCCGGCGAATGCAAGATGAAGTAATGCACGGCCGGCTCCGCATCGAGCCGGTTTGCATACAATAGGGGCCTCGTGGGCCTTCCGGCCCACGCCCTTTCAACAAGCAAGAACAATAATTCGTGCCCCTCGACAAGGACTCTCTGGCGCACGTCGCCATCATCGCTTCCCCTGCCATCGGCGACTCGCTGCTGTTGATGACGGTCGCGCACAATCTGCGCCGTGCCGGATCGAACGTTACCGTCTTCGGCGCCCACATCCATGCCCTGCGCGCGTGGTTTCCGGGTTTCGACATCCGTCCCGCGCTACCGCCAGACCAGGCATCCGAGGTGCTGCGGGATTATGGTGCGGTGGTTCAACTGCACGAGGCCCGGCCGCTGCCCGAACCCCATGCCATCCACCCGCGAGCGTTGATCCTCGAACACCTGTGCCGCATGCGCTCGCCCCAATCCATGGCGCAGCGCCTGGTCGAATACTGTCGCGCGGAACTCGGCCTACTGGATCCGGAAAAGCACAACGGCCTCGTCCCTCCCGCGGGATTGGTGCACCGAAGCCACCAGGCGCGGGTCGTCATCCATCCCACGGCAAGCACGCCGGACAAATGCTGGCTGGCTTCGCGTTTCGTGACACTCGCGCGCCGGCTGCGCGACGAAGGACTGGACCCGCACTTCATCATCAGCCCGGCCGAACGCCCCCAATGGGAGCACGTCCAGGAACTGGGCCTGGGGCTGCCTGCGCTGGGCGGGCTGGACGAAGTGGCGGCCTGGATCTTCGGCTCCGGCTGGTTCATCGGCAACGACTCGGGCATCGGCCATCTCGCCTCTAACCTCCACGTGCCGACCCTGTCACTGTTCATGCGCCAGGGGGGCGCCAGGACGTGGCGGCCTGACTGGGGCCCCGGGCGCATCCTGGTCGGCGGTGATTACATCCCCACCGGCAAGCTGAAAGAAAAACTTTGGAAATACGCGTTGACGCCGGGCCGGGTCGCACGGGACTTCTCGCGTTTCCGCGCGAACGGTTCCTGGCCTTCGCCCTATGCGGTCGCTGCCGCCGGCGCAGCCATGCCGGCGCTCTAGGCGACGCTAGGCATAGGACAACGAAGCGCCCTCGGTCTCGCGCTCCGCGGCGCGGCCCGCCCGGCGAACCTGTGCCGCAGCGGACGCCGCGATGGCCGGCACGGCCGTCGCGACCAGGACTTTCTCCATCACGATGTCGCAGCCGATGACACTCATCGGCCGCTCGCGCTGCGCTGCATCGAAGCGTTGGGGATCGAATGGCACGTGGATGACCTGGTGCAGGTGGCTGTCCTGATACGGGCCGGTGGCCTCCGGATTCGCCGTCACGAACAGGCTCACCGTCTTGACTCGCAACGCGATCGCCAGGTGCATGGTGCCGGTGTCGCCGGTCACCAATACGTCCATGCTGCCCACGACGGCCGCCAGTTGCGGCAGCGTCGTCTCCCCGACGTAGCTGATGACCCGCGCGCGCTCATCTTGCGCCAGCCCATCGAGAAACGCTTGCTCGATCTCGCGCTCCCGGGCGTCTCCGACCAAGACCAGCGCGTAATCGGGCGAGTGGGAGAGGATCTTCCTCGCCAACGCCACGAAACGCTCGACGGGCCAACAGCGTATGGGTTTGGATGCCCCCAGCTGGAAGCCGACCACCACCTTGCCTTCGGGCTTGGGAAGAGGCGCGAACGGAACGGGCACGAACATCGTCGTGTCTTGCACGTCACAACCCAGCACTTCCATCAGGTCGAGCTTGGACCGGATCTGATGGCGTCCTTCGTGGAACGTGAAGGCGGTCAACCATCTCCCCATGCCATTCAGCTCCTCCCGCTCGACATTCTTGAATACGTACTCACAGCCGGAAAATACGGCGGCGAGCACGTCGTACGGTTCTTTGGAGTGCAGGATCACGGCCATCTCCGGCCGGACCCCGCGCAGCGCAGAGATGACGCCGAACATGGTCCTGGCCTTGTGATCCCAATGGATGACGTGGTCGAAATGCGGGCTACCCTGCACCAGGCCGGCAGTGCGATGGCCGGAGACGAGGGTAATGACCGCATCGGGGTAGCGCTTCTTGACGGCGCGGATGGCGGGGGTATTCAGGAGAAGGTCCCCCAGCGCCGTCGTGGAGAAAATGACGACGCTGCGAAAGTTGCGCTTCGAATCGAACGACTGCCGGTCTCTGGGACGCCCCGTCAAAAACTTATAGATGCCGACCAGAAGGTTCGCGAGCTTTATTTTTGTTCTTTTCATCCGTGCGGTTAGGAGGATTCATTGAACTGCATCTTGTATAGCGCTGCGTACAAGCCGTCGGCGGCAAGCAGGTCGGCGTGCGTACCCTGTTCCACCATGCGACCTTGATCCAGCACGATGATGCGGTCGGCATTCTGCACCGTAGAAAGACGATGGGCAATCACCAGCGTCGTCCTGCCCTTCATGAGGCGCTCGAGCGAAGCCTGCACTTGGCGTTCCGACTCGTTGTCGAGGGCGGAAGTGGCCTCGTCCAGGATCAGGATCGGCGCATCCTTGATCAACGCCCGCGCGATCGCCAGGCGCTGGCGCTGCCCGCCCGACAACCGGGCCGCGTTCTCGCCTACGCGGCTATATATGCCCTGCGGCAGCGACTCGACGAACTCGAGCAGATTGGCATCGGCCAGCGCCTGCCGGATCGCCTCCTCCGAAGGCTCCTGGCTGGCACCGTAACTCACGTTCGCGGCGATCGTCTCGTCGAACAGCACCACGTCTTGGCTGACCAAGGAAATCGCGTCGCGCAGGCTGCTCAGGGTGAGCTCTTCGATCGGCACGCCGTCCACGCGTATCGAACCCCGGGACGGCTGGGCAAAGCGCGGCAGCATGGAAACCAGGGTCGTCTTGCCGCTGCCCGAGCGGCCGATGAACGCCACGGTCTGCCCGGGTTCGACCGAGAAGCTGATGTCGGTCAAGGTATTGCGCGCCGCTTCAGGGAAACGGTGCGAGACGTTCTCGAACTCGATCCGCCCGCGCACCGGCTTGGCCAGGGTACGCGTCCCCTCGTCCGGCTCTGGCATTTCGTCCACGAGCGAGAACACGCTTTCGGCGGCCACGAGCATGCGCTGCATGGGGCTGGCGACATTGGCCAGGCGCTTGAGCGGATCGAGCATCTGCAGCATGGCGGTAACGAACGCGGCAAAGCCACCCACCGTGATTTGGTTGGCATCGGACTGCCCCAGCGCGGTGGCCACCACGACGGCGAGCGCGACGGCGGAAATGGCCTGGGTGATGGGGGCGGACGCCGCCGTCGCCACTGCGTTGCGCATGGCAAAACGGCGCAACCGTCCATTGACCTCAAAAAACCGGGCCTCCTCGTGCTCGTAGCCGCTGAACAACTTAATGACCCGCTGCCCGTCGATGGCCTCGCTCACGATCCGGGTCAGCTCGCCGTTCATCGCGATGGTCTCGCGGTTGATCCGCCGGATGCGCCGCGCAATGGCCCGCATGATGAAAGTCGAGAGCGGGAAGGCCACCAGGGCGATCAGGGTCAGCTGCCACGACAAATACAGCAGCACCCCCACCAGCGAAACGACGATCAGCGTTTCCCGCACCAGCACGGTGATGACTTCAGTGGCCAGGCCCATCACCCCGGCGGCGTCCACCACGAAGCGATTGAGCAGCAGCGAGGAGCCCATGCGCTTGAAATACGCATCGGGCAGGCGCAACAGGCGATCGAACATCTCCCTGCGCAAGTCGGCCAGGACGTGGTTGGCCGCCCAGGCCAGCAGATAGTCACTCAGGAAGTTCAGCGCGCCCCGGACCAGGAAGATGACGACGATGGCGAGCGGGATCTTCCAGACGTAATCGGGATGCTCGCCGCTGAAACCTCCGTCCAGCAGCGGCTTCATCAACATGGCCAGGATGGGCTGGGAAGCGGCCACCCCGGTCAGGAAAAGCATGCCCAGCGCGATCGCGTGCCAGTATTTCAGGACCCGGCTATAGACGCGGCGCCATAGTTCGGATTTGACGGGTTGTGAATTCACAGGGTGTTCGTGGCGGGACGCCTCCACGGCAGCGCTGGTTCGCGCTGCGGCCGGCCCGCCCGCTTACAATAGAAAGCTTTAGATTGTACGCGCAGCCGCCTGCCGCCCTGCGTCGCTGACTACCCGATGCCAGAAGTCGATCCCGTACATGTCCGGCTGCCCAACTGGGTAGGCGACGCTTGCATGTGCCTGCCCGCGTTGGCGCTGCTCCAGCAAGCGGGGCATGGCCTGGTGCTGCACGGCCGCCCGTGGGCCGGCGACTTGCTCAATGGACTCACGCCGGCGGCTTTCGTTCCGTTGGGCAAGCGCTTCGGCGCCAATCTCGCAACGACCCGGCAAGCGGTGCCCGACCGGGGCAGGCCGCGGGGCATCGTCTTCCCCAACTCTCTGTCCAGCGCCGCCCTGTTCCGCCTGGCCGGCATTCGCGCCGCGGGCTATCGCGGCAACGGCCGCTCCCCCCTCCTGCGCTGGGCCCTGCCCAAACCCTCCGGGCTGCACGAGGTCGAGGTGTTCTACCGCCTCGCGCGCGAGGCGCTGCTCCGCTGGCATCCCGGCATCGAGCTGCCCGCGACTCCCGGGCCGCGGCTGGCGCTGCCCCTTACGCCAGCTCATCGCGCCGCTGCCGACCGGGCCCTGGCCGAGGTTGGCATCACCGGGCCTTTCGTCTTGCTCGCCCCCATCGCCACCGGCCTGCACCATGGGCGATCCAAGGCCTGGCCGCTATTCGGGGACCTGGCGCAAGCGCTGGCCACCCAAGGCATGACATGCGTCACCTGTCCACCCGCCCATGAGGCCGAGGCGACCCGCCGGGCAGCCCCGGCAGCAACCGTGCTGCCGCCTCTCGAACTGGGCGCCTTCGCGGCCCTGACTCAGCGGGCGGCAGCCATCGTCTGCAACGATTCGGGCACTTCCCACGTGGCGGCGGCAGCCGGAGCCCGCCAGATCACCCTATTCGGCGTCACGCGCCGCGAACGCACCGGCCCCTGGACGCCGGATGCGGTATGCCTGGGCGACGATGGCCGCTGGCCTACCCTGCCTGAGGTCATCGACGCCGTCCGGAGCCTGCTATCCTCCCCTTCGACATGAGTTCCCTACCCGCCCGCGAACCCAAACGAGCGCTGGTCATCGCGCTTCGCTACCTGGGTGACGTCTTGCTCACCACGCCCCTGCCCCGGGCCCTGCGCACGCGCTACCCGCAGTGCGAGGTCGACATGCTCGTGTTCCGGGGCACGGAAGGCATGTTGGAGAACAACCCGGACATCAACCAGGTTTTTACGATCGCGGAGCGCCCGGCGCGGGGAGAAATCCGCGCGATGCTCCGCCGGCTCTGGCGCCGCTACGACCTTGCCCTGATCCCGCAGCCCGGAGACAAGCCCCACCTGTTCGGCCTGGCGTCGGCCCGGGTTCGCGTGGGGCTGGTCCCGCCCGAACTGGGCCATGCCTGGTGGAAGCGACTTTCGCTGCGGCACCCGCTGGTCATCGATGAGCACATGCATCGGGTGCACGAGAACGAGCGCGTCGCTGCACTGCTCGGCCTGGCGCCGGCCCGCACCGTGGTGCCGCCGACGGCCTACGTCCCGCGGGAGGCCTGGCCTGCCCGCCTGGCCGCCGCCGTGCCTGGCGCGCCTCCCTTCGACGCCTATCGTCCTTACGCGGTGGTCCACCCTTCCCCCCGCTGGCGCTACAAGCAGTGGCATGCCCAGGGCTGGCGCGAACTGCTCTCCCGCCTGCATGCACAAGGCTTGCAGGTGCTATTGAGCGGCGGGCCAGGCGAAGCGGAATCGCAATACGTCAACGAGTTGCTCGAAGGCCTGGACGAGCCCGTGCGGCGCGCCATCGTCCGCGTGCAGGGGAGGCTGAGCCTGGCCGAGCTCGCCGACCTGCTGCGCCATGCCTCTGTCTACGTGGGCCCGGACACGGCCACGACGCACCTCGCCGCGGCTTGCGGCACCCCCACCGTGGCGCTGTTCGGCCCGACGGACCCGCGACAATGGGGCCCCAGCCCGGGCGACGGGCTGGGCCAGCCGTGGGCCAAGGCCGCGCCGCGGCAAGTCCGCGGCAACGTGGTCATGCTGCAAGAGCCCATCGCCGATTGCGTCCCATGCCAGCGCGAAGGTTGCGATGGACACCGTGGCAGCCGCAGCCTATGCATGGAGCGCCTCGGGACGAGCACCGTGACGGATGCGGTGCTGTCCCTGCTGCAGGCGCCCCAGCCGGAGATGCGGAGAACGCCCGCATGAGGGTCGCCATCGCCTGCAATCGCTTCGGCCATGGCGGAGGCATGGAACGCTATGCCATGGATCTCGTCAAGGGGTTCCGCGCGCTCGGCATCCGCCCGGTCGTGTTCGCCCGCAATTTCGACACCCACATCCCCGAGTACGGCGACGTGGAACCGGTCCGCATCGCCGTCTGGGCCTTGCCCGGCAAACTGCGCGACCACTACTTCTCCTCCCGCCTGCGCGACCTGAAAGCGGCCCACCGCATCGACCTCCTGATCGGCTGCAGCCGGACCGCCGTGTCGGACATCGCCATCTGCGGGGGCACCCACCTCGGCCACCTGGCCCAGTCGGGCCGGCGGCCGACAGCCTGGGACCAATGGCAGATCCGGCTGGAACGCGCCCACTATGCCCATGCGCACTTGGTGCTGGCCCATTCGCTGATGATGGCCGACGAGCTGCGCCGTTACTACGGTGTCGAGCCGGAACGGATACGGGTGCTGTATCCCCCGGTAGACGTGGAAACCTTCCGTCCGGTGGACGATGCCCGGCGTGCCGCGCTCAGGCGCGAGCTGGGCATTGCCGAAGGCACGACTGCTTTCCTGTTCCCGTCTACCGGACACGAACGCAAAGGCTACCCGCTGCTCGAGGCCTGCTTCAGCTCGACTGCCTTGCCCGTCTCGCTCCTGGTCGCCGGCCGCCCGGTGGAGTCCCGCTCCGCGAAGATCCGGTATATCGGGTACCGGGAGGACATCGCCAACTGCTACCGGGCGACGGATTTCACCATCCTCGCCTCGCGCTACGAGCCCTTCGGCCTGGTGGGCCCCGAGTCCGTCCTGTGCGGCACCCCTACGGTCCTGCCGCGCAGCATAGGCAGCACGGAAGCCTTGTCGGATGAGGCTTGCCTGAGTTTCGACGTCGATGCGCCGGCCTCGCTGGCCGACGCGATCGCGCAGGCCGAAGCACGCGCCCGCGCAGGCCGCGCCCGGCTCGCCGTCCCGCTGGATCACCTTTCCTACGCCCCGAGCCCTCGCGCTCACGTGGAAGCGCTCCTGGACATGTCGATTTCCACGAAGGCGGCTTGCGAACTTTCATGAACCGTCCCCATTCCGCATACGACGGCCTGCCCGCTCCGCTGACCTTCGTCGCCGCCGCGGCGATCTCCCTCCTGCCCGCGCTCACGCTGTCAGTGCGGGGCAGTGCCAACCGCCTGCTGTTCCTGCTCCTCCTCCTGTCCATGATCGCCGCCTTCTGGCGGCACCGCCTGGCGCCGGAAGCGCGTTTCGCCCATGTCATGCGGCAATATTGGCCGGTCTGGGCGGCACTGGCTGCGCAATTCGTTGCCGCGGCGGTGAGCACCCTCGCGGTGGGATGGGATCAGCCGCGCGTGTTCGCGGACCTCCGGGTACTCGACACGCCCCTACGGATGGCCCTCTTCGGGCCGCTTTTCTGGCTGCTCCTGGCCGTGCCGGCAGGCTGGCTCAAGCAGCTCCAGTGGGGATGCACGGGCGGGGCGTTGATCGGCGCGGCGATTCTTCACCACCAATTCGCCCTCTCGCCCGGCGAGCGGCCCATGCAAATCCTCTTCTCGAATCTGCTGCCCTTCAGCAACATCACGCTGCTCCTGGGCATGTTTTCGTTACTGAGCATAGGCTGGTCCGACCCCGCCACGCGCCGGGGCCGCATCGCCATCGCGCTGAAGCTGGCCGGCGGCGGTGCCGGCCTTTATGTCGCCTATGCCTCCGGCACGCGCGGGGGATGGCTGGCGCTGGCCGTGTTCGCGTTCGTGTTTTTCTTCCTGATGCGCGGGCGTGCCTGGCGCAAGCTCCTGGCCATGGCAACGCTCGCCGCCGCGAGCGCCGGCGCGTACCTGTCCAGCGACTTCGTCGCCCAGCGCGTCGACGACGCCTATAAGGAGCTCCAGGAATACCGCCAGGGCAAGGAGCTCGACTCTTCGGTCGGAAACCGGCTGCAGCTATGGACCGCTGCAGTGGAAGTATTCAAGGAACACCCGTTCGTCGGCGTCAGCCGCCAGGGATACGGGCAAGCCATGCAGGATGCAGCGCGACGGGGAATCATCACGATGCGCGCCGCCGAGTACCGGCATTCGCACAACGAGCTTTTGTTCAATCTCGCCACCCTGGGCACGCTCGGCGCGCTGGCGATCCTGGCCGCATGGCTGGTGCCGGCCGCATATTTCGCGCGCGCCGCACGCAGCCCGCACCGCGACGAGCGGACCGCCGGCACGATGGGGCTGCTGCTCGCGACCGGCTTCCTTGTCTTCGGCATGACGGAAGTCATGTTCGCGATGTCGATGGTCGCGTCGTTCTACACACTGATGACGGCGGCGCTGATGGCCATCGTCGCCCGCCAGCGCCGGTGCACTGTGGTCGCCTGAGCGGCGCCGGCTCAATACTCCAGCGCCACGTCGTCGGGCCGCCCGGTCAGCTTGGCCAGTTGCTGCAGCAAGACGTCCGGCACCCGCACCCGCCAGTCTTCGCCGAGGCGCACCACGCACTTGGCATCCTCGCGGTGGTAGACGATTTCCACGGGGGTGCCGGGGAAGCCGTTCTCCGGATCGGCACGGTGCGGATTGAGCACTGAGCGCAGCGATTCGACATGCGCATTGCCGTTGAAGCGAATGGACAGGGCCCTGGCCTTGGCCTCGCGCGCCATCTGCAAGTCGTACAGCTCGTCGGCCACGATCCGCATGCCGCCGGAATATTCATCATTGCTGACCTTGCCCAGCACGATGAGCAGCTGGTCCTCGCGCAGCTTGCCCCGGTGCCGCTCGTACAGCTCGTTGAACACCGAGATCTCCACCTGCGCGGTGCCGTCATCGAGCACGGCGAACACCATCTTGCCCCGCCGCGTCATCTGCGTGCGCACCGCCGACAGGATGCCCGCCATCCACTGCGGCTCACGGCTCGGCTGTAGGTTGGAGAGCGGCGTCCGGACGAAGCGCCGGACCTCGGCGCGATAGGCATCGAACAAATGGCCGCTGAAATAAAAGCCGAGTGCGGTCTTCTCCTGCGCCAGGCGCTCGCGTTCGTCCCAGGGCTCCACGTCGGCCATCTCGCCCGCCAGGTCGTCGTGGTCGTCGCCGCCGAACAGGGAGGCCTGGCTGGCGGCACGGGCCGCTTGCTCGGCCGCGTCCATGGCGGTACCCAGCGTGGCCAGCACGGCGGCGCGGTTGGGGCACAGCGAATCGAACGCCCCGGCCTTGATCAGCGCCTCGATGGCGCGGCGGTTCACGACGTGCCGGTCGATGCGGCGGCAGAAATCGAACAAATCCTTGAACGGGCCCTTTTCCGCGCGGGCACGCAAGATTTCCTCGACGGCGCCCTGCCCCGTTCCCTTGACTGCGCCCAGGCCATAGCGAATCGTGCGCGGCGGCTGGCCACGCGCGGAATATTCGTCAAGCACCGGCTCGAAGCGGTAGCCCGACAGATTGATGTCGGGCGGCAGCACCTTGACCTTGTTGGCTACGGCGTCCGCCCAGAAGACCTGCACCTTGTCCGTGTCGTCCATGTCGGAAGACATGGTGGCGGCCATGAACTCGGCTGGATGGTGCGCCTTGAGCCACGCCGTCTGGTAGGCGATCAGCGCGTACGCGGCGGTATGCGACTTGTTGAAGCCGTATTCCGCGAACTTCTCCATCAGGTTGAACAACGTGACGGCGATGTCCGGGTCGTAGCCCTTTTTCTCTGCCCCAGCCTGGAAGATCTCGCGGTGCTTGGCCATTTCCTCGGGCTTTTTCTTGCCCATGGCCCGGCGCAGCATATCGGCGCCGCCAAGCGTGTAGCCACCGATGATCTGCGAGATCAGCATCACCTGCTCTTGGTAGACGATGACGCCGTACGTGCTCTTGAGGACGGGCTCCAGGTCGGGATGGAAATATTCGGCCTTGGCGCGGCCGTGCTTGCGGTTGACGAAGTCATCCACCATGCCCGAGCCCAGGGGCCCCGGCCGGTAGAGTGCGAGCACGGCGATGATGTCTTCGAAGTTGCTGGGGCGAAGCTTCTTGAGCAGTTCCTTCATCCCGCGCGATTCCAGCTGGAACACGGCGGTGGTGTTGCCATCGCTCAGCAGCTTGTAGGACTCCGGGTCGTCGAGCGGCAGCGACATGATGTCGAAGTCGCGCATCCCCTCGTTGAACTCGCGCACGTAGCGCACGGCCCAATCGAGAATCGTGAGGTTGCGCAGGCCCAGGAAGTCGAACTTCACCAGGCCCACGGCCTCGACGTCGTCCTTGTCGAACTGCGAGACGGCGATGTGGCTCTGCCCGGGCTGGCAGTACAAGGGGCAGAAATCGGTCAGCTTGCCCGGCGCGATCAACACGCCCCCCGCGTGCATGCCGATGTTGCGGGTCAAGCCTTCGAGCGGCCGGGCAAGATCGATCAACGCCCGGGCTTCCTCGTCGTTGTCATAGCGCTCTTTGAACGCGGGCTCTTCCTTGAGCGCGCGCTCCAAATCCCAGGGATCCGCCGGCGAATGGGGAATGATCTTCGAGAGCGTGTCGCAGAAGGTATAGGGCAAGTCCAGGACCCGCCCGGCGTCACGGATCACTGCCTTCGCGCCGAGGGTACCGAAGGTGGCGATCTGGCTCACCGCGTCCCGCCCGTACTTCTGCTTGACGTACTCGATGACCTTGTCCCGGTTGTCCTGGCAGAAATCGATATCGAAGTCCGGCATCGATACCCGTTCCGGGTTCAGGAAGCGCTCGAACAGCAGGTCGTAGCGGATGGGGTCGATATCGGTGATGCCCAGGCTGAACGCGACCAGGGATCCGGCGCCGGACCCCCGGCCCGGCCCCACGGGCACGCCGTTCTTCTTGCCCCAGTTGATGAAGTCCTGCACGATCAGGAAGTAGCCGGGGAACCCCATGTCGATGATGGTCTGGCACTCCTTCTCGAGCCGCTGGCTATATTTCTCCCAGTTCGCCTGGCGCTCCTTCTCGTCGGGGAAGAGCTGCACCATGCGTCGCTCCAGCCCCTCCCGCGACAGCTGTACCAAGTATTCGGCCAAGGTCACGCCTTCCGGCGTGGGGAAATCGGGCAGCTTGGGCTTACCCAGCTCTAGCGTCAGGTTGCAACGGGTGGCAATGGCCACCGTGTTGGCGAGCGCCGAGGGCACGTCGGCGAAGCGCTCGGCCATTTCCTCGGACGAAAGCAGGTACTGCTCTTCGGTATAGAGACGCTGTCTCCTGGGGTTGGCCAGGATCTCGCCCTCGGCGATGCAGACCCGGGCTTCGTGGGCGCGGAAATCCTCGCGTTCGAGGAACTGCACCGGGTGCGTCGCCACCACCGGCACCCCGCACTCTGCCGCCAGCCGCATGGCCGCCTGCACATAGGCTTCGTCCCCTTCCCGGCCCGCGCGCTGCAGCTCGATGAAGTAGTTGTCGGGGAACACCTTCATCCAGTGGCGAGCGGCGGCCAGCGCGGCCTCGCGGTTGCCCGCTTCCAGCGCCTGGCCCACATCGCCCTGCCGCCCACCGGACAAAGCCACCAGGCCGGCCCCGTGCACCTCCAGCCATTCGGGCATGATCTCGCCGCGCCCGCGGTGCTGGTTGGTGAGGAATGCCTGGGTCAACAACTCGCACAAGTTGTGGTAGCCGGTCCTGTCCCGCACCAGCAGCAACATCCGGTACGGCTTGTCGCGGTCGGCGAGGTTGGACACCCAGACGTCGCAGCCGGCGATCGCCTTGATGCCCTTGGCCCGGGCCGCCTTGTAGAACTTGATCAAGCCGAATAGGTTGGACAGGTCGGTCAAGGCGACCGCCGGCTGCTCCAGCGCCACGACTTTCTTGATCAGGTCCGGAATGCGGACGATGCCGTCCGAGACAGAGAACTCGGAATGGACGCGGAGATGGACGAACGGGGGGGTAGGCTGCGCAGACATGGCGGCCATTTTAGCTGCTTGCCCCGGCAGATGAAGCCGTGGCCCCGGCATGCGCAAGGGCCATACTTGGTATGAGCAATGGAGCATGTGCTGAGCGGGCCTTCTTAGGTAGAGTTTCCGGGGCGCAGTCAAGCTGCGCCTGCCCGCAGACTCGACCAGAGGACCGCCATGTCTAACCATCCTGGCTCCGCCCCCTCCCCGCGCGACCTGCGCTCGTGGCTTCGCCTCGTCGATCAGCATGGCGGCCTTTTCCGCATCGATGCCGAGGTCGACCCCTTGGAGGAGATGTCCGCCATTACCTTCATGGCAAGCCGCAAGCCGGCATCTCCCGCCTTCTTGTTCAGACGGCTCCGTGGCGACGGGATGGGCGCGAGCATTCTCTCGAACATGCTGGCAGCGTCGAAAGAGCGCTATGCCTTGGCGGTAGGCCTCGACCCGGCGCTTTCGATACGAGAACTGGTCTCCGAAACCCGGAGAATTGGTGCCCGCCGCATTGCACCGCGCGTAGTGCCGGCCTCGGAAGCTCCTGTGCGCGAAATCACCCTATCGGGCGACGACATCGACCTCACCCGGCTCCCCGCGCCACGCTTCTGGCCCGGAGACGGCGGACGCTATCTCGGCACAGGCAACGTTACCTTCATCCGCAACCCCGACACGGGCGTAGTCAATGCCGGGGTGTATCGGCAAATGCTGCACGGACCGCGCCGGCTAGGCTTGAACATAGTGCCGGGCCGGCATGGCGCCCAGAACTGTGAAGCGTGGTGGAAGCGCGGGCAGCCCTGCCCCGTGGTGACTGCTTACGGCGTAGACCCCGCACTATTCATCGCCGCCACCCAGGTCTACGCTCGTGAAGAAAGCGAACTCGACGCGGCGGGCGGCCTGGCCGGAGAGCCCATGCTCATCACCGCGGCCGACCTGTCGGACTTGCCGGTGCCGGCACGCGCTGAACTGGTGATCGAAGGCTTCGTCCACAAAGGCGACGTCGAACTCGAAGGCCCGCTCGGCGAATTTCATGGCTATTACTCGGGGAAGTCGGACATGCGGGCTGTCATCCGGGTCGAGCGCGTGCACCTCCGTCCTAATCCCATCCTAACCGCGGCGCTGATGGCGACTTGGCCCTCGTGCGAAATCGGCGAATACCACGCCATCATGCGCTCGGCCCGCGTATGGGACAACCTTGAGGCCATGGGCGTGCCAGGCATCGCCGGCGTGTACGTGTACCCGGCGTCCGCTTCGGCGGCGGGACTCATGGTGATATCGATAAAACAACTCTACCCCGGCCACGTCGCTCAGGTGCTGGCGCTCGCCGCACAATGCCCCGCGGCAGCCTACGTGATCCGTTGGATCGTCGCGGTGGACGACGACGTGGACCCGACCGACATCGGCGAAGTCATGTGGGCGATGAGCGTGCATTCGAACCCCGCTGACGACATCGACATCCTGCGCAAGACCTGGTCTTACCGCACTGACCCCAGTCTGGCACCCGACATGCGCCCCTACGGCTCCAAGGCGCTGATCGATGCGTGCCGATCCCACCGATACCGTGCCACCCACCCCAAGCGGACGCGCCTGTCGCGCGCTGTTTACGAGCGCGTCGCCGCCCGCTGGCCCGAGTTTGGGTTGCCGGGGGAGGCGCCTGTCATCACGCACTTCCATGACGACCAATAGGACCGACCTACACCATGGCCCAACACCCCAATCTCATCGGCGGCGAATGGCGTACCGGCGAATCGTTCCCAAACATCAACCCCTCCAATCTAAATGACGTCATTGGGGAATACGCCAGAGCAACGATAGCCGACTGTCGCGATGCCATCACCGCAGCACGCGGCGCGGCCAAAGACTGGGGGCTCACGCCTCCGCAAGTCCGCGCCGACCTCCTGTACAAAGTCAGCGCTGCCATCGAGGCCGAATCGGCCCGCCTTGCGGATCTGCTCGCCCGCGAAGAAGGCAAGACGCTGCGCGAAGCCTCCGGCGAGGTCGTGCGCGCCATGAACATTTTTCGCTTCTACGCAGGTGAAGCATTGCGCGGCCCAGGCGAACGCTACGACAGCAGTCGCCCCGGCATCGAAATACAGGTCACGCGCGAACCGGTTGGCGTCGTGGGATTGATCACGCCCTGGAATTTCCCGATCGGCATCCCGGCCTGGAAGATCGCGCCCGCGCTGGCCTGGGGCAACACCGTTGTGTTCAAACCGGCAGACCTCGTTCCCGGCTGTGCCTGGGAACTGGCGCGCATCATTCATGAAGCGGGCATACCTCCCGGCGTTTTCAACCTCGTGATGGGTCGAGGAACCGACGTGGGCGCAGAAATCATACACAATCCCGGTGTAGACGCCGTCAGCTTCACTGGCTCGGTGGAAACCGGCGCCAAAGTTCTGCAGGGAGCGGCCCTACGGGGCGCCAAAGTGCAAATGGAGATGGGAGGCAAGAATCCGCTGGTGGTCCTAGCCGATGCGGACATCGACCGCGCCGTGCAGGTGGCTCTCGACGGTGCCTACTTTGGTACAGGACAGCGCTGCACCGCGTCGTCCCGCCTCATTATCGAAGACGCCATCCACGACAAATTCGTCACTTGCCTGATAGAGGCGCTGTCCGCCCAGATAGTGGACGACGCGCGAAAACCCGGTACGACCATCGGCCCCGTAGTAGACGAGCGACAATTCGAGCAAGACCTGCGTTATATAGAGATCGGGCGTGGTGAAGCCCACCTCGCCTGGGGCGGCCAGCCGCTGAAGCGTGCCACACGGGGCTTCTTCCTTCAGCCCGCACTGTTCACCGAAGCGCGTAATGATATGGTCATCGCGAAAGAAGAAATCTTTGGCCCGATCGCCGCCGTGATTCGTGTCAAGGATTATGACGAAGCGCTGGCCGTGGCCAACGACACGCGGTTCGGCCTATCTGCCGGCATATGCACGACGTCGCTGAAGTATGCACAGCACTTCCGCCGTCACGCGAACGCTGGCATGGTCATGGTCAACTGCCCGACCGCCGGTGTGGACTACCACACGGCTTTCGGTGGCCGCAAGGCGTCGAGTTACGGCTCGCGCGAGCAGGGCCCGTATGCCGTCGAGTTCTATACCACCGTCAAAACGGCCTACCAAGCCATGTGACGGCTCGACTCAGCGCGCTTCGCGGCGCGGCAAAGTGGGCAGGCCGGCGATCAGGTTGCGCAGCCAGCGATTGCCCGAATCGTTGTGCATGCCCACATGCCAAAACGCGCGCAAGTTGACCTGCGGCGTCTTGAAGGGCAGCGGGAGCTGCTTGCCCCCGCCGGCCTGCGCGATGACGCGGTGGGCTATCACCCTCGGTACGGTGACGAACATATCCGTTTCGGCCATGATAGCCGGCAGGAGCAAGTAACTCGGAATACGCAGCTGAATGCGGCGGTGCAGGCCCTGCCTGGCCAGCTCCTTGTCGATGTTGATATCTGTCTTGTTGGCAGTCACCAGCACGTGATTGGCCTGCAGGTACGTCTCGAGGGGCATGGTCGAACCGCGATGACTGGACTTGGGCCCCACGACGCAGACGTGCTCGTCCACAAACAAACCCAGCTGGTAAAAACCGTTCTGCAGCTCCGGGAGGTGACCGACGGCAAGGTCTGCCTCCCCCGACTCGAGCGCCTCTCGGTAGAGGTCTCGCGCGATGTTGCTGACTTCCAACTTGATGTTGGGAGCGATTTCATTAATGCGCGTGAGCAACGCGGGAATCACCAGCAGCTGAGCGAAATCCGACATCAGCAGCCTAAACGTGCGCTGCGAGGTAGCCGGGTCGAAGTCGTTCGCCCGATCGAGCCCCGAGCGCAGCAGCTCCAGCGCCTGCAATACGTTGGGCGCCAGCTGCTGGGCATAACGCGTCGGGTACATCTCTCCCCCTACGCGGGTGAAGAGCGCATCGTTGGTTTGCTTCCTGAGCCGGTTCAAGGCATGGCTCATGGAAGGCTGGGACATGCCTATGCGCTCCCCGGCTCGCGTGACGTTGCGCTCCAGGTAGAGTGCCTCGAACACCACCAACAAATTCAGATCCAGGTGATCGGTGATCGGGTTCATGACACTCCAGACTCCTGACCGCTCACTTGCCAAATTCGATCACGATATTGGCCTGCCTGGCGATCTCTCCCCACCGACGCAGCTCGGCTTCATTGAACGCTGCGAATTCGTCGGCGTTCATCGGCATCGGGTCCAGGCCGGCAGCCTTGGCCTTCGCTATGTACTTCTGTTCCTTCATGCCGGCAGAGACGGCGTCGCCTAGCTTCTTGACGATTGCCGAGGGTGTCCCCGCCGGGGCATAAACGCCGAGCCAGCTGGTTACCACGAAATCCGGAAAGCCGGCTTCCACCATTGTGGGCACGCCAGGTAGTTGATCCGAACGCGCAGCGCCCGTCACCGCCAAGGCCTTTAGCTTCCCGGCCTTGATCATGGGAATGGCGGATGTCATGTTCGCAAAACCAAAATCGAGGTCGCCGTTGGAAATACCGATCTGCGCCTCAGCGCCGCCCTTGTACGGAACGTGGTCGAACTTGATGCCAGTCTTCAGTGCGAAAAGCTCCGAGGTCAGATGCGCCGAGGTACCAATACCGTTGGTCCCTGCCGCGACCGTACCCTTCTTCTTCGCGTAAGCCACTAGGTCTTGGACAGTATTACCGGGAAAGTTCGGGCCCACCACCAGCACGTTGGCGAATCCCGCCACACCCGCGACCGGAGCAAATGACTTGATGATGTCGAGGGGCAGGCCTTTCATCGTGACCGCCGGTATGACGGCGCCTCCCAAGCCGGTGCTGCTCAGCGTATAACCATCCGGCTTGGCACGCGCCACGTACTGTTTGCCGATCATGCCCGATGCACCGGGCTTATTCTCGAGTACCGTAGGCTGGCCCAGCTTCTCAGAGATGATTTCCCCGGCGATACGGCCGGACGTATCAGTCACTCCTCCGGGGGGATAGGCACTGATCAACGTGATTAGGCGGTCGGGATAGCTATCGGCCTGCGCCTGGGCCAGGCTACAGCCGAAGACGGCGGCAAGGCAGAACACGGCGTGCTTCGAAACCTTCTTTAAATCCGGCAGACTATGCATGGCTTGACTCCCTTCCGGTTAGCGAATGGACTGCTTGACGTAAACGGTGCCGAGCGCTACTACGGTGTAGTGGCGACGGCACATCTCAACTAAATTGCATGCCGCTCATGCAGCCTTCCCTCAAGGCTGTGCACCCTTGTCACCGGCACGCAGGAAATCGAAGTCGCAGCCATACTCGGCTTGCGTAACGTGCTCCTGGTACAGCCAGGCATAGCCGCGCTTCGCTTGGCGCGCGGGCGGCTTCCATTTCGCGCGGCGGCGGTTCAATTCGCCCTCATCCACCAGCAGATCTATAGACTGGCGCAAGACGGACAAGGCGATGCGATCGCCGTTCTGCACCAGTGCAAGCGGCCCGCCCACTTCCGCTTCCGGAGAAACGTGGAGCACGACTGTGCCAAAGGCGGTACCGCTCATACGGGCATCGGAAACGCGCACCATGTCCCGCACGCCCTGTCGCGCCAACTTTGCCGGGATAGGGAGATAGCCCGACTCCGGCATGGCGGCAGCCTTGGGGCCAGCATGCTTTAGCACGAGGATGTCGTCGGCCTTGACGTCTAGCTCGGGTGAATCGATACGCGCGGCCATGTCTTCTAGGTTCTCGAAAACCACTGCGCGCCCGATATGCTCGAACAGGCGAGGGTCAGCAGCTGCGCGCTTGATCAGCGCGCCGTTGGGAGCGAGCGACCCTTTCAGCGCCAAGAGCCCTCCATGCGGCTGCAGCGGGGCTGCCCGCGGCCGCACCACGCTGTGGTCGACCCAGCGCGAAGCCTGCCGGTCCAGCCACTGGCCCACTGTTTCTCCCGTGACGGTCAGAACATCGCGGTGCAGCAAATCGCGCAGTTCGTACATGACGGCCTGCACGCCCCCGGCCGCGTGGAAGTCTTCCATGTAATGCGCGCCGGTCGGCTTGAGGTCGACCAACACCGGCGTCTCCGACGACAGCCGGTTGAGCCACTCTCCGTCCACCGATAGCCCAAGGCGACCAGCGATGGCCGTCAAATGCACGACCGCATTGGTGGAGCCACTAATGGCGAGTAGTACACGCAACGCATTGTCGATCGACTTTTGCGTGACGATACGGTCGGGCGTCAGCCCTTCGAGTGCAAGCACGACCGCTCTTGCGCCCGTGGCCTCGGCGGCGCGCAGTCGGTCAGCATGCACGGCAGGAATGGCGGCGCTTCCCGGCAGCATCATGCCCAGGGCCTCGGCTAAGCAAGCCATGGTGCTGGCCGTGCCCATCACCGCGCACGAACCCGCCGTGGTCGCCAAATTGCTTTCTATGGATTCGATCTCGGCCTGATCGATCTCTCCTCCCCGATAACGCCCCCAATGGCGCCGACAATCCGTACAGGCCCCCAAGCGCTCGCCCCGGTAGCGCCCTGTCATCATTGGGCCGCCCACCAGCTGGATGGCCGGCACGTTGGCGGAGAACGCCCCCATCAGCTGTGCCGGAACTGTCTTGTCACACCCCCCTACCAGCACCACTGCGTCCATGGGCTGGGCGCGAATCATCTCCTCCACATCCATGGACATGAGGTTGCGAAACATCATGCTGGTGGGATGCAGGAAGGGTTCGCCTAGAGAAATGGACGGAAACTCCAGCGGCAAACCTCCCGCGGCCAGCACACCGCGCTTGACGGCCTCAATCAGCTCCGGGAAATGGCGATGGCAGTTATTGAAGTCACTGCGGGAGCTGGCGATGCCGATGACCGGACGCTTGAGCAGGCGCTTCGAATACCCCATCGATTGCGCGAACGACATCCGTAGGTATTCAGAGAACGCCGTGTCTCCGTAATGCGTGAGACCCTTGCGTAGTCCCTCGTAGGCCGAGTTGTCCTCCATCGCGTCACACCTTGCGCGGCCAGAGGTTTTCGTTGACCAGGGCGCGCGGGCGCTCTCCATGCAGGCCAAGAATGAGATTTTCCACAGCCAGATCCATCATGGCGCGGCGCGTTTCTACCGTGCCGCTGCCCACGTGCGGTTGCAGCACGACGTTGTCGAGTTGGCACAAGGGGTGGTCGGCGCCGATAGGCTCGACTGTCATCACGTCTAGGCCCGCGCCGGCGATGCGGCGTTCCCGCAAGCAGGCGATCAGCGCATCTTCGTCCACTACCTTTCCGCGAGCGGTGTTGATGAGGAAAGCCGTGGGCTTCATCCAGCCGAGTTCGCGCGCCCCTACGCACCCAGCGGTTTCAGCACTCAGGGGCACATGCAGGCTCACCACGTCAGATTCGCGGAACAGCGCCTCGCGTTCGACCCAATTGGCCAGCCCGGTCCGCTCAGCTTCTTCATCCTTCCTGCGATTGTGATAGATCACTTTCATGTCGAAGGCTCTTGCTCGGGCGGCCACCATGCGGCCGATGCGGCCCATGCCGAGCAAGCCCAGCGTCTTGCCCGCTAGGTCAGTACTGAGCGGCAGGGCACCCTTCATCCACTTTCCCTCGCGTACAAAGTTGTGGGCGCGCACCATGTCCCGCATTGTGCAGAGCACCAACCCCATGGTGAGATCGGCGACGGCCTTGTCCAGAACCCGGGGCGTATTGCAAACCAGGACGTCGTGCCGCGTGGCGGCGTCGACGTCGATGTTGTCAAAGCCGACGGCGTAATTGGAGACCACCTCGACGCCGGGATATTTGGTAAGCAACGCGTCGTCCACCTTGAGCCGCAGCGTGCCAAGAAGTCCGTGGATGCCGTTGCGCATATCGACGGGAACCACGTCGTCGATGTTGCCGCCGACCGGCAGGTCGATCAGCTCGAATTCGCGCTCCAGTCGCTCGCGCAGGTCTTGAGGTACCGTCAGGCTGACGACGACTCGTTTTTTTGATGCGGCCATACTGCCTCGCTTGATCAAAGAAAGAGAAAGAGGGTCGATGTCTCAGTCCCGCCGCGACTCGAACCGGTCTTGCAGGCGGGCTTCGGTGTTGTCGATGTGGCGGCGCGCCGCTGCAAGCGCGCGCTCGGGATCCTCATCCCGAATGGCCTCGAATATGGCCCGGTGCTCGCGTTGCGCGTCGAGCGGACGGCCTGCGATCCTTGCCGATCGCCGGCGCGAGACTTTCAGGCCGTTACGGAGCAGCTCCGCGAGAAAACTGAAGAACAACTGGTAGTTCTGGTTCTCCGTCGCACGCGCGATGGCAGCATGAAACTGCAGGTCGGCCTCCACGCCTTTATCGATCTCTCCTAGCGCATTGGCGGTCTCCATGTCTTCCAATGCCTGGCTCATCGCCTGGATGTCTTCGTCTGTCCTGCGCAGTGCAGCGAGCCGTGCCGCTTCCACCTCGAAGCCGCGTCGCAGCTCGACGAGAGCCACGACCTCAGCACGATTCTCGGCGTCCGCTTCGTGTAGCCGTAACACCGCACTCGGCGTATTGGATACGACGATTAATCCCCGGCCGGGGCGGCTCGACACCAAACCGTCAGCCTTCAAGCGCGCCAGCGCTTCGCGCAGTACCGTTCTCGATACGCCAAGCCGTTCGGCGATGACGTGTTCGGACGGCAGTACTTCTCCCACGGCGTAATCGCCACTCGTAATTTCGTCGCGCAGCCGTTTCGCGACCCGATCCGAAAGTAGATCGGAACTTTCGTTCGTCTCAATTTTCTTGAGCAGATTCAAAACTCGAACTCCTGTTGTTTGGAGCACCGGCGCGCCTTGTTGTAGCCCCGGCATGCATGGTTGCTCCCTCCGACCACAAAAGCACATCGGAGCGCCGCTGTGCCACAAAGCGAACCGGTGACTCCGGCCCCGCAGGTCGATGAGCGACGACTCCCACAGGCCCGGGTGACTCGTGCAAGAGTTCACTGGCGCCTTCACGACCATGACAGCGCGCGTCTCGGCTCGGGCAATAGTAGTATTTATTTGTCATACAAACTTGCATATCCGGAGTACTACTACGGCTCAGTTTCCCGGCCTTCAAATCGGGCTTATGCCCACACTTTCACCAGCACCAGATTTGCTCGCCCGCCCGGAGTTGGAGACTGCAGACCCGGCGTACCCACACGCGGGCCAACTGTTCGAATCGCAGTGGGGCGGCCACACGCTGATCGCGTGGCTAACTTCGGCCTACAGGCAAAGTTCGATGACCTTGGGACCTGGTTCCCGCATGGCGCGGGCGAAGGCCCCGTCCAGTTCTTCGTTGGTGCCCACGCGCACGCTCTCCACTCCCAGCCCGCTCGCCACCGCGACCCAGTCAATGGTCGGATTGCCCAAATCAAGCAAGGCTGACACATCCGGCGTCGTCAGGACGTGTCCCGTGCGCCGCATTTCGTCCACCAGGATCTGGTAGCGTCGATTGGCAGCGATGCAGACAGTCACGTCGCTCCCGGTCCGGGCCAAGGTCCACAGTGCCTGCAGCGTGTACATGGCGCTTCCGTCCGATTGCAGCGCCACTACTTTGCGGTCCGGCGCGGCGATCGCTGCGCCCAACGCCGCGGGAAGGCCTTGGCCGATGGCGCCGCCGGTGAGGACAATAGCACTGTGGCGATTCGCCAAATGGGCGATACGGTTGAAGGGGAAAGCCAGCGTCTTGCCTTCGGCCGAAATGATGGCCTGCTCGGGCAAATGGCTGGCGATAACCAACGCAGCCGACTCTGCAGTGAGACGGTTGTCCAGCCCGCGCCAATCCGGCAAAGCCTCATGGACGGAAGGTCCGCTAGCCGGGGCAGGCCCCACTGCTTCCACCAGTGCCGCCAGCGCCTCCCCCGCGCCTTTGCCGCCCGCATGTAGCGTGACGAATTTCTCGCTGTCCCCAAGGAAGCTCGGCACGCCCTCCTCTCCAAAGAATGCGACGGGCCGCGCAGCCCCAGCCAGCACCACGAGCTCGAAGCCTTGTAGCCACTCGTGGGCGCGCTTGGCATCAGGATACAAGCGGCCGATCGGAGGCAGCCCCCTGCCATGCTCGCTGCGCGCCGGGAACGTTTCGCCCATGGCCGAGACGTTCTCCCACCGAAGCAGCTTAGCCACGTGGCGCAGCGATGCCTCGAATAAGGCGTCCCCTCCCAGCAGCAGCAATATCTTGCGGCTCGCCCGGATGGCCTGCGCAGCGACGTCCAGGCCGGCTTCGTTCTGCCGCAGGACATGTGTGCTGCGGGGCGGACAATAAGGCGCATACGCCACGGGCGCATTCTGGATGTCCATCGGCATGGCGAGGGTGTGGATCCCACCCTCTTCGCCTAATACGCCGTCGAGCGCCGCTGCCCCGGACCGTTGCAGCGCGTCGACCGAATCGGCTCGGTAGTACGCCCGCGACACCGGAGCCGCTAGCGAGGCAATATCGGAGGCCAGCGGAGGATCTGCGTCCGCGTGCCATGTCATGTGGTCGCCGATGACGTTGAAAACGCTCGAGCCTGCGCGCCGCGCATTGTGCAGATTGGCGATGGCATTGGCGAACCCAGGCCCCAGGTGCGTGAGCGTCATGGCCGGGCGCTGGGCGATGCGATAATACCCGTCGGCCGCGCCGCTGCATACTCCTTCGAACAAACACAAGATAGGCCGCAGCGTGGGGACGGACTCCATCGCCGCCACCAGGGGCAGCTCGGTCGTGCCAGGGTTGGCGAAGCAAGTATCAATGCCTGCGCCCGCCGCGCTTTCGAACAGCCACGACGCACCGTTGCGCCTTGCCAAATCCGTCATTCGTTAGTTTCCTTGGGTAGCCGCCTCGAGCGCAGCAGAGAGTATCGACAGCCCTTCCTGGAAAGTAGCGTCGTCAGTGTTGAGCGGATACAGGAAGCGGATTATGTTTCCGTGCACGCCGCAAGTGAGCAGGATGAGGCCACGCGCCCGGGCTTCGGCCTGGACTTTGCCGGCCATTGCGCCATCCGGTTCGCCGGCAGGCGAGACGAACTCCACGCCCACCATAGAACCCAGGCCCTTGATCCGGCCGATGCAGGAGAATTTTTTCTTGGCCTCGGCCAAGAAGGCGCGGATCGTGGCCGACAAGCGCTCCCCTTGCCCGATCACGCCTTCGCTTTCGTAGATATCGAGCACCGCGTGCGCGGCGGCAATTGCCATCGGCGCACCGGCGTAGGTGCTGCCCAGACCGCCTGGGATCACCGCATCCATGATCTCGCTGCGGCCCACGACCGCCGACAGCGGCGTGCCGCCGGCCAGGCTCTTCGCCAGGGTAGTGATATCGGCATGGACGCCGAAATGCTCCATCGCGAAGAGCTTGCCGGTGCGCCCCATGCCGCACTGGATTTCGTCGGCAATAAACACGATGCCTTCCCGCGTGCACAAGTCGCGCAGCGCCCGCATGAACGCGGGGGGCGCGGCATTGAAGCCACCTTCACCCTGGACGGGCTCGATGATGACGGCGGCGACTTCGGCGGGATCGATCTCGTACTTGAAGAGTCGATCTAAGGAAGCCAGCGCCGCGGCAACCGCCGCCTCGCTGTCGTCCTCCGGGAACAGGGCCTTATAGATATCGCCGGCGAATGGCCCCACCCCGACGCGATATGGCTTGACCTTGCCAGTGAGTGCCAAGGCCAAGTTGGTACGGCCGTGAAACGACCCTGTGAAGCTGACCAGGGCGCGCCGCCGCGTGTAGGCCCGCGCGATTTTGACGGCGTTCTCGACCGCCTCGACGCCGGTCGAGAAGAACGCCGTCTTCTTCGCATGGTCTCCCGGCGCCAGCCGGTTCAGTCGCTCGGCCAGGGTAACGTAAGACTCATAAGGGATCACCTGCGCACAGGTGTGCAGGAAGCGGTCGGCCTGCGCCTTGACCGCGCCCACCACCCGAGGGTGATTGTGGCCGACGTTCAGCACGCCAATACCACCGGCGAAATCGATATAGGTACGCCCCTCGTTGTCGGTAAGGTGGCTGCCCCTGGCCGATGCGGCGAAAATGTTCGTTCCGAAGGCCACCCCCCTCGGCACGGCCGCGGCGCGGCGGCTGGTCCAGTCGTTCGACATTGCATCCCCTCAGAAGAAAACCGTAAGCGCCTTGCCGAGCAGCACTGATTGGTCAAGGAAAATAGACCGCTTGATCACTTTCCAGCCACCCTCGGTCTCGATGAGTGTGTCGTCGCGCTTGCCCACGAACAGCACGGTCTCGGTTTCCAGCCGATTCTGATAAACGAGGAAGCGCGAGCGGACCTGTGCGCGGCGACGGCCGTCGCTGTCCTGTTCCACATCCAGGATGCGAACATTGGTGACCAAGTGTGACACGCGCGACACGGGCTCTTCAGCCCAGTGCATACCCGTTCGTAACTGCTCCACCCGCTGACGCAGCGTTTCGATGCCCTCGTCGAACCAAGCCGTATCCATACCCGGCCGTGTGTATTCGTTGGCTACGGATCGGCTTTGCACGTTGCGCGTGAGGGGCATCCAGTAATGGATGCGCTCATCGAGGGTTGCCAGCCATCCCTCGTAATCGCGGGAATCCAGCATGTCGCACTGCTGGTAGTAGAACTGCTCAATCGACTGCTGCAGCAGCAAGTCGGCCAGCTGGGTATCGACGTTTCGCTCGACAACGGTGGACATGTCACACCCCCTGTTCGGCCCTGGAAGCCGCCATCAATTCGTCCCACGACAGCCCGCGCACGAACTGGCTCCACCGCTTGTAATAGTTGCGGTTGTTTTCCTCAGTGAACTCTCCGGTCGTGACGGCCCCCCGCAGCCCAGGCACTGGCTGCGCATGGCCGAGACCCATTTGATAGTTAAACGGCATCTTGCGGGCAATGCTGCCCTTGCAGGCTTGAGTGGCATAAGTCCAATTTTCGGTGTCATCCGACTCCGTCATCCCGCCCGGCCCGGAATAACGCAGGTAATAATGGCGGTGCGCATCCTTGACCGCTTGCGGCGCATCCTTGTCGACAAGAAAGAATCGCCACATCTCAGTTTCGGTCGGGCTGATGGGATGGAAGACGCCGATAGTACGCGGCTGGCGGCCGTGAACCGACGTGTTCGGGAAGATGGCGCCTACACTGTGTAGCACTCTCACTTTCCCGGCAAGCAGCACTTCCCGCTTCTCATGGAGGCTGCGGTAATACGCCTCCGCTTCAGGATGATTGGCAAACAGGGGCCGATAAGGGCCTTCTGTGTCATACGGAGCGCGCCCGATGACGCCATGCCCCAGGTGTTTGAACGAGATTGACGTACGTTCGGGCGTCGGGTCGCGGCGCCCCTTCCCGCCCGGCCCGATGCCGATGGTGTCCACCGACCGGTGGCTGATGTCGTGGTAGAGGTCGCCGTTGAAGTTCTCGGCGATAATCTTCCAGTTCGTGCCGATGCGCCACTTCTGCACACCGGCAATGACCTCCGAGCCTCCCGGGCTGCCGTCGCGATGATCGAGGGCATAGTCCAGGTAAAGCCTCATGTCGCCCAGGTATTCCTCGAAATCCGGCGCATCCGGGTCCCAGGTTGCCCAGATAGTGCCCTTGTAATTGACCAACTTTCCTACGCGCCGCAAGCGCCACGCCGAGGTATCGAGTTCTCCGTAGTAATGCTTCTTCAGGCCGGGCACGCCGGTAAGCGCGCCGGGAATCGGCGAGAGCTTGCCGTCAGTCGTGAACGACCAGCCGTGATAAGGACAGGCGAAGATGCGCGTATTGCCCTGATCCTCACGACACAGCTTCATGCCCCGATGGGTGCAAGAATTGAGCAGCACCTGGATCTGATTCTGGCGATCCCGGGTGAGAATAACGGAATCGGTACCCATGCGGCTGACAAAGAAATCGTCTGGGTTGGGCACCAGGGACTCATGGCCAACGAACAGCCAGGCGCGGGAGAACAGGTATTCCTGCTCGAGGTCGAACAGCTCCTGGCTGACGAACAGCTCCCGGCTGACCATTCCAGCCTCGGCGTCGACCAGCTTGTCGAGTGAAAGTGACATCGATATTCCTCCGGCACGGCCTCTGCCGCACCCGGAGGAACGTTAAGGAATGGCTGCGAAGGAGTCTATCGAACGCCGGACATACCGACTATGCACCGCCGACATACTCGGGCATGCGCCCAGCGGATGGTAGAAAGCGGCGCTCGCCGTGAAATGCCAGGCGCCTCGGCGTCGCGGTCCCCGAGGCATGCCCCCGCCTACTCTTGAGCAAAACCCGGCACGTCGACCGTGTAGTTCAGCGCCAGGCGGCCACCGTCCACGAATACCGTCTGCCCGGTCACGTAGCTGGCGTCATCACTGGCGAGGAACAC
>Ga0065720_1000030_pt1 | contig 86207 bp, 70 predicted proteins | sample Thericmetagenome_FD_59107 | JGI IMG/M metagenome (GOLD analysis project Ga0065720, IMG submission 59107) | Thermophilic microbial communities from the Joint Bioenergy Institute, California, USA of rice/straw/compost enrichment - eDNA_2 v2... | ecosystem: Engineered > Solid waste > Grass >...
CGGCGCCCTCCGCGTCGAGGCTGACGGCGCCGTCGGTTGCCCACAGGTGGCGCAGGAACAGCGCGATCTGGCCCTTCGGCAGTGCGAACACGTCCGCCGGTACGAACCTCTCGTGGTCGGGCCGGCCCCACAGGCCCAGCGACTCCAGCCAGGCGGCCACGGGGTGAGCGTCGTCGCGGGTGAGCCGGTCGGGGGCGGGCAGCCGGAGCGTGACCCGCCCGGCCCGCGCGGGGTCGTCCCGGACCGCCGTGACGCCGAAGTACGTCGCGGCGTCCCGGACCGCCTCGATGTTGGCCACGTCGGCACTCGCGTAGCGGATCGGCTGCCGNAGCGGCGTCGCACCGTCACCGAGCAGGTGCGCCAGCAGGATGACCTGCCGGTCGTCCCAGACGGTGGTCCGTTCCGGCGCGCACACGTGCCGCGGCACGGCGATCCGGTCACCCACGGCCAGGTCCGCCAGCGGGGTCCAGCCCTGGTAGGTGAGGAACGGGTGGTTCGCGGTCGCGCGGATCTCCCGGCCCGACTCCAGACGTAGCCGGAAGACCGGCCGCTCCCCGGTGGGGAACACGTGGGTGAGGTGCCTGCGCACGTACCTCAGCCGCTCGTCGAGGGCCCACACGGGCACGTCCCGGGCACCCGTGGCGAACAGCTCCCCCATGGTGGTCTCGGCGCCGGTGTCCGCGCGCAGTACCCGGGTGTCGGCGGTCAGACAACCCGACTCGCGCAGGTCGGACAGCTGGGGTCGCTTGTCGGTCCGCTGTTCCGGGCCGCGGTTGAGCTGGCTGACCGCGACCACCGGGCACTCGATCTCCTTGGCCAGCAGCTTGAGCCCCCGGGACAGCTCCGCGACCTCCTGCTGTCGGCTCTCGACCCGCCGCGAGGAGGTCATCAGCTGGAGATAGTCGACGACGATCATCTTGAGGNCGTGCCGCTGCTTGAGCCGCCGCGCCTTGGCCCGGATCTCCATCAGGTTCATGTTCGGCGTGTCGTCGACGAAGAGCGGCGCCTCGCTGATCTCGCCCATCCGGCGGGCCAGCTTGGTCCAGTCGTCGTCGGAGAGCTGGCCGCTGCGCAGCACGTGCAGCGGCACCCGGGCCTCGGCCGAGAGCAGCCGCATCACGATCTCGATCTTGCTCATCTCCAGCGAGAAGATCGCGCTGGCGCAGTTGTAGCGGATGGCGGCGTTGCGGGCGAAGTCCATCGACACGGTCGAGTTGTGTGTCGGGATCATCGAACGCCCGGCCAGGTAGAGGTGGTCGGGGTTGTCGACCGTGACGCAGCGGACCGGCACGCTCGGCACCGGCCGGACCGCCACGACGTACCGGACCTCCGCACCGGACGCCTCGCCGGCCCGCCGGTACGCCCNGTGCGCCGCACGCTTGCGGGCCAGCCGGAAGACGACGTCGGAGGTGCGGAAACGCAGGGCGTACACCGGGTCCGACGCGGGCCGTCCCGGCACCCGCTCCGTGGTCAGGGTGCAGCAGTGNCCCAGGCTGACCACCAGTTCGCGTACGTCGAGCGCGACCGCCCGCGACGTCGTCGTGAACCGGAGGTCGCCGGTGGGCTCCACCGTGCCGCCGGCGTCCATCAGGCCGGCGAGCAGGGCCCGCCGCTGCGCGGCGGAGGCCCGCAGGTACGCGGCGGGAATGCGCGCCCCGCCCCCGCCGGTGCCACGCGNCCCACCCCCGCCGGTGCCGCTGCCCAGCCGCACCCCGAGGACGTACGGCGGGACGGGCAGCTCGCGTTCGGGCAGGTCCAGCGGCGCGCAGGTGCGTACCGCGTGGGCGGGCGCGCCGTCGGCGTCCCACAGCGTGGCCCGGATCTGCTCGGTGGTGACGACGTCGTCCTCGGTCACCGTGGCCGCCTCCGCCGGGGGTGCGGCCACGGCGGCCAGCGTGACACCCCGTCGCGGCGCAACCGGCAGCGCGCCGTCCGGCCGGTCGTGCCGGACCTCCTCGGGCCGCCGTAGGCGGCCTGCCCGGGTGGTCGTCTTCCACAGGTGCTCCGCGTCGGCGACGATCACCGACCCGTCCGAGAACTCCACCTCGTAGCAGGGGCGGCCGTACCGCACCTCGAACGCGGCGGTGACGGTGGTCGGCCGGCCGTCGGCGCCGAGCAGGCGGTCGCCGACCCTGACCTCGCCCATCGTCGTCCAGCCGTCCGGAGTGGGCAGGGGCGTGTCCAGGGCGAGCGCCTTCCCCAGACCGGGCCGGCCCGCGACGACGATCAACTGTCCGGGGTGCAGGCCGTTGAGCAGCCGGTCGAGGTCGGTGAAGCCGGTCGGCACACCGGTCATCACCCCGCTCTGCGAGCCGACCGCCTCGATCTCGTCCAGGGTCGGCTGGAGGATGTCGGCCAGGACCGCGAAGTCCTCGCTGACCCGCCGTTCGGTGACGTCGTAGATCGCCTGCTGCGCCAGGTCGACGACGTCGTCGACGTCCCGGCCGCCGCCCGCCGCCCCGTAGCCGAGTTGGACGATCCGGGTGCCGGCCTCGACCAGGCGGCGCAGCACGGCCCGCTCNGCGACGATCCGGGCGTAGTAGGAGGTGTTCGCCGCGGTCGGCACGCTCGCGATCAGGGTGTGCAGGTACGGAGCACCGCCGACCCGGGCCAGGTCGCCGGAGTCGGCCAGCGCGGCGGCGACGGTGATCGGGTCCGCCGGCTCGCCCCGCCCGTACAGGTCCAGGATCGCCTCGAAGATGGTCGCGTGCACCGGACGGTAGAAGTCGCTGGAGCGCAGGATCTCCACCACGTCCGCGATGGCGTCCTTGGACAGGAGCATGCCNCCCAGGACGCACTGCTCCGCGGCGATGTCCTGCGGCGGGGTCCGTTCGAACTGGCCGTCGCGGGGGGCGGGAACATCGGGCGGCGACGACACGGGCCGTGACCCACCNCGGACGTCGTCGGTGATCGACACCTGGCTTACCCCCCTTCCACCTCCCGGCCCGATTCCCGGCGAACCGCCGTACGGCGGTCTGACGGGCCCGACGGCCGTCGAGTCGGCGCCGGGTCGGCCCGGCGCCGTCAGGCGGCCCCGACGGTCCGCGACCGGGGGGAGTCGAGCGACATGACGAGGCCAGGGCGCAACGATACGTAAGCCGAGGTCAGCCCTTCAACAGTGGCGGTGGACGGAGCTCGGGACAACCTGTGGATGGTCCGGGGTGGGATGTGCACAGCCCTGTGCACAGGCTGTGGAAAACAACTGGGGACGACCCCNCACAAAGGCTCTGAGCAGCGCAGACGTGGTCCCCACCATGTGGAGGAAGAAATCCGGCTCAAGCCNGGCCNGCTGTGCGGCGTATCATCAGGCAGCGACAATCCCCGGACGGCTCCTCGCGATCGACTGGTCAGAAGGGTCACGCTGCGGCCGTGGACCATCGGAACCCGGGGCGGGGTGACCTCGCCCGACACGAGCGCCAGGAGGGTGCCGGCTGGGGCGATCCGGTGGACGAGCCGGCGGCGGCGCCCTACCTCCGTCCGCGGGGGAGCTACCGCACGCCGAGCCGGCGCCGGGCCCGCGACCGCGGTGCCCCGGAACCCACCGACACCTACATCCCGTCGTGGGCGCTGCCGACCGGGGAGTCCGCCCCGGGGACGGGCCGGCACCGCCGCGCCGACTCCACCACGGGGTACGAGCCCACCACGGCGTACGACGACTCCACCACGGCGTACGACGACGTCGCCGGGTTGGCGCGACCGACGGCGTACGGCCGACAGCCCTGGGACGCCCTCGGAACCCGGCGGCGCCGTATCCGCACGGCCGACGGCTGGCGCGACAGCGACGAGCTCACCGACGACCGGTACGCCGGCGGGGACGCTGCCCCGACCCTGACCGGCCACCACCCGGACGAGGCCGGCGACCGCTGGCGCCGCGCCGACCGGGCCGGCGACGACGGGACCGACGGCGAGCGGCCGGCCGCCACGCCGGGCCGGTCGACCCCCGGCAACGGCACGACCACCCTGGCCGCCCGGTGGATCCGGTCACCCGACGAGATCGACCCGGCCGAGCGGCAACGGCGGCTGCGGGACGGGTGGGGTGGCACCGCCGCCCACCGACGGGGCCGGGACCCCGACGCCGAGCCGGTACGCCGGCGGCGTGACAGCTCGCGGATCGGTCGACGTGACGATCCCGACCCGGTACGCCGGGCGGGCGCCGGACGGTGGCGTGCCGACCCGCTCGCCGCCGACGACGACGGCGACGGGTACGCCGACACCGGGCCGGCGTCCCGGTACGGCACGCACCGGGACTGGTCGGACGAGGTTCCGTGGGACCGGTTCGGCGACACCCACACCGGCATGCTGGCGCGGGTGACCGACGACGATGACGCGCCGTCGGTCGGACGCCACGCCCGGGACCGGGCACCCGGCACCCGGGGTGTCGACCCCGCGTGGGGTCGGGATGCCGGTGGGCGCCACGCCGACGCCACCGCCGGGGGCCGCGGCGACGACGGGCGGCACGGGCGCGACACCGGGGCCGACCGGTGGGACGCGCTCACCGACACCGGCACGTGGGACCGCCTCACCGACACCACCGAGTGGCGCCGGGAGGAGCTGCTCGACGTGCGGCGCGACCGCGAGGACGCGGACCCGGCCGGCGACGGGGACGCGGGTGGGCTCTTCCGGCTGGCCGAGGACGACCCCCGGTGGACCGGCATTCCCGACTCGGCGCCGAAGTCCCCGCCGGTCGACCACCCGGGCGCGGGGGGCACCACGACGTTCCGGCGGNCCGTCACCGGGTCGGACCGCCGCGCCGGCGAACCGGTACGGCTGCCGCGGCAGCGGAGCGGTCGGGCAGATCGTGTCGACGACCGCGCCACCGCCCCGACCCGGCGGGCGCGACGTGTGGAGTCCGGACGGTCGACGGGTCCGACCCGGCGACCGGCGGTGGAGGCCGCCCGGCGACGCCGCGCCGCACCGCTGAGCCGGCGTCTTGAGGACGACCTTCTCGACCCCCGGCCCAGCGGTCCACTCGCCGCCGCCCTCTACGCCGCCGCCTGGTACGCCGTACCGGTGCTGGTGCTGCTGGTGTGGGTGCTCACGCTGGACGCGGGCGTGCCGGTCAGCTGCGTNCCCGAGCTCGCCGGGTCCTGCGAGTCGGAACAGGAACGGGCCATTGCCGCGCTGCTCGACGGCCTGCCCCGGTTCGGGGCCGCCCTGGCGACCAGCCTGGTGCTGGCCGTGCTGCTCCGCTGGGTGAACCGGAGCTGGCGCGTCGTGTCGATCGGCCTCGCCGCCGCCGTCATCGGCGGCGGGCTCACCACACTGCTGTTCAGCGTGATCACCGGTGAGCCGTTGGGCTGAACCGGGCCGACCGGCGTGGTGGGAGTCGCCCCGGAAAGCCACGGGCCGGTCGGAGGGGCCGCGACCGGGGCGCGGACATGCGGACACGGTGCGGACATGCTGAAGGGGTGCCGCCCGATCCGGTGGCACCCCTTCACCGTGGCCTCACTTGCCGGGGACGACCTTCAGGTCGAACGTGGCGGTCACCTCGGGGTGCAGCTTGACCCGCACCTTGTGGCTGCCGACGGACTTGATGGTGCCCGGCAGTTCGAGCCGGCGGCGGTCCAGCGACGGCCCACCGGCCGCCTTGATCGCCGCGACCACGTCGCCCGGGGTGACGGAGCCGAAGAGGCGTCCCCCGCTGCCGGCCCGCGCGGCCAGGTTGACCGTGAGGCTCTCGATCTGGGTCTTCAGCTCGTTGGCCTGGTTGAGGTCCCGGATCTCGCGGGCCTCACGGGCCCGACGGATGACCGTGACCTGCTTCTCCGCGCCCTTGGACCAGCTGATCGCGAGACCCTTCGGCAGCAGGTAGTTGCGGCCGTAGCCGTCCTTCACCTCAACGATGTCGCCCGGTTCGCCGAGACCGGACACCGCCTGCGTCAAGATGATCTTCACCGGGGTGCCTCCTCTCAGCGCGCGCTGGTCGTGTAGGGCAGGAGCGCCATCTCACGGGCGTTCTTGACCGCACGGGCGATCTGGCGCTGCTGCTGGGAGGTGACCCCGGTCACCCGCCGAGCGCGGATCTTGCCACGGTCGGAGATGAACTTCCGCAGCAGCGCGGTGTCCTTGTAGTCGATGTAGGTGATCCCGTCCTTGTCGAGCGGGTTCACCTTCTTCTTCNGCTTGCGCAGTGCCGCAGCCTTTGCCATTGCTCTTGCTCCTGGTTAGCGATCACGGGCTTCGGCCCGTCAGAACGGGGGCTCGTCGTCGAAGCTTCCGCCCGGACCGGACGAACGCGAGGAGGCAGGAGCAGCCGTGGCCCACGGGNCGTCGAAGTTGCCTCCGCCGCCCTGGCCGCCGGAGGGACCGAAGCCACCACCGGAGCGCGACATCTTCTGCACCTTCGCCGTGGCGTACCGCAGCGACGGGCCGATCTCGTCGACCTCCAGCTCGATGACGGTGCGCTTCTCGCCCTCGTTGGTCTCGTACGTCCGCTGCCGCAGCCGTCCCGACACGATCACGCGGGTACCGCGCTGCAACGACTCGGCCACGTTCTCGGCGGCCTGCCGCCACACCGTGCACGACAGAAACAGCGGCTCGCCGTCCTTCCACTCGCCCGTGGCCCGGTCCAGGAACCGGGGTGTCGAGGCGACCCGGAACTTGGCGACCGCGGCGCCGGACGGGGTGAACCGCAGCACGGGGTCATCGGTCAGGTTGCCGATGACCGTGATGGTGGTGTCTCCTGCCATGACCATCTCCTCGCGCACTCATCAGTCCCCGTCCAGGCTGCCAGAGCCGTACGACAGGACCGGTGAGGCTGATCCGGGCGTGCCGGACACGCGTCAGTGCGTGTCCGGCCGGATGACCTTGGTGCGCAGCACGGACTCGTTGAGTCGCAGCTGCCGGTCCAGCTCGGCCACCGCCGCAGGCGTCGCCCGCAGGNCGATGACTGCGTAGATTCCTTCGGCCTTCTTCTTGATCTCGTACGCGAGGCGCCGGCGGCCCCACACGTCGAGCTTCTCCACCGAGCCACCCGCGTTCCGGATCACGTTGAGGTACGTGTCGAGCGATGGGGCGACGGTGCGCTCCTCGAGATTCGGGTCAAGAATGACCATGATCTCGTAATGACGCATGACGTGCTCACCTCCTCTGGGCTGGGCGGCCACGGTCCTTCCGTGGCAGGAGGTCGTGCGTCGTTGCCGGACGGTCGCGCCGGGTGAACCATCGGCGCCGCAGGCAACCTGGGCAGGATACCCAATGTGTCGATCCCGGTCCCACACGGCCTCCGACGCAGGCCGCGGCCTCGGTGGACCGTCGCCGGCACGCCGGTGGGCCCGGGCGGAACCGTGACCTCGGTGCGGGACCGTGGGGACCCGCCGACGGCCGAAACCCCGCCCGGACGTCGTGGTCGGGCGGGGTTTCGTCGTGGTGGAGCCGCGGGACGCATCCCGTCCGCATTCCTTGGGNGGGACCTGGGGAGGAACGACCACACCGACGAGCTGGACGGGAGGCGCCCCGCGGAGCTTATTGTATTGTCAGCTTAGGCGAAGATAGCGCCTGTTATGGGAAAAAGAGCGGATAGCCCGAATATTTCCNCCCACGCCTTCCGTGGGCGGTGCGGTGGCCCCGCCGGGTCGGCCGGATCGCGGAGCACCACCGGCGCCGCGTTCCGCGGCCTCCGGTGATCCGGGAGCCAGCCGCATTTCGGGACCTCGCGACACCGGCTCCGTCTCGACGCGTACGGCCGACCCGGCGGGGGAGATCCGCAACCCGTGTTCCCGGTCGTCTCGGCGAGGGCGTGCCGGCGGACCCGACCGGCGACCACCTCGGCTCGGCAACCTCGCGGGACAGGGTCACGGGCGGCGTCCTCTCGGGTACGGATGGTGTCCCCACCGACGCCCAGACCTCGGGAATCAGGGACCTCACCAGGAGAAACGAGCCGAGACGGGGTGGGTGACGCGCCCCCGGGACCCCCGCACGCCCGCCGGCGCGACACCCGGGTACGCCGCCACGCCGCCCCCTTTCGGTCACCCGTGCGACGTAGGCTCGCCCTCATGCGTATCGGAGCCCATGTCGACGCCACGAACCCGTTGGACGAGGCGGCCCGGCGGAAGGCGGACGCGGTCCAGTTCTTCCTCTCGGATCCGCAGAGGGACTGGAAGGCTCCCCAACCCCGGCCCGACGCGGCGATGCTCCGCGCCTCCGAGGTGGACATCTACATCCACGCGCCGTACATCATCAACGTCGCGACGACCAACAACCGGATCCGCATCCCGAGCCGGAAGCTCCTGTTCAGCCACGCGAGCGCCGCCGCCGAGCTGGGTGCGAAAGGGCTGGTCGTGCACGGCGGGCACGTCAACGCGGGCGACGATCTCGCAGTCGGCTTCGACAACTGGCGCAAGGCGTTCGCCCAGGCGGCCGAGGCGGGCGGCTACCCCACGCCGATCCTGATCGAGAACACCGCCGGCGGTGACAACGCCTGTGCCCGGCGCCTGGACAACCTGGCCCGGCTCTGGGACGCCATCGGCGAGTACGACGTCGGGTTCTGTCTGGACACCTGTCACGCGCACGCCGGCGGCGAGGNCCTCCTCGACATCGTCGACCGGGTCAAGGCGATCACCGGCCGGATCGACCTGATTCACGCCAACGGCTCCAAGGGCGCCTTCAACTCGGGTCAGGACCGGCACGACAACCTCGGCAGCGGCACCATCGATCCCGAGCTGGTGGTCGAGGTGATCCGCGCCTCGGGCGCGCCGGCCATCGTCGAGACGCCCGGTGGGGTCGACGGGCAGGCGGCGGACATCGCGTACCTGCGCGACCGCCTGGGCCGGTAGGAGCGGGGATGTCGACGGACCAGCCCAGCGTCACGGACCAGACGCGCGAACCGGGTACGCCCCGGCTCGGCGGACCGGCGACACCGGTCGGGTCCGCCGACGCCGCCACGCCCGCCGGACCGGCCACGCCGACGGAGACACCGGACGGCGCCGGCGCGGGTACCGGCGTGGCCGCCGGACCGCGAACGACCACCGAGCCGGGCACGGCCACCGAGCCGGGCACGGCCACCCGACCGGGCGCCGACGAGCCGGCGGTCCGGTCCGACAGGCCGGCGGCCGGGTCCGGTGGGTCGGCAGCCGAACCCGACGAACCGGCCGGGGCGGAAGGGCCGGGCGAAACCGAAAAGCCGGTGACGTCCGCCGCGGCGGGCGCGACCGCCGCCGGCGCGGAGACCCCCGCCCCACCCGGTACCCAGGGCCGGGACGTCACCCCCGCCGGCGAGGGCACGCCCGAGGGAACGGCGACGACGCCCGGGACGGACGAGGCGGGCGAGGCGGTGGATCCGTTCGCCGCGTTCGGGCCGGCCCCCGAACCGGTGCCGGGACGGCTGCGACGCCTCGGCCGGGCGATCGGCCGGCGGCTGGGGCACGAGTGGACCCTGGCGGCGCTGGCGAGCCTGGTCCTCGCGGTGCTGACGAACTGGCGCACGCTGCAGTACCCGCAGTACCGGCTGCCGCAGGACACCTGGGACCCCGCCCTGCAGGCCTGGCAGGTCGCCTGGTCCGGACACATCCTGCTGACCNACCCGAACCAGCTCTGGCAGAGCAACGCGTTCTTCCCCGAGAACTGGAGCTTCGCCTTCTCGGACACCCTGCTCGGGTACGCCCCCGCCGGCATGATCGGCCTGGGGCCGGAGGCCGCGGTCCTGCGGTACAACATTCTCTTCCTGCTGGCGCACGCGCTCGCCACGTTCGGGGCGTACGCGCTGGCCCGGCAGCTCGGCGCGGGCCGGATCGGTTCCGCCGTGGCCGGGGTCAGCTACGCGTACGCGCCGTGGCTGCTGGCCCAGGCCGGCCACCTGCACATCCTCTCCAACGGCGGCATTCCGCTGGCGCTGGCGATGCTCGCCCGGGGGCACGGGTGGTCGCTGCGCTCCGGCTACCGACCGGACCGTCGCCGACCCGGCTGGGTCTTCGCCGGCTGGCTGGTGGCCACCTGGCAGCTCAGCCTCGGCTTCGGCATCGGCCTCGTCTTCGCGTACGTGCTGGCCCTGATCTCGGTGGTGGTGCTGCTCGGCTGGCTGCTGCGGCGGGTCCTGCGCCGGCCGCGGCAGCCGTTCGGGTTCCGGATGGTGTTGGCCAACCTCTTCGGCGGCGGGGTCTTCGCGGCGGCCGGCATCCTGCTGGCCATCCCCTACTTCAGGGTCGCGGACCTGCACCCCGAGGCCCGGCGGACCGTCGCCGACCTGCAGCTGTACTCCCCGCCACCCAGCGGTTTCGTCACCGCGCCCAAGGAGTCGCTGATCTGGGGGCAGCTTCACGAGAACGTCCGGAGCGGGCTCTCCTGGCCGCCGGAGATGACCCTGCTGCCCGGCTTCGTCCTCTACGCGCTCGCCCTCGCCGGACTCTTCTTCTCGCTCTGGACGGTGCGCCAGCGGCTGCTGCTGCTCGCCGGAGTCCTGGTCAGCGGGATCCTGGCGATGGGCACCTCGTTCTTCGGCGGCACCTGGACCTACCTGCCGCTGTTCACGTACCTGCCCGGGTGGGACGGGCTGCGGACACCCGGCCGTCTGATGCTCTGGACCACGCTGCTGCTGGGTGTCCTCGCCGCGGGCTCGGTCGGCGCCTTCGCCGAACGGGCCCGGCTGATCTCGGCGGCCGAGCGGGTGCCGCCACGCCCGGGTCCGTTCCTCCGGCTGGTCACGTTGCTGCCGCTGCTCCTCGTGGTGGTGGAGGGTCTCAACGCCACGCCACACGAGACGGTGCCGCCGCAGCCGGCGGCGATGCGGGTCGCCACCGGACCGATCCTGGTGCTGCCGTCCGGCCAGAACCACGACCAGCACGTGATGCTCTGGTCGACGACCCGGTTCCAGGACATCGTCAACGGCGGCAGCGGCTTCACCCCGAGCCGGTTGGCCGAGGTGCGGGAGGTCACCGCGAACTTCCCGGACACGGCGAGCGTCGACTACCTGCGTCAGATGGGGGTCCGGACCGTGGTGGTGCTCCGGGACCGGATCGCCGGAACGCCCCTGGAGGCCACCGTCGACCTGCCCGTCGACGCGCTGGGCATCCAGCGCGAGGAGATGGGCAACGCGGTGGTCTTCCGGCTCTGACCGACCGGTTGCCGGCGGTCGGGCCGGCAACCGGGGGTCAGGCGTGCGCGGGTGCCGGGTCGCCGGCCGGACTGCGCCACCGGCGCAGCCAACCCGCGTCCGGGGCGCCGTCGAAGACGCCGCCGTCGGGGTCGTCGTCGTAGGTGGCCCGGACCGGGTCACGCTCGGGGTTCAGGATGTCCCGGATGACCAGCCGGCAGAGGACGAGCACGGTGACCAGCCGGAGGGTGGCGGCGAGGACGAACACCCCCTCCGGGAAGACCGTCTTGCCGGAGGCGTTCAGGAGCTCCCCGTAGAACGCGACGAAGTAGCCCACCTCGGCCAGCTGCCAGGCCAGGAAGGCACCCCAGCGGGGCCGGGCCAGGACGATCAGCGGCAGCAGCCAGAGGGTGAACTGCTGGGACCAGACCTTGCTGAAGACCAGGAAGGCCGCGACCATCAGGAACACCACCTGGGCCAGCCGCGGTCGGCGCGGCGCGAACAGCACCAGGGCGCCGATACCGAGGAACGCCAGCGTGATCAGCGCGTACGACAGCGTGTTCAGCGTGGGGACGTGGTTGCTGAGCCACTGGAAGGGCCCCTGGTCACCCGGACCGCCGCTGTTCCACTTGCCGTCCAGGTAGCGACCGATGTACCAGAGCGTCCCCCAGTCGATCGGGCGTTCGCTGTTCAGGTCGAAGAAGCGCCGCCAGTTCTCCGGGTAGAGGATCGCGACCGGCAGGTTCACCGCGAGGATCGTGCCGAGGGCGGTCGCGACGGTCGCCAGCGCCTGCCGGATCCGGAGGGTCCGCAGGGCGAGCAGCGCCAACGGCCAGAGCACGAAGAGCGGCCAGAGCTTCGCCGAGGTCGCCAGCCCGAGCAGGATCCCGGCGACCACGGGTCGTTGTTTCGCCCAGGCGTACAGGCCCATCGCGGCGAGCCCGATGACGAGGAAGTCCCAGTTGACGGTGGCGGTCAGCACCAGTGCCGGGGAGAGCGCGAACATCGCGGCGTCCCAGGGTCTGCGGCGGCGCAACGCGAGGATCATCGCCACGGTCGCCACCGCGAGGGAGCTGAGCACCAGCGCGTTGAGGTTGTAGAACCAGCGCGCCTGGTTGATCTCCGGGCGCTCCTCGCCGAGATCGTGCACGGGCAGGCCGATGGCGCCCATGAAGAAGCCGGTGACGACCGGGTACTCGACCGGGTGGTCCCGGTACGGGACCTTCCCCTCGTGCAGCCCCTCCGCGTAGTAGAGCGCGAGGACGTCGGTGTAGCAGAACCGGGTGTACTGCATGTAGTCCTGCCAGGCGCCGGTCTGGCAGGGAGACTTCTGGACCCAGTGCAGGGCCAGGGTCAGACAGGTCAGGGCCAGCACGATCCGGGCCGCGGTCCAGAACCGGCCGCCCCACTGGGTGCCGCGCCGTTCGAACCCGGCCGCGTGCTCCCCGATCGGGCCGCCGATGGCCTCGGAGAGCCCGCGGACGAACCCGTCCGAGCGGGACGGGTGGTCCACCGTTTCAGACCTGTCAATGCCAGCCGTCGACTGAGCGCTCATGAGAAGGCATCCTGCCGTACCGAACCCGGTTCCGTCTGGCCCGGTTGCGGTCGTGTCCGCGAAGGGTACGGAAAACGCCGTCAGCGGTCGGGTGGCCCCGNCCGCTGACGGCGTTCATCGATCTCTACCGGCTCCCGGCGAGCGGCTAGTCACCCACGCCGCGGTTGTTGTTTCCGCCCGGTGTGGGCCCGGTGCCCGGCCCGGGTCCGCCCGGGTCACCCGGACCACCCGGTCCGCCCGGGCCACCGGGTCCGCCCGGACCACCCGGCCCGTCGCCCGGCGGGCAGAGCAACGGGTTGGTGCAGGTACCCGGGTTACCCGGTCCACCCGGGTTGCCGGGGTTCGTGGGATGCGTCGGGTCCGTCGGCTCGGTCGGTGTCTGAACCGGCTCCTCACCGTTGCCGGCGTTCTTGTCACCGATGTACTTGGCGTCCGGAAGCGGGAGCGCGGGCTCGCCCCGGAGCGCCTCCTTCATGAACCGGTTCCAGATGCTGGCCGGCAGGCCGGAACCGTTGATGTTGGCGCCGTACTTGTCCTTGATCTCCGGTCGCTTGGGATCCTTGCTGCCCACCCAGACCGCGGTGGCGAGCTGGGGTGTGTAGCCGACCATCCAGGCGTGCGCGTTGAACTTGGTCTTGTTGTACTCCCAGGTACCGGTCTTGCCGGCCGCCTGGCGGCCGCCGAGCTGGACGGCGGGGAGCTTCTTCAGCACCCCGGTGACCTCGTCGGCCACCTCCTTCTTGATCCGCCGCTTCGGGTTGAGCTTCTCACCGTTGATCCGCTTCCACTTGCCGGTTTCCCTGTCCTGCTGCTCGATCGAGAGGATGAAGTGGGCCTTGTTGTACACGCCGCCGTTGGCCAGCGTCGCCAGGCCGTTGGCGTGGTCGAGCACCGTGATCGGGTACTGGCCGTACGCGATCACGTTGAAGAACGGGTCCGGCGTGAGCTTGTCCGGGTCCTCCTTGGTCAGGTCGTAGGACTTCGGCGGGTTGTTCTTGGTGTCCCACATCCGGGTGACGCCGGCGGCCTTCGCCATCCCGAGGACCTTGTCCGCGCCGATCTGCTCCGTGATGTGGTAGAAGGGCACGTTGAACGACTGGATCGTGGAGTACTCCAGGGTGCACCAGTTCTTGCACTGGGCGTTGCGGCCGGCGTTGACCACCTTGATCTCGGTCCCCGGCACCGTGTAGTTCTCGGTCTTCCAGTGCGAGTCGACGGCGATGCCCGCCTCGATCGCCGCGGCCAGGGTGTAGACCTTGAAGCTCGACCCCGGCGGATGANCGCCGCTCAGGTAGCCGTTGACCATGTTCTGGCCGGCGTAGTCGATGTCCGCGCCGCTGTCGCCGCCGTAGTAGGCCAGCACCCGCCCGGTCTTGGGCTCGACGGCGACCAGCGCGGCCATCAGGTTCGACGGCTGGCCCTTGATCTCCGATCCGGCCTTGCGCTGGGCGGCGTTCTCGGCCGCCATCTGCATGTCCCAGTCGATCGTGGTCTTGATCCGGTACCCGCCGTCGCGCAGCGCCTCGGAGCAGTTCGGCTTGCCGTTCGGCTCCGCCTGGCCGAGGGTGCAGATCCCCATCGCGGCCATCTCGGACTTGACGTAGTTGATGACGTTACCGCGCGGGGTCCCGACGCCGAACGCCTCGTTGGCGTTCTTCCTCGGCTTCACCTTCGGGTACTGCAGCGCGGCCCGCTCCTCCGGCGAGAGCCACTTCTTCTCGACCATGCCGTTGAGGACGTACTCCCACCGGTCCCTGGCCGCCTCGGGGTTGTCCGCCGGGTCGTAGCCCTTGTGCCCGGTGTTCCGGTCCGGCTCCGGCTGCTTGATCAGCGCGGCCAGCACCGCCCCCTCGGCCACCGNCAGATCCTTCGCGGACTTGCCGAAGTACGTCTGCGCGGCGACCTCGATGCCGTAGGCGCCCCGGCCGAAGTAGACGATGTTGAGGTAGNGCTGGAGGATTTCCTCCTTGCTGAACTGGTCGTTCAGCTTCGAGGCGAGGATCGCCTCCTTGAGCTTGCGCTGGTAGCTGTCGTCCTGCAGGTTCTCGTACGCGTTGCGCGCGTACTGCTGGGTGATGGTCGAGGCACCCTGCTTGCTTCCGCCGGTGAAGTTGTTCCACGCGGCCCGGGCGATGCCGATGTAGTCCACGCCGTCGTGGTCGTAGAACTTCCGGTCCTCGGCCGAGACCACCGCGTGCTGGACGTGCTCCGGGATCTGGCTGATGGGAACGATCTGCCGGTTCTGCTCGCCCAGCTTGGCGATGACGTTCTTGTTGTTGCTGGCGTAGACCGTCGTGGCCAGCGGCACCGGAAGCTCGTCCGGCATCACCATCTTGGTCGAGTACCAGGTCACCCCGACCACGCCGCCACCGGTCAGGATGATGAAGACCGCGAAGGCGGCGATGAGGATGTTCACACGCCGGCGCTTCTTCGCCCGTCGCGCCGCGGCCGAGTCCGGGTCATCCGCGGCGCCGCGCCGTCCCCGGCGTCCGGGACCGGTCGGGCCGCCGGGGCCCCTGGACCCTCCGGAACCGCCGGAGGCACTCGGCCCGGCCGGGGAGACCGGGACCGCCGCCCGGCCGACCGTCGCCCGGCCCGCGGCACCACCGGCGCCCGCGCCGCTCACCGACGCCGCCGCGACGCTCGCCCGCCCGGCGGAGGCCCGTCCGGCGGAGCGGCCCGCACCGTACTCGCCGCCGGTGCCCGTCGCGGTGGGCACCGACGCACTGCCGACCCCGGCCCGTCCGCCGACCCGGGCCCGGCCGGAGGAGGCCGAGCCGACCGACGCCGACCCCGAGGCGGAACCGACCGACGCCGACCCGGAGGCGGGCGAGACGGGTGACGCCCGACCCACCCCGCTGGCCCGGCCCGGTGGTGTGGCCCGGCCCGTCGAGGCACGCCCACTCACGCTGGCCCGGGCCGAGGCGGACCCGGCCCGGCCGCCGTCGGCGGACCAACCGGCGCCGTCTCCGGCGTAGGAGCGGCCGCTCGCGGCCTGGTCGTCCCAGGGCGGGCGCTGGTATGGATCGTCCGTTGCTCCCCCGTGGTCACCGTTCGCGCCCGGGAACGAGGCCCGACCGCGCGCGGAACTAGGATCGCCGTACGAGTTCATTCGTCACACCCTGCCGGTCGCGGTGCGGGACGTCGCCGTCCCCACCGGGTTGCCGTGAGCTAGAACACGCCACTTCCAGAGTCGGACACGCGAGAGCGTGGGTGGCGTAACACCGGAAATAATCGGATTCATCCTTTTCGTCGGGTGAAACTCGTCCCGCCCGAGCCGAGGAGTCCGGGGATCGGGGAGACGAGCCATGGTCACCGCCCCGCCTCGCGCCTTCGGCGGACGGTCGAGCCGTCGGCGGTCATCGCCGAGGTCGCCACCGCCGCCCCGTCCGCCTGCCCGTCACCGGCGCCCGCCTCGTCGTCGGAGAGGCCGTCCCGGCCGAGCAGGTACTGCTCGACGAGATGGTTCCAGTCGCAACCGCGACACACCTCCACCACGTACACCTGAAACTCACGCAGCGTCATCGCCAGCATCGACAGCTCGGCCCGGGTACGGGCCTGGCCGGCCGACTGCCTGAGCTCATCGCCGTAAATGTAGTGCACGTGGGTGAGGTTCTCCCGGCGGCAGACCGGACAGAGGATCTCGGTCGGCTCGCCGTGGAACCGGGCAGCGCTCTTCAGGTACGGCGAGGCGTCACAGACCTCGTACCTGCTCACCCGACCCGAATGCACCTCGCGCAGCAGCGCCCGCCTCTGTAGCGAGTAGTCGACGACCTGTCGCTGCGTACGCATGCGGGAAAGAGTACGCGCTCCGGTGGCGANTGGCGACCGCCGTCACACAACGTAGTTGACATCAATCCGGGGGAAGGGNTTGCCTCGCCGGCTCCGAGGGTTTACGGTGCGATGTATCGGACCGATACATCGGGCCGGCACCAGGGCCGGAACGACGGCCGCCAGGATCCTGCGGAGGGCGAGAGGGAGTGGGCGCGGTGCTCGAGCTCGCCATTCTCGGTCTGCTGCAGGAGTCCCCGATGCACGGCTACGAGCTCCGCAAGGAGCTCGTAGCCAAGCTCGGGGCGATCCGGGCGGCGATCAGCTACGGCTCGCTGTACCCGACACTGCGGCGACTGCAGGCGGCCGGTTGGATCACCGAGGCGGGCCAGACGCCGGCGACCGCCGAGGAGGTCCCGGCACTGACCAGCCGACGAGGCCGGGTCGTCTACAAGATCACCGCAGAGGGCAAGGAGCGCTTCGCCGAGCTGATCGCCCAGACCGGCCCGGAGACCTACGAGGACACCGGCTTCGGGGTCCACTTCGCGTTCTTCGCCCGCACCGACCGGGCGACCCGGCTCCGCATCCTGGAGGGCCGACGTCGCAAGGTCGAGGAGCGCCGCGAAGGACTGCGCGACGTGTTGAGCCGTGCGGCCGAACGGCTCGACGCGTACACGCTCGAACTGCAGCGTCATGGCCTCGACGCCTGCGAGCGCGAGGTGCGTTGGCTGGAGGAGCTCATCGCCAACGAGCGCTCCGGCCGGACCCCGGCGGGGTCCACCCCGGGCACCGACCCGGGCCGCCCGGGCACCGACCCGGGGTCGTCAGTAGAGAACATCCCGCCTCCGCCTGGGCAGTCCAGGAATGAGCCGGAGCAGCCGTGATGAACAGCAAAGGAGGCAACAGCGATGGGCTCCGTCCGCGTCGCCATCGTCGGTGTGGGTAACTGCGCCTCGTCCCTGGTCCAGGGCGTCGAGTACTACCGCAATGCCGACCCCAAGGACCGGGTCCCGGGTCTCATGCACGTGACCTTCGGCGACTACCACGTCTCGGACGTGAAGTTCGTCGCAGCGTTCGACGTCGACGCCAAGAAGGTCGGCATGGACCTCGCGGAGGCGATCGTCGCCAGCGAGAACAACACCATCAAGCTCTGCGACGTACCACCGACCGGTGTGATCGTGCAGCGCGGCCCGACCCTCGACGGTCTGGGCCACTACTACCGGGAGATCGTCGAGGAGTCCGACGTCGAACCGGNCGACGTGGCCCAGGCGCTCCGCGACGCCAAGGTCGACGTGGTGGTGTCGTACCTGCCGGTCGGTTCCGAGGAGGCCGACCGGTTCTACGCCCAGGCGGCGATCGACGCCGGCTGCGCCTTCGTGAACGCGCTGCCGGTCTTCATCGCCTCCGACCCGGTCTGGGCGAAGAAGTTCGCCGACGCCGGGCTGCCGATCATCGGTGACGACATCAAGAGCCAGGTCGGTGCGACGATCGTGCACCGCGCCCTCGCCAAGCTCTTCGAGGACCGCGGCGTCGAGCTGCTGCGCACCTACCAGCTCAACTTCGGCGGCAACATGGACTTCATGAACATGCTGGAGCGCAGCCGGCTGGTCTCGAAGAAGATCTCGAAGACCCAGTCGGTGACCTCCCAGGTGCCGCACGAGATGGCCAAGAGCGACGTCCACATCGGCCCGTCCGACCACGTGCCGTGGCTGGACGACCGCAAGTGGGCCTACATCCGGCTGGAGGGGCGCGCCTTCGGTGACGTTCCGCTGAACGCGGAGCTGAAGCTCGAGGTCTGGGACTCGCCGAACTCGGCCGGGGTCATCATCGACGCGATCCGGGCCGCGAAGATCGCGCTGGACCGGAAGATCGGCGGGCCGATCCTCTCCGCGTCGAGCTACTTCATGAAGTCGCCGCCGGAGCAGTACAGCGACCACGACGCCCGCCAGGCCGTCGAGGACTTCATCGCCGGCAGGATCGAGCGCTGAGCCGCGAGGCGCCGAGCTGACGGACCCGGCGGACGGGGCCGTACCGGATTCCCGGTACGGCCCCGTCGTCGCTTCTGTCACAGAATCTCCGACGTCGCCGGACCCCGACGTGACGGGCGGTTCCCCCGGCGTCGCCGGACGGTCAGGTCAGGTCAGGTCAGGCCCAGGCACGCTGGAAGGCCACCCGGGCCTCCAGTTCGAGCAGGTGGCGTTTGCGGGGTAGCCCGCCGCCGAAGCCGACCAGTCTGCCGCCGGCCCCGACCACCCGGTGGCAGGGCACGATCACCGGGATCGGGTTGCGGTTGCAGGCCGCCCCGACCGCCCGGGCCGCACCCGGATCGCCGAGCGCCGCCGCGATCTCTCCGTAGGTCCGGGTCTCGCCGTACGGGATCGTGGCCAGCGCGGCCCAGACGGCGCGGTCGAACTCCGACCCCCGCCGCACGTGCCACGGCACGGTGAACACGGTCAACTCCCCGGCGAAGTACGCCCGCAACTCGGCGATCGCCGCGGCCAGCCCGGGATCGGAAACGGGCGCCACCGCCTCGACCGGCCCGAAGCGCACACCGCAGACCCCGGCGTCGTCCACCCCCACCGAGAGGGCACCGATCGGGGTGTCGAGGACGCTCCAGCGCACCCGCCCATTCTTCACCAGCCCCGATGGTCGTCGGCCGGCCTCCTGATCACCGACCGGGCGCGCGTGGCCGGGGCCCCGNCACGTTGCCCGCCTCACAGTCTGACCGATCGGTCAAGATCTGACCGTTCGGTCAGGCATGCTGGGTGGCGGAGGTGGTCGGGGAGATGGTGCGGAGCAGGACCCGCGACGAGATCCTGTCCGTGGCGGCGCGGCTGTTCAGCCAGGTCGGCTTCAAGGGCACGTCGTTGCACGACATCGCCGTCGAGGTCGGCTGCTCGAAGGCGACCCTGCTCTACCACTTCGACAGCAAGGAGGCGATCCTCCTCGAACTGGTCGCCCCCGCCGCCCGGGACCTCGCCGCGCTGGACGCCAAGACCAGCGAACTGGACACCGCCACCGCCCAGGAGGCCGCCATCGAGGGCTTCGTGGACCTCGTGCTGGCCTACCGGCGGGAGGTCGCGCTCATCTACGCCGACCTTCCGCACCTGCTCGAACACCCCGCCTTCGCCGACCTGCAGCCGGCCACCACCCGACTGGTCACCACGATCGCCGGCCGGTCGGCCGACCCGGCCGCCCAGATCGCCGCGCGGGTGCTGCTCGCCGGGATCACCGCGGTCGCGATCGAGTGCGACGACCCCGCCGAGCTACGCCCGGCGTTGGTCCGGGTCGCCCGGCGCGCGCTCGTGCCCGGCGCCTGACCGACACACCGACACCACCCCGACCGCCGCTCGAATCCGTCGACAAGCCGCGATCACCAACAAGGAAGCGACCGACATGGCGACACTCCTCCACCGGCTCGGCCGGGCCTCGTTCCGGCGCCGCCGGCTCGTCGTGGTCCTCTGGCTCGTCGCGCTGGCCGCGCTCGGCGGCGCCGCGTACGCCTTCATGGGCCCGACCGCGACGAACTTCTCCATCCCGGGCACCGAGTCACAACGCGCGATCGACACGCTGAAGCGGGAGTTCCCCGAGGCGAGCGGCGCGACCGGCACGATCGTGGTCGCCGCCCCCGAGGGCGAGCAGCTCACCACCCCGCAGCGGCAGGCGGNGGTGGCCGACCTGGTCCGGGAGGCGTCGGCGCTGCCCGGCGTGCTGGGCGCGGTCGACCCGTACACCGCCGGAGCGATCTCGCCGGACGGCCGGTACGCGCTCATCCAGGTCCAGTTCGCCGAGCAGGCCGACAGTGTCACCGACGCGCAGCGCGACGCGTACGTCGNCAGCGGCGCGGCCGCGCGGGCGGCGGGTCTGCGGGTCGAACACGGCGGGGAGGTGATGTCCAGCGTCCCCGAGGTCGGCAGCACCGAGGGCATCGGCGTGCTCATCGCCCTGGTGGTGCTCGTGGTGACCCTCGGCTCGCTGGTCGCGGCCGGGATGACCATGCTCAACGCACTGCTCGGGGTCGGCGCCGGCATGGCCGGGCTCTACGCGCTGAGCAGCGTGGTCGAGCTGACCAGCGTGGCGCCGGTGCTCGCGCTGATGCTCGGCCTCGCCGTCGGCATCGACTACTCCCTGTTCATCACCTCCCGCTACCGGCAGAACCTGCTGGACGGCCTGGAGCCGGAGGAGGCGGCCGGGCGGGCCATCGGCACCGCCGGCTCCGCCGTCTTCTTCGCCGGGATCACCGTGGTGATCGCACTGGCCGGGCTCGCCGTCGTCAACATCCCGTTCCTGACCGTCATGGGGCTGGCCGCCGCCGGGACCGTCGCGGTCGCCGTCCTCGTCGCGCTGACCCTGCTTCCGGCGCTGCTCGGCTTCGCCGGCCGGTGGGTCCTGCCGCGCCGGCTCCGCCGCGCCGACGGCGGCGACACCGCCGGGCGCCGGGAGGCTCTCGGGTTCCGGTGGGCGCGGCTGGTGATCCGGCTGCGCGTACCGGTGATCCTGGTCACCGTGCTCGGGCTCGGCGCGCTCGCCCTCCCCGCGGCCGACATGCGGGTCGCGCTTCCGGACCAGGGCAGCGAGCCGAAGGGCACGCCGCAGCGTGAGGCCGCCGACCTGATCACCGAGGGTTTCGGACCCGGCTTCAACAACCGCCTGGTACTGGTCGTCTCCGCCGACTCGGCGGAGCGCACCGGCGCCGCCGCCCAGCAGGTGACGGCGGCGGTGCAGGGCACGCCGAACCTGCTCGCGGTCACCCCGCCGAACCTCAGCCGGGACCAGCGGACCGCGCTGCTGGCGGTCATCCCCACCACCGGGCCGACCGATCCGGCCACCGAGAGGCTGGTGCACGACATCCGGGACCGGGTCGCGGCGATCGACGGCACGGACGGGGTCGAGGTGGCGCTCACCGGGCGGACCGCGGTCGGGATCGACGTCTCGGAGAAGCTCTCCGCCGCGATGCCGTGGTACCTGCTGCTCGTCGTCGGGCTGTCGGTGCTGTTGCTGATGCTGGTCTTCCGGTCCCTGCTGGTGCCGCTGAAGGCGGCGCTCGGCTTCCTGCTGACCGTCGGCGCCNCCTTCGGGATCACCGTACTGATCTTCCAGAAGGGCCACCTGGCCGACCTGGTCAGGATGGACACGCCCGGCCCGCTGGTGAGCTTCCTGCCGATCCTGCTCATCGGCATCCTGTTCGGGCTGGCGATGGACTACGAGGTGTTCCTGGTCTCCCGGATGCGGGAGGACTTCGTGCACGGCGACACCCCGGTCCAGGCCACCGTCAACGGCATGGGCCNCGGTGCCCGGGTGGTGACGGCGGCGGCCCTGATCATGACCTCGGTCTTCGGCGGCTTCGTCCTGATGGACGACCCGATCATCAAGTCGATGGGCTTCGCCCTCGCCCTCGGGGTGGCGATCGACGCCTTCGTGGTCCGGATGACCCTCGTGCCGGCGGTGATGTCGCTGCTCGGGCGGGCCGCCTGGTGGCTGCCGCGCTGGCTGGCGGCGGTCCTGCCCCACGTCGACGTCGAGGGGGAGCGGCTGCGCCACCACCTGGCGGAGGCGCCGCCACAGCGGGAGCTCGTCGGGGTCTGACCCCCGCCCGGCGGCCGGGACCCGCGCCACGGCCGGGTCCCGGCCGCCGCCCTCCGGGCTCACCGCAGCGCCCAGAAGAACGCCCGTACCTCGTCGACGAACTCGTCCGGCAGTTCCAGGCTGGCGAAGTGGCCGCCCCGGTCGAACTCCGTCCACCGCCGGATCGTCGGGTANNTCCGTTCCGCGATCGGTCGGACGGCCCGGGTGATGTCGTGGGGGAAGACCGCCACACCGATCGGCACCGGGCAGGGCAGCGGTCCGCCCCGGCCGCTCTCCCGGTGCAGCCGGGCCGATGAGCCGGCCGTGCCGGTCAGCCAGTAGAGCATCACGTTGGNGAGCAGCCGGTCGTCGGAGATCGTCGAGGACGGGTCGGTCCACTCGTCGAACTTCTCGGCGATCCAGGCGAGCTGGCCGACCGGCGAGTCGGTCAGGGCGTACGCCGGGGTCTGCGGCCGGGTGGACTGCAACACCATGTAGCCGGGGCGCTGGGCGAGGTAGCGCCGGATCCCGGCCAGCCGGTCGCGGTCCTCGTCGGACAGCTCTGCCTCGCCGGCCCAGCCGGGCGGGGGCGGGGTCGGCAGGTAGGTGAGGTGAACCCCGACCACCTGCTCCGGGGCCACCTGCCCGAGCGCCCGGGAGATCGCCGAACCCCAGTCGCCGCCCTGGGCGCCGTACCGCCGGTANCCGAGCCGCCGCATCAGCTCCGCCCAGGCCCGGGCGACGCGGTGCACGTCCCAGCCGCGTTGCCGGGTCGGCCCNGAGAAGCCGTAGCCCGGGATCGACGGCACGACCAGGTGGAAGTCCTCCGCCAACGGTGTGAGCACGTCGAGAAACTCGACGACCGAACCGGGCCAGCCGTGGGTGAGAAGCAGCGGGAGGGCGTCCGGGTTGGTCGAGCGGACGTGCAGGAAGTGCACGTTCTGGCCGTCGATCTCCGTCACGAACTGCGGGTACGCGTTCAGCTCCGCCTCCCGGGCCCGCCAGTCGTACGTCGTGCGCCAGTACTCGGCGAGCTGGCGTACCCGGGCCAGCGGGATGCCGTAGTCCCGGCCGGCGTCCGGCAGCTCGTCGGGCCACCGGGTGCGGGCCAACCGGTCGGCGAGGNCGTCGAGCTGCTCCTGGGGGATGTCGATCCGAAACGGCCTGATCATGTCGTCGTCTCCCGGCCTCGGGTGCGGTCCGTCACGCGGATTCGTTCGCCGCACTAACGTTAGTTGCACTAACGATAGCGCCGTCGGAGTCGTCCGAACCATTGGTGCGACCAACGAACTTGTTAGGCTGGCCACATGGACACCCCGGCCGACGACGGCACCCCCACCCGGCTGGCCGGGCTGCCGAGCTGGCTGCTCACCCAGACGGCCCGGTACGCCCACCGGCTCGTCACCGACGGGTTGGCCGAGATCGGCGCGCGGGGATACCACTACCGGCTGCTGGCGACCCTGGACGAGTACGGCCCGGCCAGCCAGGCCGACCTGGGCCGCCGGACCGGCATCCACTTCAGCGACGTGGTGGCGGCGACCAACGACCTCGCCGGCCACGGATTCGTCGAGCGGACCCCCGACCCGACCGACCGGCGACGCAACATCGTCACCATCACCCCGGCCGGTCGCCACCGACTGGACCAGTTGACGCAGCGGCTGGCGCGGATCCAGGAGGAGTTGCTGGCCCCGCTCTCGGCGCCGGAGCGTGACCGGCTCGTCGGGCTGCTGACCCGGCTCCTCGCCCACCACCGCCGCGGCGACACCACCCGGCCCTGAGGCGGGAGAGCCCGGATCGCGGGCCAGGCCGGGTCCGGGGTGGGTGTTGCCCGTGCCGGCTACCGTGCAGGCGTGGCAACGGCGACCTGGATATTCCTCATCATCGGCGGTGCGGGGGTCGCTGTCCTCGCGCTGGCGCTGTTCGGCACCGAGCTGGACCTCGGTGGCCAGGACGTCGACGGGCCGATCACGCTGGAGGCGGTGGCCGCGNTCGCCGGCGTCCTCGGTTTCGGCGGCGCCATCGCCAACGAACTGATCGGCGGGCGCACGGTCGTCCAGATCGCCGCGGCCGGTGGCCTGGGCTCCCTGGCCGCGCTGCCGGCCGGCTGGCTGGCCGCGCGGTTCTCCAGGGCGGTACGGAACATGCCCACCGACACCACCCCGACCCGCAGCGACCTCGTCGGCGCGATCGGCGTCGTGGTGACGCCGATCCCCAGTAACGGCTACGGCGAGGTCCGGGTACAGCTCGCGGGCCAGCCGGTCAAGCTCAACGCGCGGGCCGACCGACCGATCGCCAGCGGCACCCAGATCTTCGTCGTCGAGGCGCTGAGCGAGACCAGCGTCCACGTCGAGACCTACTGACCCCGGGCCGCCCGGCGGCCGCCACCCNCCCCATCCCCCCACCCACTGCTGAAACCCCNCACCAGAACGGACGTTGCGATGCTGATATTCGCCGCGATCGGCGGAGCGGTACTGCTCGCCTTCCTGCTCGTCCTCTTCGTGCTCTCCCGGATCAGGGTCGCCGGGCCCAACGAGGCGTTCATCGTGACCGGCCGCAANGGCCGCACCACCCAGAGGGCCGACGGCACCCGGACGACCGACATGTCCGGGCAGAAGGTCGTCCTCGGCGCCTCGGTCTTCGTCCTGCCGGTGGTCCAGAAGCTGCAGTCCATCGACCTCTCCAGCCGGCGCATCGACGTCAGCATCAAGGGCGCGGTGAGCAAGCAGGGAATCCGGACCGACCTGCACGGCGTCGCGATCGTCAAGGNCGGCGGGACCGAGGACGCGATCCGCGCGGCGGCGCAGCGGTTCCTGGACCAGCAGGACGAGATCGAGGACTTCACCCGGGAGGTGCTCGCCGGCGCGCTGCGGTCGATCGTCGGCCGGCTCACCATCGAGGAGATCATCCGGGACCGCGCGGCCTTCGCCAGCGCGGTCGCCGAGGAGGCCGAGCACTCGATGACCAACCAGGGTCTGGTGCTCGACACCTTCCAGCTCCAGGACATCGTCGCCGAGGGGTCGTACCTGCAGGACCTCGGTCGGCCGGAGGCGGCCCGGGTGCTCAAGGACGCGGCGATCGCCGAGGCACGCGCCCGCCAGGCGGCCGAGCAGGAGCGGCTGCTGGCCGAGGAGGCGATCGCGGAGGCGAACCGGAACCTCGCGCTCAAGCAGGCCATGATCCAGGCGGAGATCGACGCGGCGAAGGCGAGGTCGGCCGCGGCCGGCCCGCTGGCCCAGGCCGAACGGGACCAGGCGATCCTCGCCGAGCAGCAGAAGGTCGCCGAGCGCAACGCCGAACTCAAGCAGCGGCAGCTCGACACCGAGGTCCGCAAGCCGGCCGACGCGGCCCGGTACAAGGTGGAGCAGGAGGCCGAGGCGGCCCGCAACGCGGCGGTGCTCCGCGCCGACGCCGAGCGGCAGGCCGCCATCGCCGCCGCCCAGGCCGCCGCCGAGCACGCCCGGCTGATCGGTGAGGGTGAGCGGGCCCGCCGGGCCGCGCTCGCCGAGGCGATCGAGCGGGAGGGTCAGGCCGAGGCCGCGGCGATCCGGGCCAGGGGCGAGGCCGAGGCCGAGGCGATGGCCCGCAAGGCCGAGGCGTTCGCCGCGTACGGCGAGGCGGCCGTGCTCGACCTGCTGCTCAAGGTGCTGCCGAAGGTGGTGGAGGCGGCGAGCGCCCCGGTGAGCGCGATCGACAAGCTCACCGTGATCTCCACCGACGGCGCCAGCTCATTGACCAAGTCGGTCGCGGCCAACGTGGCCCAGGGGCTGCAGCTCGGCAGCGACCTGACCGGTGTCGACCTGACCGCGCTGCTGGCCCGGCTCGGCGCCCTCGGCGCCGGCAAGAACCAGGGCGGGAACCAGGTCGTCGAGGCCACGCCGGCCGCCGCTACGCCGGCGGGCGACAGGCAGGNCTGACCGGAGGACGGGCGGCCGGAGCCGCCCGGGAGGACGACGCGCCCCGGACACCGCCACACGGCCCGGCACCGACCCCGGTGCCGGGCCGTCGCCGTGTGTCCCGGTGCCGTGTGTCCCGGTGCCGTGTGTCCCGGTGCCGGGAGGTCGTCACGCCGCCCGCGGCGAAGCCACCGCCGGCCGGCACGGCCCGCCGGGATCCCGGCCACGCCGGCCGGCGCCGGTCACCCCCGACGCGGCGCGGTCGTCACTCCTTGATGACGCCCTGCTCGCGGGCCCAGCGCAGCAGCTCGGCCTCGGCCTGTTCACGGCCCAGCGGCCCCCGCTCCAGCCGCAGCTCCTTCAGGTGCCGCCAGGCACGGCCGACGATCGGACCCGGCGGTATGCCGAGCAACTCCATGATCGCGTTGCCGTCGAGGTCGGGGCGAACCCGGGCCAGGTCCTCCTCCGCCCGCAACCGGGCGATCCGCGCCTCCAGCGCGTCGTAGTCGGCGGCGAGCTGCGCCGCCTTCCGGCGGTTGCGGGTGGTGCAGTCGGAGCGGGTGAGCTTGTGCAGCCGGGGCAGCAGGTCCCCCGCGTCGGTGACGTAGCGGCGTACCGCGGAGTCGGTCCACTCGCCGCGACCGTACCCGTAGAAGCGCAGGTGCAGCCCGACCAGCGTGGACACCTGGCTGATGACGTCCTTGGGGTAGCGCAGCGCCTTCATCCGCTGCCTGGTCATCCGGGCGCCCNCCACCTCGTGGTGGTGGAAGCTGACCCGCCCGTCCGGCCCGACGGCCTTGGTCGCCGGCTTGCCGACGTCGTGCATCAGCGCCGCCATCCGGAGCACGAAGTCGCAGCCGGAGTCCCCCTCCAGCCGGATCGCGTTGTTCACCACGGTCAGGGTGTGCTCGTAGACGTCCTTGTGCTGGGCGTGCTCGTCGATCTCCAGCCGCAGACCGGACAGCTCCGGCAGGAACCGGTCGGCCAGCCCGGTGTCGACCAGCAGGCGGAGCCCGGTCACCGGGTCGGCGCCGCACAGCAGCTTGGTGAACTCGTCACGGATCCGCTCGGCGGTGATCCGGTCCAGGTCCGCCGCCATCGCCCGCATGGCGTCCTTCACCGCCGGGTGTACGGCGAACCGCAGCTGCGCCGCGAACCGGGCGGCCCGGAGCATCCGCAGCGGGTCGTCGCCGAACGACTCCTCCGGGGAGCCGGGTGTCCGGATCACCCGCTCGGCGAGATCGTCGAGCCCGCCGTACGGGTCGGTGAACTCGTGCCCGGGAAGGCTGACCGCCATCGCGTTGATCGTGAAGTCACGCCGCCGCAGGTCCTCGACGAGGCTGGTGCCGTACTCGACGACAGGGNTGCGGCTGACGCGGTCGTACGACTCGGCGCGGAAGGTGGTGATCTCCAACCGGAGTCCGCCGCGCTGGGCCCCGATGGTGCCGAACTCGCGCCCGGTCTCCCAGGTCGCCTCCGCCCAGCCCGAGAGCAGCCGCAACGTCTCGTCGGGGTGCGCGTCGGTGGCGAAGTCGAGATCCTCGCCGAGCCGGCCGAGCAGCGCGTCCCGCACCGAACCACCGACCAGGTGCAGCTCGTGACCGGCACGGGCGAACCGCCGACCGAGTTCGTCGGCGACCGGCGAGACCCGCAGCAGCTCCGCGACGGCGTTGCGCTGGGCGGCGCTCAACCGGCTCGCGGCGGAACCCCGGCCCGAGGTCACGGATTTCCGGCCGGCGGTTCCGGTGTCACGGCCCGCGGTCGCGGACCCCCGGCCCGGGGTCACGGCGTCCCGGCCCGCGGCCGCCGCGCCTGCACCGCCGTGGCCCGACCGGGCCGAGGAGCCGGCCGGCGGGGTGGCGGACGGGGCACCGGCCGGCCGGTTGGCGGACGGCGCGGAACGGGCTGCCTGCGGAACGGATGAGTCGGACATGGGACCGCCAGCCTAGCGGGCCGGCGCGGGTCCGGTGGCGGCGGGCGCACCAATTGACGGGCGACGCCCTCCGGCGGCCCCACGCCAGGAGGACTAAGGTCTGCACCAGTGTCGGCGGGTGCCCTGCCCGCCGTACCCCTTGGGAGGCTGACATGGCAGGCGGGCTGTACCGCAGCGCGAACGCCATGCCCGACGGGGTTCCGCCGCCCCGGGACGGAGCCACGCTGATCTCGACCAGCCCGATCGTCGAGAGCACCAGCCCACCGCCGGAGACGGCCGAGGGAAGCGCGGCCGGCAACAGCGCGATCATGGCTCTCGGCAGCCTGGTGAGCCGCGGCACCGGCTTCCTCCGTACGTTGATGGTCGTCGCCGCGCTCGGCAACTTCGCGGTCAACGACGCGTACGCCACCGCGCTGATCATCCCGCAGATGGTCTACGAGTTCCTGCTCGGCGGGATCCTCACCAGCGTCGTGGTGCCGGTCCTGGTCCGGCGCCGCAAGCTCGACCCCGACGGCGGCCAGGCGTACGCCCAGCGCCTGCTCACCCTGGCCGGGCTCGCCCTCGGCATCGCGTCGGTGCTGGCCATCCTCCTGGCCGGGGTGCTCAGCGAGATCTACGCCAGCGGGCGTGGTGACGACTACCAGCGGCTCGTCACCGACCTCTCCCGGCTGATGCTGCCGATCATCTTCTTCTCGGGCATCAGCGCGTTGATCGCGGCGGTGCTCAACACCCGGGGGCACTTCGCGGCGCCGATGTGGGCCCCGATCCTCAACAACCTGGTGATCATCGCCGCCTGCGCGCTCTACATCGCCATCTACGGCGCGAAGGTGATCGAGCCGGCCGAGATGACCCGGGGACAGATCCTGCTGCTCGGCGGCGGCACGCTGCTCGGCATCGTGGTCCAGGTCGCCGGGCTGCTGCCGGCGCTGCGCCGGGTCGGGTTCCGCTGGCGACCGCGGTTCGACTTCCGGCAGCTCGGGCTCCGCGAACTGGGCCGGCTCGGCGCCTGGATGTTCTGCTACGTCGCGGTCAACTCGATCGGCCTGGTCGTCCTGTTCAACCTGCTCAACCGGGTGGGGCGGAAGGCGGCGGGGCCGGCGATCTACAACAACGTCTTCCTGCTGCTGATGATGGCGCACGGCATCATCGCGGTCTCGATCATCACCGCGCTGATGCCGCGGATGAGCGCGGCCGCCGCCGACGGCCGGTTCGCCGACATGGCGGCTGACCTGTCCCGGACCGTCCGGACCGTCACCGCCGTGCTCGCCCCGATCGCGGTCTGCTACGCCGTGCTCGCCGAACCCATCGCGGTGGTCCTGTTCAACTACGGCGCCGGGACGGGTGACGCCGGTGCCGTCTCGCCGGTGCTGCTGGTCGCCGCGCTGGCGCTGGTCCCGTTCGCGGTCAGCCAGGTCTTCACCTTCGCGTTCTGGGCGCTGCCGGACACCCGGACACCCGCGCTGGTCAACATTCCGGTCGTCCTGCTCCGGGTCCTGGTACAGGTGCTGGTCTTCGCCGTGCTTCCGCTGTCGTTCCTGGCCTCCGGCATGATGATCGGCAACGGGATCTCGTACGTCGCCGCGGCGGTGATCTCGGCCTGGCTGCTCCGGTCCCGGATCGGCCGGCTCGGGCTCGGCACGATCGCCAACACCTTCGGCCGGGTCCTGGTCGCGGCCCTCGGCGCGACGCTCGTCGGGCTGCTCATCGTGGCGCTGCTGCCGGGAGACGCGCTGTCGAACCGCTGGCTCGGTTTCGTCGAGGTGGCCCTCGGCGGGGCGGCGATCGGTGGCACGTACCTCGGACTCTCCCTCATGCTGCGGATCCGGGAGATCACCGACGTCGTCGTCATGGTCCGGCGCCGGCTCGGCAGGTGACCCGTGGGCCCGCGTACCCGCGGGCCGGTGTCACGCCGTCGGCGGCCCGGGTCGGTGTCGGTGCCGGCCGTCGTCCCGGGTCGGCATCGCGCCGACCAGTGCGACCGCGATCCCCAGGCCCGCGAGAGCCTGGGGATATCGCTGTGGATAACCTCGGCGCCTGAGCCTGAAGTGCTGGTCAGACGCTGTGGATANCTCCGGGTCCTGATCACCTGACACCCCGTCAGGATGATCTCCTCGGACGGTCCGACAGCGACCCGGCCAGGGCGGTGCCCCGGGGCATACTTCCGTCCCTGGCGGGAAAGGCCCACGGGCACGCCGGCCGGCGGACACGATCACGTCGGCCGCGACCGGTCGTCACACATCGACCTGCACAAAATTGCCTAAACCTACTTGATTGCTCAATACCCATGCCGCCCAGGCAGGCGAGAGTGGTCGTTCCCGGCGCCTATCACGACATCTGCGGCAGCTGGTGGCCTTCGGCCGCAAGATGGCGTGTCGGGGATCAGTCAGNCCCGGGTAAGGTCGCTCTCGACGGATACGGCGAGCACCTAGGCTAGAAAGCGGTGGGCGTCCGGATCCGGTGACGGGCCGGAACGGAGGCCAGGTGCCCAGCAGCACGGGTCCAGCGATCGACACGATCACCGAGGGAGGACGGGTGACCCAGGTCGGCGAAGGTCAGGAGGCGGACGAAGTCACCCCGCCGGTCATGACCTTCGGTTCCCCCGCCGTCGGTGAGATCCTGGCCGAGCGGTACGAGCTCGCCGAACACATCGACAACGACAGTGCCGGCCGCCAGGTCTGGCGCGGTGTCGACGTCGTGCTGCGCCGACCCGTCGCCGTCGTGTTGCGCTACCCCGGTGGCGAGTCGGCGAGCGAGATGCTGCAGGCCGCCGTGGCGGCCAGCCGCGTCATCCACCCCAACCTCGTCGGCGTCTACGACGCCATCGACGAGGAGGAGCGGGCGTACGTCGTCCGGGAGTGGGTCGACGGCCAGTCGCTGCGCGACGTCGTCGCCACGGGCGTACTCGACCCGACCCGGGCCACCGCCGTCGCCCACGCCGTCGCCGGGGCGATCGCCGCGATCCACGCCACCGGAATGGTCCACGGCAACGTGCACCCGGGCACGGTGATGATCGCCGACGACGGGCGGGTGGTCCTGGCCGACGCCCCCCGCACCGACGGGGTGGAGACCCAGGAGACCGACATACGGGCCGTCGGCGGCATCCTCTACTACGCGCTGACCGGTCACTGGCCGCACGCCGAGGCGGCCCTCGGCGGCACCGCCGACCGGCGGGCCCGCATCGCGCTGCCGGACGCGGTCCGGGACGCCAGCGGGTCGATCGCCGCTCCCCGACAGGTCCGGGCCGGCATCCCCGCGTACCTCGACGACCTGACCATGGACCTGCTGGACCCCCAGCTCGCGGTCCCCTCCGCCGACGCCCTCGCCGCCGAGCTGGGACGGCTGGACGCCGCCGCGGAGGAGCAGTNCCTCGACAGCGGTCCGCTGCGGTTCACCACCGGCGACGGTGCCCCCGACATCCCCGCCACCGGTGGGCGGAAGACCCTGATCGGGGTGGCCGCGCTCCTGGCGATCGCGCTGATCGGGCTCTTGGTCGGAATCAACGTGCTCTCCGACGGCGGCGAGCCCGCCGGCGGCCAGGCGGCGCCGCTCCCGTCCGCCTCGGCCACCGAGCAGCCGGGCGCCGCGAGCGAGACCGACCCACCGCCCAGCAAGCCGGTGAAGCTCGACCTCAAGCCGAACCAGCTCCGGGTGATCGACCCGGAGGGCGACCGGACCGAGCTGGACGGCGTGGAGAAGGTGGTCAACGGTGACCCCAACGACGGCTGGGAGACCGACAGCTACAACCGCGCCGCCTTCGGCAACCTCAAGGACGGCATGGGAATCCTGATCAACCTCGGTGAGCCGAGGGAGGTCACCAGCGTCAGGGTCGAGTTCTCCGCACCCGGGTTCTCCGCCGAGCTGCGCTGGGGCAGTCGGGACTACCCGTCGACCAGTTCCGGCGACCGGCAGCTCGTCGACTCCTACCACCGGATCGGTAACCCGTTCGAGAAGGCCGACGGCTCCACCGTCACCTTCAGCGACTTCGTTCCCGGCCAGAAGTACCAGTACCTCCTGCTCTGGATCACGTACCTGCCCCAGAACGAGTCGGGCCGTTACAAGATCGGCGTCCAGGAGATCACGGTCCAGGCGCGATGAGCCACCGGCCGCGCCGGAAGTGACAACAGTCGGTATCGTGCGGCCATGACCGGCGCACGGAGTTCCGACGCGGCCGGCCCGACCCGTTCGTCGGCCACCGGTCCGTGGCCGCGCACCCAGCCGGTCCGGTCGGCCGGCGACGAGGCCATGCCCGGCGGTGGCCCCGTGTCCGGGGACGGTGACATCGTGCCCGGGGACGCCGTGTCCGCGGGGCTGTCGGACCCGGTCGCCGAAACCCGCACCGTGCCGGCCGACGCGGACACCGGCAGGACCACCGTCGGCACCGGATCGGAGCCCACCGACGCCGCGCTGCTGCGCGCCCACGTGGACGGCGACCCCNCCGCCTTCGCGACCCTCTTCCACCGCCACCGGGACCGCCTGTGGGCCGTCGCGCTGCGCACCCTCGGCGACCGGGAGGACGCCGCGGACGCCCTGCAGGACGCGCTGCTCGCCGCACACCGGGCGGCGGCGCGGTTCCGCGGCGAGGCGGCCGTCACCACCTGGCTGCACCGGATCGTGGTCAACGCCTGCCTCGACCGGATCCGCCGNCGACAGTCGCACCCCACCGTGCCACTGCCCGACAGCCCGCGGCCGGACCGGAGCGGCCACNGGGTCGGCGGCAGCGAACCCGCCGCACCCACCGTCGACCACGACACCNCGCTCGTCGTACGGCAGGCCCTCGCCGCGCTCCCCGTCGAGCAGCGGACCGCCCTCGTCCTGGTGGACCTGCAGGGCTATCCGGTCGCCGAGGTCGCCGAGATCCTCGGCGTGGCCGAGGGCACCGTCAAGAGTCGGTGCGCCCGGGGCCGGGCCCGGCTCGCCGTCCTCCTGGGGCATCTGCGGGCACCCGTTCCCGGTACCGGCTCGACCGGCGGCGACGCCGCCCCGCCCCCCGGGGACCCGGGTGTGTCGCCCGGTGGCGACCCGGAGGCCGGTGCGCCGTCGGTCACCAGGGGGAACCGTGGCTCCGGCTGCGACGTCCGACCTACGTCACGGTCGGATCGCGGCCGGACGGCCCGGTCCGGAGCCGAACAGCGATGGGCGGGGCCCGACCAGAGGCCCCCACCAGGCCAGGAGCAGGAGGAATCGTGACCGGCGGCCAGTTCAGGGAGGTCGACTTCGACCTGCTGGCCGACTATGTCGGCGGTGCGCTGGACGGTACCCCGGACGAGGCCGAGGTCGCCCGGTTGATCGCGGAGGACCCGGCCTGGGCGGAGTCGTACGCCGCGCTGACGGCCGGCGTCGACGCCGTCCGGCTCGACCTGGCCGCGCTGGCGGCGGAGCCGGAGCCGATGCCNCCCGCGGTGGTCGACCGGCTCGACGCGGCCCTGNCCCGGCCCGCGTCGACCGGCGCCCCTGCCGATCCGGGTGTCGTGGCGGGGCGGCCAAACCCCGACGCTCCGGCATCCGAGGAGAGTCCGGCCCGATCGGCACCGGACGGCAGCCCGGAGCGGGAGCCCGGCGCGGTGCCCCGCCGCCCGGGGCGTCCGCCCGCCGGCATACCCGTCCAGCCCCGGACCGCCGCGGCGCCCGCCCCCCGACGGCCGGGCCGACGGCGGCGTTGGACGCGTCGGGTCGCCGGTCCCGTCCTGGCCGCCACCGTCGTGGCCGGCTTCGGCGTGTTCGCGATCAGCCGCCTCGGCGCGGTCGGCGACGAGAGGACCGTCGCCGACTCGGCGCACACCGTGAGCAGCTCGCCCGAGCAGGCCCCGATGCTCGGCTCCGGGGCACCCCAGCCGGTCCCGCAGCCCTCCGCCCAGCGGGTGCTGGCCACGGGCACCGACTACACCTCCGGGACCCTGGCCGGCGCCGTCATCACACTCACCCGCCGCGGCCCGACCCCCGNCGGTGGCACGTTCGACACCGGAGCGACGGACGAGAGCACGGTCGGAAGCCCCACCGCGACCCCGGGCCGGCAGGAGGGCGAGGGCCCCGGTGCGTCGGGCGCCACCGTCGACACGGCCGCCCCACCACGGCAGGTGCCAGGGCTGGAGCGGCTCGCCGACCCGGAGGTTCTCACCCGCTGCCTGGAGGCGGTCGCCTTGGCGCACGGCCGGGGGCCGATCAGGGTCGACCTGGTCGACTTCGCCTCCTTCGAGGGCCGGGCCTCGCTGGTCATCGTCTTCTCCGACGCCGCGTCGGCCCGCTGGGCCTGGGTGACCGGTCCGGGTTGTGGAACGTCCCCCGCAGGCGCCGACGTCACCTATCGGACCCGGGTAGGGTGAAACAGCGCCCCAACGGCCGTTTCGGCGGGACAGTGGCCTGGCCCACCGGATGACCGGCTCGGGAATCCCCGGTTCGTACGATGACGTTCTGGCTTGCAGGTGCCGGTACGCGTTCGGTGGCCGGCGCTCGGACCGCCGTCGGCGCAGCACGCTGAAGGCGCAGAGACACATCGGGAGACGGCAGTGGACGAGGTCCGCAACCTGATCATCATCGGCTCCGGGCCGGCCGGCTACACCGCAGCGATCTACGCTGCCCGCGCCAACCTCACACCGCTGGTCATCGAGGGTGTGGAGTCGGGCGGCTCCCTCATGACCACCACCGAGGTCGAGAACTTTCCGGGCTTCGCCGACGGCATCATGGGCCCGGAGCTGATGGACGCGATGCGCAAACAGGCCGAGCGGTTCGGCGCCGAGTTCGTCACCGACGACGTCACCCGGGTCGAGCTGGTGAACACCGGCGTGCCGGGCTCGTCCGCGCACCACACCGTGTACGTCGGCGAGACGGCGTACCGGGCCAAGGCCGTGATCCTGTGCACCGGTTCGGCGTGGCGCCCGCTCGGCGTGCCGGGTGAGCAGGAGTACCTCGGCCACGGCGTCTCCTCCTGCGCGACCTGCGACGGATTCTTCTTCCGCGGCAAGGACGTCGTGGTGGTCGGCGGTGGCGACTCCGCGATGGAGGAGGCGACCTTCCTCACCAGGTTCGCCAGCAAGGTGACCATCGTGCACCGGCGCGACGAGTTNCGGGCCAGCAAGATCATGGCCGACCGTGCGCTGGCGAACGACAAGATCCAGGTCGAGTGGAACAGCGTCGTCGAGGAGATCCTTGGCGACGACGGCCGGGTCACCGGGGTCCGGCTGCGCAACGTGCACACCGGGGCGACGAAGACGCTGGCGACGGCGGGCGTGTTCGTGGCCATCGGCCACGACCCGCGCAGCACCCTCTTCCGCGGCCAGGTCGAGCTCGACGAGAACGGGTACGTCAAGGTGCAGTCGCCGAGCACCCGGACCAGCGTCCCCGGCGTCTTCGCCGCCGGGGACCTCGTCGACCACACCTACCGACAGGCCATCACCGCCGCCGGTTCGGGCTGCGCCGCCGCCCTCGNCGCCGAGCGGTTCCTCGCAACCTTGACCGAAGACTGAGACACCCGGAGGAGGGGCTAGTGGGAGCAACGAGCGTCGTCACCGACGCGAGCTTCGCCAGTGACGTGCTGCAGTCGGACAAGCCGGTGCTGGTGGACTTCTGGGCCGAGTGGTGCGCGCCGTGCCGCAAGGTCGACATCCTGCTGGAGGAGATCGCCAGCGAGATGGGCGACAAGGTCCGCATCGTCAAGCTGAACATCGACGACAACCCGGAGACGACCCGGGCGTACCGGGTGATGTCCGCGCCGACCCTCACCGTCTTCAAGGACGGGGAACCGGTCCAGTCCATCGTCGGCGCCCGGCCCAAGAGCGACCTGGTCAAACTCATCGAGTCGGCGTTGTAACCGCACGCCGCGCCGACCGTACGTGCCCGCATCCGTGACCGGCGGATGCGGGCACAGCCGTCTGACGGCCCCGTCCCAGCCCGGCCGCCGCAGCCGCCGTGACCCCCGCAGGGTCGTTTGGTGCTCCCGCTGCCGGCAACCGCGCCCGGCAGGAGACGGGCCACGATACGCTCCGGAAGCGCTCCTCGCCTCAGGTCCGGGGCGGCAGGTGGCTGGCACGCTGCACGCAGAGGAGGTTGTCCGTGCGCCCGATCCGACGTGGTGACCGCGGACCCGCGGTGACGGAGATCCGCGCCGTCCTGGTCAGCCTGAACCTGCTGCCGGCCGGAGGCCCTCCCGGTGCCGACGAGTTCGACGCGGAGACGGAACGCGCGGTGCGCGCCTTCCAGCAGGACCGCGGGCTGAGCGTCGACGGGCTGGTCGGCCCGGAGACCTGGCGGGCCCTGGACGCCGCCCGGTGGCGCCTCGGTGCCCGCACGCTCTACCAGGCGATCCCCGAGCCGCTCATCGGCGAGGACGTTCGGGCCCTGCAGGAGCGCCTCCTGGAGATGGGCTACGACGTCGGCCGGGCCGACGGGATCTACGGCGCCCGGACAGCCCGGGCGGTGGCCCAGTTCCAACGCGAGGNCGGGCTGGTGCCGGACGGCGCCTGCGGGCCGCAGACCATGAACGCGCTCCGCCGGCTCGGACGCAAGGTCGTCGGCGGCCGCCCGCAGTGGCTCCGGGAGTCGGAGGCGTTCCGGCAGTCCGGCCCGAACCTCGTCGGCAAGGTCATCGTCATCGACCCCGGCCACGACCCCTTCGATCCCGGGTTCGTGGTGACGGACGGCGCGCGCCAGTGGACCGAGGCGGAGCTCACGTACGACCTCGCGGCCCGGCTGGAGGGCCGGTTCGCCGCGGTCGGCGTCCGGGTCCACCTCACCCGCAGCCCCAACCCCACCGCGCCGCTGTCCGACCTCGCCCGGGCCGAGTTGGCGAACGAACTCGGCGGAGACCTGCTGATCTCGATTCACGTCGACGGCCACGCGAATCCCGCGGCGGAGGGCGTCGCGACGTACCACTACGGCACCGCGAACGGGGTGACCTCCACGGTCGGCGAGCGGCTGGCCGGTCTGGTACAGCGGGAGATCGTGGCCCGGACCGGGCTGCGTGACTGCCGTACCCACGCGAAGTCGTGGGAACTGCTCCGGCTGACCCGGATGCCGGCGGTCCGGGTGGACGTCGGCTACCTCACCTCACCCACCGACCGCGCCAGGCTGACCGACCCGCGCTTCCGGGACACGGTGGTGGACGCCATCGTCGCCGCGGTGCAACGGATGTACTACCCGATCGAGCACGACGTTCCGACCGGGTCGATCGACGTCGGCGAACTGCGGGCGATGGTCGCCGCCGGTTCGAGGTCGTTCGACTGAGCNCGCCCGGTCCGCACCACCCCGCCGCGAGCGCCCCCGCGCGCCGCGGGTCGGGTCAGCCNGCCGCCGACGGGCCCACGGGAGCGGTGGCCGACCGGGTCGCGGGGCGGACCGGACGGAGCAGACCCTCCGGGCTCATCGAGCCGAGCAGCTTCTCCAGGGCGTACTCGACGTCGGACTTCCAGGACAACGCGGTCCGCAGCTCCAGTCTCAGCCGCGGATAGCGCGGGTGGGGACGTACCGTCTTGAAGCCGACCGAGAGGAAGTAGTCGGCCGGAGCCACACAGCGGCTCACCCCCTCCTCGCCGGCGTCGCCGAACTTCGCGTCACCGAAGGCCTCGATCGCCTTGATCCCGCGCTTGGTCAGCTCCCGGGCGACCCCCTGGATGAGCATCCGGCCCAACCCGCCGCCGGCGAAGGCGGAGACGACGTGCGCGGTGGTCAGCAACGCGGCGTCGGCGGAGACCGGTGAGGTCGGGAACGCCATCGACCGAGGAACGTAGGCCGGCGGCGCATACATCACGAACCCGGCGGGCATACCGTCGACGTAGACCAGCTTGCCGCAGGAGCCCCACTCGAGCAGCGTCTGGGAGACCCATGCTTCCTTCTCCAGGCCGGGATCGCCCGCCGCGCGGGCGCGTTCGGCCGCCACCGGGTCCAACTCCCAGTAGACACACTGGCGGCAGGGCCGGGGCAGGTCTTCGAGAGTGTCCAGGGTCAGATTGACCAGCCGTCGCGACATCGGCTATCCCCAAGTCCTCTCGGAGGTCCAAAGACCGCGAATATCGCCATCCCCGGGTCTCTTTCCCCAACCAGCGATCGTACGCCGGAAGAGACCGCCCGGGGAGAGGACGCCCGAACGGTCGACAGGCCACCCGTACGACGCATCGCCACCGGCACCAACGGCCACACTCCGGCCGGTCCGGCATGTGGACCATCCATGAAGGTGAGGACCGTACGAGATCAGGGGGATTACGATCGACCGACAAGCCGCCGACCGGCCCGGGATCGGCGAGGCCCGCCGGGACCCCCGGCCCTCGCCCCCCCCCGGCGGACCNCGAGACGGCGGTCGGGTGCCCGACGGTCACCGAGGTGGGTGGGACGAGCCAGACGACGACACGGTTGCCGACCTCGGCCGGTGGTAACCATGGCAACGACGAGCGAGGAGAGGGCATGACCGGCACGACGCTCGACGACTACACGGATCGCTACGCCCGACGGGTGCGCGGCATGACGGCCTCGGAGATCCGAGCCCTCTTCGCCGTGGCCAGTCGGCCCGAGGTCGTCTCGCTCGCCGGGGGCGCCCCCTACATCGCCGCGCTGCCGCTGGACGCGGTGGGCGAGATGCTGAACCAGCTCGCCGCCGAGCAGGGCACCACCACCCTGCAGTACGGCATCGGCCAGGGCACGCCCGAACTGCGGGAACGCATCTGCGAGGTGATGTCCCTCTCCGGGATCGACGTCGGCTGCGGCGCCTCTCCCGAGGACGTGGTGGTGACCGTCGGCGGCCAACAGGCGCTCGACCTCGTCGCCCGGCTCTTCCTCGATCCGGGTGACGTCGTCCTCGCCGAGGGTCCGACGTACGTCGGCGCGCTCGGCGTCTTCCAGAGCGCCCAGGCCCAGGTGGTGCACGTGCCGATGGACGCCGACGGGCTGATCCCGGAGGCGCTGGAGGCGGCGATCGCCGACGTCGCGCGCTCCGGGCGGCGGGCGAAGTTCCTCTACACCATTCCGACGTTCCAGAACCCGGCCGGGGTGACGCTGTCGGAGGAGCGCCGGGAGCGCGTCCTCGACATCTGCGAGCGTGCCGGTCTGCTGGTGGTCGAGGACGACCCGTACGGCCAGCTCTGGTTCGNCGGCGAGGCGCCGGCACCGCTGCGCGCCCGCCGCCGGGACGGCGTCTTCTACCTCAGCACCTTCTCCAAGACCTTCGCCCCCGGGTTGCGGGTCGGCTGGATCCTGGCGCCGCACGCGGTCCGCGACAAGCTGGTGATCGCCACCGAGGCGCAGATCCTCTGCCCCAGTGCCTTCGCCCAGGCGGCCGTCACCACCTACCTCTCCACGATGCCCTGGCGGCAGCAGCTCAAGGTCTACCGCGAGGTCTACCGGGAGCGGCGGGACGCCCTGCTCGACGCGCTGGCCGACTACATGCCGGCCGGGACCAGCTGGACCCGGCCGGGCGGCGGCCTGTTCGTCTGGGCCACCCTGCCGGACGGCCTCGACGCCAAGGCGATGCTCCCGCGTGCCATCGCCGCCCGGGTCGCGTACGTGCCCGGCACCGGCTTCTACGCCGACGGCACCGGGGGCGGCCACATGCGACTCAACTTCTCGTTCCCGTCGCCGGAGCGCATCCGGGAGGGAGTGCGCCGGCTCGCCATGGTGATGGAGCAGGAGACCGCGATGCGGCAGGTCTTCGGTGCCGTCGGTGGACGGCCGACCCGTCGCCGGGGCCAGGCCGGCGCCGACGTGCCAGGTCCTGACTTGGCATGATCTCCGGCATGGGCACGCACTCCCCAGCCGAACCACCCACCACCGACCGGCCGACCACACCGCCCCGTGAGGCAGCCGAGGAGCTGCGGGTCATGGTGCTCGCCGGCGGCCTGTCGTACGAGCGGGAGGTCTCGCTGAAGTCCGGCCGTCGGGNGCTCGACGCACTGCGCTCCGTCGGGATCGAGGCGGAGCTGCGGGACGCCGACGCCACCCTGTTGCCGATCCTGACCCAGGATCCGCCGGACGCGGTGGTGATCGCCCTGCACGGGGCGACCGGGGAGGACGGCTCGCTGCGCGGCGTACTCGATCTCTGCGACGTTCCGTACGTCGGGTGCGACGCCCGGGCGTCGCGACTGGCCTGGGACAAGCCGTCGGCGAAGGCGGTACTCCGGGAGGCCGGCATCCCGACGCCCGACTGGGTGGCACTGCCGCACGACCGCTTCTCCGAGCTCGGCGCCGCGGCCGTCCTGGACCGGATCGTCGACCGGCTCGGCCTGCCGCTCATGGTCAAGCCGGCCCAGGGCGGGTCGGGTCTGGGTGCCGCCGTGGTCCGGGAACCGGCCGCGCTGCCGGCGGCGATGGTCGGCTGTTTCGGGTACGACTCGACCGCCCTGGTGGAACGCTACGTGCCGGGCATGGACGTCGCGGTCTCGGTCGTCGACCTGGGGGAGGGCCCGCAGGCCCTCCCCGCCGTCGAGATCGTTCCCCGCAACGGCGTCTACGACTACGCCGCCCGCTACACCGCCGGCCTGACCACCTGGCACGCCCCCGCCCGACTCTCGGCCCAGGCCGCCGCCCGGGTCACGGAGACCGCCCTGGCGGCGCACACCGCGCTCGGACTTCGCGACCTCTCCCGGGTCGACCTGATCGTCGACGAGGACGACCAGCCGCACGTGCTGGAGGTCAACGTCTCGCCCGGGATGACCGAGACCTCTCTGTTGCCGCTGGCGGTCGGCGCGGCCGGCCTCGACCTCGGCGAACTCCTGCGCACGTTGGTGGGCCGCGCCGCCCGGCGCCGCGGCCGGGCCTGAGTCCGGCGGGGGAGCGTCCCCGGCGTCGGGCTCACCCGTCCGGTGGTGTCCGTTCGTCGCGACGGGCGGCCGGGTGCCCGGCCGACGCTCGCGTTGACCCGGGCACCCGGCCGCTTCGGGTCACCGGGTTCCGGGATCGTCCGGGCGCGCGGCGCCGTCACCCCCGGCCGGGTCACCCGGTTCGACGGCGTCGGCGGCGTCCGGCCCGGACGGTACGTCACCGGTCACCCCGCCCTCCGGCGTCAACTGGTCCAGGCTCGACGGCGCCTGCCACTGGATCCGCGGCGGTTCGGCCAGCGGGCGGCCGCCGAACTCGGCCAGCCAGGCCGCGACGAGGGCCAGGTTCTCCCGCCACTTCTCCTCGGGAATCGGCGGGAGAATGGTGTCCCAGAGGGGCAGGAACGTGCCACGCAGCTGTAGCTGCCCGTACGGGCGGGCCAGGAACCACAGGTGCAGGTGCGCGGCTCCGTCGCCCCAGCGGTTGACGTGCACCCGGGCGACACCGTCCAGCGATCGGATGGCGCGTTCGAGCCGTACCGTCATGACGCCCAGCTCGGCGGCGAGCAGGTTGGGCAGATCCCCCAGGTCGAGATGGGACCGGGATTCGAGGATCAGGACCATCGGCAGGCCGGTGGGTCGGTCCATGGCGCGCACCCGCCATCGCTCACTGACCCAGATGTACGCCTCGTCCGGCGCGCTGCAGGAAAGGCATTCACTGGTGCCCTCGCCCTTGCGGGGCGGCTCGACCGCCACCGGGTCGTCGAGCTTCTTGACCCGGAACTCGCCTTCGAAGGGGAACGAAGGCCACCTCGTGAAGTCGGGGAGTGGAGGAGAGGTGTGGGGCACGACGCAGACCCTAATCGAGTTCGGGACGGCTGTCCCTACCCGATTCGGCCGTCGCGCCTCGGCCGTCGTCCGGTCCGGACACGGCTTTCGGCAGCGGTTCTGAATCCCTCTGGGAGGTCCGCGGCTACGGCCCGGGGCGCATCGCCCNACCGCCCCCNNCGCCGTTCCGTACTCCGCCGTGGGCGACCTGTCGTTGTCCCCGGCCCGGTCGCCCACACGCCCCACCCGCGCCTTCCCGCGCTGTTTCACGTGAAACAGGGGCCGGCAGGAGCGACGGTGGACGGCCCGAACCGCCGGAGTGCCGAGCGGGCGGAACTCCGCATCCGGCGCCGAGTTCGTCCGGCCGGTCGGCACGCGCACCCGCCGCCGCCGNCACTCACGCCGGGCGCCGGACGTTCGCGGGCCCTCGTTTCACGTGAAACACCTCCCAGCCGGGACCACCGGAGACCGTCGGCGTCCGGGCCCGCCCGTCTCGACCCGCCCCAGTCAGCACGGCGACCAGTCGGCACGGCGACGACGACCTCGGGTACGACGGAACCGGCCCGGGTCTGTCCGATCCCCGAAAAGCCGGTGGCCGCGCCCTCCCCGGGCGCGGCCACCGGTCACGCACGTCGACCGTTCAGTCCAGCGATTCGCGATCCGGTCCGGGCATACCCATGATGCTGATGATCCGCTCCAGGTCGTCCACCGTGGCGAACTCGATCGTGATCTTGCCCTTGTTCCGCCCGATGTCGACCTTGACCCGGGTCTCGAAGCGGTCGGAGAGGCGCTCGGCCAGGTCGGCAAGCCCCGGAGCGTGGACCTTGGCCCGACGCTTCGCCGGGCTCGCCTTCTTCGGCGCGCTCTCCGCGAGCTTGACCACCTCCTCGGTGGCCCGTACCGAGAGTCCTTCGGCAACGATGCGCCGGGCCAGCTCCTCCTGCGCCGTCGGGTCGTCGAGGGCCAGCAGTGCGCGGGCNTGGCCGGCCGAGAGCACCCCCGCCGCCACCTTCTTCTGCACCTCGGCCGGGAGATTCAGCAACCGGATCGTGTTGGAGATCTGCGGACGGCTCCGGCCGATGCGGCGGGCCAGCTCCTCGTGCGTCGCGCCGAACTCCTCGAGCAGCTGTTGGTAGGCCGCCGCCTCCTCCAACGGGTTGAGGTTCGCCCGATGGATGTTCTCGAGCAGCGCGTCCCGGAGCATCGCGTCGTCCCGGGTGTCCCGGACGATGGCCGGAATCGTCGNCCGCCCGATGGCCTTCGCCGCGCGCCAGCGCCGCTCGCCCATGACGAGCTCGAACTGGTCCTCGGCGAGCTGCCGCACCACGATCGGCTGGAGGAAGCCGACCTCCTGGATCGAGATCTTGAGTTCCTCCAGGGCCTCGTCGTCGAAAATCTGCCGGGGCTGCTTGGGATTGGGCCTGATCGCGTCCAACGGGATCTCGGCGAACCGGGCACCGGGCACCGGAGCCAGGTCCGGCTCGCGCGGTGGAGTCAGCCGGGTGGTGTCAGCGGTCAACCCCGCCGACGCCTCGGCCAGGCCGACCGGAGGCGCCGCCACCGCTCCGGCGGCCAGCGCGGGCCCGGTCGGAATCAGGGCACCCAGACCCCGGCCGAGTCCACCTCGCGGACGGTTCTTCATGCCACGCCTCCCAGCCATCTTCTCGACGAGCTACCCATTGCGGCCCACAGCCTGCCTGGCGCCACGCATCGCGATCTCCCGGGCCGCCTCGAAGTAGCTCGTGGCGCCCCGCGATCCGGGATCGTAGGTCATGACGGACTGGCCGTAGCTCGGCGCCTCCGACACCCGGACGTTCCGCGGGATCACCGCCTGCAGGACCTTGTCACCGAAGTGGTTCCGGACGTCCTGCTCCACCGCGTCCGCCAACCGCGTGCGCCGGTCGTACATCGTCAGCAGGATCGTCGAGACCTCCAGCGTCGGGTTGAGGTGCTGCCGTACCAGGTTGATGTTGTTGATGAGCTGGTTCAGCCCTTCCAGCGCGTAGTACTCGCACTGGATGGGGATCAGCACCTCCCGGGCCGCGACCAGCGCGTTGACGGTGAGCAGGCCCAGCGACGGCGGGCAGTCGATGAAGACGTAGTCGAAGTCGTCCGGGTGCGCCGCGATGGCCCGGGCCAGCCGTGACTCCCGCGCCACCACCGAGACGAGCTCGATCTCGGCGCCCGCCAGGTCGATGGTGGCCGGTACGCACCACAGGCCCGGGATCCCCTCGACCCCCTGTGCCACCTCCGCGATCGGCACGTTGTCGATCAGGCAGTCGTAGACGTCCGGTACGCCTGCGTGGTGCGGCACGTTCAGACCGGTGGACGCGTTGCCCTGCGGGTCGAGGTCCACCACCAGGACGCGATTGCCGTGCAGGGCCAGCGCCACGGCCAGGTTGACCGTCGTGGTGGTCTTGCCGACGCCTCCCTTCTGGTTCGCGACGCAGATGATCCGCGTTCGCTCCGGGCGGGGCATCGTGACCTCGCCGGTCGGGTTCAGGATCTGCACGGCGCGCATCGCCTCCATTGCCAACGGGGGATCGTCCTGGTCGCGNGACGATGTTTCACGTGAAACGTACGCGTCGGACTCGGTCTGCTCCGGTAGGGACACGGCCGGCGTGTCAGGCCCGGGNTGGATCTGTGGCTCCGGGTGCCGCACTTCAGCGCCGTAGTTCGCCGTCGGCGGAAGATACTCNCCGCCCATGTGGGGCGGGCCGTACTCCGGGCCGAACCGGGGGGTGGGCCCGGACGGGGGTCGCGGGCCCGCGGGAGGACGCGGGCCGGGCTGTTCGGGTACCGCCGGGCCGCTCACCCGAGCCTGGTGACGTCCCACGGAGACCGGAGCGCCGGACGACGGCTCGACGTGTCCCGACCCCGGGTAGGCATGATCCGGCCGCCGGCCGGAGTACGTCGGAAAACCCGGGCTGTCACGGTCTCGCTCCCCGCCGACCGGCGCCACCCGAGCCGTACCGCGGCTCGGAGCGGGCGGNGGGATGTCGTCGTACGCGGCCGGGTGGCGGGGTCCGTCACTCCGCCTGGGCAGCCGGGCACGACCGCCGGCAGACCAACCCTCGTAGTCGGTTTCACGTGAAACATCGGCGCCGCCGGAGTGGTAGCCCCCGGAGTCCGTCATCCCTGGATCGTCGTACCTACCGTTGTCATGCACCGTGTCATCCCTGCCAACTCGGATGGTGTCGGCCTCGCCAGCGCTCGTACCCGCGGCCGTCGGCGTAGCGTGCGATCCGGCAAGAAACAGCGAAGGCCCGAGGTGCGGCCCGCTGTCCGGTCTACACTATCGACGCGCGGCCAGACTAGGGCCGTTGGGCGACGGAGACCACGGCTGTCCGCAGGATGGGCGTCTCCCGGGTCCTGTCGGCATCGCGACGCAACGGCGGCCGAACTCCCGACCACCCCACACACCACCGCCTCCGGCCGCACTGTCGCCCCTGGTGACGGGCCCGACCGACCCGGGTGCGGGCGACGGCGACCGGCCGTCGGTGTCGGTTCCGCCGGCCCGTGGCGCTGACTGGCCATCGAACCGGCCCGGTTCCGCGTCGCCGACGGTGCGACACCGCCGCTGGTGGCGGAGCGCCACGTTGTCGTGGAGGCGCCACGTCGGCGGCTTCCGGGCTGCCTGGCGGCGCACCTCGGTCGGAAGGACTGCGACGGCTGGTTCGGTTCGCTGTGGCCTCGACGTTCTGCTGTGGGCGCCACAGCCGGCATGTGGCGCAGTCGGGCCGGTGCGCCGGAGATGGCACGACCGGTCACCACGGTTCCGGGGCCGCCGCCCGGTTCCGGCTCGTCCGAGTCCGGTGGGGGTGTACCACGTCCTGGTCGTGTCCGCGTGGCGGGCCGGCCCGACAACGCGGACCGGCGTCCTTGGTCGAATGCGGGTCGGCGTCCTAGTCGGCGCGCCGCTGACGCGCCGGCCGGCGTCCGGTCCGGTCGGCGCCCCGTCGTCCGCGGGACGCCGTGGCCGAACCCCGCCCCGATCCGCNGGTCGCCCGCTCCCGAACCACCTCGATGACGGTGGTCGGCGGCTCGACCACGCCGACGCCGCAGAGCCGCACCTCCGGTGCCGACCCGCCGAGCCGGCGCACCGCCGCCGCGTGCGTCGCCGCCTCGTCCGCCGCGGTCGCGCCCTTCACCGCCAGCAGCCGCCCGCCGGGCACCGCCAGCGGCAGACACCACGCGGCGAGGCGGTCGAGCGGCGCGACGGCCCGAGCCGTGACGATCTCCGCCGGGATCGACAGCTCCGCCAGATCATCCACATCGGCCAGCTCGTGGCCGTGCGGCCCGTCCTCCGTCGCCGGGCGCCTCACCGGGCCGGGACGCGTCGACCGGCCCCGCACCCGGGCACCGCCACGGGCGGCACGCCGCCGGTGGGCCTCGATCTCCTCCGCCCGGGCCCGCAGCACGCGGACCGTGCCGTCGAGGCCGAGCAGCCCCACCACCTCGACCAGGAAAGCCGCGCGTCGGGCCAACGGCTCGACCAGGGTCACCGACAGGTCGGGCCGGGCGATGGCGAGGACGATGCCGGGTAGGCCCGCGCCAGACCCGACGTCCACCACCGAGCTGCCCGTCGGGATCAACTCCGCCAGCGCCGCGCAGTTGAGCAGGTGCCGGTCCCAGATCCGCGGAGTCTCCCGGGGCCCGATCAGGCCGCGCACCACGCCGGGGCCGGCCAGCAGTTCCGCGTACGTCGCCGCGAGCGGTAGCCGGTCGCCGAAGAGCCGGTCGGCGGCGCCGGCGAGGTCGTCGGGAAGCGTGACCGTCGGTGCCGGGGAAGTGACGTCCGACGACGACGGCGGTACAGACGACGGCCCGGACGACGTACCGCCATCCGGGCCGAAGGTGCGATCGGTCATTCCCGTCTGGCCGGTCATCCTCGTCCGACCGGCCGGATGACGACCCGCCGGTTCGGTTCGACGCCCTCGGACTCGCTCTCCACTCCGGCGATCGCGTTGACCACGTCGTGCACGCACTTGCGTTCGAAGGCCGACATGGGTTCGAGCCGGACGGGTTCGCCGTACTGCTTGACCTTCTCCACCGCGTTCTTCGCCACCGCGGAGAGCTCCTTGCGGCGGCTGGCGCGGTACCCGCCGATGTCGAGCAGCAGCCGGCTCGGCACCCCGGTGCGCCGGAACACCGCGAGCCGGGTCAGCTCCTGGAGCGCCTCCAGCGTGGCACCACGCTGACCCACCAGCGTCTGCAACCGGGCGCCGACGACCTCGACCACCGGCCGGCCGCCCGAGACCACCTCGTCGATGTCGCCGTCGTAGTCGAGGATGTCGAGCAGTCCCTCGACATAGTCCGCCGCGATCTCACTCTGTCGGAACAGGTCGGCCTCGCTCACCGCGGCCGGCCGGGCAGCCTCGTCCGTGCGATCCTCGTCTTTCGGGCCGTCGACGGTGTCCGCGCTGTCCCCGGCCACCGCGATGGCCTCGCCGGTCTTGGCCTCCTCCGCCGGCTCCACCGCCACGACCGGGTCGCTGTCGTCGACGGGCTGCTCGGCCCGGGGAATACTGGTGTCGGTCACGGTCTCATCTCCGTACTCTCTCGGCCGGACCGTACACGGTCCCGCTGGTTTCCCGGGGCCCGGCGACGATCGCCGGTGGCCACGGGCACGTCTGTCGGGCAGCACCGCCCGTCACGTGCGGGCACGCCGGACTCCGGCCGGCGCCGGTGGCGGCCCGGAATCCCACGGGCGCTCGGCCGCACCGATCCCGGGGCCGATCGCCCGCCGCGTCAACCCTGACGCTTCGCCGGTCGCTTCTTCTTCGGGTTGACCGGCTTGGCACCCGGCTTGGGGGCCAGCGCCCGACCGTCCACCGCCGGCTTCTGCGGCTGGCCGCCGGTGCTCTTGGCCCGCCCGAACCGGCCCGCCGGCTTGGCCGCCTCCTGCTGCCGACCCGACCTGCCGGGCTGCGCCGGGCGGCGGGTCTCACCGGGGCGCGGCAACCGGCTGGCGACCGGCGGCGGCGGGTACTTGCGCAGCACCCACTGCTGCTGGACGAGGGTGAAGAGGTTGTTGGTGACCCAGTAGATAATCACACCGATCGGGAAGATCGCACCCGAAACCAGCAGTGAGGCCGGAATGCCGTAGAGCATCAGCCGCTGGATCAGGCGCTGCTGCGGATCCTCCGCCCAGCCGGTCTTCAGGATCATCTGCCGGCTGGTCAGGTAGGTGGTGGTGATCATGATGAGCACCAACGCACCGGCCAGGATCTTGACNGAGGTCCCGTTGGCGTTGAGCCGCGCCAACTCCGCCGCGCTGGAGCTGAACTTGCTGGCGATCGGTACGTCGAAGAGCCGGGCGTGGGTGGCGCTCTCGAACTGCTCCACGGTCCAGCCGTACCGGGCCTTCTTGGCCGGGTCGAGCCGCCGCAGCACGTGGAAGAGGCCGAGGAAGACCGGAGCCTGGATCAGGATCGGAAGGCAGCCCATCAGCGGGTTGGCCTTCTCCTTCCGGTAGAGCTCCACCAGCTCCCGCTGGAGCGTCTCCCGGTCGTCCTTGTACTTCTCCTGCAGCGCCCGCACCTGNGGCTGGAGCGCCTGCATCGCCCGCTGCGACTTGATCTGCTTGACGAAGATGGGGAACAGGATCACCCGGAGCGTGACGACCAGGAAGATGATCGCCAGGATCCAGGTCCAGTTCGTTCCCAGGACCTGGTCCTCCGACACCCCGACGGCGTCCCAGACGGAGTGCCACAGCAGCAGGATCCACGAGATCGCCCAGTAGATCCAGTCCAGACTCAATTCGGGGCTCCAGTCACATCGGCATGGCGGCGTGGGCCCGGCTCGGGCACCGGGTCGTACCCACCAGGGTGGAAGGGGTGGCAGCGCAACAGCCGCCGGACCGTCAGGCCGCTTCCCCGCAACGCACCGTGCCGCGCCACCGCCTCGAGGGCGTAGGCGCTGCACGACGGGTGGAACCGGCAGCGGGCCGGCAGCGCCGGGCTTATCCAACGACGGTACGCGACGATGGGTCCGACCAGCAGCCGGGCACCGAACGACATCCCCGGCGTACCGGTGGCGCCGCCGCTCATCGGGACCGCCGCCCGGNCTTCCGCGGTGCCAGGGCGGCCGCGATCGCGGCGTCGAGGTCGGCGCCGAGCCGGGCGTACGACGCCTCGGCGGCGCCGGGCAACGCGCGTATCACGATCATGGCACCCGGCGGCAACCTGTCCAGCCGTTCCCGGGCGAGGTGGCGAAGCCGGCGCCGGACCCGGTTGCGGACCACCGCACCGCCGACAGCCTTCGACACGACAAAGCCGGCGCGGACCGGCGCGGGCTTCTGTTCCGCGCCGGTTCCCGACACCGGCTCGCGTGCGGTCGTGGTCCCACCGTGGGCGTCCGGAGCGTGGTCATCGGCCACCCTGAGATGGACGACGAGCACGCCTCGACTGGCGCGTCGCCCACTCCGGATCACCGCGGCGAAGTCGGTGCTGCGCCGCAGTCGCTGTGCGGCCGCCAGCACGACTGCCTACATCCCCGGAACGCCGTGCCAGCTCTCAGGCCGACAGGCGGGCGCGACCCTTGCGGCGGCGGGCCGAGATGATGGCGCGGCCAGCCCGGGTGCGCATCCGCAGCCGGAAGCCGTGGGTCTTGGCACGCCGGCGGTTGTTCGGCTGGTAGGTGCGCTTGCTCACGTCAGGCTCTCCGTCGTCGTACGCCCCGGTCGTGCGACATCGGGGNCATTGGTGGTCTGGCATCGGCCGTCGCGCGGCCGGGCGCCGATGCGCTCGGCACCAGACACCGCCCGACCCGAAACAGCCCGCAGTCACCCACCACCCTAGCAGAGGGTGACAGAACAACCGTCGGAGCCTACGCAGGCCGGCCCCCGACGTCAAACAGTAGCGGAGGGCCGACGCAGCGTTCTCCGCGTTGTTCTCCGCGTTGTTCTCCGGGTCGTTCTCGCGTTCGTCCCTGGTCGGCCCCGGCCGCTCGATCGACGCGGCACCAACCGGGTCGACGGTCGGAGGGGTGTTGAAGGGGNGNGGACGACGCTGTTAGCGTGCCCGATTGCACGNCAGCGTCAGGGGGGTGGCGGTGTCGCTGTCGGGCAAAACCGGACAAGCTCGTCGATCGTTCGACAGGTGAACCCGCGTCAACGCCAGGTCAGGCCGGGGGCGGCGGCACGGATGGCCCGGTCGGGCGACACAATCGTTCGATACACAGGTTGTGGATAACTTGTGGATGGCCGCGGCACGCCCGGGTGCGCCATCGTGCCTGTCCGCGCACGATAGCAAGCCCGGAACGGTCGGCAGGGACGGGCAGGGCGGCCGCAGACAGAGGCGATGGGGGTGGCGCGAGGGTGGCCGACACGATCGACCTGGCCGCGGTGTGGACGGCGACGACCGAGGAGCTGGCTGAGGAGATCATCTCAGCGCAGCAGCGTGCCTNCCTCCGGCTGACCCGACTGCACACGATCATCGAGGACACCGCTCTGCTGGCGGTGCCCGACGCCTTCACCCGGGACGTGATCGAGTCCCGGCTCCGCCCGGCGATCACCGAGGCGCTCTCGCGCCGGCTCGGGCGGCCGGTCCAGGTGGCGGTGACGGTCCGTCCCCCGGAGGNCCCGGGGCGCCCCGCGGTGTCCGGTTTCGGCCCGACCGGCGAGGCCGCCGCCCCCACCACGCCGGCCGGCTACCCCACGGAGCCACCGGCGGGCTACGCCACGGAGCCACCGGGCGGCCCGATCAACGGGGAGCCCGACACCCCGGAGCTCCGGGTGGGCGGGCCCGACGTGACGAACGACACGGGACCGGCTCCGTTCGCCGGTTCCGCCCAGCAGGGCTTCGGTGGCGCCGCGCCGCCCGTCGCCGGTGGATCCGCACAGCAGCCCTTCCCCGGTCTTCCGCACCAGACGGGCCGGCCGGGCGAGACGGTTCGCCCTCCGTTGATCCCGAGCAGCCGCGACGGCCAGGAGACCCTGTTCTCGGCGGCCTTCGCCGCCGAGCCGTACCGGCCGTCCGCGCCCCGGCAGGAACGGCGCGGGCTGGACGAACAGGCCGTCGTCGAGTCCCGCGAACCCGCCGGCGCCGGCGGGTTCGGCGCCGACCACCGGGCGGGCGAGCGGCTCTACCACGACGGCGCGAGCCGGCCGGGGCTGGGCCGGGACGCCGCGGGCACCGACAGCGGGCCCGGCCGGTCGACGGCCTTCATCGACCACCGCCCGGGTGTCCGGGACGACCGCCGACCGGGGGTCGGCGGGGCGGGGGATCTCGGTGGCAACCGGCTGAACCCGAAGTACATGTTCGAGACGTTCGTCATCGGCTCCTCCAACCGCTTCGCGCACGCCGCCGCGGTCGCGGTCGCCGAGTCACCCGCCAAGGCGTACAACCCGCTGTTCATCTACGGCAGCTCGGGGCTGGGCAAGACCCACCTGCTGCACGCCATCGGCCACTACGCCACGACCCTGGGCAACGCCCGGTCGGTGCGGTACGTGTCGACCGAGGAGTTCACCAACGACTTCATCAACTCGCTGCGGGACGACAAGACGAGCGCGTTCCAACGCCGCTACCGGGACGTGGACATCCTCCTGATCGACGACATCCAGTTCCTGCAGAACCGGGAGCGGACCCAGGAGGAGTTCTTCCACACCTTCAACACGCTGCACAACGCCAACAAGCAGATCGTGATCACGTCCGACCGCCGGCCCAAGGACCTGGAGACGCTGGAGGACCGGCTACGGACCCGCTTCGAGTGGGGGCTGCTGGCCGACATCCAGCCGCCGGACCTGGAGACCCGGATCGCGATCCTGCAGAAGAAGGCGGCCCAGGAGCGCCTCTTCGCCCCGCCCGACGTCCTGGAGTTCATCGCCTCCCGGATCGCCAACTCGATCCGGGAGCTGGAGGGTGCGCTGATCCGGGNCACCGCCTTCGCGTCGCTGACCCGCTCCCCGGTCGATCTCTCGCTGGCCGAGGAGGTCCTCCGCGACTTCATCCCCGACAACGCCGGACCGGAGATCACCGCCGAGCAGATCATGATGTCGACCGCCGACTACTTCGGGGTCAGCCTGGAGGATCTGCGCGGGCAGTCGAGATCCCGGGTCCTGGTGAACGCCCGGCAGGTGGCGATGTACCTGTGTCGGGAGCTGACCGACCTGTCGCTGCCCCGGATCGGACAGGCCTTCGGTGGGCGTGACCACACCACCGTCATGCACGCCGACCGCAAGATCCGGCAGCAGATGGCCGAGCGTCGCTCGCTCTACAACCAGATCGCCGAGCTGACCAACCGGATCAAGCAGAACACCTGAGTCCCGGACCAGGCAGGGCACCCGGGTTCACCGCCACCCGGCGGCATCCCGTCGTCCCCAGGTTCTCCACAGCCGGCTCCCCACCGGGTGGACCACCTGCGTTCGTCGTCCCATCGCTGTCCACAGGCTGTGGATAACTTCTGCGGAAACGATGTGGACGGTCACCGAGAGTCATCGGGTTGTCCACCGGTCACGCCGCCCTGTGCACCGTGTGTGGACGGTTCTGGGGACAACGCTCGTCGATCTTTCCGCGGTCGTCCCCAGCCATGGGGAAAAGCCGGTGGGTAACCCGGTGGACAACCGGTGGACGACCGTGGAAAACCTGTGCGGCGGGGACGGCTGTGGATGACCCGGTCCGGTTTCCCACCGGTCGTACACAGGCTATGCACCGGGGAGACAGGTGGCTGACCAGGGCAGACGCCCGATCTCCACAGTTTGCACACCACCGATGATGACGACGGGATATCTCTTCAAGAAAACAAAAACCAATCATCGGCGTTGGGCATGCTGTGGATCCTCGCGCCGGGTGGTGCCGGCGGTTGCCGAGCCCATCGACGCAGCCGGGGTCGGGCACACAGCCGATGCGTCCGGGCCCTAAGGTGCGAGGGAGACCCGCACGGTTGGCGGGGCCGGAAGGCGGCCGCCGGCGTGAGACAGTTGTCGCTGATGTCGACCCGGAGGCAATGGCATGAAGTTCCGTGTGGAGCGCGACGCACTCGCCGACGCCGTCGCATGGACGGCGAAGAGCCTGCCCAACCGCCCGTCCGTCCCGGTGCTCGCCGGAGTGCTGCTCCGCGCCGGTGACGGCGGACTGCAGGTGTCAGGCTTCGACTACGAGGTCTCCAGCCAGGTGACCGTCGACGTCCAGTGCGAGGCGGAGGGCGCCGCGCTGGTCTCCGGCCGGCTGCTGGCCGAGATCACCAAGGCGCTGCCGGCGAAGCCGGTGGAGATCGCCGCCGCCGGTGCCCACCTCGAACTCGTCTGCGGCAGCGCCCGGTTCACCCTGCCCACGATGCCGGTCGAGGACTACCCGACCCTGCCGGAGATGCCGAGCAGCGCGGGCACCGTCGACGCCGCCACCTTCGCCAACGCGGTCGGCCAGGTCGCCGTCGCCGCCGGACGGGACGAGACCCTGCCGATGATGACCGGTGTACGGCTCGAACTGAACGGCTCGACCCTGGCCCTGCTGGCGACCGACCGCTACCGGCTGGCGCTGCGTGAGATCGAGTGGCGCCCGGACGACCCGGACGTCAGCGCCAACGCGCTGGTCCCGGCCCGGACCCTGCACGACACGGCCAAGGCGCTCGGCCCGCTCGGCGGCGAGGTCACGCTGGCGCTGTCCCAGGGCACGGCCGGAGAGGGGCTGATCGGGTTCGCCGGAGGCACCCGCCGGACCACCAGCCGGCTGCTGGACGGCGCCAACTACCCGCCGGTGCGCTCGCTCTTCCCGACCACCCACAACGCCCAGGCCCGGGTCTCGGTCTCGGCCCTCGTCGAGGTCGTCAAGCGGGTGTCGCTGGTGGGTGGCCGCACCACGCCCGTGCTGCTGAACTTCAGCGCCGACGGACTGGTGGTCGAGGCCGGCAGCAGCGAGGAGGCCCGGGCGAGCGAAGCGATGGACGCCACGTTCACCGGTGAGCCACTGACCATCGGATTCAATCCGCAGTACCTTGTCGACGGGCTCCAGAACCTTGGGTCGGCGCTGGCGCTCTTCTCCTTCGTCGACGCGTTCAAGCCCGCGGTGATCGCGCCGGCGGGGGAGGATGGGGAAGCCATTCCCGGCTACCGCTACCTGATCATGCCGATCCGTGTCACCCGTTGATCGCACCGGTTCGTCGAGAGGGAAGCCAATGCAGCTCGGCCTGGTAGGCCTCGGCCGGATGGGCGGCAACATGCGCGAGCGGCTGCGCGCCGCCGGCCACGAGGTGCTCGGGTACGACCAGAACCCGCAGCTCAGCGACGTCGCCAGTCTCGCCGAGCTGGCCGAGAAGCTGTCCNCACCCCGGGCCGTCTGGCTGATGGTGCCGGTCCAGCACACCGAGGCCACGATCGACAGCCTGATCGAGGTGCTCTCCGCCGGGGACATCATCGTCGACGGCGGCAACACCCGGTACACCGACGACCTGCCCCGGGCCGAGAAGCTCGACCGGCACGGCATCGGGTACGTCGACGTCGGCGTCTCGGGCGGCATCTGGGGCCGTGAGAACGGTTACGCCCTGATGGTCGGCGGCGACGAGCAGCACGTGCAGCGCCTGATGCCGATCTTCGAGGCGCTCAAGCCGGCCGGCGAGTTCGGCTTCGTCCACGCCGGTCCCGTCGGCGCCGGGCACTACGCCAAGATGGTCCACAACGGCATCGAGTACGGCCTGATGCACGCCTACGCCGAGGGCTACGAGCTGCTGACCAAGTCCGAGCTGGTGACCANCGTCCCCGGCGTCCTCAAGTCCTGGCGCGAGGGGACGGTGATCCGGTCCTGGCTGCTCGACCTGCTCGACCGGGCCCTCGACGAGGATCCGGAGCTGGCCGACCTGCGCGGCTACGTGGAGGACACCGGCGAGGGCCGCTGGACCGTCGACGAGGCGGTCCGGCTCGCCGTGCCGTTGAACGTGATCGCGGCCGCGCTCTTCGCCCGGTTCGCCTCCCGCCAGGACGACTCGCCGGCGATGAGGGCGGTCGCCGCGCTGCGGAAGCAGTTCGGCGGGCACGCCGTCTACAAGAACTGACGCCGTGTACGTCCGTCGGCTCGAACTGGTCGACTTCCGCTCGTACGAGCGGGTCGGGATCGACCTTGAGCCGGGCGGGAACGTGTTCGTCGGTCCGAACGGGGTGGGCAAGACCAACCTCGTCGAGGCGCTCGGCTACGTCGCCACCCTGACCAGTCACCGGGTCGCCACCGACGCCCCGCTGGTCCGGGTCGGGGCGTCGACCGCCGTCGTGCGGTGCGCGATCGTGCACGACGGGCGGGAGCTGCTGGTCGAGCTGGAGATCGCCCCCGGGCGGGCCAACCGGGTCAGGCTGAACCGCTCGCCGGCCCGGCGGGCCCGGGACGTCATCGGCGCGCTGCGGCTGGTGCTCTTCTCCCCCGAGGATCTGGAGCTGGTCCGGGGTGATCCGGCCGAGCGCCGCCGCTACCTCGACGACCTGCTGGTCACCCGGATGCCGCGGTACGCCGCGGTGCGGGCGGACTACGAGCGGGTGGTGAAACAGCGCAACGCGTTGCTGCGCACCGCCTATCTGGCCCGCAAGAGCGCCGGCCGGGGCCCTCGCTCCGGCGCCCCGGCCGCGACCGGGTCGGACCTGCACACCCTGGCGGTCTGGGACGCGCACCTGGCCCGGCACGGGGCCGAACTGCTCGCCGGCCGGCTGGAGCTGGTCGCGGCGCTCGGCCCGCACGTGGCCAAGGCGTACGACGCGGTGGCGGCCGGCCGGGGCACCGCGTCGATCGCCTACCGGTCGTCGCTGGACCTGGCCGACCCGGTGCCGGACCGGGCGGCGTTGGAGGCGGCGCTCACCGCCGCGCTGGCCCGGGCCCGGCCGGCGGAGATCGAGCGTGGCATGACCCTGGTCGGCCCGCACCGCGACGAGCTGGCCTTGAGTCTCGGGTCCCTGCCGGCCCGGGGCTACGCCAGCCACGGCGAGTCCTGGTCCTACGCCCTGGCGCTCCGGCTCGCCGCGTACGACCTGCTGCGCGCCGAGGGCATCGAGCCGGTGCTGGTCCTCGACGACGTCTTCGCCGAGCTGGACAGCGGTCGCCGGGAGCGGCTGGCGGAACTGGTCGGTGGGGCCAGCCAGGTGCTGGTCACCTGTGCCGTCGCCGACGACGTGCCACCGGCGTTGCGGGGCGCCCGCTACCGGGTGGCCGAGGGGGAGGTACGCCGTGCCGACCGGTGAGGCCGGGCCGGCGCCGGCCCGGCGGGGCGGAGACCCGGCCGGCGACGGTGCGGCGCAGCCGCCGGAGGGCGGCCCCGCAGACGGGCGGCTGGCCGGGCCCGCGCTGGCCCGGGCGGTGTTGGACGCCGCGCTGGCCCGGCGTCGGGCGGGCCAGCCCCGGCGCCGTACCGGGGACGGCGGCGACACCGGCGCCGCGGCGGGTNCCGCCCGGACGNCCGGCCGGGCCGGGTCGGGCGCCACCTCCCGGGGCCGNCTGCGCGGCTACTCCGGACCGGGGCCGGACCCCCGGGACCCGCAGCCGATCGGTACGGTGCTCGCCCGGCTGGTCCGGGCGCGGGGCTGGCAGCAGCCGGCCGCCGAGGCGACCGTCTTCGGCGCCTGGGAACGGGTGGTCGGCCCGGAGGTGGCCGCGCACAGCCGCCCGGTGAGGCTGGAGAACGGCGAACTCACGGTCGAGGCGGAGTCGACCGCCTGGGCCACCCAGCTCCGCCTGCTGGCCGGCTCGCTGTTGCGGCGTATCGCCGCCGAGGTCGGGCCCGACGTGGTGCGTCGACTGCACATCCACGGTCCCACGGCGCCCACCTGGTCCCGGGGACCACGCCGGATACGCGGACGCGGGCCCCGGGACACGTACGGCTGAGCCGCGGCGACCGCACACGCCACCACCGGGTGTGTGGGGGCGGTCGAGCGGCGGGCGGTCAGGTGTCGGCGTAGACCGCGAACCCGCGGTCGGCGCACCGGCGGTAGAAGCCGGCCAGGACCGCCAGCTCCGAGCGGGCGAAGCTCCACTGCGGCGGGCCCCCCGACTCGTCGCGCAACGCGTCGAGCCGGCTGTCCAGCCACCGCAGCTGCTGCTCGGCGAGCCGCGCGCCGGCCAGCGCCGTGCGCATGACCGCGCTGACCGTGTCGAAGGTCACCGTCTCGCCGTGTTCGCGGTGCCCGTCGACGAAACGTTCCAACCCGCCGGCGATCCAGGCACAGCCGTCCGGGTCGATCACCGGGTCCTCGTCCTCGGCCGCCGCCTCCGTGGCGTACAACACACCGTCGAGGCCGAGCAGCAGGTCGACCAGCTCGGTGTACGCCGTCGCCCGGACCGAGCCGTTCTTGGCGATGTAGCCGGCGAGGGCCGCCGTGGGCGCGGCGACGTCCGGGGCGTCGGCCAGCTCGCCGAAGTCGACGAACTCCGCGGGGGCGACCGGTTCGTAGAAGCGGCCGGTCCGCGGCCAGCGCACCGCGACGTTCTCCAGCCCCATCGGGGTCACCTTCCTGTGCACCAGACGAAACCGGTCGGTTGCCTTGTCCGAAGCGCCTTCGGGCGCTTGGCCACGGAGCTTACCCACGGCGCCGACACGGTCGGCACCCCGAGCGCTCGCGCGCCCGGCCGCCGCTCGGCCGCCCGGCGGCCTGCCCGCGCCGGCCCGTGCGGCGGCCCGGATCGTCGATGAACCGCCGTGCCGTCCGGTCCCCGGTGCCCGAAACCGACCCCGATTCCACCGGGTGCGTGTGGGGGGACTCGTGGGAGGAGGGGTACGGGCGCCTACGGAGGTCTCAGGGCGCTGTGCGGGGTGCCGCACATCCAAGATGTCATCTCGGCACAGTAAGATTGGCGGCGAGACGACGACGCGGTGTGGAGCGAGGATCCGGGGCCCGGGGCGGCCGGAGCCGGCACCACACCGGGTCCCAGCCGTTCGCGATCCGTGGGTAGCCGCGGCGATCGGCGCGTTCGACCGTACCCCGGATCTCCTCCTGGTGTCGGCTTGCGCGTCCGTCGGCGTGGCGCCCACCGAACCCGCGCCCCGCGTCGCCATGGCGCGGACCGGCGCGAGAAAGTGGCCAAGGTGGCAGCGCAAAAGAACCAGGAGTACGGCGCCGAGTCGATCACCGTGCTGGAGGGCCTCGAGGCCGTCCGGAAGCGGCCGGGTATGTACATCGGATCAACCGGTGAACGCGGTCTGCACCACTTGGTCTGGGAGGTTGTGGACAACGCGGTCGACGAGGCGCTCGCGGGCTACTGCGACACGATCGAGGTGGTCCTGCTCGCCGACGGCGGTGTCCGGGTGACCGACAACGGTCGCGGTTTCCCCGTCGACCTGCACCCCAAGCTGAAGAAGCCGGGTGTCGAGGTGGCGCTCACGGTGCTGCACGCGGGTGGCAAGTTCGACGGCAAGGCGTACGCGGTCTCGGGTGGCCTGCACGGGGTGGGCGTCTCGGTGGTGAACGCGCTCTCCACCCGGATGTTCGTGGAGATCCAGAAGGACGGCTACTTCTGGCGCCAGTCGTACACCAACTCCAAGCCGTCTCCCCTGGAGAGGGGCGAGCCGACCAACGCCACCGGCTCGGCGGTCTCGTTCTGGCCCGACCCCACGATCTTCGAGACCGTCGACTTCACCTTCGAGACCATCTACCGCCGACTCCAGGAGATGGCCTTCCTCAACCGGGGCCTGACCATCCAGCTCCGGGACGAGCGGGTCCGGGAGGAGGACGGCAAGCCGCGTGAGGTGACGTTCTGCTACAAGGGTGGCATCGCCGACTTCGTCCGGCACCTGAACGCCGCCAAGAACCCGATCCACAGGTCGGTGGTGGAGTTCGGGGGCGAGGAGGACGGCATGTCGGTCGAGATCGCCATGCAGTGGAACGAGTCGTACGGCGAGTCGGTCTACACCTTCGCCAACACCATCAACACCCACGAGGGCGGCACCCACGAGGAGGGCTTCCGGGCCGCGCTGACCAGCGTGGTCAACCGGTACGGCGCGGAGAAGAAGCTGCTCAAGGGTGACGAGAAGCTCTCCGGTGAGGACATCCGGGAGGGGTTGGCCGCGATCATCTCGGTCAAGCTGACCAACCCGCAGTTCGAGGGGCAGACCAAGACCAAGCTCGGCAACACCCCGGTGAAGAGCTTCGTCCAGCGGGTCTGCAACGAGTGGCTGTCCGACTGGTTCGAGCGCAACCCCGCCGAGGCGAAGATCATCGTCGCCAAGGCGTCCCAGGCGGCCCGCGCCCGGATCGCCGCCGCCCAGGCCCGGAAGCTCGCCCGTCGCAAGTCGTTGCTGGAGTCCGGGTCGATGCCGGGCAAGCTGGCCGACTGCCAGTCCACCGACCCGCGCGAGTCCGAGCTGTTCATCGTCGAGGGTGACTCGGCGGGCGGCTCGGCCAAGCAGGGCCGGGATCCGCGTACCCAGGCGATCCTGCCGATCCGCGGCAAGATCCTCAACGTGGAGAAGGCCCGGATCGACCGGGTGTTGAAGAACAACGAGGTCCAGGCGCTGATCACGGCCCTGGGCACCGGCATCCACGACGACTTCGACATCGAGAAGCTGCGGTACCACAAGATCGTGCTGATGGCCGACGCCGACGTCGACGGTCAGCACATCCAGACCCTGCTGCTCACCCTGTTGTTCCGGTTCATGCGACCGCTGGTCGAGCTGGGTCACGTCTACCTGGCCGCCCCACCGCTCTACAAGATCAAGTGGAACAAGAAGGGGGACGACGCCCAGTACGCCTACTCCGACCGGGAGCGGGACGGGCTGATCGCCCTGCGGCAGCAGAAGAAGCCGAACGCCAAGCCCGACGACATCCAGCGGTTCAAGGGCCTGGGCGAGATGAACTACGGCGAGCTGTGGGAGACGACGATGAACCCGGCGACCCGGACCCTGCGCCAGGTCACCCTCGACGACGCCGCCACCGCCGACGAGCTGTTCAGCGTCCTGATGGGTGAGGACGTGGAGGCCCGCCGCCTGTTCATCCAGCGCAACGCCAAGGACGTCCGGTTCCTCGACATCTGATCGTGCCGGCCCCGGCGCGTCGGTGCCCGGTCGGCCGGGCACGGCGCATGGCCGGGTGGGTACGCCGCACGCCCCTGCCGGACCGGGCCGAACGGTCCGGCAGGGACGTGTTCCACATGGTTGTCCACAGCTTTGACGGTTACCCACAGCCGTTATCCACAGCGGAAATGCGGCTTTGATTCTGATAAGGGTTGACAGTGACGGATACTCCCGAGTCCTTCGAGAGCGAGTCGGCCGAGCCGGCCACCCCGGGCGGCGGGGTCGCCCAGCGCATCGAGCCGGTCGGGCTCGAGGTGGAGATGCAGCGGTCGTACCTCGACTACGCGATGAGCGTGATCGTGGGGCGGGCGCTGCCGGACGTGCGGGACGGGCTCAAGCCCGTACACCGCAAGATCCTGTACGCCATGTACGACTCCGGCTACCGGCCGGACCGGGGCTACGTGAAGTGCTCCCGGGTCGTCGGCGACGTGATGGGTCAGTTCCACCCGCACGGTGACTCGGCGATCTACGACGCGCTGGTCCGGATGGCCCAGCCCTGGTCGCTGCGCTACCCGCTGGNCGACGGCAACGGGAACTTCGGCTCGCCCGGCAACGACCCGGCCGCCGCGATGCGGTACACCGAGTGCAAGCTCGACCCGCTGGCGATGGAGATGCTCCGGGACATCGACGAGGACACCGTCGATTTCCAGGACAACTACGACGGTCGGGCCAAGGAGCCCACGATCCTGCCGTCACGCATCCCGAACCTGCTGGTGAACGGCTCCGAGGGCATCGCGGTCGGCATGGCGACCAAGATCCCGCCGCACAACCTCAGGGAGATCGCCGAGGCGGTGCGGTGGTGCCTGGAGCACCCGGACGCCGACGAGGCCACCACCCTCGACGCGCTGCTCGAGATCGTGAAGGGGCCGGACTTCCCGACGCACGGGCTGATCGTCGGCACGGCCGGCATCCAGGAGGCGTACCGGACCGGGCGCGGCTCCATCCGGATGCGGGCCGTGGTGGAGGTCGAGGAGGACAAGCGGGGCCGGACGAGCCTGGTCGTCACCGAGCTGCCGTACCAGGTCAACCCGGACAACCTGGCGGAGCGGATCGCGGAGCTGATCAAGGAGGGCAAGCTCGCGGGCATCGCCGACATCCGCGACGAGTCCTCCGGGCGTACGGGGATGCGACTGGTCCTGGTGCTCAAGCGGGACGCGGTCGCGAAGGTGGTGCTGAACANCCTCTACAAGCACACCCAGCTCCAGGAGACGTTCGGCGCCAACATGCTGGCGCTGGTCGACGGCGTGCCGCGGACGCTGAACCTGGCGCAGTTCGTCCGGTACTACGTCGACCACCAGGTCGACGTGATCCGCCGCCGTACGGCGTACCGGCTGCGCAAGGCCGAGGAGCGCGCGCACATCCTGCGGGGTCTGGTCCGGGCGTTGGACGCGCTCGACGAGGTCATCGCCCTGATCCGGCGGTCGCCGACGGTGGAGGAGGCCCGCCAGGGCCTGATCCAGCTCCTGGACATCGACGAGGTGCAGGCGACCGCGATCCTCGACATGCAGCTGCGGCGGCTCGCCGCGCTGGAGCGCCAGAAGATCATCGACGAACTGGCCAAGATCGAGCTGGAGATCGCCGACCTCAGGGACATCCTGGCCAAGCCGGAGCGGCAGCGGAAGATCGTCGCCGACGAGCTCAGCGAGATCGTGGCCAAGTGGGGCGACGAGCGGCGGACCAAGATCGTGCCGTTCGAGGGCGAGGTCTCGATGGAGGACCTGATCGCCCGTGAGGACGTCGTGGTGACGATCACCCGCACCGGTTACGCCAAGCGGACCAAGGTCGACCTCTACCGGTCGCAGCGGCGGGGCGGAAAGGGTGTCAGCGGCGCCTCACTGCGCCAGGACGACATCGTCAGCCACTTCTTCATCTGCTCGACCCACAGCTGGATGCTGTTCTTCACCAACAAGGGGCGGGTCTACCGGGCCAAGGCGTACGAGTTGCCGGAAGCCAGTAGGGTGGCGAGGGGTCAGCACGTGGCCAATCTGCTCGCCTTCCAGCCCGGCGAGCAGATCGCCCAGGTCATCGAGATTCCGAACTACCGGATCGCGCCGTACCTGGTGCTCGCGACGAAGAACGGGCTGGTGAAGAAGACCAGGCTGGAGGAGTTCGATTCCAACCGCTCCGGTGGCATCATCGCGATCAACCTTCGCGACGAGGACGAGCTGGTCGGGGCAGCGCTGGCGGGACCCGGGGACGATCTCCTGCTGGTGTCCAAGAAGGCGCAGGCGATTCGGTTCAACGCCTCGGACGAGGTGTTGCGGCCGATGGGTCGGGCGACGTCGGGGGTGATCGGGATGCGGTTCTCCGGCGACGACGAGCTGCTGGCGATGGAGGTGGTCCGCGAGGGCATGGACGTGGATGTCCTCGTGGCGACCGACGGGGGCTACGCGAAACGTACNCCGATCGAGGAATACCCCGTGCAGGGTCGGGGAGGTAAGGGAGTGCTGACCGCGAAGATCACCGAACGCCGTGGCGGGCTGGTGGGNGCGGTCGTCATCAGTCCGGAGGACGAGCTGTTCGCCATCACCAGCACCGGCGGCGTGANCCGGACTCCGGTGAAGCCTGTACGCCGAACGCGTGATCGGAACACAATGGGGGTCAAACTGATGGACCTGCCGGAGGGCGTGACTATCGTGGCGATTGCTCGCAATGCCGACGAGCCTGACGAACAGGACTAGTTCATGACGGAGACACAGGCGAAGTCGGGGGCGGCGGGAACCTCGGCCAACCCGGTCGACGAGGAGGCCGCCTCCGGCGGGGGCGCGTCGGCGACCGGTCGCGCCGCGGTCGGTCGCGCGGTGGTTCCCCCCGACACGCCGTCCCCCAAGTTCACCCGGGCGCCGGGCATGCCACCACCGCCCGACCAGCTCCCCGAGGACTCGAGCTCGCCGAGGACGGGTGGGGCGGACAAGCCCTCGTCGACCGGCGCGGCGAGGCAGGGCGCGACCTCGACGACGTCCGCGTCGGCGACGTCTCCGGCCGACGCGGCCAAGGGTGCCTCCGCGGGCCGGACAGACGACCCGACCACCCGCCTGGAGCAGCCGGGGTCGGAGACCCGCACCGAGCGGATCCCCACACGGGGTACGGCGACGGCCACGTCGAGCGGCCCCGGTGCCGAGACGACCCAGCCGATCTCCGCCGGGTCGCAGACGACCCTCCGGACGGGTCGGGTCGGCGCCACCCAGGCGACCTCCGCGGGGCGGTTCGGGTTCGGCACGTCGGGGCGTACGGCCACGGGGAGCGTTCCCGGCACCGCGGTCGGAGCCGGCGCCGTCGGAGCGGCCCGGGTGACCGAAGCGGTCCGGGCCGCGCGCACCACGGTCGGNTCCGCGGCCGCCCGTGGTCCCCGCCGGGCGCGGCTGAACCTGAAGCGGGTCGACCCCTGGTCGGTGATGAAGTTCTCGTTCGCGGTCTCGCTGGTGCTGTTCATCGTCGTGATCGTGGCGACCTCCGTCCTCTACCTCGCGCTCGACGCGATGGGGGTCTTCGACAGCGTGAACGGCACCCTCACCGACATGCTCGCCGCGAGCGGTGGGCAGGGGGAGAACGCCTTCCGGATCACCGCCAAGGGCGTCATCCTCACCTCCGGCCTGATCGGGCTGGTCAACGTGGTGCTCTTCACCGCGTTGGCGACTCTCGGGGCGTTCATCTACAACGTCTGCGCCGACCTGGTCGGCGGCATCGAGATCACCCTCGCCGAGCGCGACTGAGAGTCGGGGACGTCGTCGGCGACGCCGGGGCCACCGTTATCCGGTGGCCCCGGCGTTCGTCGTCCGATACCGTCGGTCCCGGACGGGACGACGTGCAACGGCGGTCGGGCCGACCAGGGGTGCGGCGTCGGGCCGGGCGGACGGTCGCGATTGCCGGACCCCCCGAGTTGGGAATCGTGCCGGGGGTACGGTAACCTTGCTCGGCGCACAGGGGGCTATAGCTCAGTCGGTTAGAGCGCAGAGCTGATAACTCTGAGGTCGATGGTTCGATTCCATCTAGCCCCACTTCGCGCCGTCCGACACTGGTCGAGCGTGAGGATGAGCCCATGTGGAAGAAGATCCTGCTCGTGGCCGGCGTGGTCGGCGTCGCGGCACTCGTGATCAAGAAGATCAAGGACTCCAGCGACGAGCGCGCGCTCTGGCACGAGGCCACCACCGCTCCGGACCTGCGCTGACATCCGCGGCCGGGTCCCGCGACCTTGTGCGGACGGCCGGCCGCCTCGGGGCCGTAGCTCAACTGGCAGAGCACTGCCTTTGCAAGGCAGGGGTTACGGGTTCAAGTCCCGTCGGCTCCACCAACACGGTGATCCGGTCATGATCGTGGTATGACCATCCCCTGACCGAGAACACACTCTCCAGATGCGCGCTCGGCGCACGCGTACCGTGTGCCCGTGGGCTCCGGGTGCCGATCGAGGAGGAGTGGCGACGATGGCTGATGCTGGCCGCGTCGGTCGGGACGCGGGCCGATCGGGCGCCCGGTCGCCCCGTGGCGGTGCGCCGGAGTTGGCGGCCGTGGCCGGTGCGGCGAGCCGGGATGCCGGCGGGGTCCCCGCCGAGCTGCTCGGCGACTTCCTCTCCCACCTCGTGGCGGCGGCGGGCTCGGGCCGCCGGATGGACCGGGCGGCCCTGGACGCCGTCGGCGCCTCCGGGCGGTACGCGGCGGAGCAGGGGGTTCCGCTCGGCCGGACGGTCGAACTGTACGTCTCGGCCGCCTGGCGTATGTGGCGCCGGTTGCCCTCGGTGGCCCAGGCCCAGGACGCGGAGCAGGTTCGGGTGGCGGGCGAGGCCGTGCTGCGGGTGGTCAACGACGGGCTGGCGGCACTGGCCGACGGTTACCTGGCCGCCCGGCGGACGATGGTGCGCCGCGAGGAGGCGTTGCGCCGCGAGCTCATCGACGACCTGTTGCGCGGTGACCCGGACGTCGCCGGCATCGTGCAGCGGGCGGAGCCGTTCGGGCTGGACCTGGCTCGGCCCCACCAGGTGGCGCTGGCGCTGCCCGCACGCCGGCTCGCCGAGATCGTGGCGGCGACCGGGCGGCTGGAGCGGGTGATTCTGGACCGGTTCGGCGACCGGGACGTGCTGGTGGCNGCGAAGGACGGCATGCTCGCCGTCCTCGTNCCCGGCTCNGCCGCCCCGCCCCGGCGTCGCGCCGGGCGGCACGACGCCGGTGAGCTGGGGCACGTGATGCGTGACGCGCTCCGGGCGATTCCCGGCGGCGAGCCGTGGCGGGTGGCGGTGGGCCGGCCCTATCCGGGCGCGTTCGGCATCGCACGCAGCTACGAGGAGGCGCGGGAGGCACTCGACCTGGGCGGCAAGCTGGAGCTGCCGGACAACGTCGCGTACGCGGAGGACCTGCTGGTCTACCGGATGCTGCTGCGGGACCAGGCAGCGATCGCCGACCTGATCGAGGGGGTGCTGACCCCGCTGACGACCGCCCGGGGCGGGGCCGATCCCCTGCTCGCCACCGTCGAGGCGTACTTCGCCAGCGGGGGCGTCGCCACGCACACGGCGCGGCGGCTCCACCTGTCGGTCCGGGCGGTCACCTACCGGCTCAACCGGGTACACGCGCTGACCGGGTACGACCCGACGAACCCCGCCGACTGGTTCACGCTGCACGCCGCCGTCCTCGGGGCCCGGCTGCTCGGCTGGCCGCACCGTGAACTGCCGCGGATCAGCTGACTCGGCCCGTCGGCGCCGCACTGTGGCGGGAATTCGTTGCCGATGCTCGGAAAAGAGACACGGTCCGTGTTGGCCGGCAACGGCCCCTGTTTTTTGTCGCGAAGTGGCGGAGTCTGGAAGTCCCACGACGCGTCAGGAGCGAGGAGGCGGTGATGACGACCCACACGGTGGCTGGTCCGCCGGGCCGTGCCCGTCGAATCGCCGGTCCGCGATCTGATACACGTCCGACCGCCTTGCCCGCCGTCCCGCGGCCTGGCGGCGCTGCCCGGCAATGTCGCTCGTCGCACCACCGCGAGGGGTCGTANCGCCGCCGGATAACGGTTCCGGGCCGCGCGTCGAGGCCGCACCGGTCGCGACGGCTGGCGCCGTGCACCGTCGGCGGTCATAGCAAGTCCCACCTCGATCTGCCCGGAGCCGTCGGCGCATCCGCCGCCGGCCCGCCGAGCCCCGTACCGGCTGGCCGGCGGTCGTGGGATGTCGCGCCGGGACACACCCTTCGAGCCGAGTCCGGCTGTGAATCCTCATCCATTTCGTCGCCGGGTCATCCGGCAACTCGTGGAAGGAGCAGGAGATGCTCAGCAGGCAGGATCAGCTCGACGCGCTGCGCGTGGCGTTGGAGGAGCAGTTCCAGCGGCAGACCAACGAGCTGACGGAGTTGACCGTCTACAGTGGCGACCCCGAGCGCAACGGGTACGACCCGCACGAGATCGCCACCCGGATCGCCACGACCCGACAAACCCTGGCGGAGACGACCCAGGCGCTACGGCGTATCGCCGAGGGCACCTACGGCCGGTGTGAGCAGTGCCAGACGGACATCCCGGTCGAGCGACTCGAGATCCGCCCGCAGGCGAGGTTCTGCGTCGCCTGCCAGCAGCTCCAGAGCGCCTGAGTCCCGGGCGTCTTCCCGAGGACCGAGGCCTCCCCCGACCGAGCCCGGTGGACGGTGCGGGGTGCGTCCCCCGTGGACGGTGTGAGCGTCCCCCGGGCGGCGGGTCACGCGCCGCCCGGGGGTGGTGTAGGGAGCCGGCAGTGCAGGTGGAACGGATTCCGTTGCCCGGTATCGGAACCCAGCACGTGTTCCGTACCGCGGGCAACCGGCGAGTGGGCGTGGTGCGACGTCGCGACGGGGGGCGCGACCTGGTCATCTCCGACGCGGAGGACCCGGACCTCGCCCTGGCCGTGCCGCTGACCGGACAGGAGGCCACCACGCTGGCCATGCTGCTCGGCATGGTCGAGGTCGTCGAGCTGGCCTGTCCCCGGGAGGAGGACCACCCGGGAGCGGGCACCGGGTCGACCACCCGGGAGGCGGCGCCGGGCGGGGCTCAGAAGCCTTCCGGGGCGTGCGGCACGTAGTGCTCCTCGAGCCGGCGCAGCTCCTCGGCGTCGAGTGTGAGGTCGACCGCGGCGACGGCGTCCGCGATGTGCTCCGGCCTCGTCGCGCCGACGATCGGGGCGGTCACCGCCGGCTGGTGCAACAGCCAGGCGAGCGCCACCTGGGCTCGGGACACCCCACGTTCGGCGGCGATCGCGCCGACCGCCTCGACGATCCGCCGGTCGGACTCCTCGGCCTGCCGGTACAGCCGGCTGCCGAACGCGTCGGTCTCGCTGCGCGGGGTCGTCGTCGCCCAGTCCCGGGCGAGGCGGCCCCGGGCCAGCGGGCTCCACGGCAGCACCCCGATGCCCTGGTCGAGGCAGAACGGCAGCATCTCCCGCTCCTCCTCCCGCATGAGGAGGTTGTACTGGTCCTGCATGGAGACGAACCGGGTCCAGCCGTTCAGGTCCGCGACGTACTGTGCCTGGACGAACTGCCACGTCCACATCGAGGAGGCGCCCAGGTAGCGCACCTTGCCGGCCCGGACGAGATCGTGCAGCGCCTCCAGGGTCTCCTCGATCGGCACGTTCGGGTCGTACCGGTGGATCTGGTAGAGGTCGATGTAGTCGGTGCCGAGCCGGCGCAGGCTCGCGTCGACCTGGGTGAGGATGGCGCCCCGGGACAGGCCGCCGCCGTTCGGTCCCGGCCCCATCCGGCCGTGGACCTTGGTGGCGATCACCACCTCGTCCCGCCGGGCGAACTCCTTGAGCAGCCTGCCGGTGATCTCCTCGCTGGTGCCCGCCGAGTAGACGTTCGCGGTGTCGAAGGTGGTGATTCCGGCCTCGATGGCCTGGCGGAAGAAGGCCCGGGCNTCGTCGAGCGGGAGCGTCCACGGGTGTGTGCCGCGTTGGGGATCGCCGAAGCTCATACAGCCGAGGACGATCCTCGACACCTGCAGTCCCGAGTTCCCCAACCGTACGTACCGCATCGCCGCACCTCGCCTCGGTACCGGCTGTGCGGTCGTCGCCGGCCAGCCGGATCGTCCGCCTACGCCGTTCGTGCAGGCTAGCGGAGCGGTCCACGGGGCTCAACGCGGGCGCACCCGGTCCGCGTCGCGGGCGTGGTGGGCGTGGCGGACCCACGTGGGCACGGCCGGTTCACCCGACGGCGGGCCGTCGTGCCTCCACGCGTGGTCGGCGACGCGGCACCCCGGTCGGGACTGGGCCGAACCTACCGGCGGGTCGACACCCGCAGCGGGGGATGACCGGTGCGGCGGATGCGCCACAGCCCACAGTGGCAGCACTGGTAGGAGACCACACCCTCGCTCGTCCGGTGCCGGGACCGGGTTCGCCAGACGTGTCCGTCGCTGTCACGCATGCCGACAGCCTGCTGTAATAGCCTTGTGCAGCTCAACCCTTACGGTGCCGACGCGGTACGCCTGGCCGTCACGCTCGCCAACGACCGGCCCGCGACGCTGGCGGAGCTGACGCGACGGTGCGCGGAGGCCGGGGTCGTGCTGGACATGCCGGTGCGCGAGGACGACCTTCCCGAGACGCTGCGGCTCATCGACCAGTGGTGCCAGGTCGCGGACGCCGACACGGCGGAGGAACGGGCCCGGCTGCTCAACGGCATGCTGGCGGACGCCTCGACGTACCCCCGGCTGACCAACCACGGCCCGGACGGGCGCTGGCACCTGCACTACCGCGACGACGGCGTGTCGCTCGCGGCGGTCCTGCGCGCGCTGGTCAGCGTCGGAACCGCGCTCCACCTGACCGGACGCGGCATGGACCGGCTCGGCCGGTGCGTCCGGGACGGCTGCCGGCTCATCTACGCCGACCTGTCCCGGACCGGTCGGCAACGGTACTGCTCGCCGCGGTGTGCGAACCGGGACGCGGTACGCCGGCACCGGGCGCGTCGCCTGCCGGCGGGTCGCGCGAACGGAGACACCCGGGTTTCCTGACCGCGCCGCCGGCGGTGGCGGGACGGCGGGAGGAGCCCGGTGGACGGCGGAGCGTCCCACGGGACCCGCGGCGGGGCGCCGGGTGGGCTCAGCCGGCATCCGGGCGGCCGGCCGCCGGCTCCCCGACCGGTCGCGCACCCGGTGCGATCAGGCGGCCGACCGCGGTGGTGGCGAGGGTGGCGCTGATCGCGCTGCCGGCGGCGATGCCCCAGCCGACCGGGCCGAGCGGGGTGCAGCCGAAGAAGTGGCTCAGNCCGGGGGTCTGGATCACCGCCGCGAGCGCGGCGACCGAGCCGACGGCCGAGGCCAGCACCGTCGGGTTCAACCCGCCGTCCAGCAGGGTCTGGCCGAGCTGGGTGCCGACCAGGGACGCCAGCGCGATGGTGCCGGCCCGGCGCCGGCTGCCCGTGTGGCGGGCCACCGTCCAGCCGGTGGTCGCACCGAGGGCCGTGGCACCGGCGCGCAACGCGATCTCCCGGCTGAGGGTGGCGCCGAGGGAGCTCTCCGGCCCCTCGGTGAGCAGGCTGTCCATCCTGTCGGGTGCCGGCGGCCGGACCGCGGTCGCCATCGCCGGCGCCAGGTCGGTGAACAGGTTGACCAGCAGCATCTGCCGCCCGTTCAACGCGGAGCGCCCGGTCAGTGCCGTGGTCAGGACGCTGAAGACGATCTCGCCGAGGTTGCCGCCCACCAGGATGCTCAGGGCGTGGCGGACCGACGACCACATCGCCCGCCCCTCGACCAGGGTCGCGATGATCGTTTCGAGCCGGTCGTCGGTGACCACNAGGTCGGCGGCGGCCCGGGCCGCCGGGGTGCCCCGCTGCCCGAGCGCGATCCCGACGTCGGCGAGCCGGATCGCCGGGGCGTCGTTGGCGCCGTCGCCGGTCATCGCCACGGTACGGCCGCACCGCTGGAGCACCCGGATGATCCGTACCTTGTGCGTCGGCGTACAGCGGGCGACCACGTCGGTGTGGACCAGCCGCTCGGCGAGCGCGTCGTCGTCGAGCCGGTCCAGCTCGGTCGCCACGAGCACCCGCTGGTCACCGTCGTCCGGGCTGATGGTCGCCGCGATCGCCGCGGCGGTGGCCGGATGGTCGCCGGTGATCATGATGGTGTGGACCCCGGCCTGCCGGATCCGCCGCACCGCCGGCGCCGCGCTCGTGCGTACCCCGTCGGCGAGCGCGAGGAAGCCGACGAAGGTCAGCCCGTCGACGTCGTCCTCGGTGGCGGCCTCGGTGGACAGGGTGCGTTCCGCCACCGCCAGCACCCGCCGGCCGGCCCCGGCCTGCCGCTCGAGGGCTTCCTGCAGCCGTCGGCGGGTCGCCTCGTCCAGCACCTGGTCGCCGTGTCGGCCCCGGCGCCGGACGCAGCGCGGGAGAACCGTCTCCGGCGCTCCCTTCACGCTGAGCAGGTAGCCGCCGTCGTACCGGCCGACGGTGGCGTGGTAGCCGCGGGACGGCTCGAACGGCAGCGTGTGCGTCTGGTGCCACGGGTGGCTCTCGCTTCCGGTGCCCACCCCGGCCCGGCGGGCCCCNGCCAGCACGGCCCGGTCCGTCTGCTGCCTGACCTCCTCCAGACGGTCCGCGTCGGGCGTGGCCCGCAACGCCGCCNCGAGGATCGGGCGCAGCGCGGGGTCCAGCGCGTCGAGTTCGGCGTACCGCTCGCCGTCGTCGATCCCGACCAGCCGCAGCCGACCCTCGGTGAGGGTGCCGGTCTTGTCGAAGCAGAGGACGTCGACCCGGCCGAGCGCCTCGATGGTGCGCGGGTTGCGGACCAGCGCACCGTGCCCGGCCAGCCGCCGTGCCGCCGCCAGCTGTGCGGCGCCGACCAGGAACGGCAACCCCTCCGGCACGGATGCGACGGCGAGGTTCGCGGCGGTGCTGGCCGAGGCGGCCAGCGGGACACCACGCAGCAGGCCCGCTCCGGCGACCGCGACCGCCGAGCTGGCGGCCAGCGGCAGCGACATCCGGGTGAGCCGGTCGAGCCGCGCCTCCACGCCGCTGGTCGGGGCGGTGTCGGCGGCCAGCGCCATGCTCCGGCCGACCTCGGTCTCCGTCCCGGTCGCCACCACCACGGCGAGCCCGCGTCCGGCCGCCACGGTCGTCCCCTCGTACAGCATCGAGCGTCGGTCGGCGACGGCGGCGGCGACCACGGGCTGGCTGGTCTTGGCGACCGGCAGCGACTCCCCGGTCAGCGAGGACTCGTCGGCCTCCAGGCCGTCCGCCTCGACGACCCGGCAGTCCGCCGGGATCGCGTCCCCCGGCTCGACGGTGATGATGTCGCCCGGCACAAGGTCGTCGGCGGCGACGACCCGCTCCACCCCGTCCCGCCGTACCCGGGCGGTCACCGCCGACCGGGACAGCAGTTCGGCCAGGGACCGTTCGGTGGAGGCCCGGTGCCCGGCACCGATCAGCGCGGTCAGCGCGATCACCCCGCCGACCAGTGCGGCGTCCACGACCGAACCGACGGCGGCGGACAGGGCGGCCCCACCGGCCAGCACCGGGGTGAGGGGGTTCGCCAGCTCCTCGACGAACGCCCGGGGCAGGTCGAGGACGTCGGCGACGTGGTCGGAGGTCCGGCGGCGGCGCCGGTCGACCTGGTCGGTGGCAAGNCCGGTGCGGGAGGTGTCGAGCCGGGCCAGCACGGTCTCGACCGGCATCAGGTGCCACGGGGTCGGCGGCGCCGCCGCCACGGCGGGGCGCCTCGGCAACCGGCCAGCCCGCCAGACCCCGTGGCCGAAGGCCAGTCCGGCGGCGGCGTTGACCGGCGTGATGGTCCGGCCGGGCAGGTGGGACGGCGGGGCGGTGAACGCGGCGAGGACCCCGAGCCCACTGCCGGCGGCGGCCAGTCCGATGCTGCGCCGCGCCACCGTCCGGGCCAGCGCGACGGCCTCGACCACCAGCGCCGCCGCCGTCAGGTCGGCGCCGACGATCAGGTGGGCTCCCCACGGGGGACGCTCGTCGTGGTGTCGCCACACACCGAGCCCGCAGTCGGCGGCGGCCAGGGACCGGGGCTCGTCGGACACGAGCGCCACCATCGCCCCGTCGCGCTGCAGCGACCGGATCGCGCGGGCGAGGCCCGGCCCGCCGGGCAGCAGCCCGTCGGCGAAGTCGTACCGCCTGCGGTCGGCCTCGGTCCCGGCGACCAGCAGGCGCAGTCCGGCCCGGCGGGCGGCGGCCGGCAGCGCGTCGACCCCGGGTGCGGGCTCCGGGTCGACCCGGACGACCGCGGTGAGGACGCCGTCGTGCGCCAGCCCGAGCAGCATCCCGTCGGTCTCGGCGCGTAGGCGCTCGATCTCACCGGCGGCGGCCGGATCCGCCTCCGGCAGGTCGTCGAGCGGGCCCAGAGTCCAGCCGTCCCCGCTTCGGCTCTCGTGTGGCGCGTCCGGGTCGAAGAGGGCGAACGCCCGGGTCGCCACCTCCTCCGGATCGCCGGTGGCCAGCGGTACCAGATCGGTGAGGGCGNCCCGCTCCGCGCGGAGCACCGCGGCGTCCACGACCAGGGTGTCCAGGCGTTCGAGTTCGCGGAGCACGCCGCGGTCCATCGCGATGACACCGCGCCGGGCGAGTTCCCAGCCGAGCCGGGCGGCGTACGCCTCACGTCCGACCGCCGCCGCACTGGGCAGGCTGGCCAGGGCCAGCGCGGCGGCCCGTTTCCGCCCGGNCAGGCCCAGGAGGGTGGCGCCGGCGAGACCTCCGGACTCCATCGCCCGGGCCAGGTAGCGCTCGATCGGGCCGTGCGGCTTCGGGCACGGCCGCTCGTCCGGCGGCGGGGGCGCGCCGACCCGCTCCGGTGAGCCGGCAAGCAGCGGCTCCACCTTCTCCCAGGCGGCCAACTGTGCCCGGGCCTCGCGCCACTGCAGGATGCGCTGTGCGCCGTCCAGGACGATCCCGGCCCAGCCGCCGGTCAGGCCCTGCGCCAGGATCGAGGCCAGCGGCAGCAGCGAGTCGGCGTGGTGGTCGCCACGCAGTCCGCGCCCCGCCAGCGCGTGCAGCCGCGGATGCAGGTCGACCGCCCGGACCAGACCGGCGAGTTCGCCGGGTGCCCGGGTGAACGGCAGGATCCGCACCGCCGCCGACAGGCCGAGCCCGGCGGCGTCGGCGGCGATCCGGGTGATCGCCCGTCGGCTCCGCGGCCCCTCCTCCGGTGGGTGCGGCTCCGGCCGTCCGGCGTCGAGCGCCGATCCGTCGGTACGTTCCACCTCCGCGACCGCAGCCACCAGGTCACGCAGCCGGGGCTCCGGTGCGCCGACCGCCACCACCACCCGGCCCGAAGGGGCGTTCACCCGGGCCCAGCGAACTCCGGGGATGGCCTGCAGCGCCGCCTCGATCCGGGCGACGAGCCGCTCGGAGCCCGGCTGCGCGACGCCGCGTACCTCGATGTGGTGCCGGCCCGGTCGCGACCAGACGGCGCGTCGGGTCAGGCCCGCGGCCCGGGCGGTCCGGGAGACAACGGACTCGGCGGTCCGGGAGACGGTGGCGACCAGTTCCGGTACGGCGGGTGGGGCCAGTGCCGCGACCAGGGGTAGGCCGGGCAGCCGCCACCCGATCCGCCTCATCGACCCAGGCCGCGGACCGGCGTGCCCTCCCGCCACGCGTCGCGGCTGTGGTCGCCGGCCGTACTCGGGTAGCCCATGTCACCCCTCCCCGTGCGGTTGCTGGGCGGTGCCTACCCGAGCGATGGACGGTTATGCCTCGCGGTGCCGGCCAGGGTCCGTGCCGGTCGTCTGCGCCGTCCGTCCCGGGCGGCNGACCGTCGTCGGGCCGTCGGCGGGCGGGGGCGGTGTGCCGGTGGGAACGGGCCGGGCCGGGTCGTCGCCGACCGCGGGAAGTCCGGCGAGCAGCCGCCTCGGGCCCGGCCCGGAGGCCGCCAGGACGTCGTGGGGATTGGCGAGCGCGCAGCGGTCCAGGGACAGGCAGCCGCAGCCGATGCAGTCGGCGAGGTTGTCCCGGAGGCGTTGCAGGGCGACGATCCGGGCGTCCAACCGGGCGCGCCACTCCGCCGAGAGCCGGGCCCAGTCCGCGCGGGTGGGAGTGCGCTGCTCGGGCAGGCTCGCCAGCGCGGCACGGATCTCGGCCAGCGGCACCCCGACCCGCTGGGCGAACCTGATGAAGGCCACCCGGCGCAGGACGTCCCGGCTGTAGCGGCGCTGGTTGCCACTGGTCCGGGTGCTGCTGATCAGCCCCTTGGCCTCGTAGAAGTGCAGGGCTGACACGGCCACCCCGCTGCGTTGCGCGACCTGGCCGACGGTGAGGGTGTGCGAGGGTTCGGGCACGCCTCCAGCGTACCGACATACCTCAACAATGGTTGAGGTATGTGTCGATCTCCGTGCCGGGCGTGGGGACGGGAAAACCCGCTGGACCGCCCGGAACCCGTGCCGCGAGGCTGGGTGGGTGGCTGGTCTTCCCGAGTTGTACGTGGCGGTCGACGTCGAGGCGGACGGACCGATTCCCGGGCCGTACAGCATGCTCTCGCTCGGTATGGCGGTGGCGGGCCGCCCGGAGCTGACCTTCTACACCGAGCTGCGGCCGATCTCCGACACCTTCGTCCCGGAGGCACTGGCGGTCTCCGGCCTGGACCGGGAACGGCTGCTCCGGGAGGCTCCCGCCCCCGAGGAGGCGATGTCGGCGGCGGCGGCTTGGGTGAACGGGCTGCGCCGGCTGGGCCGACCGGTCTTCCTCGCCGCGCCGGCGGTCTGGGACGGCATGTTCGTGCACTGGTACTTCATCCGGTTTGTCGGCCGCAGTCCGTTCGGCGGGACCGGATCCGGTGTGGATCTGCGCAGCTACTGGATGGGGCGGACCGGCGTCGAGTGGTCGCAGACGCACAAGGGAAAGATCAAGAAGGCCCTCGGCCTGTCCGGTCTGCCGCACACCCACCACGCCGGAGAGGACGCAGCCGAGCTCGCCCGGGTCTTCGACGCGGTCCTGCGGCACCGCCCGTCGGCGTGACCGCGGACCCGGTCCGGGGGGGCGGTGTCGGCCGGACCCGGACGGGCGACAGACAGAACACGAGGCCTGTTCCGAACCGGCCGCGGCCTAGCCTGACGGCATGGTCTTCCTGGCGATAGCGTCCGTCATGTACGTCTGCGGCTTCGTCTTTCTCTACGGCGTGGTCCGGATCGCCGTCCGGCACGGCGTCGAGGACGTCGACCGTCGACGGCAGCAGGCCACCCAGCCCTCGGAACGGGCGCGTCTGCTCGAACGTGGCCTCGCCCCGGAGCGGGCCTTCCTGACCGGCAACTGAGCCGACCGATCTCGCGCCGGGCGCCGTTCGCGGTGGCGACGCCCGGCTGACCAGGGCCGGGACGGNGGTGCGACGATGGCCGTGTGCTGGGAACGCTGAAGACGGAACCGGCCCGGGGGCGCCCCGACCTGCTCGCCCCGCCGGTGACCGAAGCCCTCGGACGCTGGCCCGCCGACGCTGCGGTGCCGGTCGACGAGGTTCTGGCCGCACCGATCGACCCGACCCTCGCCGACACCGCCGCCTTCTGCGCGGCGTACGACGTGGGGCTTGACGTCTCGGCCAACTGTGTCGTGGTGGCCGGCAAGCGCGAGGGAACGGTTCGGTACGCCGCCTGTGTCGTCCTCGCCACCACCCGAGCCGACATCAACGGCGTGGTACGGCGGCATCTCGACGTCCGCAAGGCGAGTTTCGCGCCGATGGCCGACGCGGTGGAGCTCACCGGCATGGAGTACGGCGGCATCACCCCCATCGGGCTGCCCACGGCCTGGCCGATCCTGATCGACGCGCGGGTGACCGCCACGCCGTACGTCGTGGTGGGATCCGGCGTCCGACACGGCAAGATCGTGATCCCCGGCCGTGCTCTGGAGCTGCTGCCCGGAGCCGAGGTGGTCGACGGGCTGGCCCGGCCCGCCGCCTGACGCTCCGCCCACCGGGAACCCGTCCGCCACCGCCGTGTCCCCACCGGCGATCCCGGAGCCGACGATCTCCCGGTCGGTCGTCTCGCAACCGGTCTGTCGCAACCGCGGCCCCGGGTGCCCGCTGCCCGCGGGCTTCGGCCCTCGCGGGCCGTCTCGGACGCTCCGCTGGGGGTGCGGCGGCCGCCGGCACGGCCGCCGCACCCGGCGGGGCGCGACCCGACCCGGGGGAAGGGCGTCGGGGGGCGCGCCCGAGGGGCGGCGGACACGACGACACTCCGACGCCGAAGGCCCGAGGACGTCGTGGCACATCGTGCCCGCCAGCTGGGGAATCTCCTGTCCGGGCGCCGGTTTCCGGTCATCGCCCACTTACGTTCGGCGACTGGACGCGGTACAACATTGACCGGCGCAACATCGAGCAGAAGCGATCCACATCACCACTCTGGCGTAATCAGAGAACTACCAACAGTAGGTGCGGTTTTCAGCTGTTTTCCGGTGCGCACGGGCGGTAGACGAATGGATCACGTCGGCGCAAGGTTGAGGATGGCTCGCACGGACGCCGCGGTCACGCTGACCCAGATGGCGGCCCGGACAAACTACAGCAAGAGCCATCTGTGCAACGTCGAACTGGGTAAACGGCCGGCGACCCCGGACCTCGTGCTGGCCTACGAGCGGGTGCTGGGCGACAGCGTGCGGCGCGGGAGCACCCTCATGCTCGCCGCGACCGTCGTCCTGCCGGCGGCCGTCGCCGAACTGGTCCAACACGGCTTCGCCGCCGCGATGGGGCCGCGCCGCAGCGTCGACGACTGGGTCGCCCGGGCCGAGACGTACGGGCGGGAGTACATGTCGCTCGGAGCGGCGGAACTGCAGGGGCGGCTCGCCGCCGACCTGGTCGTCCTGCAACAGGAGCGGGACAACCCGCACCTGTGGGCGGTGGCGGCCCGCCTGTTGACGGTGCACGGCAAGACCCTGCCGATCGTCGGGGGCCGGCGCGGGGCGCTGCGGTCGTACGAGATGGCGGCGGTCGCCGCGGACCGCTCCGCCGACCTGGAGACCCGGATCTGGGTACGCGGCCGCGCCGCCCTCGCGCTGGCGTACGAGGGAACACACCTGCCGGTCGCGGCCCGGCTCGCGGGGCAGGCGATCGCACTCTCCGACCGGCCGACGCCGGGTCGGCTCGCCGCACTCACCGCACAGGCCCACGTCGCCGCGCTCCGGGGTGACGCGGCGACCGCGGTGTCCCTGCTGGACGATGCCCGACGGCTCTTCGCCGCCGTCGGCGGTGACGAGCGGATCTCCGACTTCGCGGTACCGGAGTGGCGTTTCCACACCCTCGAGTCGATGTTGCTGTCCCGGCTCGGCCACGACGAGGCGGTGGCCGCCCAGGAGGCTGCCGAGAGGACCCGCCCGGCCGGTCTGCCCCGGTTCGGTACCCACATCGAGCTGCACCGNGGGCTGATGATGGCCATCGCCGGAGACCCCGCCGCCGGGCTCGGGTACGCGCGACGCGCGCTGGCGCGCCTTCCGGCACACCAGCACAGCCTCTCGCTGCGGCTGATGCTCGCCGAGGTGGAGCGGGTCGCCGCCGCGCGGAGGTGACCCCGGGTCGCACTCCCCCCGCCGGCTCGGCCACATCGGAGAGAGTGCGACCCGGGTCGGCCGGGTCGGTGCGCCCCGGCGCCGGCGCCCCCCGGTCCGACCGTTGGCCGTGGTGCCGCCAAGGGAGACCCCGGCCGACCGGCGGACGGCGCCTCGTCCGGGCACGTCCGGTCTCCTTCCGCTCCGTCGTGCGCCGGGGTCAGGCGTACAGCCCCCTGCCGGTCTCCAGGAGGGTCTTCAGGTCGCTGAGCACCTCGGCCCAGCCGCCACCGGCGCCCGGGACCGCACCGGTGACCTGGGCCATGGTCTGCGGCGCCCCGGCCAGCTCGTGGGTGACGGTCAGCGAGCACACCCCGTCGCGCAGCTCCTGGATCTCGTACGTCAGCCGGGTGGCCGGCTCGTCGAGCCAGGTGGCCCGCCAGGTCTGCACCAGCCTGACCGGCGGGTCGACCTCGAGTACCTCGCCCTCGACCGGCACCTCGACCATGCCCGCCTGCCGCAGCTCCTCCGGGGCGACAGCCCGGTATCGGCCGCCCGGTCGCAGGTCGTACTCGGCGAGGCCCTGGTATCCGTACCTGCGGGTCCACTCGGGCCTGGTGATGGCGTCCCAGATCGCCTGCGGGGTGGCCCTGATGTAGACCCGGTAGACCTTGGTGGTCTCGGCGGGGTGGCTGACGTCCGTGGTCANTGGTTCTCCTCGGGTCGGTCGCGTTCGAGTTCGGCCTTGAGGTCCAGCAGCGCCGCGGCGCGGACCTCGGTGTACTTGTCGATCCACCGGTCGTGGATCTGGCGGATCGGGACCGGGTTGAGGAAGTGCAACTTCTCCCGACCCTGCCGGCGGGTGACGACGAGGCCTGCCTCCTCCAGGACGCGCAGGTGCTTCATGACGCCGAAGCGGGTCATCTCCACTCCGGACTCCAGCTCCGTCAACGTCTGGCCGTCGCGGACGAAGAGCCGGTCGAGCAGCGCACGCCTGGTCGGGTCGGCAAGTGCCTTGAACACCCGGTCGTCGTCGATCACGGCACCCAAGATAGGTGACCAAAAGGTCACATGTCAACGCGAGGAACGGCCGCCATCGGTGGCGGTGGGCGACAAGGGGTGGTTATAAANCGACTAACGTCGATTCCGTTGCACGTGAAACATCGGTGGTGTCCGCTCCGGCGGCCAGCGTGACCAGCCCTTCTCGACCGCGGACACTCGCGGTCGAGAAGGGTCGGGAGAAGCCGGAGTGGGTCGACGACCGCGCGGGACCGGAGCCGGCGCGGGAATCGGGGGGCGAGGCTCGCCGGCGGGCGGCGGTCGGGGCGTCCTCAGCCCACGGCCTCGCGGCGCCGCACCTCGGCGAGAGCGGCGCGCAGGATCTCCGGCTCCTGGGCGCCGGTGACGACGTACCTCCCGGCGAACACGAACGTCGGGACGCTCCTCACCCCGAGCTCGTGGGCCTTCCGCAGCGCGGTCCGNACCTCGGTCACCCCGTCACCGGAGTCGAGAAAGCGGCGTGCCCCGGCCTCGTCCAGGCCGACCTGGGCGGCGACACCGGCCAGGGCCGTCCGGGAACCCACGTCGACCCCGTCGGTGAAGTGCGCCCGGTAGAGCGCCTCCAGCACCTCCGCCGAGCGGCCGTGCCGGTCGGCGTACCAGACCAGCCGGTGCGCGTCGAAGGTGTTCGCCATCACGGCGCGGTCGAACCGCAGCTCCAGGCCGACCTCGGCGGCCACGTCCGTGGTGTGGGCGACGATCTGCCGCACCCGCTCCGGCCCGCCGAACTTCTCCGCCAGCACCTCCAGCGTGGGCCGGGGCTCGGGCACCGGGGCCGGGTCGAGCTGGAACGGCCGGTGCCGGACGGTGACCTCACCGTCGTACGACGCCAGTGCCCTGCTCAGCCGACGCCGTCCGATGTAGCACCACGGGCAGATGATGTCCGCGTAAATCTCGATCTCCACAGGGAACACAACCCGGCGCTCAGGCGATCTGTTCCCGGACCTGGCGCTTGAGCCGGGCCAGGATGGCGTTGCCGCCGCGTACCCGCAACGGGCTGATCACCTGTGCCAACCCCATCCGCTGGTAGAGATCGTCCGGCACGGCCAGCACCTCCTCGGCGCTCGCGCCGGCCAGCCCCTCCGCGAGAACGCCGGCGAACGCCCGGGTCGTCGGCGCCTCCGGCGGACAGTCGAACCAGGTGGTGACGGTCCGCTCGGGGGTCACCTCGGCCCGGAGGAAGAACGCCGTCTGGCACTCCGGCACCTGCTCCATCCCGGCGCGGTCGGCAAGACGGGCCGGCAGCGGCGGCACCGCGGAGGCGTACTCCAGCAACATCTCCAGGACCACGTCCCGGGGCGCGGTGACGAACTCCGCCACGATCTCGGCGAGTTTCGGCGGCATCGACGGTGGCGTGGTCTGCGGCATGAGGCCAGGCTACCCAGACCGTGCGGGCGCCGGCCGTCACCTGCGGCGCCGCGCGGCGACACGCCCGCCCGGATCACCGGAGGGCGGACGTCCCGTCGGCGCGGGCCGGGGACGGGGCGAGGCAGGTCGCCAGGTCACCCAGGGAGACGATGCCGACGAGCCGCCGGTCGTTGTCGCAGACCAGGACCCGGCGAACGGCCCGCTCCCGCATCAGGGCGGCGGCCGCCTCCACGCCCGCGTTCTGCTCGATCATCACGATCTCCCTGGTCGCGATCGAGCCGAGCGTGACCTGTCGGACGTCGCGGGCCTCGGCCACCGCCCGGACCACGATGTCGCGGTCGGTCACCATGCCGAGCAGGTTCGGACCGTCGGTCACCACCACGTCGCCGATGTCGGCGTCCCGCATCGCACTGGCGGCCTCGTCCAGTGGCGTGCCCGCGGGAAGGNAGACCACCCTCCTGGTCATCACGTCGCGGACCCTGACCCCAGCCACGGCTGCCTCCGAAACCGTCCTCGCCGATACCATCCGGTACCCCGTTCCTCACACTCTGACACCGTGTCGGGTTTCCGATCGGCCACTCTCGGTCGCCGGTTCGGTATCGTTCGGTTATCTCCGCGGAGCCGGCGACCNCCCCGTGACCTGCACACCCCGTGACCAGAAGAGGTGCGAGTGAAGGCCACCGAGCTGTCGATCCCCGGCGCGTGGGAGTTCCGGCCACCGGTCTTCCCGGACGATCGAGGCCAGTTCCTGGTGTGGTACGACGCGGCCGTCTTCGCCGACGCGCTCGGCTTCGAGCTGGCCGTGGCACAGGTCAACCAGAGCGTCTCCCGCCGGGGCGTGATCCGCGGCGTGCACTGGGCTGACGTCCCGNTCGGCCAGGCCAAGTACGTCTACTGCCCCCGCGGGGCGGTGCTCGACGTGATCGTCGACCTCCGGGTCGGNTCGCCGACCTTCGGCCGGTACGAGGTGATCCGGCTGGACAGCGTCGACCACCGCGCGGTCTACATCGCCGAGGGGCTCGGCCACGCGTTCGTGGCNCTGGAGGAGGNGAGCCTGGTGAGCTACTACTGCTCGACCCGGTACGCCCCGGCCCGGGAACGGGCCGTCCACGTCCGCGACCCGGAGCTGGCGTTGCCCTGGCCGGAGGACATCACGCCGATTCTCTCCGAGCGTGACGCCACCGCCCCGACCCTGGCCGAGCTGCGCCGTGCCGGCCTGCTTCCCGACTACGGCGAGTGCCAGCGGCTCTACCAGGCACGGCGGGCCGCCGGCGCGGTCCGGGCCCGGGCCTGAGCCGCGCCGGCGGTACGGGTCGGTGGGCGTCCCCGAGGGGGGCGGACGCTACCGGGCGAGCGCCGGTTCCCGCGTCGGTTCCCCGAGCCGCTCCACCAGGTCGGACACCGTCAACTCGACGCGGTCGCCGGTGGCCCGGTCACGCAGTTCGACGTACCCGTCGGCCCAGCGGCGACCGACCACGACGACGCGGGGGATGCCGATCAGCTCGGCGTCGGCGAACTTCACCCCGGCCGAGACGTGCGTCCGGTCGTCGAGCAGCACCCGCAGGCCCCGGGCCGCGAGTTCCGCGCCGAGCTGCGACGCGGCCTCCGTCTGTGGACCCCTGCCGGCCGCGACCAGGTGTACGTCGCACGGCGCCACCGCCGCCGGCCAGACCAGGCCCCGTTCGTCGTGGTGCTGTTCGGCGATCGCCGCCACCACCCGGGAGACCCCGATNCCGTAGCAGCCCATGATCGGACGGACCGGCCTGCCGTCCGGGCCCGCCACGTCGACCTGGAACACGTCGGTGTAGCGGCGGCCGAGCTGGAAGACGTGCCCGATCTCGATACCCCGCCGCATCACCAGCGTCCCGTTCGGGCAGGCCGGACAGGGGTCGCCGGCCCGGNCCTCGGCGGCCTCGACCGTGCCGTCCGGGGTGAAGTCCCGCCCGCAGACCACGTTCGTCGCGTGTCGGCCCGGCTCGTTCGCCCCGGTCAGCCACGCGGTGCCGGGCGCGACCCGGGGGTCGACGAGGTAGCGGATGCCGAGCCCGGCCAGCACCTGCGGTCCGATGTAGCCGCGGACCAGCCCGGGGGTGTGCCCACTCCAGTCGTACAGCGTGACGGTGGCGGGAGACAGCGCCGCGCCGAGCCGCTTCAGGTCCACCTCCCGGTCGCCGGGTACGCCGACCACCAGCAGTTCCGGCTCGGCGGCCCCGGGCCGGCGCACCGAGACGACCACGTTCTTCAGGGTGTCGGCGGCGGTCCAGTCGTCCCGGCCGGCGAGCCGACGCGCGTTGGCCACCTCGACCAGGGACTCGATGGTCGGGGTCTCCGGCGTGTCGTGGGTCTCGGCCGGCGGGTGCGAGTGGGCGTCCCGGGCGGGCGGCGGCGGGGTGGTGACCGCCTCCGTGTTCGCCGCGTAGTCGCAGGCGGTGCAGCCGACGAAGGTGTCCTCGCCGACCGGGCTCGCGGCGAGGANCTCCTCGGACACCGACCCGCCCATCGCCCCGGAGACCGCCGAGACGATCGTGTAGTCCANCCCCAGCCGGTCGAAGATCCGCTGGTACGCGGCGCGGTGCCGGTCGTAGGCGGCGCGCAGCCCGGCCTCGTCGAGGTCGAACGAGTACGCGTCCTTCATCAGGAACTCGCGGCCGCGCAGCAGCCCGCCCCGCGGGCGGGCCTCGTCACGGAACTTGGTCTGGATCTGGAAGAGCGAGACCGGGAAGNCACGGTACGACGTGAAGGTGTCCCGGACCAGGAGGGTGAACATCTCCTCGTGCGTCGGGCCGAGGAGGTGGTCGGCACCGCGCCGGTCCTTCAGCGTGAAGATGTCGTCGCCGTACTCGGTCCACCGCCCGCTCGTCTCGTACGGCTCGCGCGGTAGCAGAGCCGGGAAGAGCACCTCCTGGTCACCGATGGCCAGCATCTCCTGACGGATCACGTCGGTGACCCGGTCCAGCACGAGCCGGCCCAGCGGCAGCCACGTGTAGCCACCCGGCGCGGCGCGGCGCACGTACCCGGCCCGGACCAGGAGCCGGTGGCTCGGTACCTCCGCGTCTGCCGGGTCCTCGCGCAGCGTACGCAGGAACAGCGTGGACATCCGAAGCAGCATCCGGGCAGCGTAGTACCGCCGTGGCGGGTCGGGCACCCGAGATTCGCCGGCCGCGTGGCGGCCCGGTGCGGCCGGGCTCGGGNACCCCGGCGCGCGGCCCCGACCGCGCGGTGTGCCCGGCCCTTCTGGATGCGGCGTCGGTCACCTGCCGGTCGGCGGGGCTGCCCGCAACCGGCTCCGGCTGACACAATTGCCGGCGCTCGATGGTCGACGGCAGAGGGGCGAAGGGGGGCGCGTGCGCTGGCGTAGCTTCGTGGCGATCGGGGACAGCTTCACCGAGGGGCTCGACGACCCGTACCCGGACGGCAGCGGCTACCGGGGATGGGCCGATCTGGTCGCCGCCACCCTGGCCGCCGCGTCCGGACCGGACTTCCGGTACGCCAACCTGGCGATCCGGGGCCGGCTCTTCGGCAACATCGTCGCCGAGCAGGTGCCGGCCGCGTTGGAGATGCGACCCGATCTGATCAGCTTTGCCGCCGGCGGCAACGACGCCCTGCGGCGCAGCTTCGACCCGCACACGTTGGTCGAGCGCTACGACCGGGTGGTCGCCGAGCTACGGGCCACCGGCGCCGACGTGGTGCTGTTCCGGTTCGCCGACGTGACCGCCCGGCTGCCCGGGCAGCGCATCATCGGCCCCCGGGCCGCGATCCTCAACCAGGCGGCGGCCGACACCGCGCGCCGGCACGGCGCGCTGCTGGTGGACCTGTTCGCCGACGACGCCTTCCGCCACCCNGCGCTGTGGAGCGAGGACCGCCTCCACCTGTCGCCGGCCGGGCACCGGCGGGTGGCGGCGCACGTCCTCGCCGCCCTCGGTGTCCCCGCCGACGAGCGGTGGCTGGCGGTGCCGCCCGAGCCGGCTCCGACGCCGTGGCTGGCGTCCCTGGGCGCGGACCTGCGCTGGGCCGGTCAGCACCTGGCGCCGTGGATCAAGCGCCGGCTGACCGGGAGGTCGTCGGGCGACGGCCTCACCGCGAAGCGTCCGGTGCTGGCGCCCTTCACCGAGCCGAACCCGCTCACCGGGGAACGGCCCACCGTCAGCTAGCGGTCCCCGCGCGGTCCCCCCGGACGGCGCTGGTGGTCCCGCCGATCCCGCTGCTCACCCGGCGGTTCCCGCGCGGTGCCCCGGGGGACCGCGTGCGCGGTGGGTGCCCGGGCGCGTTCGCGGCGGGTGTCCCGCGCTCCGGCTCGGAGCCGGTGAGCCTCCGCACCGGTCGCCTCCCGGGACGACGCGATCCGATGTGGACAATCTCGGGTCCGATGTGGTCGGTGGCCGGGCTGGTGACCGGGTTCCGCTGCGGTAGGTTGGCGGGCATCCATCGACCGGGGGCGCCGAGGGAGGGGGATCTGATGCGACGGTGGGGCCTCGCCCTGGTGATCCTCGCGCTGACCGGAGGGCTGGTCGGTTGCGGGGACGGCGACCAGACCGCCGATCAGCCCTCGGTCCCGGACACGTTCGTCGCCCAGGGTACGTCGCGGCTGTCGGACCCGTTCGCCGACGTGGACCTCGAGTCGCGGGAGCTCCCGGAGGACGCCGTGCTGATCGGTACGGGGTACGCGGTGGCGCTCAGCCGATACGGTCTGGCCACCGAACTGACCGAGAAGGCGGTTCGGGAGCTGCACCTTCGGGTTCCGTCGATCCCCCCACCCTGGCGCGCCGGCAAGGGTCGGGAGTTCCTGATGGTCCACCTGGTCAGGCCCGAGAAGCGGACGACGCCGCGTGGTGACCGGCTGCCGACCGTCGAGGTCGTGGTGGACGGCCAGGCCCGACAGCTCAGCGAGACGGCGGCGCTGCCGAACACCGTCATCGTCGTGTCGGTGCCGACCGGCGCGGACGCCGTTCTCACCTTCACCGGGTCCGGGCAGACCCAGTCGATCAGNATCCGTACGGGCAGGCTCGTCGGGCCGTCGCCGAAGCCGGCGACGAGCCCGTCCGCCTCACCCTCACGGGCGGGCGGGGCGGTCGCCTCGGGCACGGTCCGGCTGGCCGACTACGTGGGCGTCCCCGGCCACGGTCCGGGCCTGGGCTGGGACACGATCGTCAACGTCGAGATCGAGGTCGAGCTGCGCCGGTACGACGAGGATCGGGGCCCGGCCCCGGACGGCGCCCTGTGGGCACACGTCGAGGTGAGTCTGTTCGCCAGTGCGACCCGGGTCACGTTCGTGGTCGATCTGTCACGGAGCCTGACCCTCCGGACCGCCGCCGGACAGGTACTGCGGGTTCCGGACAAGACGAGGATGCCGGTGCCGAACTACCTCGCGGTCCCGGGGTCCGCGCCGGATCCGACGCTGACCGCCCCCGCCACCTGGTCCGGGGTCTTCCAGGTGCCGGAGCGGACGGGGAGTCTGTCGGCGACCTACCGCACCCGTGGCACCGCCAGCGAGGGCGGCAAGAAGGTGACGTTCGAGCGACGAGACGTCCGAAACAGCGGCACCATCACCCTGACGTGACAGCCGCCGGGCATCCTGACGTCGGCCGGGGTGCCCTGACGGTGACAGCCGGGCGGCCGACCACGACGGCCACCGGGCTCGGCCCGTACCGGCCCTCACGCCCGGGACGTCGCCCGACGGGCGACCTCGTCATCTGACGGGGCCAACCGAGCGACCTGGCGGAACTCGGGACCCGCCCGGCGTACGGTGGGTCCATGCCGATGCCGAACGATCCCGCACCGAAGCTCCAGGGCTACGCCGACCCGCAGCGCCTGGTCACGACCGAGTGGCTGGCCGCGCACCTGGGCGCGGACGGTCTGGTGGTCGTCGAGTCGGACGAGGACGTCCTGCTCTACGAGACCGGGCACATTCCGGGCGCGATCAAGGTCGACTGGCACCTGGAGCTGAACGACCAGGTGACCCGGGACTACCTCGACGCGGAGGCGTTCGCCCGGCTGTGTTCGGCGAAGGGGATCGGCCGGGACGACACGGTCGTGTTCTACGGCGACAACTTCAACTGGTGGGCGGCGTACGCGCTCTGGGTCTTCAGCCTCTTCGGCCATCCCGACGTCCGGCTGCTCGACGGCGGCCGACAGAAGTGGATCGCCGAGGGCCGCGAGCTGACCCGGGAGAAGACCGAGCGGCCGCCGGCCGAGTATCCGGTGCCGATCCGGGACGACGCGCCGATCCGGGCGTACCGCGACCAGGTGCTGGCGCACATCGCGGCGGCCCGGCCGCTGGTCGACGTCCGCTCGCCGGGCGAGTACACCGGCGAGCTGACCCACATGCCGGACTACCCCCAGGAGGGAGCGCTGCGTGGCGGGCACATTCCGGGCGCGGTGAACAAGCCGTGGAAGTCGGCGGTGAACGACGACGGCACCTTCCGCACCCCCGAGGAGCTCCGGGCGATCTACACCGACCAGCTCGGGCTCGCTCCGGACGACGACGTGATCGCGTACTGCCGGATCGGGGAACGCTCCAGCCACACCTGGTTCGTCCTGCGTCACCTGCTCGGCTACCAGAGGGTGCGCAACTACGACGGCTCGTGGACCGAGTGGGGCAACCTGGTCCGGGCCCCCATCGTCAGGGGTGACCAGCCCGGCGGGCTGGGCGGCTGAGCGGCGCGTCGGCGCGCGGCGGCACCGCCGGAGGATGCGGCGGCGGGACCGCCCGTGGGCAGGCGGTGAGGACGTGGGGCGGGGTGGCGGGAGCGCCGGCTCCCGCCACCCCGCGGCCGTGCCCGGGGCGTGCGGTCAGGGGCTGGTGCAGGTCACCGACGGCGTGGCGCCGTCGCCGTTGGCGACGAACCCGAACGAGGTGCTCTGACCGGGTGGCAGGGTGCCGTTGTACGGGGCGTTGCGGACGGTCACCGAGCCGCCGCTCTGGCTCACCTCGCCGTTCCAGAGGCTGCTGATGGTCTGCCCACCGGGCCAGCTCCNCCGGGCGGTCCAGCCGTTCAGCGTGGAGGTTCCGGTGTTGGTGATCGTCACCTCGGCCTGGAAGCCGCCGGGCCAGCTGTTGACGGTGCGGTAGCTGGCGGTGCAGCCGGCGCTACCGGTGGGT